>OWIW01000098.1_pt1 | contig 71944 bp, 56 predicted proteins | sample 2433821 | NCBI WGS metagenome assembly OWIW01 (sample SAMN05065751, study PRJEB22554) | human gut metagenome | biome: ENVO:2100002; feature: ENVO:00000062; material: ENVO:00002003 | host: Homo sapiens | place: USA | reverse complement strand
CGCATTTGGACAATCTGACGTTCAATTTCAAGGGCGCGACCGAAAGGTCAGCGCCCTTTCATTTCACGTCACCTTGTCTCAAATGCGACCCGCTCGCTCATTTATGCTCTACCTGCGGTGTTTCCGTTCTTGGGAGATTTGTCGCTTCTTGCTTGCGTCAAGGTATGATTATCTACTGCGTTAAACGGAATTCGATTGTTTTGAGGGTAGGGGATTGATTTGGGTCGTACTGGGGATATGACGCCGCCTTTGCGTTGGCGGTTGGGTGTTGCTGGCGGGGTGGCGCTCGTTGTGCTGCTTGTTGACCAGCTTACCAAGCTTGCGGTTCGTGCCGTGGGCGACGCTTTGCATGTGACCGTTATCCCCGGTGTCATCGACTTTATGTTTGTCCGCAATATCGGTGCTGCCTTTAGCATGGGCGAGGGGCATGGCATCGCGTTTGCCGTGCTGGCGTTGGCGGTCATTATCGCTATTGCCGTGTACCTCGTTCGTGCGCCCCAACTCGCCCATCTTGAGGTCGTGGGCATGGCGATGGTTGCGGGCGGTGCTATCGGCAACGCTATCGATCGTTTGGCCTTTGGCTTCGTGACCGATTTTATTGCCACCACCTTCATCGACTTCCCCGTCTTCAATGTGGCCGATATCGGCATTACCTTGGGTGTCGCGCTCGCCCTCTTCGGTTACATGTTCTTGAGCCCCGCGGCCCGTGAGGTCGATGCGACCGCCGAGCTTAACGCCCGTGACGAGGCCCGCGCCAAGCGCAAGGCCCAGCAGCGTGGGGAGCGTGCCCGCAAGATTCGCGAAAGGAATGAGCGCTAATGGCCGACATCCATATCCTTGTTGCCGACGATGCCGCTGGTCAGCGTCTTGACGCCTATCTGGGCGCCAATGACGGTTGCCCTACGCGCTCTGCCTGCGCGCATCTGATTGAGGGCGGTGCCGTATGCGTCAATGGCGAGACCTGCCTGTCCAAAAAGTACGCCGTGCGAGCCGGCGACCGTATTTCGGTCGATCTGCCCGAGCCGCACGATCCCACCGATGTGATTCCCGAGGCCATCCCGCTCGACATTCGCTATGAGGACGACTATCTCATTGTGCTCTCCAAGCAGCGCGGCCTGGTGTGCCATCCTGCACATGGTCATGAGAGCGGTACGCTCGCGAATGCCCTGGTCTATCACTGTGGTATCGACCATCTGGGTACCGTGCAGGGCGAGGACCGCCCCGGCATCGTGCATCGCTTGGATCGCGATACCTCGGGTCTCATGCTTGCGGCCAAGGACGACGACACCCAGCGCGCGCTCCAAAACCTTATCCGTACGCGCACGCTCGACCGCCGCTACATTACGCTTGTTCACGGTCATATCGCCATGAATGAGGGCACCATTAACACCGGCATAGCCCGTTCTACCCGTGACCGTGTCAAGATGGCGGTTTCGGACGATCCTTTCGCACGCCAGGCCATTACGACCTTTAAGGTTCTCGAGCGCTTTGATTCCACGCGTTTTGACGACGGCTATACGCTCGTCGAGTGTCATCTGTTTACGGGCCGCACACATCAGATTCGCGTGCATATGCGCCATATCAACCACGCCTGCGTAGGCGACCCGCTCTACGGCAAGTGCGATGCGCGCGCAGATCAGGGCCTGACCAGGCAATTCCTTCATTCCTGGCGCGTCGCATTCGACCATCCCGTGACGGGCGAGCGCATCGAATGCCGCGACGAGCTGCCGTGGGATCTCGCTGCGGTTCTTGACGACCTGGCCCCGCGTTCGCTTGGCCGCACCGCCGCCGGCGACGACATCGTCCCACAGCTCGGTCTTCTCGAAGCCTAGCCGGTATTAGGTGGTTTCTTGAACTCGGTAAGCCTGCGGTAAGATATACGATTGTTTACGTAACGCGTTCCTGGGAGCCTGCATGCTCGCCTTTTTACAAACCAACACACCCATCGTGATTTTCAACCAGATTGTCGTCACGCTGCTCACGGTCTGCTTTCTGTACCAGGTGGTCTTCTTTGTCATCGGCGCTCTTCGTGGCGAGGTCGCGCCTCCCAAGGCCAAAAAACTCCACCGCTATGCCTTCTTTATCGCGGCGCATAACGAGGAAGCCGTTATCGCCAACCTCGTTCGCTCCATCAAGGATCAGGACTATCCGTCCGAGCTCATCGAGGTCTTTGTCGTTGCCGACGCCTGCACCGACAACACCGCGCAGCTCGCGCGCGAGGCCGGTGCCATTGTTTACGAGCGCAATGACCTGGCTCGTAAGGGCAAGAGCTGGGTCATGGACTTTGGTTTCGATCGCATTCTCAACGAGTATCCCGACACGTTTGAGGGCTACTTTATCTTCGATGCCGATAACGTTATCTCCCGCGATTACGTCTCCAAGATGAATGATGCCTTTGACCAGGGCTTCCATGTGGTCACGAGCTATCGCAACTCCAAGAACTTCGGCAGTTCGTGGATTTCGTCTGCAAACGCCACCTGGTATCTGCGTGAGGCCCGCTTCCTTAACAACGCGCGTAATATCTGCAAGACGTCCTGCGCTGTCTCGGGTTCGGGTTACCTCATCTCCGCCAGTGTTATCGAGGGCATGCACGGTTGGCAGTTCCATACGCTGACCGAGGACATCCAGTTCACCACGTTCTGCGCCATTCACGGCATCCGCATCGGTTATGCGCCGGCGGAGTTCTTTGACGAGCAGCCCGTGACGTTTAAGGCGTCCTGGAAGCAGCGCATGCGCTGGACCAAGGGTTTCTACCAGGTGTTCTTTACTTATGGTAAGCACTTGGTCAAGTCGACCTTCCGCTATCATCGCTTTGCCGCTTATGACATGTTTATGACCATCGCTCCGGGTATGCTGCTGTCCCTGATCTCCATGCTCGCCAACGCGACCTTCCTCATCGTGGGCGGGCTTTCGCACGGCTTCTTGGCCACCGAGGTCGAGATGCAGGCTTGTGCCGCCTCGCTCATTATGACCTTTGTGATGATGTACCAGACCTTCTTTATCCTGGCGCTACTCACGACCATCTTCGAGTACAAGCACATTCATTGCGCGCAAAAGTGGCGTTTGGTGACCAACCTGTTTACCTTCCCGATCTTTATGTTCAGCTATATCCCCATCACGGTGGCCGCTCTGTTCCTAAAGGTCGACTGGGTCCCGACGCAGCATGCCGTCAACGTTACCCTCGACGAGGTCATGCAGGGCGCCAAATAACCACCACCAAAACCACCACAAAGGGGACAGGACCTTTGTGGTGGTTTTTGCTTTTGTGATGCAGCTCGAGGAGGAGTCCGATGGTCTATATCCCGTTCTGGATTTGCATCTTTGCCGGTGCGTTGGTTGATGCCCGTGAGCGACGGTTTCCCAATGAGCTTGCCGGCGTGTGTGCGGTGGCGGCGTTGGCAGGCGTCTGGCTCGACAAGGGCGTTACCACGGCGCTTGACCACACCGGTCTTGCGGTCATCGTCTACCTTGCCCTTGTGCTCACTGAGTCGCTCTGGCGGCGCCTCCGCCACGCCCCCGGCATTGGTATGGGGGACGTCAAGGCGCTCTTCGCGCTTTGCACGCTCGACCCTATGGGCGGCATCGTGGCATTTGCCGTCGCACTCCTGGTCCTTGCCCTCTCCTGCCTCATCACAAAATTGCACTCCCTGCCATTGCTCCCGTTTTTAGTGCCGATTTTTGCCATAATCGAGGTCGTGGGCTGCACATTGTAACTGATTGCGCATCCTTCTTAAGGAGCATGCCATGGCAACTAATCAAGAAACGGCCGTCATTAAGGCGCGCATGGACCGCATTCCCGCGGCGTTGTCGCCCGAACTCGTCGAGCGCATTTCCGCCGATCGCGCTTCGGGTGCCGTCAATCCGTATCGTTGCAACGACGACCAGGTCATTCGTCGTATTGATCGCGCTGCCGACAAAGGCACGCTTATGCGTCCGGCATTTATGCGCGATACCGAAAAGATTCTGCATCTTCCGGCGTACACGCGTTATGCAGGCAAAACGCAGGTCTTTAGCTTCCGTAGTAATGATGATCTGTCGCGCCGCGGTTTGCACGTGCAGCTTGTCTCGCGCATTGCGCGAGATATCGGTCGCGCCCTGGGGCTCAACTGCGATCTGATCGAGGCGATTGGCCTGGGCCATGACTTGGGACACACGCCTTTTGGCCATGCGGGCGAGCGATTCCTCAACGATATCTACCACGAGCGCACGGGTCGCTACTTTTTCCATAACGTGCAGTCGGTTCGCGTGCTCGATGCCCTGTATGGCCGCAACGTGTCGCTCCAGACGCTCGACGGCGTGTTATGCCATAACGGCGAGTACGAGCAGCGTGTGTTTGAGCTCTCGGACATGAGCTCCTTTGACCAGTTCGATCAGGCGGTCGAGGACTGCATCGCCACGGGCTATAGCGCAATAGAGCACCTGCGCCCCATGACGCTCGAGGGCTGCGTGGTTCGCATCTCGGATATCCTTGCCTATGTTGGACGCGATCGCCAAGATGCCATTGCGGCGGGCCTGCTGGCGCCCGACGCCTTTGACGATGACCTGGGCGGTGCATACAACAGCTGGATCCTTACGCACGCTTCCATCGATATCGTTGAGCATAGCTACGGCAAACCGCGTATCGAGATGAGCGAGGACCTGTTTGAGGAGATCCGCCGGGCCAAGCGCGAGAACTACGAGAAGATCTACAGCAAGGGCGGTATCGAGGGTGATTCCGAGGCGGAGCTGCGCGAGGCATTCGAAAAGCTCTACGATCGTTGCCTGCAGGATCTAAATAAAGGCGACGAGTCCTCTTACATCTTTAAGCATCATATTTCGCGCATTGAGCGGCAGCTTTCCTACTACGATCGCACCTATGCCTGGCAGGACGATAAGGATCAAGCGGTGGTGGATTATATCGCGAGCATGACGGACGGCTATTTCTGCGAGCTGACGAGCAAGCTATTCCCGGGCTTGAAGTTTCCACACCGTACCTATATTAACGAACGGTAGTTCGTATATATTCGGTATACTGTTGACGAGCAAAGCTTTTGATTGATGCATGGGATGGCTATGGACGACCTTTTTTCTGCCTCGACGCGCGAGCGTTCCTTTAAAAATGCGCCGCTCGCGGTGCGCATGCGTCCCAATTCGCTCGACGAGTACGTGGGCCAGCATAAGGCCGTGGGCAAGGGTTCGTGGTTGCGTGCGGCAATCGAGCATGATGTGCTATCGAGTGTGATTCTATATGGGCCGGCCGGTACGGGCAAAACGACGCTGGCCCACATTATCGCTAACCATACCAAGAGCGAGTTTGTCGAGGTCAGCGCCGTCACGGGTACCGTGAAGGACCTGCGTCGCGTGATTGACGAGGCCAAGACGCGCTTGAATACGTACGACCGTCGCACCATTCTATTTATCGACGAGATTCACCGCTTCTCCAAGTCGCAGCAGGATGCTCTGCTGCATGCAGTTGAGAACCGTACCGTCATTATGATTGGCGCCACGACGGAGAATCCGTACTTCGAGGTCAACTCGGCGTTGCTCTCGCGCGGTCGCGTGGTAGAGCTTGAGCACCTGAAGGACGAGGATATCGCCACGCTGATTGAGCGTGCACTCGAGGCACCGCAGGGTCTGAACGGCAAGTTCTCGGCCGATGAGGATACGGTTAAGTCCATCTGCACGCTGGCCGCGGGCGATGCTCGTTCGGCGCTCACGACGCTTGAGCTTGCGAGCGAGATTGCCGTCACGCGTCCCGATACCGAGGGAACGCCAACTCCGGCGGCGGGGGAGCGCTATCTCATCACCGTGGATGACGTTAAGATTGCCAACCCTCGTCGTGGTTTTTCGTATGATAAAAACGGCGACATGCACTACGACATTATCAGTGCGTTTATTAAGTCTATGCGCGGCAGCGACCCCGATGCCACCATTTATTGGCTTGCGCGCATGATCGATGCAGGAGAGGATCCCAAGTTTATTGCTCGCCGCATTATGATCCACGCTTCCGAGGACGTCGGCAACGCCGATCCGCAGGCGCTCTTGGTGGCACATGCCGCGTTTAAGTCTGCCGAGGTCATTGGCTATCCCGAATGCCGCATTAACTTGGCTCAGGCTGCACTCTATGTTTGCCTGGCGCCTAAATCTAACGCGTGCGAAGCCTCGATTGATGCGGCGCTGGCCGACATCCATTCAAGTGGGCTTCGCGAGGTGCCCAGCTACCTGCGCGATCGCCATCGCCCGGGCAGCGATGAGTACGGTGTGTACAAGTATCCGCATGATTATCCCGAAGGCTGGGTCGACCAGCGGTATTTGCCCGAAGGGTTGGAGCGCGGCGCGTTCTGGCAGCCTGCGGGCCGCGGTTGGGAAGAGTGGCGCGTAGAGCAAAGCGAGCGCGACCGTAACGGTAACGCTCCCAAGTAGGTCATTGGCACCTCGCACATTCCCTTTGGGTATCTTTCCTCTTGTTTGGGGTACCATGAAAAGCGTCTGTATTTCGATTCCTTCGGGAGGCTTGTATGAGTCCCATTCAAATCGCCCTGCTGCTGCTCGCCGTTGCCGGCGTGTGGGCTGTTATCGAGCTCGCGCTCACACTGCGCAAGACCCGCACTGTCGTTGACTCACTCGATAAGACGGTGAGCGACCTTAACAACACGCTCGCCGAGGCGCAGCCCGTGGTAGCAAAGCTCGATGGCGCTGTCGACGAGCTTACGCCGGCACTTGCCCAGATGGAGCCGCTGCTCAAGTCGAGCAAGACTGCCGTTGACGCCCTGACGTCCAACCTCGTTGAGGTTGAGGCGGTCGTTCGCGACATCTCCGAGGTTACGGGCAGCGTGGCCGAGGCCAGCAATGCCGTATCGAGCGTGACCGACTCTGCGGCTGGTGCCGTGCAGAAGCTCTTCAATAAGGTGAAGGCTCCTGCAGCCGACGCCGATCGCAAGCTCGCCGCTGCCGCCGTCGAGGCCGAGCAGCCTACCGAGCGCGTTCTGATTGGTGAGGCTGAGGACGAGGCCGCCGATGGTGCGGATGCGGCTCATAAGTCCGCAGCCAAGCCTGCTCAGTATTACACCTATACGCCCGCCGAGACCTCCGAGGAGTCCTGCGATGAGTAGCGAAGCAACCTGCCCCATTACGCTGAGCGTTGCCGGTGATCCGCGTCTCGCGCGCTTGGTGCGCATGACTGCCGCCAACGTCGGCGCCCTGTGCTCTATGTCCGTCGATCGCATCGAGGATATTCGTATGGCTGCCGAGGAAGCCTTCATCTTTGGATGCACGGCCGTTGATTCCGACGATATTTCGATCAAATTCGATGTCGACGAATCGCATGTGGGCATGACCTTTACCTTTGGCGACCAGGCGACTGTCGATGAGGATGACCAGGCTGCCGTATATGCCGAGCTCATTTTGGCGAGTGTGTGCGACTCCTACGAAAAGACTACAGCGCCCCTGACGCTTTCCCTCGACCTCAAGGCGGATATCTAATATGACCGAACGTTCCCGGAGCGGCAAGACCGCTTGGGACAAGGAGAAAACCCGCGAGTTGTTTCGTCGTTATAAAGAGACCGGTGATCCGGATGCACGCGAGCAGCTCGTCATGTCCCACATGAACCTGGTAAGGTTTCTTGCCAACAAATTTAAGAACCGCGGCGAGCCGCTCGATGACCTTTTGCAGGTCGGCTATCTGGGCCTGCTCAAGGCTATCGACCGCTTTGACCCTGAGCGCGGGCTCGAGTTCACGACGTTTGCCACGCCCACCATTCTGGGCGAGATTAAGCGCCACTTCCGCGACAAGGGCTGGAGCGTGCGCGTGCCTCGTCGCTTGCAGGAGCTCTCTGCCAAGGTCAACCAGGCTACCGACAAGCTCACCAACGAGCTTCAGCGTTCGCCCAAGGTTGAGGAAATCGCCGATTACCTGGGCGTGACCGTCGACGAGGTGCTCGAAGCCATGGAATCGTCCTCGGCCTATACCTCGGTGCCCATCGAGGCTCCTGGCGCGTCCGATTCCGATGATGCCCCCTCGATTCTCGACCGCTATGCCGATGACGACAACGAGCTCGATTTTACCGATGACCGCCTGGTGATCGAGGAAGCCATCCGCGATTTCTCGCCGCGTGAGCGTGAGGTTATCGAGTTGCGCTTTGTGAAGGGCATGACCCAGATCGAGATCGCCAAGAAGCTGGGTATCTCGCAGGTGCAGGTCTCGCGCCTGCTGCGACGTACCCTGAAGAAGATTCAGGACAAGATCGACCCCGACGGAGTGATGGTTCGTTCATGAGTGAGCACCCCCAACAAACCGACCGCACGCTGCGCGATAGCCGTATTCTGACGCTTCGCATTTGGGCTGTCGTCGGCTGCATTGTCATCGCCGCCGTCATCTTTAACCTTATGGGTATCCTGGCGCCGGTTATCGAGTTTCTCGCTGTCGGTTCCATCATCGCTTTTGTGATGTCGCCGATCACTAACTGGCTCGAGCATCACGGCGTCGGTCGTGGCATCGGTTCGCTCATCGCGCTGATCGTGGTTGTGGCAGTGCTCGTCGGCGTCGTCTGCATCCTGTCGCCTATTTTGCTCGGTCAGATTATGGAAGTCCTGAGCCGTCTGCCTGAGCAGCTTCGCGTTGCGGGCGGTGATCTCAACGAGATGATTTCGCACGCTAAGACGCTCAACAACACGCCGCTCAAGGAGTACCTGGACGATAATCTGTCCTCGCTGGTTACTGTGGCGTCCAAGTACGTATCGCAAATCGCCGCTGAGCTCGGTCGCGGCGTGTTCCCGCTGATCACCAACACGGCCTCGCAGCTGTTCGTAATCTTCCTGGGTTTGGTGCTTGCCTACTGGCTTGCCTGCGATTATCCCCGTATGCACCACGAGGTCTGTACCATCATCGGACAGGAAAAAGAGACCTCGTACCGCTTTATGGTTGCCATCCTTTCGCGCTCGGTCGGCGGTTATATGCGCGGCATGGTTGTGACGTCCATCTGCGGTGGCATCCTCGCCTTTATCGGCTTTACGCTCATTGGTCATCCCTACGCGGCGCTCATGGCCATCTTTACCGGCATCATGCACTTGGTTCCGGTTGTCGGTCCCTGGGTGAGCGCGGCGATCGCCACGGTGCTCGGCTTTATGTTCAGCCCGATGCTGGCGTTATGGACCTTGATCGTGACCATGGTGGCCCAAAACGTCACCGATAACGTCATTTCGCCTAAGGTCATGCAGAGCTCGGTGCAGGTGCATCCCATCATGAGTCTGACGGCCCTCGTTATTGGTTCGGCACTCATGGGCCCCATCGGCATGGTCATCGCCATCCCGTTGTGCGCGGCCCTCAAGGGCATTTTCGTCTACTACTTTGAGAACGAGACCGGCCGCCAGCTCGTGGCATACGATGGCGCCGTGTTTAAGGGCACGCCGTATCGCGATGCCGAGGGCAACCCGGTCGCCGCCTACGATGCGCTGGGGGACGATACGTTCATCTATGAGTCTGAGCTCATCGGCAACGAGACCGCGCCCGAGGCAAAGGCCATGCCCAAACCCGAGCTCGATAATCCCTGGATCAAGCTCTCGGGTCTTCAGCCCGACGCGACGAGCTTTTTCAAGAATCCCTTCGCCAAGGACGATGACTCCAACTCGGACGACGATACCAAAACCGGCATCGACGGCTCCATGGACGATTCGGATTCCAAATAGGCACCGCTAGCGTTTCTTGAAGTTGTAAATGACAAGAAACGCGAGCAAAGCGATTGATAAGGGGCCGGCTACATAGAAAAAGAGAACGTCAATTGCGCGTAGAGTGTAATAGGCTTTATCGCCGGACATTACTGCATACAATACGTAGCCAAATGCTGGTTGGTTTGCGTACCAGCAGGAGAAAGCCAAAAGCGCTAAAAGTGCTACAACCAGAAGTGCATTCAGGACAAATCGTTTGCTTTTCATCGATCGCTCCTTCCGGGTGAATCTTATATGTAATTATACAGTAGCCTTTTTCAAAGCATCGCATACTCCTAAATAACGTGCACTTTCGCTGTAGGGTCGGCTTTATGTCGGCCCTCTTTTTTGCACTTGCGCGGCGGGATGGTAATATCGTTACGTTTGAACTGTTTCGATGTGAAACCGAGGAGATTCCCTCTATGAGTGCTGACTACCCGTCAATGACTACGGCCGAGATCCGCTCCAAGTTCCTCAACTTCTTTGAGGAGCGCGGTCTTAAGCTCTATCCTTCTTCGTCCCTTGTTCCCGACGACCCCTCGCTGCTGCTTGCCAACGCCGGCATGAACCAGTTTAAGGAGTACTACCAGGGCAAGAAGACCATGAAGGAGATCGGCGCGATCTCCTGCCAGAAGTGTGTCCGCACCAACGACATCGACTGCATCGGCGAGGACGGCCGTCACCTGTCGTTCTTCGAGATGCTCGGTGACTTCTCCTTTGGCGGCGTCTCCAAGCAGCAGGCTTGCGCTTGGGCCTTCGAGCTTATCACCAAGGAGTTCAAGCTGCCGCTCGATCGCCTGTACTTTACCGTCTTTACCGAGGACGACGAGACCCACGACGTGTGGCGTTCTCTGGGCGTTGCCGAGGACCACATCTCCCGCCTGGGCGAGGATGACAACTTCTGGGCTGCCGGCCCCACCGGCCCCTGCGGTCCGTGCTCCGAGATCTACTTTGACATGGGCGAGGAGGTCGGTTGCGGCAGCCCCGACTGCAAACCCGGCTGCGACTGCGACCGCTTCCTTGAGTTCTGGAACCTCGTATTTACCCAGTACGACCGCCAGGAGGACGGCTCCATGCCGGAGCTGCCGCACCGCAACCTCGATACGGGCATGGGCCTGGAGCGCATGGCCGCCATCATGCAGCACAAGACCGCCAACTACGACGGCGATTTGATGCAGCACCTCATCAAGCTGGGCGAGGAGATCAGCGCTAAGACCTATGACGCCGACGATTACTCCGGTGCCAGCCGCTCCCTGCGCATCATCGCCGACCACTCCCGTGCCGTCGACTTCATGATCTCTGACGGCATCCTGCCCGGTAACGAGGGTCGCGAGTACGTCCTTCGTCGCCTGCTCCGCCGTGCCGTGTTCCACGGTCGCCTGCTGGGCATCGAGGGCGCCTTCCTGACCAAGTTCATCGACGAGGTCAACGCTCAGATGGGCGAGGCCTATCCCGAGCTGCTCAAGAACGTCGCGCTCGTCAAGGGCATCGTCGCCTCTGAGGAGGAGCGCTTTTCCACGACGCTCGACAACGGCCGCGTTTACCTGGACGAGGCCTTGGCCGCGCTCGCCGATGGCGCTGTCCTTCCGGGCGATGTTGCCTTTAAGCTGCACGACACCTTTGGTTTCCCCATCGACCTGACCGTCGAGATTGCCGGCACTGCTGGCCACGACGTCGACATGGACGGTTTCACCGCCTGCATGGAGGACCAGAAGGCCCGCGCTCGCGCCAGTGCTAAGGGCGACGCCTGGGGCAGCTTTAACGACGTGTGGGTCGAGCTTTCGGACAAGGTCGCTGCGACCGAGTTTGACGGCTACGACAACGACGTCATCGAGGGCGCCAAGGTTGTGGCCATCGTGCGCAACGGCGAGTCCGTCGGGTCCGCTGCGGCGGGCGAGGATGTTGAGGTTGTGCTCGACCGCACCCCGTTCTATGCCGAGATGGGCGGCCAGCAGGGCGATGCCGGCGAGCTTTCCGCCGAGGGCGTTTCGCTGACCGTTTCCGATACCAAGAACCACAACGGCCTGTATGCCCACGTTGCGCACGTCGCCGAGGGCACGCTGACCGTCGGTGCTACCGTGACCGCCGCGCTCGACGCCGAGCGCCGTGGCTTCCTGCGCCGCAACCACACCGCCACCCACCTGCTTGACGCCGCGCTTAAGCACGTCCTGGGCGAGCATGTCTCTCAGGCCGGCTCGCTGGTGACGCCCGAGCACCTGCGCTTTGACTTCACGCACTTTGAGGCCCTGTCCTCCGAGCAGCTCAAGGCTGTTGAGGACCTGGTGAACCAGCAGATCTTTGCATCTAAGCCGGTCGTGACCCGCGTCATGGGCATCGACGAGGCCAAGGCCGCCGGCGCCGTCGCCCTGTTTGGCGAGAAGTATGGCGACGTCGTCCGCGTCGTTTCCGTGGGCGCCGAGGACCAGCCGTTCTCCCGCGAGCTCTGCGGTGGTACGCATGCTGCCAACACTGCCGAGATCGGCCTATTCAAGATTTTCTCCGAGTCCTCCACGGGCTCGAACGTCCGCCGTATCGAGGCCGTTACCTCTAAGGGCGCCCTCGACTACATGGCCGACCGCCTGGCACTCGTTGACGCCGCTGCCGCTGCGCTCAAGTGCCGCGTTGACGAGGTTCCCGCTCGTGTGGAGAACCTGCAGGCCGAGCTGCGCGAGACGTCTAACAAGCTCAAGAAGGCGCTGACCGGTGGCTCCTCCGACGCTATCTCCAGCGCCATCGAGGGTGCCGTCGAGCTCGACGGCTATAAGCTCGTCGTCGCTGAGCTCCAGGGCCTTGAGGCCGCCGACCTGCGCAACGTTTGGGATACCGTGCACCAGAAGGTCGCCGGCCCCGTTGCCTGTGTTGTTGCCAGCGTGACCGAGAAGGGCACCCCGGCCCTGCTCGCCGCCGGCTCCGATGACGCCGTGAAGGCCGGTTTCCACGCCGGCAACGTGATCAAGCAGATCGCGGGTCTGGTCGATGGTCGCGGTGGCGGCCGTCCCAACTTGGCCCAGGCCGGTGGCAAGAACGCTGCCGGTATCGCCGATGCCCTCGCGGCCGCCAAGACCGCGCTCGGCGCCTAAGTAGTCGCTGTGGTCGCGCTCGCGCTGGACATAGGGGAGACCAGGATTGGCATTGCCGTCTCGAGCCGTGATGGCAAGATGGCGATGCCTGTCAAGGTGCTTCCTGCTGCCGAGGTCACTGGCATGGCAAAGACGTTTCGCTACCTGGTCGAGGACTATGAGCCCGATATCCTGGTAAGCGGACGTCCCTTGACCATGGCCGGTGAGCCCGGCCCCCAGGCCGAGCGCGTTGCCGCCGTGGCCCAAAAGATTGCCGACGAGCTCGAACTTCCGCTGGAGTTTGAGGATGAGCGTCTGTCCTCGCAGGAGGCCAAGCGAATCCTGCGAGAGCAGGGGCTCAACGAAAAGCAGATGAGGGGCAAGATTGACATGGTCGCAGCCAGCCTGTTCTTGCAGACATGGCTCGATCGTAAAAACGAGGAGGTTCAGCATGCCTAGCGCTTCCGATCCGCGCCAGCAGAATCGTACACGGCGGCCCGCGCCGCGTCCTGCTCAGCCTGGTCAGCGCCCGGCGCAGCCGACGCAGCGTTCGGGCCAGCCTACTCAGCGTGCTGCTCAACAGCCCGCCGCTCGTCCCGCGCAGCCTGCTGGCGGCGCTCGTTTTAAGCAACAGACTCCTGCCCAGCGCACGCAGGGACAAGCCCCGCAATCACGCTCCCACGCACATCATGCTCATGACTCGCACGGCGTTGCTCCGGTCACGCGCTCGAGCTATAACACGCACGCCCGCCGTGGTGCCCAAAAGAAAAGCTCCCCGGTGCCTATGATTATCGGTGGTGTCGTCGCCGTGCTTGCGCTTGTCGCGATCGTTTTCTTTGTCGTGCCGGCCGTCAAGGGCTTCTTTGGCGGTGAGGATGCGAAAGTCGCTGCTGGTCAGCAAGTTACTATCACGATTCCCGATGGCGCTTCGGGTGACACCATCGCTTCGATTCTCTCTGAGAACCATATCGTCGAAGATCCCAAGGATTATTACGCGGCGGTCAAAAAGCTCAACGCCGACATGTCGCTTAAGCCTGGCACCTACTCGTTCACCACGCTCATGGACGCGACCAAGGTCGTTCAGCAGCTCATGGAAGGCCCCAATGCGGGCTCCGATGCGCTGACTATCCCTGAGGGTCTGACGGTTGACCAGGTCGCCGACCGCGTGGCCAAGGCGTACGACAGCATTTCTAAGGAGGACTTCCTTAACCAGGCTAAGGCGAGCAATTATGTGAATGATTACGCTTTCCTTAAAGACGCCGCGAACGATTCGCTCGAGGGCTTCCTATTTCCCAAGACCTATTCGCTGGGTAAGGACCCAAGCGCCGATGATGTGATTCGCGCCATGCTTGACCAGTTCAACGCCGAGTATAAGTCGCTTGACTTTGCCAGCTGCGAGGCCAAGATCAAGGAGCGCTATGGCGTGGAGATGTCCGATTACGACATCGTTAACCTTGCCTCGATCGTCGAGCGCGAGGGCCTCAACGCCGACCAGCGCGCGCATGTGGCCTCAGTCTTCTACAACCGTCTGGCGGGCAAGCTCGATGGCCTGCGCTACCTCAATAGCGACGCGACCATGATGTACGTCACCGGCGGCGAGGTTACCGCCGACGACCTGCAGAGTGATAGCCCCTATAACACCTATAAGCACGAGGGCCTCCCGCCCACGCCCATTTGCTCTCCGTCGCTCGAGGCGCTCAAGGCCACCCTTGAGCCGACCGACTCCGACGACCTGTATTTCTACATTACGCAGGACGAGGAGTATTTCTCGAAGACCTACGAAGAGCATCAACAGTCTTGGAATTGATCATGAGGATTTTTAGCCCCAAACGATATGTTGCCTCGGTCGATCGCATCGACCTCGATACCCTCTGGGCCGACGGCAAGCGCGCCATTCTGCTCGATCGCGACAACACCCTGGTGCCGCGTGATACCGAGCAGGTACCCGCTGCAGTTTCCGCCTGGCTCGAGGCCGCCCATGCTAAGGGCTTTAAGCTGTGCATGGTGTCCAACAACTGGCATCGCGACCAGGTCATGGCATCGGCGCGCGAGTTGGGGCTCGAGGCCATCAGCCACGCCATGAAGCCCGCTCCGTTTGCCTTGAAGGCGGGCCTTAAGCGCCTGGGGGCCACGGCTAACGAGGCCGTGCTAATCGGCGATCAGCTTTACACGGACGTGTGGAGCGGTAACTTTGCCGGCGTCGATACCATTCTGGTCAAGCCGCAGGCAACCCAGGACCTGTGGTACACGCAGATCTTCCGTATCTTTGAGCGCCGGGCCCTGCGCGACCTTCCCTGCGAGGAATAGGTTTCGCCATGTCCCAGCACATCAAACACGGCTGTGACCATATCTTCTTTATCGGCTTTTTGGGCGCGGGCAAGTCGACGCTTGCGCGCAACGTGGGCACTATGTTCAAGCGTCGATTCATCGATACCGATCGTTTGGTTGTGCGTCGATGCGGCAAGTCGGTGACCGAGATATTTAAGACCGAAGGCGAGGATCGTTTTCGCGAGCTCGAGACCTCGGCACTCCGTTCGCTTCAAAGCGAGCGCAGCCTGTTGGTATCGTGCGGGGGTGGCATCGTCGAGACGCCGGTAAACATTGAGCTGATGCACGAGATGGGTACCTGCGTGTACCTCGAAGGCGACTTTGAGGATTCGTTGCGCCAGATTCGCCGCTCCGATACTCGGCCCGATTTCCGCTCGCCCGAGCATGCTGCGCGCCTGTTTGAGCATCGTCGTCCGCTGTATCGCCAGGCCGCCGATATTACCCTTGATATTCGCAACAAGTCCTTCGAGGACGTTTCCTACCTTTGTGCCGAGATGCTTTTGGAGCGTGGACTGCTATGATTCGCCGTCAACTTATCAATTTCCAAAACCGCAGTGTCGATGTCCGCGTCGGATTGGGCGCGTTCGAGGAGCTGTCGCGCATGTTTGCCTCGGCTGTGGGCAAACCCAAGCGGGCGATGGTGGTTTGGAACAGCGCCACATCCGAGCGTTTTGGCGAGGTTGTCGAGCATGCGCTGGTCGACGCCGGTTTTGCCGTGTCGCCGCTTGTCCTCGAGGTTTCGCCTGCCGGTGCTACGCTGGCCGATGCCGATACCGTTTTTGGCGCCCTGTCGGCTAACGGCATTACCTGCGACGATCTCGTTGTCGCTGTCGGCGACACGGCGACCTGCTCGGTCGTTTGCTGGTGTGCCAATCAGTGGTGCGGTCGCACCGAGTGCGCCTTGCTGCCGACGACGTTCGACGCCATGCTCACGGTCGCGACGACTATGAAGCCACTCGTCGCCTCGTCGGCGAATGCGCTTCCCGCTATCGCGTTCCGTCCCGAGCCGGGCTTGGTCGTGTGTGACCTCGAACTTGTTCGCGAAGCGGACCCCGAGGACCTCAAGCTCGGTTATGCGGTACTTGTTGGCACCATGCTTTCGAGCAGCAAGTCCCGTTGGAATCAGTTTACCGAGACCATCCCCGAGATTCTCGCTGGCGAGGAAGTCGCGCTCGTCAATGCCGTTCAGTGGTCTCAGACTGCCCGCAAGGACGTACTGATGGCCACGAACCCGAGCGCCCGCCATGCGCTCGATTTTGGCAAGACGGGGGAGCGTACCCTGCGCGCCTGCTTGGGCGATGCCGCTTCGCAGGTCCCTGCCTACCAGCTGTTGTCCGAAGGTATGCGCTTTGAGGCGCGCCTAGCACATGATGCCTGCGACTTCGATATCGACTACGTGTTTGAGGTTGATGACTGCCTGGAGGACTTTGGTATCGAGGAGCTTGCCTTCGATCTGGAGCCTGCCGCATATATCGAGGAGTTCCGCAAGCAGCAGTTCGCCCGCTCGAACCGCAGCATGTTGCCGCTGCCCGCGGCACTTGGCGCCATTCGTCTAACGAGCGTTGAGGACGAGGTTCTTGAGCGCCATGCTCACGCCTACTTGGCTTCTCGCAAAGAACTTCTCTAAGTTTTATTGACATCCATCGTCTTTCGTATCATGTTGAGGTGCGGGTTTTCAATCGGTTGCGGATCGCGTGCGAATCCGTCTTTCGATCGGGACCCGTCCCACTTTTATGAGGACAACAAGAAAGGAATCTGCATGTCTGAGTTTGCTGCCGGTCCTGCCGGTCGTATCGAGCGCGTCCGTGCCCTGATGGCCGAGCGCGGCTACGACGCCATCGTCGTGCGCGACGAGGCCAATCTCCGTTGGCTCACGGGCGTGAAGGGCGTCTTCGATTACACCTTCGAGTTCCCTCACGCCGCGTTTATTACGGCCGATCAGTGCCTGTTCCACACCGACTCGCGCTATCTCAACAGTTTTGAGGAGAACACGCCCGCCGGCAGCCCCTGGGTCTACGACATGGACGAGGGCACCATCCCCGGCTGGGTCGCCGGCAAGATTGCGGCCAACAAATGCCGCGTCTGCGCCGTCGAGGATGACATGCAGATTAACTTCTACCAGGGTATTCAGCGTGGTCTGGAGGACCGCTCCGTTGCCTGCATGCTGCCGCTGATGCATGACGACATCCGCAAGATGCGTGCCATCAAGGATGCAGAGGAGATCGAGCTCATGCGCCACGCGCAGTCGATTACCGATGCCGCCTTCCAGCACATGCTCGGCTTTATTAAGCCCGGCATGACCGAGAAGCAGGTCCGCAACGAGCTCGAGAACTTTATGTTCGCCAACGGCGCCGACAGCCTGGCCTTTGGCTCCATCGTCGCGAGCGGTCCCAACACCGCCAATCCGCATGCCGTCCCGAGCGACCGCGTGATCGAGAAGGGCGACTTTGTCCTCATGGATTACGGTGCGGGCTACTGCGACTACCGCTCCGACATGACGCGCACCGTCGTGATGGGCGAGCCCACCCAGGAGCAGCTCGACCTGTACGCGCTCGTGCGCCGCACCCATGAGGAGTGCGTCGCCGCTATCCATCCGGGCGTCGAGGGCAACGACATTTTCAAGCTTTCCAAGAAGATTATCGGCGATGCCGGCTATGGCGATTACTACAACCATGGTCTGGGCCACGGCGTGGGCATCGACATCCACGAGCTGCCTAACTTCAACCGTAGCAAGAATATCATCGAGGTCGGCTCGGTTATCACCATGGAGCCCGGCGTGTACCTGCCCGGCGTGGGCGGCGTGCGCCTGGAGGACTACGGCGTCGTCACCGAGAACGGCTATGAGCCCTTCACCAAGACCCCGCACGACCTGCATATTATCGATTGCTAAACCATCCATTTGGGTTTTTGGAGGCGGGGCGTCCGGATCGATTCGGGCGTCCCGCGTTCTCTTTTTATGCGCTCGCCGCAGCCGCCGTCTGCAAGTGTATAATTTCGCTCGTATGTAATTTGGACGTTTGTGCGTCTAGCCAATAACAAGAAAGGTCGCTATGCCTACTATCTCTACCGCCGACTTCAAGAACGGCCTCGGTCTCCGCATTAAGGACAAGGTCTACACCATCGTCGAGTTCCAGCACGTCAAGCCGGGCAAGGGCGGCGCTTTCGTGCGCTACAAGACCCGCGACATCAAGAGCGGCCGCGTCGTCGAGAACACCTGCAACGCCGGCACCAAGTTCGAGAGCGTCATGCTCACCACCCGTGAGTTCCAGTACCTCTACAACGACGGCGCCGACTACATCTTCATGGATAACGAGTCCTACGAGCAGGTTCCCGTTCCCGAGGATATGGTGGGCGAGAACGCCAAGTGGCTGCGCGAGAATGACACCTGCCAGCTGCTCTTCGCCGACGACGAGCTCATGGGCGTGACCCCGCCGATGTTCATCGAGACCACCATCGTCCAGACCGACCCGGGCTTCAAGGGCGATACCGTCCAGGGTTCCACCAAGCCGGCCACCATCGACACCGGCGCTGTCATCCAGGTCCCCATGTACCTCAACGAGGGCGAGGTCATTAAGGTTGACACCCGCGACGGCAAGTTCGTCTCCCGCGTCTAGCAACCAACTCTTCTAGGAGGACTCATGCCCCAGGAAATCAAGATTGACGGCATCGGCATTTCGCCCGATGTTCTGACCGCCATCGTCTCGCGCGCCGTTACGGATGTCGAGGGCATCGCCTCCGTGGGCGTCAAGGACCTTGCCACCAACCTTGTCTCCATGATGCTTTCGTCCAAGGCCCCGGCTTCTGAGCCGGCGGTCGAGGCCGAGGTCATCGGCGACAAGCTCGCGCTTACCGTGCGCGTCGTGGTGTTCTTTGGCTATCCGTTCAAGAAACTCGCCGAGGCCGTTCGCGCCGCCGTGGTTGCCGCCATCGACGCCCAGGTGGGCGTCGAGGTCGAGCGCGTTGACGTTTGCATCGACGGCCTCGTTTTCCCCAAGGAGTAACCTTTGAGCCTTAAGGTTTATCGCGGGCGTACGCTTGCCCGCAGTCAGGCGCTGCAGCTGCTGTTCCAGGCCGAGGCCACGGACAGCCCGCTCGAGCGCGTCCTCGAGGGCGATTTCCTGATCTCGAAGGGTCCCCTCGATCCCTACGCGCTGGAGCTGTGCCGCGGTGCCTACGAGCACATCGACCGCATCGACTGCGCCCTGCGCTCCGTCGCCAAGAACTGGGATCTTATGCGTATGCCCGGTGCCGACCGCAATCTGCTGCGTATCGCCGTCTATGAGATGCGCTTCCTCACCGACGAGGAGGTCTCGGACGCCATCGTGATCAACGAGGCGGTCGAGCTTGCCAAGGCCTATGGCACCGACCAGTCCGCGTCGTTTGTCAACGGCGTGCTGGGCAAGATCGCTCGTAGCGAGGAGCTGCCGGGCGAGGACCTCTATCAGGAGCTACTGGCCGAGGACCGTGCCCGCGAGGAGGCCCAGGCCGCCGAGGCTGCCGCCAAGGTTGCCGCTGCTCAGGCTGCGGCCGGCGTTCTCGATGAGGGCGCCGAGGTCGCCGAGGCCGAGACCGGTACCGTCGAGGAGTAGCCATGCCAGAGGGTTCCGTCCGCAACTTCGACGAGATCTCGGACCGCTTGGACCAGATTATCGCGACCGTTCGCTCCAAGGATACGTCCCTGGAGCGTTCGCTCGATCTGTTTGACGAGGCGATCGAGCTGGGCTCCCGTGCGGTCGATATGGTCGATAAGTTTGAGTTGACGCCTCGTGAGGCCGATAAGCTCGAGCAGGAATACGATGAGGATGCGGCAAACGAATCCCAGGATAGCCAGGCCGCGTCTCCGGATACGAATGGTTGATGGCATTCATGAAACGTGTGCGTCTCGATGACGAACTGATTTCACAGGGCATCTGCGCCGATCGCGCGGATGCCCTTCGCACTCTTATGGCCGGCTTGGTCTCGAGTGGCGGCGAGCGTTTGACCTCACCGGGCCTTAAGGTGACGCCGGGCCTGCCGTTGCACGTGAAGGGTCGTATTCCCTACGTTGGGCGCGGCGGGCTCAAGCTCGAGGGCGCGCTCGATGCGTTTTGTATCGATCCCACGGGCCTTGCCTGCCTCGATGTGGGATGCTCCACGGGCGGCTTTACCGATTGCCTGCTCAAGCGCGGCGCCGCCACAGTCGTTTCGGTCGATGTGGGTCGCGCTCAGTTTGATTGGTCGCTTCGCCAAGACGAGCGCGTGACGCTCCACGAGCGCACCAACGTGACGCAGCTGCCCGAGCTCGGCTATGGCGGCTCTATCGACTTGGCTGTCTGCGACGTGTCGTTTACGAGTATCGCGAATATCATCGACGCCGTGCTGGCGTGCCTGAAGCCTTCGGGTTCGTTTTGCACGCTCGTAAAACCCCAGTTTGAGGCGCCGGCTGCGCTGGTGGGCGAGGGCGGTATCGTGACCGACCCCGCCGTCCGTCGCGATACGCTCACGGCGGCGATCGAGCTTTTTGCCGCCAAGGGCCTGTTCCCGCTCGACGTGTGCGTGTCGCCCATCCACGGCGCCAAGGGCAACGTTGAGTTTTTCTTGTACGGCACGAGGTTTGCGCCCGGCGAGCGCGCCGAGGCTGAGTTGCAATCCCAGGTATCGGTTTTGAGCGAGAAAGCTGCAACGCTATGAAGGTCTTTCTGGTTCCCAATTACTACAAGCAAGAGGCGGTCGAGAGCGGCCTGATGCTCGAGCTTTGGCTTTCGCGCCAGGGCTACGAGGTCGCATGGGCTGCCGATCAGCGCTCCAAGATCCAGAGCGCGCCCGATGTTGACGATGCCGACTTGGTTATTACGCTCGGCGGCGACGGCACGCTGCTGCGTGCCGCCCGCATTCTCAACTACCGTGAGATTCCCATTTTGGGTCTTTCCTATGGTCATTTGGGTTTTTTGACGGCCGCGAGCCCCGAGGAGCGCGACATTTTGCAGGTCGTGAGCGATGCCCTGTCCGGCGAGCTCCATGTGAGCCGCCGTGCCACCATCGCCGCCGATATTGTTTCGGTTCGCGAAGACGGCACGAAGGATGTTGTGCGCACGTTTGCCCTCAACGATATGGCGCTTACGCGCGGGCCCCTGTCCGATATGGTCGAATTTGACATCACGGTGTCCGGCCATCATATCGACCGCCTGCGCGGTGACGGCGTGGTCGTTTCGACGGCGACTGGCTCCACCGGCTATGCGCTTTCCGCCGGCGGCCCCATCGTCAGCCCCGATTACACGGGCATGGTCTGTGTGCCCATCGCCCCGCATACCATTCAGGCTCGCGCTTTTTTGACCTCGCCGAGCGATGTCGTGGAGATCTTTATGTCCGATGATCGCCCGAGCGTTCCGGCGATCGCCATCGATGGACAGTTTATTACCTGCGATGGCACGGTCGAGAGCGTGGCTGTGCGCCGTGGTCCCGGCGATGTGCTGCTGCTGGATTACGGCCCCGAGAGCTTCTATAACTCGGTGAGCCGCGTGTTCTACGGAGTGCGCCATGATCGATGAGCTGCAGGTTTCCAACATTGCACTCATTCGCGAGGCGACGTTGGTTCCGAGCGCGGGCTTAACGGTTCTGACCGGAGAAACCGGCGCCGGTAAGACCGCGTTGCTCTCGGCGCTCAAGCTCATTTTGGGCGAGCGCGCGGATTCGTCGACGGTGCGCGAGGGCGAGGCACTTGCCAGCGTCGAGGCGCGCCTGTTTGATGGCCCGCATGACACGGAGGGCGTCACCGTGCGGCGCAGCCTTTCTGCCGAGGGCCGCAGCCGCGTAAAAATTGACGGCCGCATCGCCAGCGTGCGCGAACTTTCGGAGCGCGTCGGTGTGATGATGGATCTTTGCGGTCAGCACGAGCACCAGCGCCTGCTCGACCCGGCGCATCATGTTGCCATGGTCGATGCCTGGGCAGGGCGCCCGGCACTCGAGGCGCTCGAGCACTACCGTGCTTGCTTTAAGGCATCGCGTGCGGCTGCCAAGGAGGTCCGTCGCGTCGAAGAGGCCTCGCGTGCGCAGGGGAGTCGCGTTGAGGAGGCGCGCTTCGCCCTGGAGCGCATCGCCGATGTCGACCCCAAGCCGGGTGAGTATGAGGAGCTCGAGGAGCTGCTGCCGCGCTCCGAGCATGCTGAGGTGTTGGTGGCCACGGCCAACGATGCCCATGCATCGCTTGCAGCTGAAGGGGGAGCGCTCGATGCCGTGAACAGTGCCGTGGCGGAGCTTTCCCGCATGGCGGCCGTCGACCGCAAGCTGGGTGATATCGCCGATGCGCTTTCGGATGCCTGTATCTCGCTTGAGGATTGTGCCAACGAGCTGCGCACCTATCGCGATGGGGTCGCCTTCGATCCGCGCGAGCTGGCTCGTATGCGCGAGCGCTATTCCGATCTTAAGGCCCTACTGCGTCAGTGGGGGCCCACCATGGACGATGTCTTTGCCATGCGCGACCGCTCACAAGAGCTGTTGTCGCTGGTCGATGATGGTGATGAGCGGATCAAGAAGGCTCGCGAGGCGCTCGGGTGTGCCGAACGCGAGCTTTTTGCTGCTGCCAAGGCGCTTAAACGCGTGCGGAATACCGCAGCCCCTCGCTTTTGCCACGAGGTTGGCCGTCAGATGGCGCGCCTGGAGATGGGCGACGCCGAGCTCGTTTGGGAGTCGCGCGATCTTCCGCGTGCCGAATGGACGCTGGCGGGGCCTTCGAGCTATGAGCTTTTGTATCGCAGTGGTGCCGGATTGACGCCGCGCCCCCTGCGCCGCATTGCGTCGGGCGGCGAGCTGAGCCGCGTCATGCTGGCGAGCAAGGTCGTTCTCGGTAACGCGGACGGCGTGGATACGCTGGTGTTCGACGAGGTCGATGCCGGTGTCGGCGGCTCTACAGCACGTGCCCTCGCGAGCGTGCTGGCAGATCTCGCCGCTACGCATCAGGTGATTGTCGTAACCCACCTGGCGCAGGTCGCTGTCATGGCCGACAAACACTACGTGGTGAGCAAAGAGCCCGGCGACGTTCCCCAGACGCATCTGGATGAGGTGACCGGGGACGCCCGCATCGCTGAGATCGCCCGTATGCTGAGTGGCGATCAATCTGAGGCAAGCCTGGCACATGCCAAGCAGATGTTGGAAGAGGCTCGAGGTTAGAACGAGCTGACAGTGTTGGCGGGGACAAAATATCAGCAATTGTTGCACCGCCACTTGCTTGTCTGGCCCGACCGTCAAAAACTATGCCGGTTTACTACGATGAATCGGCGTAGCTCGAGCACAGCTAAAATTGTAAAAAGAAAACCGCAGGTAGAACCCCTGCGGTTTTCTTTTAAAACACGATGTGGTCACACATTGCGATTTCATCGTAGTAAATCGGCATAGTTTCATGCGACAAGCAACTAACGACTCCCTATAAAGTCTACTCCACGACCTTATCCGGCTGGATGAGCTCCTCGTAGAAGCTGATGTGCTCTCGGGCGTCCTCGATTTCGGGCAGCAGGAAGTTGTAGATAACCTCGATGATCATCGTGGCGCTCATCTTGGAGAACGCAAAGTCACCAGTGGTGAGCAGTGCCTCGTGGTTCACGGTATTAAAGGTGTAGTCGGCCAGGCGAGCAAGCGGCGACTTGCTGTCGCTGCTGATGACGACAACGGTGGCGCCACAGCCGCGAGCCGCTTTTGCCATGCGATTCAGTCGACGCGACTTGCCGGAGTTCGAGATCAGCACGATGACATCTCCGGGGCGCAGCGTAAGCGCAAAACCAATCGAGGTCTCGCTGATGGTGCTTGCCATACAGCGAAGGCCCAGCTGCGAAAACTTAAACGTCGCGTCGAGTGCGACGGCGTTGGTGTTGCCTACGGCTGCAAACTCGATAGCCCCTGCGTTCTTAAACGCGTGCACGACGGCTGTCAGCGTGTCGTGATCAATGCCATCGATAGTCGCATTGAGTTCGCTGACCTTGGCAGCGAGAATATTCTTGAGGCTCTGCTCCATATTGTCGAGCGAGACCTCGTCGGTGAGGCCTTCATTGCGCTGGCTTTCCAGATCGCGCGCCAGCGAAAACTGAAAACTGCGAAAGCTGCCAAAACCTAGTTTGCGGCAGAAGCGCGATACGGTGGCCTCGGAGGTTGCGGCTGCGCGCGAAAGCTGGGCGGCTGTCAGACGCGGGGCCTCGGACTGGTGCTCTAGGATATAGTCGACAATGCGTTGCTCGGACTCGCTGTACCCCCTGTGCATACTAATAAGGGAGAGTGCGCTCTTGCTGCTATCGGACATGGGATGGCTCCTGGCTGGCATGAAAATCGGACTTGTTTTGTAATGTCGTAGTATACGGGCATTTTCAATTACAAGATACACCTTGCCGTTTCAATAGTTGATGGTAAACTTTCATCGACCGTTTACGGTAATGAAAGAACCTTTCACCGGAGAAATGAGCTGTATTGCTTCTCATATAAGCGATGGGTTGGTATCTTTCAGGTGTGGAAAAACGCGTATCGAAGCGCGTGTAGGGGAGCGCCCGCGGGCGCTGTACTCAAGAAGGAGGGACACATGGCTAAGTTTGACATCATCGCCGCGACCGGTTGCCCGACCGGCATTGCGCACACCTTCATGGCGAAGGAGGCGCTGGAGAAGGCAGCTGCCGAGCGCGGTCTGACCATTAAGGTCGAGACCCATGGCCAGGTCGGTGTCGAGAACGAGCTCACCAAGAGTGAGATCGCTGGTGCCAAGGCCGTCGTCGTCGCAGCCGATAAGGATGTCCAGGCGGAGCGTTTCGCCGGTAAGCCCATGGTTTCCGTTGGTGTTTCCAAGGCCCTGTCCGTCGAGGCTGCCGGCAAGCTGATCGATCGTGCCCTTGCCGCCAAGGGCGACGACACGGTTGCGGCTGCTGCCGATGTCGAGGATGAGGTCGAGGAGAAGGAATCCATCGGCCACATCATCTATAAGCACCTCATGAACGGCGTCAGCCACATGCTGGTCTTCGTCGTCGCCGGTGGCGTCCTGACCGCCGTTTCGTTCCTGTGGGGCATCACGTCCTTCGATTCGACGGCTGCCGACTACAACAGCTTCGCCGCTATGCTCAAGATCATCGGCGGCATTGCCATGAACCTCATGGTTCCCGTGCTTTCCGCCTATATCGCCGAGTCCATCGGCAAGCGCCCGGCGCTCGTCCCCGGCTTTGTTGCCGGTATGATCGCCATCCAGGGCCTTCCCGTTAACGCCGATACCCACATGATCGATGCTGGCGGCACCGGTGTGGGCTTCGGCTTCCTGGGCGGCATTGTCGGCGGCTTCCTCGCCGGCTATGTCATCCTTCTGCTCGAGAAGGTCTTTGCCAAGCTGCCCAAGAACCTGGACGGCCTCAAGGCCATCTTCCTGTACCCGCTGTTCTCGACTGCTATCGTCGGTCTGGTCATGCTCGGCATCTCCGGCCCCATGGCTGCCATCAACACCGCCATGATGGACTTCCTCAAGGGTCTGTCTGCCTCTGGCGCTGTTGTCCTGGGTCTTGCTATTGGTTGCATGTGTGCCTTTGACATGGGCGGCCCGGTCAACAAGGCTGCTTACGTCACCGGTACCGCCATGCTCACCGAGGCCCTGGCTGCCGGTGTCGGCACCGACACCTACAACTTCGGCACCAACTTCATGGCTGCCGTCTCTGCTGCCTGCATCGTTCCGCCGCTGATCACCACCTTTGCCGTCATCGTCGGCAAGAAGTACTTCAGCCAGGAGGATCATGACGCCGGTGTCGTCAACCTCATCCTTGGCTGCACCCACATCACCGAGGGCGCCATTCCGTTCATGACCAAGAACATCTGGCCCGTCATGCCCATCATGATGCTCGGTTCCTCCATCGCCTCGATCCTGACCATTATGTTCAACGTCCACGATCCGGCGCCCCACGGTGGCTTCCTGGTCCTGCCCGTTGTCGAGAACGGTCCGCTGTGGGTCCTCGCGATCCTCATCGGCGCCGTGGTCGGTGGCATCCTGTTCGTCGCTTTCAAGAAGTATGACTTCGAGAAGAACCAGAAGGCCGCTCCTGCCGCTCCCGCTAAGCCGGTCGAGGCTCCCAAGGCCGCTGCTGTCGAGGCTCCCAAGGCCGAGGCTGCCGACTTCGTGAAGGTCGAGAACGTTTTTGTTGCCGAGAACTTCGCTTCTCGTGATGAGGCCCTGAGCTTCGTCTCCAACCAGGCCGTCAAGGCCGGTCTCGCTGACGACGCCGATGCCGTGATGAACGCCTTCTTGGCTCGCGAGGCTGAGGGCACCACGGGCATGATGGAGGGCTTCGCCATTCCGCATGCCAAGTCCGATGCCATTACCGAGGCCGCCGTTATCGTCGTCAAGGACGACTCTGGCGTGATCGGTTGGGACACCATGGACGGTGCTCCCGTCAACGTGGCTATCGCCCTGCTCATCCCCGGTGCCCAGGCCGGCACCACGCACCTCAAGATCCTGTCCAAGGTCGCCGAGGCGCTCATGGACGAGGGCTTCCGTGCCACTGTCAAGGGTTCCACCGACGCCGCCGAGATCGCCAAGACGATCAACGCCCGCCTTGTCTAATCCCCCAGCTCGCGAATAACATCGCCCCTTGTATATAAGGCGGAGACTCCACCAGGAGTCCCCGCCTTTTTCTATCCCTCTCATAAGTTGCGGTGAAATAGGGACTGTTTAAACGATTCAACTCCAAATGCAGTCCCTATTTCACCGCAACTTAGAAGAAGGGGATAGCGCGGCCTGTCTATCGGATCGTCCGTGCGGATAAATATTCAGCCAGAATTCCGTTCGCACGATATTACTCTGGACCGACCGAGTTTCCGCAGCTCGCCTGCCGGGCGGGGCGGTTAAGTTTGTCGCGAGTTCCGCACGCAAAGGAAAGCACTTAATGTGCTTTTCGTCTTGCGCAGGACTGTAGAGCAGCAAACTTAACCGCCCCGCCCGGCAGGCGAGCGTGCGGGAACGACATCCGTCCAATAATTCGTGCGAAACACAATGAAAAACAGTTTGATGTGAGTTAATATAAACAACGTCGTGAATCTGACTCCTGCCGCATGCACGACAGGGGTTAAACACAAAAAAGGAGTCAATTATGGTTTCTGAGAAGGCTACCCTCGTCAATCCGCAGGGTCTTCACATGCGTCCGGCCGGCCTCTTCGCCTCCACCATGGGCAAGTACGCCTGCGACGTGACGGTCGTCACCCCCGAGAAGGAGGTCAACGGTAAGTCCCCGATGGCCCTCATGGCTGCTGGTATCCCCTGCGGTACTGAGGTCGAGGTCAAGTGCGACGGCGCCGACGAGGCCGAGGCTCTGGCTGCTGCCATCGAGCTCATCAAGAGCGGTCTTGGCGAGTAGAACTCAAACGGGTCGCATGTTGAACAATTAAGTTCATACTTAGGGGCGCAGTGACCTGTTCAAGGTAGCTGCGCTCTTTTGTCATGGATATGGCAAAACGCTTTATCACATGACACGGAGAGAGGAATGGGAATGTATCAGGGAGTCAACGCATCCGAGGGCATCGGTATCGGCACCGTCATGGTCGCCGTCGATCCCGACTTGACGTTTGAACCGCACGCGGTTGCTGATTCGGCCGCAGAGAAGGAGCGTTATCAGACGGCTCTTTCGGTCTTCTGCGAGAAGACCCAGGCTCAGGCCGACCACATGAAGGAGACGGTGGGCGAGGCCGAGGCCGAGATCATGAGCGGACACATTGTCCTGGCTCAGGACCCGGGCATGACGGACGCCATCAACGCCGCCATTGACGGCGGCACCTGCGCCGAGCAGGCGCTCATGGACACCTCGACCATGTTCGAGAACATGTTCCTGTCCATGGACGACGAGATGTTCCGTCTGCGCGCGGCCGACATCGCCGACATCCGCACCGGTATTCTGGCCGAGCTGCTGGGCAAGGAGGTCGTCGACCTCTCCGTCCTGCCCGAGAACACCGTCGTTGTCGTGCACGACCTTACGCCGTCCATGACCGCCACGATCGATAAGGCCCACGTTGCCGGTATCGTCACCGAGACCGGTGGCCGCACGTCGCACTCCGCGATCATCGCGCGTGCCCTCGAGATCCCGGCTGTCCTTTCGGTTTCCAACAGCTGCACCGCGCTGCGCAACGGCATGACCGTTGTCGTCGACGGTGGCAAGGGCATCGTCGAGGCCGATCCCGACGAGGAGACGCTCGCCGCCTACACCGCCAAGGCCGAGGCCTTCGCTGCCGAGAAGGCAGCCCTCGAGGCCTTCCGCGGCAAGCCGTCCGTGACTGCCGATGGCATCAAGAAGATCATCGCCTGCAACATCGGTAACCCCGATGACGTGCCTAACGCACTCGATCACGACGCCGAGGCCATTGGCCTGTTCCGCTCCGAGTTCCTATTCATGGACTCCGCCGAGCTTCCTTCCGAGGAGGAGCAGTTCAACGCCTATCGCAAGGTTGCCAGTGCGCTCAAGGGCGCTCCCGTCATCATCCGCACGCTCGATGTGGGTGGCGACAAGGAGATTCCGTATCTGCACATGGTCAAGGAAGACAACCCCTTCATGGGCTTCCGCGCCGTGCGTTACTGCCTGGCAAATCCCGATCAGTACAAGGTCCAGCTCCGCGCCCTGCTGCGCGCCAGCGCCTTCGGTGACGTCAAGATCATGATCCCGCTCGTCACCTGCGTCGAGGAGGTCATGGCTGTCAAGGAGCTCGTCGAGCAGTGCAAGGCCGAGCTGACCGAAGAGGGTCGCAAGTTCAACGAGAACATCGAGGTCGGCATCATGGTCGAGACGCCCGCCGCTTCGCTGCTCGCTGACCGTCTTGCCGAGGTCGCCGACTTCTTCTCCATCGGCACCAACGACCTGATCGGCTACACCATGTGCGCCGACCGTGGCAACGACACCATCTCCAACCTGTACCAGGTGTACTATCCCGCCGTGCTCCGCTCGCTCAAGAACATCATCGAGAGCGGCGTGAAGGCCGGCATCATGGTCGGTATGTGCGGCGAGGCCGCTGCCGATCCGCTGCTCGAGCCGTTGCTGATCAGCTGGGGCCTGGAGGAGTTCTCGATGAGCGCTCCGTCGATCCTGCGCGCCCGCAAGACCATCAGCCAGTGGACCAAGGCCGAGTGCGACGAGCTCGCCGAGAAGGCACTCGCCTGCAACACTGCCGCCGAGGTCAAGGCGCTGCTCGAGTCCGCAGCTCGCTAATTTGGTATCAGAGGTAACCGCGTGGTTGGAATGGGCCGGCCACGCGGCCCTCACATATACAGGGGGTACTGTAAATGTTCTACACGCTAACCGCTAACCCGGCTGTCGACATGACGGTTTCGAGCTCTCCGCTCGAGCCCGACGAAAACGTCCGCACCGGCTCGGCCAGCTACACGGCCAACGGCAAGGGCCTCGACGTGTCCTTCGCCTTTAAGAAGATGGGCGTCGACACCGTCGCGCTCGGCTTCTTCGCTGGCTTCACGGGCAAGTTTATCGTCGAGGAGGTCATGAACCTGGGTTGCCTGTGCCGCCCGGTCTGGACCGACGGCATCACGCGTATCAACACCTACGTCAACGATGGCCAGCACGAGTACGGCATCCTGAACCCCGGCGCCCCGATTACGCCGGAGCATCAGAAGGAGCTCTACAACATCCTGGACACCGCGGGCGATCTTGAGTGCCTGATTGTCTCCGGCTCCGTGCCTCCCAAAGCTACGCCCGACTTCCTGGCCCAGGTTATGGAGCACGCTCAGGCTCGTGGCGCCGACGTCGTCCTGGACCTGTCCTCCGACAAGCTCAAGGAGCTCGCTCACAAGAAGCCGCTGCTCATTAAGCCGAACCATCACGAGATGAAGGCCATCTTCGGCGTGCCGGTCGACACCGACGACGAGGTCCGCGTTGCCATGAAGCTCGCACACGACGCCGGCGTTCAGAACGTGCTGCTCACCCGTGGTAGCCGCGGCGACGCTTACTTCTCCAACGGCGAGGACATCTGGTACGCCAAGCGTGAGTTCAACATCAAGCTGGTCTCTTCTGTCTGCGCCGGCGACTGCACCCTCGCTGCGTTCCTGCACAAGTGGTACAGGGATCGCGACAACGTCGAGGAGGCCATGAAGCTCGCTATGGCTACCGGCGCTAACGTTGCCGAGTCCGTCGGCATCGGCGACTTCGGTCACGTCGATGAGTACAGCAAGCGCGTTGCTGTCCGCAAGCTCGATCGCAAGTAAGCGAAACTCATTATTTTCGCGTGTATGGCGTCCCGGTTTAGGCTGGGGCGCCATTTTTGTATATTGTGGGCGAGCGACAGGACAAGGATCCTGTTTCTTTTGCCCGTCATCCCGCCGCCCTGCACGCGTTCTACACCGTTCGCCGAGTTGCTATGGTCTTTTCCCGAAGCGTGGAATATACTTTCATTAACACGTTGCCTTGTGAAAGGAACTTACATGATTTACACGCTCACTGCAAATCCCGCCATTGACTACAACATTGCCTGCGACGGTCTTTCCGCCAACACCGTCACCCGCACGCGCAATGCGGTCTATACGCCCAACGGCAAAGGTCTTAACGTCTCGTTCACCCTCGATCACTACGGCGTCGACACCACGATCCTGGGCTTTTTTGCCGGTTTCTCGGGCGAGTTTATCGTCAAGGGCGCCGAGGCCCTGGGCGTGCCCGTCAAGCCCGTGTGGACTGACGGCATAACGCGCGTCAATGTCTTCCTCAACGCCGGTCCCGACACCGAGTACAACATGGTCAATGCAGGCGCTGCCATCAATGCTGCCAACGAGCAGGAGATGTTTGAGCTCATTGATTCGCTCGAGGACATGACCTGCCTGGTCATTAGCGGCTCGCTGCCTCCCAACACCTCCGAGGGTTTCCTGCCCGAGGTACTTCGCCGTGTTAAGGCGAAGGGCGCCGAGTTCGTGCTCGATATCTCGAGCCATCAGCTGGCTGACCTCATTGCCATGGAGCCGTTGCTCATTAAGCCCAACGATGACGAGCTGCTCGACATCTTTGGCATTAAGGTGAGCGGTGGCGACGACGAGTCCGTTAAGGGCGCGATGGCCGAGCTGCACGCCAAAGGCGCTAAGAACGTACTGCTGACCCTTGGCGGCGAGGGCGCGTACTTCTCCAACGGCGAACACATCTGGTTTGCCAACCGTACCTTTGAGGTCAAGGTGCTGTCGACCGTCTGCGCCGGCGACTCCTCGCTTGCCGCCTTCCTGTCCGTGTGGCACGACGCTCCCGAGCGCGTCGAGGATGCCCTGCGCCTCTCGATGGCCACCGGCGCCAACGTGGTGGAGTGCCCCGGTTTGGGCGATTTTGCCAAGGTGGACGAATATAAGAAGCACATCGAGGTTCGCCAGGTCTGCTAGCTCATCGAATAATCGTTGCCTAACACCCGCTTTGGATTTCCGAGGCGGGTGTTTTTTGCGCGCTGAACGTATGTGGCGTCTGCCGTCTCGTTTTATCGAATCGACGACGCGATTGCGTGTGCGCGCTTTCCCGTTTCTTGTTAGACTTCTTGAGAACCATCGATTAATGCTCGCAAGTGCAGGAGGCCATAGGCATGTGCAATGTTTCGCTCAACGGTACGCAGCCGACCGATGCCTCCATCCGTGTCCTGCGTGCGCTCGAGGCAGCCGGTCTTGAGGCTTGGTACGTTGGCGGTTGGGTGCGTGATGCCCTGATGGGGCGCCCCAGCCACGATGTTGATATGTGCTGCAGCGGCTTGTGGCAGGAGTCCAAAGCGGCGCTCGAGATAGCGGATATCGCCGTGGTTGAATCGGGCATTAAATTCGGTGGCATTACGGCTATTTGCGATGGCGAGCGCATTGAGGTCACGACGTACCGCCTGGACGGCTTTTACACCGATGGTCGCCATCCCCAGAGTGTGGAGCGTGCGGCCTCGCTTGAGGACGATCTGGCGCGCCGTGACTTTACCGTTAATGCCATGGCTTGGCATCCTGAGCGCGGTCTTGTCGACCGCTACGATGGCCAGGGCGACTTGGAGCGTAGGTTGATCCGTGCCGTCGGAGATCCCAAGCGTCGCTTTAACGAGGACGCGCTTCGCATGTTGCGCGCCGTGCGTTTTGCCTGCCGTTTGGATTTTATGATCGAGCCTAAGACCAAACAGGCGCTTGCCGAGTGCTCGCCGCTGCTCGATGCCGTGGCACGTGAACGTGTGGGCATTGAGCTCGAAGGCATTCTTTCGACCGGTCATGGGGGAGACGCGATGCTGCGCTACCCCGAGCTTATTTGCGCCGCTGTGCCTGAGCTTACGCCGGCTCGTGGGTTTGACCAGTGCAGCGTCTACCATGCCTTTAACGTCTACGAGCATATCGCCCGCGTGCTGACGGTAGCGGGGGAGTTGGCGCTGTGTGATGGCGTGGAGCCCTCGCCGAGCTTAATGTGGGCAGCGTTTTTGCATGACGTCTCCAAGCCCGATTGCTTTACGGTTGACCATGCGGGCAGCGGCCATTTCTACGGTCATCCCGAGCTTGGCGCCAAGAAGGCGCGCGCCATTATGAATCGTCTGGCGCTTTCGCACGATTTGATTCGCGACGTGTGCCTGCTTATCAAGTACCATGACAAGCCGCTGCGTCCCGAGCGATCCTGCCTGCTCAATATGATGCGCGCGCTTTCGGGCGAGGGCGTCGATACGCCGCGTCTGATGGACGAGCTCATGGACCTTAAACGTGCCGACACGCTCGGCAAGGCGCCGTCGTGCTTCTATTACGTCGAGACGATCGAGGAGATGCGTTCGCTCGCCCACGACCTGCTTGAGGCGGGGGAGCCCTATACACTCAAGATGCTTGACATCAACGGCGGCGACTTGATCCGCGCCGGCGTCAAGCCCGGGCCGGAACTGGGGCAGCTGCTCAACGCCGCCCTCGACGCTGTGATCGAGGACAATGTCCCCAACGAGCGCGAAGCCCTCTTAGCCCACCTGCGCCTTGGATAATCATCCTTCGGTCCCGTCCCAAATGAGCTGCCTATTTGACCTGCGTGTTCCATAACCTCCCGACAAAATTCGGGCAATTTGGAATTTCTTCTTGCGCTCGCGTTTTTTGTCCCGTAATATATGTCCTCGCAGCACGGCAGTGCAGATGTCATGTGGCCCGTTCGTCTAGCGGTTTAGGACGCCGCCCTCTCAAGGCGGAGATCACCAGTTCGAATCTGGTACGGGCTACCATGTTTTAGATACCCGGCCTTTCGTGAGAAGGTCGGGTTTTTTGTTGCGTGTGGGCTGGTCTGTTAATCCCATTTGCCTCATAGCTTTACGTTTTGCTCATCTCCCATACGGGTACAATAGGCCAGATACTTTGACGGTCAGAAGGAGCCTCATGACGGAGTCCTCTCAGCATAGCCCAAAGCCCCAGGTCGAGGTTTCTGGCGGCGATGACAACAAGAGCGCGCGTCGCGGCGCCATCTTCATCGGCGTTGTGCTGATCGGGTATATCGTCTATCTGGTCGTGACCGGGCAGATGGGGCAGTTTTGGGCCGCTATGTCCAGCGTTCAGATGCCCTGGCTCTTCGCCGCATGCTTTTGTATGTTTCTGTATCTCGTTTTTGGCATCGTGGCGTACGCGATCGCCGTTTGGCTCGACCCCGATTCGCCCGTCGGCATCCGCGACCTCATTTCGGTCGAGGCGAGCGGCATCTTCTTTGGCAACCTGACACCCATGATGATGGGCTCTACGCCTGCTCAAATTTACCGCCTTACCAAAGCCGGCCAAAACGTGGGCGAAGCGGGTGCCACGCAGTTCACCCGCTTTATCGTGTACCAGTTTGGCCTGGTGGCATGGGGTGCCATTCTGCTGCTCGCCCGCATGCCGTTTTTCGCCGAGCGTTATGGCGACATGACGCTGCTGTGCGTCTTTAGCTTTGGCGGTCACTGCTGCATCCTACTCGGCATCTTTGCCGTGGCGTTGATGCCCAAGACCGTCACGCGCGTCGCTCATTGCATCATCAATTGGCTCGAGCGCGTGGGCGTCTCGGCCACAAAGATCGAGGGCTGGCGCACCTTTGTCGATGGCGAGATCTACTCGTTTTCCGAGAAATTCAAACTATCTGCCGGCCATTTTTCGTCCATGCTGCTCACGGTCGTCATCACTATGCTGCAGCTGGCGTTTTTCTACCTGGTTCCGTACTTTTTGATGCTCTCTTTTGGCCACCACGAAGTCGACTTTTTCTCGGTCATGGCTGCGAGCGCCTTTGTCCAGCTGCTGAGCTCCGCCGTTCCGCTGCCCGGCGGCACTGGTGGCGCCGAGGGTGGCTTCGCATTGTTTTTGGGTCACTTTTTTGGCACGGCATCGACTGCCGGCTATCTGCTGTGGCGTCTGATCACCTTTATCGCGCCGACCATTTTGGCCGCCCCGCTGCTGGGCCTTAAGAGCGCTCACAACGAGAGTATCCATGCACGCTGGGACCGTATGATGCGCAAGCTCGGGCGCACGCCTTAGACGCCCTCTACGCCCGTTAAGGCACATCCTGCGTGCCAGGTTACCGTTGATCCCAATCAACGTGCTCAAAAGCCTGCTGTGGCCCCTAAGCCGGCACGCCAGACCTACGTTCGCCAGACTGGCGACGGCATTCGCGTTTCCCCGGCGGCGCTCAATAAAAAGAAGCGATCTTAGGGCCCGGTCGGCGAGTCGTGCGTTCTTGATGACGCTCGTCATTGCGATGTGAGTTGTAGGATAATCCTCTTACGTTGATTATCTCCCACATGTAGAGGACTTACAGGTGGGCTGTTGACATGAAGGGGACTCGTCTATGGCTACCACCAAACCGCGCCTTGACCGTCGTATCGTCCGTAGTCGCAATGCGATTCTTTCGGCGTTTGAGCGACTGCTTATGGAAAAGCCCCTGGCCGATATTACGGTGAGCGCTATCGCGCGCGAGGCAAATGTCGACCGTAAGACCTTCTACGTGCACTTTGGCACGGTCGACGGCTTGCTCGACGCCATTGCCGTCGATGTGGTCGAGATGATCGTCGATTCAGTCGAGAAGACGCTTTCCTCCATGGGCGGCGACACCAACGAGCGCGCACTTGGCGCTGCGGCGTCCTTTTTCAAGACCGTTAACGAGGCGCTGTGCAACAACCTGGTGCTTAATCGCCAGTCGATCGAAAACATTCCGCTCGACGACTTTATGGCTCGTCTGCGTGTGCCGCTCGAGCACGAGATCGCTGAGCGCGATCTACTGCCCGAGGGTCTAAAGGACGAGATGTTCGATTACTACCTGGCGTTTTTGCTGTCCGGCATTATCGGCATCTATCGCACGTGGGCGTTGTCGGACGGCTCGGTTCCCATCGAGCGCGTCTCGGCGGTCGCCAACGACCTAACTCTCAACGGCCTATCCAGCCTGGAATCTCGTTTCGAATAGCACTAGCGTCTTATCCCCCCTGAGTTGCGGTGAAATAAGGACTGAATTGGTCTTCTAGCGGCCTAAACAGTCCCTATTTCACCGCAACTCAGGGTTGAGGTTCTACTGGTAGCGCAGGCACTCCACGGGGTCGAGTTTTGCGGCGCGGCGGGCGGGGTAGAAGCCAAAGATCACGCCGATGCCGACTGATACGGCAAACGCGATCATCACGGTCGTAATGGAGAAGCTCGGGGTGATCGTCCCGGTGGCTCCAAACTCGCTCATAATGCCCGAGTTGGCGGCAAAGAACGTGAGCCCCCAGGCCAGCAGATAGCCAATCACGACACCTAAAATGCCGCCGGTGATGCACAGCGCCGAGGATTCGGCCAAAAACTGGGCCGTGATATCGCGTCGGCTTGCGCCCAGGGCGCGGCGGATACCGATTTCGCGGATGCGCTCGGTCACGTTGGTGAGCATCATGTTCATAATGCCGATACCGCCTACAAGTAGCGAAATGCCGGCAACGGCGCCCATGATGAGCGAGAAGGCGCCCATAAAGGAGTTGAGGGCATCGATAGCGCTCTTCATGGAGCTTGCCGACACGCTTTCATACTCGTCGTCCTCCGAGATGCCCTTCATGTTGCGCACCTTGGACTCGATCGTCTTGCAGAGCACATCCATGTCCGTACCCTCGGCGGCGAGCGCCGTCACGCTGGGAAACGATGGATTGTCATCGCCGAAAAGCTCGGCGATCGTTTCTCGCGGCATGTACAGGCTCAGCGAGCCCATGGAGTCGTTGCCGCCGTCGATGACGCCAATAATCTGCACGTCTCCGCTCGAAACCTTGATGGTCTTGCCAATCGCGTCCTGTTCGTTGCCGTACAGTTGATCGGCGCCGCCGCGGCCAATGAGCGCCACGCGCGCGCCGGATTTGGACTCGATGTCGTTATAGGTGCGACCGGCAACGATCTTGCTGGCGCCCACGGCATCGAGCATGTCACTATCGACACCTTGGGCCATGACGGTATAGCTCTTATCCCCAACTTTGTACTCGGAATAGGCGCTGTCGACGATGCCGATCTGCTCGATTTGCGGCACCGTCTTGCGCAGCTTCTCGACATCCGAATCGGTGAGCTCTTGGGACGAGTAGATCTGCACCATGCGGGCCGCGTTGAGGCCCAAGCTGTTGACCAAGCTGTTTTGGATGCCGCCGATGAGCGAGGTCATGGCTATGACCGAGGCGATGCCAATGACGATGCCCAGGATGGTGAGCAGGCTACGTCCCTTGTTGGCCTCGAGCGAGTGCAGGGCTTCTTGGACAAGATCGCGGGTGCTCATGCCTTCACTCCCTTCAGCCAGGTGGAGGATGTATGAGTTGCGGGTAGGTTGCTGACGGCTCCGCGTAGCGTATTCGGCGCATGTGCGATATATGCGCCGTCATGGATGCGCCCGTCGCGAATGGTCGCGGCACGGTCGGCCTCGGCGGCAATGCCCGGGTCGTGCGTGATGAGCACGATGGTCTTGCCGCGCTCCTGGAGCTTGTGGAAGGTTTCCATGACGAGCGCCCCGGTTGCCGAGTCCAGGTTTCCCGTGGGCTCGTCGGCCAAGATGATGGGCGGATCGTTGACGAGGGCGCGCGCGATGGCGACGCGCTGCATTTGTCCGCCCGAGAGTTCCGATATGCGGTGGTCCCAATGGTCGACCGGAAGCGTTACGGCCTGCAGCGCGTGCACGGCGCGCATCTCGCGCTGGTTGCGCGGCACATTGGTGTAGGACAGCGGCAGCATGACGTTTTCGATAACCGACAGACGCGGCAGCAGGTTGAAACTCTGAAAGACAAAGCCGATGCTCAGCGCACGCACCTCGGTGAGCTCATCATCGTCGAGTTCGGCGACATTGAGGCCCTGCAGGTAATAGTCGCCCGCCGTCGGTTTGTCCAAGCAACCCAGGATGTTCATGAGCGTCGACTTGCCTGAGCCCGAGGGGCCGGTGATGGCGACGAACTCACCGGGGTCCACCGCCAGGCTCACATTGTGCAGGATGTGGGCGCAACCGGCCTCGCTCTCAAAGATGCGGTGCACGTTGCGGATGTCGATGACGGGGCGCATTACATGCCCTCGTCGGCAGGCATGCCGTCGCCGCCGTCTGCTGTCATGCCCGCGCCAGTATCCACCACGATGGTGTCTCCATCGCGCAGCTTGGTAACCGGCACGTCGGGGTTGATCTCGTTGCCTTGCTCGTCGCGCTTGACCTGCGTCTTGCCGACCACAGCTTCGTTGTCGTTTTGCGTCACGACAGTTACCTTCACGCGGCGCGTTTCCTTGCCTTCGTCATCGGTGGCCAGATTGACGTAATAGTGCTCGCCATCCTCGGTCATGAGCGCCATGGTGGGCACCATGACTACGTCGTCAAGCTGCTCGGTCACCACCGAGACCTCGGCAGTCATACCGGGCTTAAGGCGGCTGTCGGGTGCTTCGATGAGGATGTCGACGTTAAAGGTTACGCTTCCGCCACCACCGTTGGCTGCGTCGGAGTTTGCAACCGATGCGATAGCCGTGACGGTGCCCTGGCTCACGATATCGGGAAACGCGGGATAGGTAACGTTGGCGCTCTGGCCCACGGCGATCTTGGCGATGTCCTTTTCGCCCACCTGAACCGTCACCTTCATCTTAGAGAGGTCGGCGATTTGCATGCACTGCTTGCCGCCGCTCGTGTCGCCTTCGCCCATGACCATGCCTCCGGTCACCGTGGCGCCCACTTTGGCGTTGAGTTCGACGATGCTACCCGAGCTGGGGGCCTTTACGGTGCGTTCGGTCGCCTTGGCGTTTGCCTGGTCCAGGGTTGCCTGGGCCGAGGCGAGATTGCGCTGAGCGCTCGAGACGGCGCTGGCGTTGGCGGTTGCATCCGTCGGGGTGGTCGCTCCGTCGGCATCCAGCGTCGGTGCTGCCTGTGCGGCAGCAAGTGTCGCCTGTGCGTTTTTCAGGTCTTCCTGCGCGGCCGCGACCGCGCGCTGCGCCTCGGCAACGGCATTATCTAGCTCATCGTTTTTAATGGTCATGAGCACGTCGCCCTCGTTGACGCTCTGACCGGCTTGCACGTTGATCGATGCTACCGTGCCGTCAACAGAAGGGGAGACCACTGAGGCAGAAATTGGCTTGAGCTGTCCTTTTGCCTCGACAGTCGTGGTAAAGGTGCCTTCCATGACCATGTCGGTAACAGGTTCACCTGCAGATTGCGGCTGCGAATTGAGGACAACGCTCACAATAATGGCTATTAGGACAATGCCGCCCACGATGCCGGCAGCGATGCCGCGGCGGACGAGCTTTTTGCGGCGCCGCTCCGCGCGCTTGGCCTTGAGCTTTGCGTAAGCCTCATCGTCGGATATTCCGGCGTTACCTTGCTCGTCGTCGTTTTGCTGTGCCGTGGGGGCGCTTGTGATGAGCGGTAGAGTTTCAGTTGCGCCTTCCGGCACGCGCCCGGTATCGTCGGGACCCGGGGTGATGGTGGGGACATTCGACATAGCGTCTCCTTTATAGAACTTACCGCAATAAGTATATGCGCCCACCGGTTGGGGCGGGCGCACAGGCGCGATTCTTTCAGCATCGAAAGGTAGGTGACGCTGAGCTTTGTTGTGACACGCGTGATGTGCTAGGAGTGGACGACCACGCACAGACCGACGCTGATGCAATCGTGGAGCGCCTTGGCATCGGCCAGGCGCAGATTGATGCAGCCGTGGCTACCGCACCACTTATAGGAGTTGGGATCGTCGAAGCTCTTGTCGTTTTGCCAGGTAGCGTCGTGGAAGCCAACCATGTTGCCCTCAAACGGCATCCAGTAGCTCACCGGGCTCTCGTATTTGGGCTTACCGGTCTTGGGGTCCTTGGCGCCGATAAGCTTGGTGGCGCCGTCGTTGCTGTTGATCTGCCACACGCCCTCGGGGGTGGAGTCTTCGCCCGGTTTGCCGGAAATAAAGTTGGCCTCCCACACGATATTGCCGCCCTCGTCATAGTAGCGTGCGTGCTGCTCGGACAGGTCGACGTCGATATACGCCTTCCAATCGGGCTCGCCCTTGGCGGTAAAGGTGTCGGCCTTCTGGGAGTAATTGATCTCAATCTCGCCGGTCTGCTTGTTGTTTATAGCATCCTCGACCTGCTTGGCAAGCGTGCTGCTATCGATAGACCAACCAAAGTCACCGCCTTCGACGGCACATTGCTTGCCATCGGCGCGCGTCCACCAACGAGTGGAGCCCACGGTGTTAAAGCCATTGGCGAGGTCTGCTGCCCAGTTGCTGATCTGGGAGGTGTCAAGTGTGGGGTTCGCGGGGTCGGCAAAACTGATCCACTGCAGCACCGAGCTGCCGTCGACCTTGCCGGCATCGTTGCCGTTGAGCTTAAGGGTCACGTTAACGCCCAGGAAGTTGTTGGCGGCATCGCATGCGGCCTGGATCTGGTCGTTGGTGAGCGTGCCGTTGAGCGGCTCGTAGGCATCGTTTCCGAGCTTCGTAAGATCGACGGTCTCGGACAGCGACGCGAGCTCGATCTCCGCATACTTAATGACATGCTCGCGGTTGAGCTTTTCGTTGGAGCGGGCCTTCTCGATCGTGAACTTGCCCGCCTTCTCGTCGTAGGAGCTCGATGCCTCAAAGGTACCCGTGCGGCCCTCGTTGAATGCGTCGATGGCGGCACCCAGATCCTCCTCGAACTGCTTTTGGTCAAAGGCGTCCGAGAGCATGGACAGGTCGACGTCCTGTTCCAGGTCGATGGTACCGTTTTTGGTCGCGCTAACGTTCTTGCCGCCGAGCGAGGCAATCAGGCGCGAAGGCCACAGCAGCGGCTCGTTGCTGCCGATAATCTCGTGGGCAGCTGCCTCGCCGTCGACGATGGGCTCGTCGGATTCGGGCTGATAGGTCCAGCTAAAGTCTTCACCCGAAACGGTGAGCTTGTAGTGCTTCCACGCTGAGTTAACCTTGGTAGCGGCGGATGAGGCGTTGGAAAACGAGATATCGACGCCGGCGATGGTGGTGTTGGGGTAGGCAATCTGCGAAAACGCCACGACGCCCACGATATAGACGATAGCGACAAGGCCGAGGACGACGAAGAACGCCGTCTTGCCGCCCGTCTTATTGCCCTTTGCGGATCGGTTGTCGGCGGGGCCGCGGTTGTTAGAAACTCGAGTGTGCGAAGGGCCCTGGTTGTGACCGGCGCCATGTGCGGAACGCTGCTGACGCTGCTGATGCTGGCCCTGATTGGGGCGCGGGGAGGTATTTGCCGCGCCGTGCTGTTGACCATGGGCTGGCGCAATGGGACGGGGCGATTGGATGCCTCCGGGCTGCCTGCTGGGCTGTTGCGGATCGGGGATCAGTTGGCTGCGGTCGAGTTGCGACATCGTGTATATTTCCTTCGAGTTTCGCTTTACGGCTCATCGTGTTTTAACTGGGCTTGAATTATAGCGATTACGCAATTGCTTGTGTTACGAAAACAGTGGCGATAAAGGATAGGTGGGACATATGTCCCACCTATCGTTCGCTTTTGCTCACTATCCGCATATTCCGCATTTTGCGCACGCCGAGAGTGCTGCCGGAGCCTGCGCGATGCCGCCCTTGGCCGTCTCGCGCAACGTGGCGGGCAGGGCGTGGCCTACCGAGAGCATCACGTGCGCCATCTGGTCAAACGGCACCAGGCTCTTGATGCCGGCGAGGGCGAGCTGCGCCGAGCTGAAGGCCGCGGCCACTCCGATGGCGTTGCGGTTTTGGCAGGGCACCTCGACAAGGCCGCCGACGGGGTCGCAAACGAGGCCCAACAGGTTGCTCAGTGCAATGGAGCTGGCGTCGAGCGCTTGCTCGGGCGTGCCGCCCATCATCTGGACCAGCGCGGCGGCGGCCATGGCGGCAGCGCTTCCAACCTCGGCCTGACATCCGCCCTCGGCGCCGGCGACGCAGGCGCTCGTGGTGAGGTTGAGGCCGATGGCGGCGGCGCAGTAGAGGGCATCCATGACCTGTTCATCGTCGAGCTGGAGGTGATCGGCGAGCGCCAGCACGCAGCCGGGGACGACGCCCGCGGAGCCGGCCGTGGGGGCGGCAACGATCACGCCCATGGTGGCGGAGCGCTCGAGCACGGCCATCGCGCGGGCCACGGCATCGGTCTGAACGGGGCCCATCAGGCTTGCGCTTAAATCGTTGCGGTAGGTGGCATCGACGAGCTTGGCCTCTCCGCCGATAAGCCCGCCGAGCGATCGCTGCGGATTGGCGATGGGGGCCGTGGTCTCCTCGCGCATGACGTCGAGCACGCGGCGCATGGCTGCGATAGCATGGGCCTCGCCGGTCAGACGCGCCTCGCGCACGGCCATGACGGCGCCGATATTCAGGCCGAGCTCGGCGCACGCATCGAGCAACTGCTCGCCGTCGTCGAAGATCTCCTTGGCCGAGACACCGGGGGAGAGCGACGAGGCCGAGCCCGGGAGCTCGATAAACGTGGCGTAATCGACATTGTCGAGCTTGCGCAGCATGGGGACGACGGTGTCGTCGGGAGCGCCGTCGGTCTCAAAGACGGAATAGGCCTGGCCGCCCACCTCGGTGCGGTAGGTGCGGCAGAAGGCGATGTTGACGTGTGCGTAGGCGAGCAGGTTCGTGAGTGCTGCGAGCACGCCGGGAACGTCCTGGTGCGCCACGAAGAGCGTGGAATACATGCCCGAGATGTCGACGCCGACGCCGTTGATGCGGCTGATGCGCATCTTGCCGCCGCCGAGGCTCTCGCCGCGGACCTGTGCCGTGGCGCCCGTGTCGTCGACCATCTCGATGTCGACGGTGTTGGGGTGGATGGAGGCGTCGTCGCCCTTGATGTCAAAGTGAAAGTCGAGGCCCTGCTCGCGCGCGAGGTCAAAGGCCTGCTTGATGGTCTCGTCGTCGGTATCGAGGCCCAAGATACCCGCGACGAGCGCGCGATCGGTGCCGTGACCGCGGTAGGTGTGGGCAAAGGAGTTCCACAGGCCAAAGGTGACCTTGGTGATGCGGCCTTCCAGCAGGCTAGCGGCAACCTGGGCGCAGCGCAGGGCGCCGGCGGTGTGCGATGAGCTGGGGCCGACCATGACGGGGCCCAAGATCTCGAATGCCGAGGTCGTTGCTAGTGTTTGCGGCTTGCCTGCCATGGCTGCTCCTTCTTTATCTCGTCGTCCCGAGGGGCGGGGCATACTCTGTCCCGCCGTTCCGAGGGCTTTGGTATTTGGTCGCCTGCTCGGACAGTCCTGCTCGCACGGAGGCCACATTAAGTGGCCTCCGGCTCGTGCGGAACTCGCGATCGACCAAATACCAAAGCCCTCGGAACTTAGGATACATGGTTGGAGTCGCTCTGCTGCAAAATTTATCGGTCTGTGACCTATTCCATGTCCCAGGTCGGCTCATCTTCACCACCGTAAATAAAAAAGAAGTACCGGTTGGAGCCGGTACTTCTTTTGGTGCGTTTTTATTTGGCTGTGGCTTTTATTGTTAGCTTACAGACCGCAGGTTGCTTTGAGTTCTTCGACTCGGTCGGTTTTCTCCCAGGTGAAGTCGGGGTCTTCGCGGCCAAAGTGACCGTAGGCTGCCGTCTTTTCGTAGATGGGGCGGCGCAGGTCCAGGTCGCGGATGATGGCGCCCGGGCGCAGGTCGAAGGTCTTCTCCACGGCCTCGACGATCTTGTCTTCGGCAACATGTGCGGTGCCAAAGGTGTCGACCATGATCGACAACGGCTTGGACACGCCGATGGCGTAGGCCAGCTCGACTTCGCAGCGGTCGGCAAGGCCGGCGGCGACGACGTTCTTGGCGACCCAGCGAGCGGCGTATGCGGCGGAGCGGTCGACCTTGGTGCAGTCCTTGCCGCTAAAGGCGCCGCCGCCGTGACGGCCGTAGCCGCCATAGGTGTCGACGATGATCTTACGGCCGGTTAGGCCCGTGTCGCCCATGGGGCCGCCCACGACAAAGCGACCGGTGGGGTTCACGTAGATATCGGCGTTGTCCCACGGCATGTTCTCGGCAGCCATGACAGGCGAGATGACATGCTCGATGAGGTCGTCCTTGATCTTGCCCATGTCTTCGATCTCGGCTGCGTGCTGCGTGGAGATGACGACGGTCGTGACCTCGACGGGCTTGCCGTCCTCGTAGCGCACGGTGACCTGGGTCTTGCCGTCGGGGCGCAGATAGGGCAGGGTACCGTCGTGGCGCACGGCGGCCAGGCGCTCGGCCAGGCGGCTCGCCAGGTAGTGCGGCATGGGCATGAGGGTCTTGGTCTCGTTGGAGGCATAGCCAAACATCATGCCCTGGTCGCCGGCGCCGATCAGGTCGATCGGGTCGGTGGTGGCGCCGGTCTGGGTCTCGAAGGACTCGTCGACGCCCTGGGCGATATCGGGGGACTGCTCGTGGATGAGGCTCATAACGCCACAGGTATCGCAGTCAAAACCAAACTTGGCGCGGTTGTAGCCGATGCGGCGGATAACGCCACGGGCAATCTCCTGCACGTCGACGTAGGCCTGGGTGCGAATCTCGCCGGCGACGATGACGGTGCCGGTGGTCACGAGGGTCTCGCAGGCGCAGCGGACGTTTTCCACGTTGGCGGGCACGCCGTTGGGCGCAATATAGCCCTGCTCCTGGAGCTCTATTTCTTTGGCGAGGATTGCGTCGAGGACGGCGTCGCTGATTTGGTCGGCGATCTTATCGGGATGACCTTCGGTCACCGACTCCGACGTAAACACAAAGGACCCGTGTTGGGGTGGGATGGAACGAAGTTCTTCTGACATGATTGTCCTTTCAAAAACGCGTCCCGGCGACCGTTACCATTCCGCCGGGCTCTGTATGCAAGGGGACATCATAGCGCGTAAATCCAACATTCACACCCTTTCCGCACCTACTCATTGGGGACAGACTTAAATGGCCAGTCGGGTGCTCATTGGGTAGTCATTTAAGTCTGTCCCCAATGAGTAGGTCGGTGCCCTTTGTGCGGAGGTTGCGTTGATGCTTTATACTGATGCGGTTAGACATCCATCCTGCAATCGAGGAGATTTCCATGGCATCAGACGTTCGCGTCCGCTTTGCACCCTCACCGACGGGCAAGCTGCACATCGGCGGCGCCCGCACCGCTATCTATAACTGGGCTTTTGCCCGCGCAAACGGCGGCACGTTCATCCTGCGCATCGACGACACCGACCCCACCCGTTCCACCGACGAGAACACGCAGATCATCCTGCGCGCCATGCGTTGGCTGGGTCTTGACTGGGACGAGGGTCCCGAGGTGGGCGGCGACTTTGGCCCCTATGCTCAGACCGAGCGCCTAGATCTGTACAAACAGGCCGCCCAGCAGCTTTGGGATGAGGGCAAGGCCTATCCCTGCTTCTGCACCAAGGAGCAGCTCGAGGCCGATCGCAAGGCCGCGCAGGAGCGCAAGGATCCCTTCCAGGGCTATCAGCGCCGTTGCCGCGATTTGGATCCCGAGGAGGCCCGTCGCCGCATCGAGGCCGGCGAGCCCTACGTCCTGCGCATCAAGGTGCCCGAGGACCGCGGCGACGTCGTCATCCACGACGCCGTTCATGGCGAGGTGACCTTCGACGCCAAGGAGCTCGACGACTTTGTCATCTTCCGCTCCGACGGCACGCCCACGTACAACTTCGCGACCGTCGTCGATGACGCCATGATGAAGATCACCCACGTCATCCGCGGCGACGACCACCTTTCCAACACCCCGCGCCAGGTCATGGTCTACGAGGCCCTCGGCGCGCCCGTGCCCACGTTCGCCCATATTTCCATGATTCTGGGCGCTGACGGCAAGAAGCTTTCCAAGCGCCATGGCGCCACCTCGGTGGAGGAGTACCGCGACGCGGGTTACCTGCCCGACGCGTTCGTCAACTACCTGGCGCTGCTTGGCTGGTCGCTCGACGGCGAGACCACGATCATCCCGCGCGATGTCCTGGCCAGCAAGTTCTCGCTTGACCGCATTTCCAAGAACCCGGCGACCTTCGATCCCAAAAAGCTCGACTGGGTCAATGCCGAGTACATCAACGGCATGTCCGACGCTCAGTTTGCCGACGAGATCATGGTCCCCGAGCTGCACGAGGCGGGCCTCATCGAGGGTAACGTCGAGTACGGCGAGGACTGGATCGACGCGCTTGCCGCCATCGTCAAGCCGCGCACCAAGATGCCGGCCGACGCCGTGACCGTCGCCGCCCCCATCTTTGCCACGGCCGAGACGCTCGAGTATGACGAGAAGTCCGTCAACAAGGGCCTGGCCAAGGAGGGCATGGGTGCCATTCTGGACGCCGCCAAGGCCGCGCTCGAGGGTGTTACCGAGTGGTCGGCCGCCGACATCGACGCTGCGCTTGAGCCGCTGCCCGAGCAGATGGACCTCAAGAAGCGCGCGGTATTCCAGGCCGTGCGCGTCGCCGTCTGCGGCAACATGGTGAGCCCCCCGCTGGGCGAGACCATGGCGCTCGTCGGCCGCGACGACTGCCTGGCGCGTATCGACCGCGCCCGCACGATGGCGCTGTAACAGTCGTGTAAACGCATGTATCCGAGCCCCGCTCACCACGAGTGGGGCTCTTGTTTCTAAAGACGTATGGGATGGGAGGTACAGAGACCATGGCCGAGCAACTGTCACTGTTTGGTTCGCCTGAACCGGAGGAAGCTCCGAAGTCCGCGGCCCCTGCCGCCGCCCCGGCGCAGCCCGATTTCGCACCCGAACCCATCGCCGCCTACTCGAGCGTGGTCCTCGACATTCCCACTCGTGCGCTGTCCGAGCCGTTTGCCTACGGTATTCCACAGTCTCTCGCCATCGAGGCGCAGGTCGGCTCCACCGTCCTGGTCCACTTTGGCAACCGTGCGGCTGCTGGCTATATTGTCGATATTGCGTCTGAGCTGGGCGAGCTGCAAGGCAACAACGCCCTCGACCCCTCGTGCATCAAGCCCATCGAGGCCATCATCAGCAAACCGCTCTTTGGCGCCGAGGCCGCCCGCATTGCGCGTTGGATGAGCCGCGAGTATGTCGCGACGCTTTCCGAATGCCTGCGCCTGTTCTTGCCTCCTGGCGGCAGCCCGCGGGTCGTGAAGGGCGATGACGGGGCGTGGACGGTCGAGCGTCCTGCCGTCAAGCCTATTCAAAACCGCTGGGTCATGCTCACGCCTGAGGGTTTCGACTATACGCCGCCCAAGACTGCCGTTCGCCAACGCCAGCTCATCGAGGCGCTTCAGTGCGGCCCGGTCACGACGCGCGATCTTAACTTGCTCTACAACAACATGTCGGCGACCATCAAGGCGCTCGAAAAACGCGGCGTCGTGGTGGTGGAGGAGCGCCGCGCCTGGCGTGGCTGCAGCGAGCAGACCACGTTGTCCTCGGCAAGCGGCAAGGCGCCGGTCGCGCTCACGGACGGCCAGCAGAAGGCGCTCGCGCAGATTGAACGCGCCCGCCTTGACGCCCACGGCGACGTGGTCCTTGTCGATGGCGTCACCGGATCCGGTAAAACCGAGGTCTACCTCTCCGCTATCGAGCGTGTGCTCGCGGCCGGTCGCTCGGCCTGCGTGCTCGTGCCCGAGATCTCGCTGACGGCCCAGACCGTCGGCCGCTTCCGCTCGCGCTTCGGTGAGACGGTCGCGGTCTTCCACTCGCGCCTTTCGGCCGGCGAGCGTCTGGACCAGTGGGATATGGTCGCCAGTGGTGCCGCGCGCGTGGTCGTCGGCGCGCGTTCGGCACTCTTTTGCCCGCTCAGCGACCTGGGCCTCATCATCATCGACGAGGAGCACGAGACCAGCTACAAACAGGGCTCCAGTCCGCGCTACCATGCGCGCGAGGTGGCGGCCGAGATTGCGCGCCGCTATCGCTGCCCACTCGTGCTGGGCTCGGCTACGCCTTCTGCCGAGGCCCTCGACCGCTGTCGCCGCGGCACGTACAACGGTGTCACCTGGACGCGCGTCGAGATGCCCGAGCGCCCGGGACACGCCGTGCTACCCACGGTCCGCATTGCCGACCTGCGCCGCGAGTTTTCGCACGGCAGCCGTTCCATGTTCTCAAAACCGCTGATGAAAGGCTTGGAACGCGTGGTCGAGCGCCGCGAGAAGGCCGTGCTGCTGCACAACCGCCGCGGCTTTGCGCCGTTTTTGATGTGCCGTGAGTGCGGCTGCGTTCCCACCTGCAACCACTGTTCCACCGCGCTCACATATCACGAGCGCACGCATACGCTGCAGTGCCATACCTGCGGTTCGTCCTGGCGCGTGCAACCCTATCCGGCGCCCTCGAGCCGCTGTCCCAAATGCGGCAGCCGCTATCTGGCAAAAATGGGCCTGGGCACGCAGCAGATCGAGGACGCGCTGCACCAGATGTTGCCCGACGACGTCGCCATCATTCGCATGGACGCCGATTCCACGCGCGGCAAGGACGCGCACAAAAAGCTGCTCGAGCAGTTCGATGCCGCCGATTGCGCGGTGCTGCTGGGCACCCAGATGATCGCCAAGGGCCTCGACTTTCCCGAGGTCACACTCGTGGGCGTGGTCAATGCCGACTTTGCGCTAAAGTTGCCCGATTTTAGAGCAGGGGAGCGGGCCTACGATTTGCTGGAGCAGGTCGCGGGCCGTGCCGGACGCGGCGATCGCCCCGGCGAGGTCATCATTCAGACGTACCTGCCCGAGGACCCTGTCATTCGCGCCGTTGCCGAGCACGATCGTTCGATCTTTACCGACTACGACCTGGACCAGCGTCGTGACGCGCTGTATCCGCCCTTCGTGCGTCTGGTCAACATTTTGGTGTGGTCTGCAAGCCGCGACGATGCGCAGGATTATATCGGGCGCATCGCAAAACTCCTCAAGCGCCGCTGGCACGCCGCCGCGCCCGACTTTTTGCGGGCGGGCAGCGCCGTCCCGCAGGTGCTGGGCCCGGCTTCGTGTGTAATCGAGAGAGCCAAGGACCGTTATCGCTTCCACCTGCTTGTGAAGTCGTCCGTGGGGTACCATGTCTCTGATGATATCGACGCCTGCCTCAAAGAGGTGGGTTCCGTGCGCGGCGTGAGCGTGAGCGTTGACGTCGACGCCTATGATTTGATGTAGCAACCCGAAAGGATGGCCATGGAAGCCAACGGAATCGTACTGTCACCCGACCCTCGTCTGCGTCAGGAGTGCGCCGTCATCGAGGAGATCACCCCGGCGATCGAGGCACTTGCCGAGAAGATGAAGAAGATGATGTTCGACAACGGCGGTTGCGGCCTGGCCGCCCCGCAGATTGGCGAGCTCATTCAGCTCGTCACCATCGACTGCGACTACAGCGACAAGAATGACTACGACCCGTACGTGCTCATCAACCCTGTTATTGTTGAGCAGAGCGACCATCTCGTTCCATTTAGCGAGGGCTGCCTTTCCATCCCTGGCATTAGCTGCGAGATTGAGCGCCCCGATCATGTCGTCGTCGAGGCGTACGACCTGGACGCCAACCTGATTCGCTATGAGGCCACTGGCGACCTGTTCTGCGTGTGTCTGCAGCACGAGATTGATCACCTGCACGGCAATACCATGTTCGAGCGACTGAAGCCCATGCAGAGGCTCAAGGCCGTCAAGGAGTACCAGGACGCCCTGGCCCGCGGCGCTCGACCGGGCGAGACGGAGTAAGTCGTCCGTCCCCTTCCGCCGCAGGGCTTAGGTTTTGCTCCATGCTCAAACAGTCCTGCTCGCACGAAGAGCACATTAAGTGCTCTTCGGCTCGTGCGGAACTGCGCGTGGAGCAATAACCTAAGCCCTGCGGCGGAAGGGGACTGCGTTTTCATGCTCCTTTTCGCCCGGGTGCCGTTGGGCCAGGGAGGGGCGTCTTCGCTGATATTTGCTTTGTTGGAAGAGCTGCTTTTATTGCGGCTCTTTCTTTGGTTTTGGGTATATTTGTTCTTGTTGAATTGTTATTGCGGATGGGCTGGGTACTTGGCTTTCCGCCGTTATTTGTAGCTGTCTCGGCTCTGGTTGAGGGGAGACGTTCTTTATGCGTATTGTGTTTATGGGTACGCCTGATTTTGCTGTGCCTTCGCTGACTTCGCTTGTTGAGGCTGGGAATGAGATTGCGCTCGTAATTACTCGTCCCGATGCTGTTCGTGGGCGTGGTAAAAAGCTTGAGCCTTCTCCTGTTAAGGCCAAGGCGCTTGAGCTGGGGTTGCCGGTTGTTGAGGCCAATCGTATGACCCCGGAAGTTATTGATCAGCTCAAGGCTGCCGATGCCGATATTTTCTGCGTGGCTGCCTATGGCTGCATTTTGCCTGATGAGGTGCTGCAAATGGCGCCGCTTGGTATTGTGAATGTTCATGCGTCCTTGCTGCCGCGTTGGCGTGGCGCTGCTCCTATTCAGCGTGCGATTCTCGCTGGTGATGAGGTTGCTGGCGTTTCCATTATGCGCATTGGGCATGGCGTGGATACGGGCGCTTATTGCGCGCAGGCCTCGACCTCGGTTGCCGGTAAGCATGCCGAGGCACTGACTATGGAGCTTGGCGAGCTGGGCGGTAAGCTGCTGGCCGATACGCTGCCCTCGCTTGCCGATGGCTCGGCTGTTTGGACTGAGCAGGATGAGTCGCTCGTCACGCATGCTGCCAAGATTTCCAAGCAGGAGATGCGTCTGGATCCTCAGATGGCGGCGCTCGATTGCGTGCGCCACGTGCTGGCTTCGTCCGATACCGCTCCTGCTCGCTGCGTGATTGCCGGCAAGACCGTGCGCGTGCTCGATGCCGCACCGGCGGATGTGTCGCTTGCCGAGGGCGCTGTTGCCGTCAAGAGCAAGCGTGTCTATCTGGGACTTTCCGATGGTGCGGTTAGACTGCTCGAGGTTAAGCCCGACGGCAAGCGTGCCATGGCTGCTTCTGCATGGGCTGCCGGCCTGCAGGGTGCCGATCTGACGTGGGGTGTTTTGTCATGAGCAAGCTTTCCCCCGCGCGCAAGCTTGCGCTCGACGTGCTGATGGAGGCCGACCGTCGCGGCATGTATGCGCGTGACGTGCTCTCTGCCCGTGCTACGGCCAAGGCCATTGACCAGCGCGATTCCGCGTTTGCGGCTCGCTTGGCGCTGGGTGTTGCCGCGACGCAGGGCATTTTGGACGAACTGCTTGACCAGTCTCTCGATAAGCCCAAAAAAGTCGCACCGCGTGTTCGAATGGCGCTTCGCATCTCGGCCTTCGAGATGCTCTACCTGCATACCCCAGGTCGCGTTGCCGTAAGTCAGGGTGTTGAGCTGGTTCGTAGCGGCGCTAAGTCGGCCGCCGGTCTGGCGAACGCCGTGCTGCATAAGGTCGCGGACAACGTTGAGGACTTTGCCGCCGCCGCGGGTGCCGATGAGTCCGAGCGCCGTTTGGTTCGCCTATCTCGCCTGATGGGTATGCCGCGCTGGCTTTGCGCACGCATTATGGCGTCGTTCGATACGCCCGAGGGCGCGCTCAACTTTGCCGGAAATCTGGCGCCCGCGCCGCTCGCTTTGCACGAGAACGCCTTTGCAACCAAGCCTGATCCGTACCTATCGCAGCTTGTGGCGCCGGTGTTCCCGGGCTGCCATGCGCCGGTCGATTCGCAGGCTACGGTTGCGTCGGGTGTGTTTGAACGCGCGGCGGCCGTGGCCTCGGACCTTAACGCCCAGCTCATCGCTACTGCGGCGACCCGTCCTGGGCTTTGCCTGGAGATCGGCGCCGGTCGCGGCACCAAGACCTATGTGATGATGTGCCAGGCCAAGCGTGCCGGCTACGAGCGTCAGCACACTGCACTCGACTTGCACGATCGCAAGTGTGATCAGAATCTTGCGCGCCTGCATAAGGCTGGTATCAAGGGCGTTCGTACCGTCTCGGGTGATGCGTGCGAGCTCGATACGGTCCTCACGTCGTTCGATGCGATGCTTGGTAAACCCGTTCTGTTCGATACGGTGTTTATCGATGCCCCGTGCTCGGGTACCGGCACCATGCGCCGTCACCCCGAGATTCCCTGGCGCCTTGCCGAAAGCGACGTGACGTGCGAGTTGCCCAAGCTGCAACTGACGATGCTCAAGGAAGCAGCCGCGCGCGTAGCTGCCGGCGGTGAGCTTATCTATGCCACCTGCTCGGTCTTTGATGAAGAGAACACGAAGGTCGTGGATGCGTTTTTGGCTTCGCCTGAGGGCGCAGGCTTTAGCCTGACACCCCTCTCCGAGGCGCAGATTCTGCAGCTACCCGAGTTTGAACAAGCCGAGAAGCTCGTCTCCGTACGCCAAAACGACCGCGGACTCTTCCAAAGCGTCCCCGTAAACGCCGACTCCTACGACGGCCACTTCTGCGCCCGCCTGGTCCACAAGTAACTACTAAGTTGCGGTGAAATAGGGATTGAAAAGCGGCTTCTACCCGCCAAACAGTCCTTATTTCACCGCAACTCATAAGGATGATTTTTCTGGGACTGGGATTAATTAATCGGATATGAAAGTAAGCGGTTGGGTTTGGTAAGTTTCTGGATGCATGAACCGCTCGCAGATTTAATATTGAGGGGTTAAAATGATCGATCTTAATAGTGACAAGATTGACAATCCTGAAGATAATACTCAGGAAAATGAAGAGGTTGAGAATTCTTCGATTAAAAAGCGGGTAATTATTGGTGCCGGTATTGTTGCTCTGCTCCTTGCTGGTTGTGTCGGTGGTTATGCTGGTTACAATTACAAACAAGCATGTAGTGAACATAATCAGCAGGTTGAAGTTTTGTATTCAAAGGCTAGCGATAGTGTTGCTGCCTTTAAGGCTGATCCTGGGTTACTAACTTTTGAGCAACGTCTTGATACCATTAAAAATGCTCAAAATAATAAAGAGATTTTGAATAAAGAAATCTCTAATGACAGTTTTAAGTATGCGGATGGCACTTCCCCTGATTGGACTAAGCTGCTTAATAAGTATGATTCCATTATTAAAGGCTGCCGTAAGGCTCAAAATAATGAGTGGAATACTTCTCTAGTTGATCATGCTAATTTTGATGTGAATTCTACTGAAGATACTGACTCTCTCCAGCAGCATATTAATAGCCTCAATGGTCTTCTTAATGATATTTCTAACAAAGATAATCAGAAGCTGATTTTTGAAGATGCCAAAAAGGATTCTAAAAAATTCATCGATCAAATCAATGAACAGATTAGTCGTTATCAAACTCGTATTGATGATTTAAACAAGGCAAAAGCTGAAGCTGAAGCTGAAGCGAAGGCTCAAGAGGAAGTAACAGCACAAGCTCAACAGCAGACTTCTCAGCAGAATAGTTATTCTAGCGGTAGTAACTATTCTAATAATAATTCTGGTGGATCTTCTAGCAGTATTTCTTCTTCCAATAATAGTGGTGGTAAGTATGTCATTCGTCAATTAGATCAATATGATGCAGCTGGTAACTATATCGGGTCTACTCATTGGTATAGCGATGGTACCTGTGACGATCCCTATTCTGCCGGTATGGGCGGATTTTAAAATATACTAATTTTTAAAAATAATTATCGACCCATAGCGCAAAGAAGCGGCCCCGCGATCGGAGTTGATCGCGGGGCCGCTTGTCACTAGTGGCTATGCGGGCAGTTGGCGCAGCAGCCGCTGGTGGCGTTGGTGCTGGAGCCGCCGCTTCGCTGGTCGGTGTTGTAGAAACCGCTGCCTTCGAACTTAATTCCGCTGGCCGAGAACGTCTTGGATGCCGGGGCACCGCAGCTGGGGCATACGACCTCGGGCGTCTCGGACATGGGGTGCTCAACCTCAAACACGTTGCCACAGCTCGTGCACTTGTAATCGTAGCGCGCCATAATACTTCCTTTTCAGCACAAAGCGGGCAGATCGCTCTGCCCGCAAAAATTCAAACAGCTGTAACTGTACCCTATATCGGGGGTTTTATCACGCTTCGCCCCAGAATCTATGCGTGCTGCGCAGGAGCTTCGCAGTTTTCTCCTCGGCCGCGGCAATGTCGGCCTCCTGCGCCTTCCACGTCCAGTTGCCCGTGGCCACGCCCGGTACGTTCATTCGTGCATCGTCGCCAAGCCCCAGCACGTCCTGCAGCGGCATCATAACGAGCGGAGCATCGCTGGCCAGGACGTTGCCCATGAGCTCGCTTGCCAATGCAATGCCGCTCGGCTCGTCGCCGCCCGCAAAGGAGCGCGTGCACCAGCCGGCAAGCGTAGAGGTGTCGTGCGTCGAGGTGTACAGGATCTTGCCCGGTGTGGGATGAATTCCGCAGCGAACGTCGTAGTCGCTAAACTCCAGTACGTCCATGCCGGGGAAGCCGCAAGTCGAAGCCATCGCACGAACGCCAGGCGTCAGATAGCCTAGGTCCTCGGCGATAAAGTTAAGCGGACCCAGCTCGTCGTAGGCGGTCTGGAACAGGTCCTTGCCCGGGCCAGCCAGCCAGCGGCCGTCGGCACAGGCCTTGCCGGCAGGGATGCTAAAGTAGCTATGGAAGCCCAGGAAGTGGTCCAGGCGCACACGGTCGTAGAGCGCGAACGCACGACGCAGGCGATCCATCCACCAGCTATAGCCGTTTTCCTTCATGTGATCCCAGCGGAAGGTGGGGTTGCCCCAGACCTGGCCCTCGGGCGCAAAGTTGTCGGGCGGCGCGCCCGAAATCTCAATCGCCTTGCCGGTGTCGGACAGCCAGAAGTTCTCGGGCTCGCTCCATGCGTCGGCCGAATCATCCGAGACATACATGGGGATATCGCCGATGACTTCGATGCCCTTCTTGTGTGCGTAGTTCATGAGCTCGCACCAGGCAAGGTCAAAGCGATACTGCATGTACGCCTGTAGCTCGGCCTCGTCGTGGAATCGCTTGTCATCGATCAGGTGCTCGTTGTAACGCGCGACATCCGCCGGCCAATCGTGGCGCGACAGTCCCTCAAAGTGCTTCTTTACCGCCATGTAGACGCAGTACTTCTCGAGCCAGTCGGCGTTGCGATGTTTAAACGCCGTGTACAGCGGGTCGGCATCCTCGCCGCCGCGGGCCTTCCAGGTGACGAAGTCGGCGGCCAGCTCCTCGTGGCTCTCGGGCAGCAGATCGATATTGCCTGCAAAGGCCGAAGGACCGGCGTAGGGGGAGCGGAAGAAGTCCGTGGGATTGACGGGCAGGACCTGCCAGTAGCGCATGCCCATGGCAGCCAGGTGGTCGATAAAGCGACGCGTGGGCGCACCGATCGTGCCGGGCTTGCCGTCATCGGTCGGTACCGACGTGATGTGGCACACGACGCCCGCGCCATGATCGAGCGGCTCCTGCAGGCGCTTCTCGGCATGGTGATAGATGATCGAGGAGCCCAGCGGGTACAGGTCGAGCGTAACCGTGCCATTATGGATTTCGCACTCGTGGCCGCTAATCACGTCGCTCGCACATTCGCCGAGCGCCGGGATCGTCACGCAGTGCGAATTGCGCAGGCTGCGGTTGATGATAACCGTCGCGGCCTCGCCGTCTTTGCTCGTGCGGGTGTAGGCCAAGACGTCGTCGTTGAGCGCAAAGGCCTTGATCTCGCCATCGACCATAAACGGTAACGCGCGGCGAATGGCAGATGCGTTCTTAACGATGGCTAGCGTATCGAAGTCGTGGAGTTGGTCCTTGGTCGGCAGGGTGCGGCGGTTGCCCGGATCGGTGAGGCCCTCCAAGCCGTACTCGTCGCCATAATAGATCGAGGGCACGCCTGGGAAGGTCATCTGCATGAGCGTTGCCAACCAAAAACGGCTCTTGGCCAGGCCCATCGAGTTCTCGTCCAGGCGCCATTTGCTGCGCTCGCTCTCGGGCAGCTGCGACTCATCGGGGCCACCGCCGAGCACCGAGATAATGCGCGGGCGGTCGTGGCTCGAAAGCAGATTGAGCGCGCAGGCCAGTGCCTCGCGCGGGTAGTTCTCGCGCAGGGTCTCGATGTCCTCAGCAGCTTGATAGGCATTCTTGTAGCCCATCAAAAAGCCGATGACCATGTCGCGGAAGGGGTAGTCCATAGCAGAGTCGAGCTCGGAGCCCTGCAGGTAGCGGCGCAGATGGCCGTAGCTGATCTTGTTGGAGGCGTCCTCCCAGACTTCGCCGAGCAGCAGCGCATCGGGTTTCTCGGCGAGCACGGCTTTTTTGATCTCGGCCAGGAAGTCGTCGGAAAGCTCATCGGCCACGTCCAGGCGCCAACCATGGGCACCGGCGCGCAGCCATTTGCGGATCACGCCGTCCTTGCCCAGGAGCCGCTCGCGCACCAGTTCGGAGCTCTCGTTGATGGCGGGCATGTTGCCCACGCCCCACCAGCAGTCATACGAACCGTCTTCATGGAAGTAAAACGCATCGCGCCACGGCGAGTCCTCGCTCTGCCAAGCACCGACGCCGGGATAATTGCCGTAGCGGTTAAAGTAGATCGAATCGTCGCCCGTGTGGTTGAAGACGCCGTCCAGGATGATAGAAATGCCGAGCTTCTCGGCCGCCTTGCACAGCTCCGTAAAGTCCTGCTCGGTGCCCAGAATCGGGTCGATCTTGTTATAGTCGGCCGTGTCGTAGCGGTGGTTGCTCGCGGCCTCAAAGATGGGGTTGAGGTAGATGGCCGTAAAGCCTAGCTCGGCAATGCGGGGCAGGTCATTTTGGATACCCTTGAGCGAACCGCCGTAAAAATCCCAGGTCTTGATGGAGCCGTCTTCGGCACGCTCGTACTCGGGCGGTTCGTTCCAGTCCTCGACCATGCGGCGCTGGATTCCTTTGCGCGGTTTTTCAACTTCGGCAAGCGTGCGTTCGCGCCAGTTTTCGTCGCGTGCATAGCGGTCGGGGAAGATCTGGTAGACCATACCGCGCTCGTACCAAGTGGGACGGTTCTCGCGGTGCTTGTAGACGGTAATCTGGAAGGACGGAACCTCGGCGTAGTTGTAGGTCACTCCCTCGCCACCGGTGCGACCCTGCGGTGCACCCAGGCGTACCTCGGGCTGGCCCTCGATGTTGCAGATAAAGCTGTACCAGATAAGACAGGGCTCAGTGCACTCAAGCTCTACGGTAAATATGCCGTCGCCCTCGTGCGTCATGGGATACATAGACTCACCGATCTCATCGACCCAGGTGCGCAGGGTGAGCGTTGCCTGGTTGGGGTCGGCATCCTCCAAAATCACCGATAGCGAAACGGAAGTTCCAGTGGTCACAGCGCCAAACGGAGTACGAAACTGCGGCAGACGGCTGTTGTGAATCAATCTCATAATACGGTCCAGTTCAATAGAATCACGGCCTGCGGGCCATGGGCTTTACGCACAGGATGTAAGTATATCTGTTGTACACAGGCTGTATAAACAACATCCGTTTACCATCGGCGAACGGTTGTCCTAGAAAATCGTTTTACCACCCAAATTATCGCGGTATTCGAAAATGCCCAGACGGATACTATTTGTAGTCAAACAAAAGTACTTCGGTTTACTACGACGATTTGAATGATCTCATCCACGGTCAATTTGGTGATATTAAAACCGCAGGTAGAGGCGTTGCTAATTTCGTAGATTACCCGCCGTGGTCGGCTGGAGCCATTTTGTCGTAGTAAACCGGCCCTCTTTTTAATACAGAAGTTCAACCAAAAAGAGGGCGCCTGGTAGGGGCGCCCTCTTTTGCGTTGGATTAAGTTTTAATCGTCCTGACTAGTGACGCTTGCGGGTGGCCGTTGCCTTACGGACGGAGGTCTTCTTGGTCGGGGCCTTTTCCTCGGCCGGAACAGCGGGGGAGATCGGGGCCTCCTTGGCGGGCTCGGCCTTTGCCTTGGCCTTGGGAGCGGTCTTGACCTCTGCGGCCTTCGGAGCCGGCTCGGCCTTTACTGCGGGCTTTTCCTCGGCCTTAGCCTCTGCCTTGGGAGCAGCAGCCTTGGTCGTGGCCTTCTTGGCCGTCGTCGTAGCGCGCTTGCGCGTGGTGGTCTTGGCGGTCGGCTTTGCCTCGACAGCTGCCTTGGCCTTGGGCTCGGAGGGCGCCTCCTCGACTTTGACGGCGGGCTTTGCAGCAGCCTTCGGGGTCGTCTTCGCGGCGGCCTTCGTCGTAGCAGCCTTTGCCGTCGTCGACTTCGTTGCCGTGGTCTTCTTGGCGGTCGTGGTCTTGGACGCGGTCGTCTCCTTGGCAGCGGTCTTGGCCGGAGCCTTTGCCGCGGGCTCGGCCTTTACCTCGGGAGCGATCTCGGCCTCGGAGGCCTTCTTGGCAGCGGCGGTCGTACGCTTGCGCGTAGTCGATGCCTTGGCAGTAGTTGCCTTAGCGGCGCTAGTCTTGCTAGCAGCGGCCTTCGTGGTCGTGGCCTTCTTAGCCGTCGTCTTGCGGGCCGTCGTCTTCTTGGCGGCAGGCTTCGCGGCGGGCTTAACTTCGGCCTCGGCCGCCGGCCTCTCAATCTCCGGGTGCATAAAGAAATACAGGTCCAGATACTTGTCGGCCGAGCGCGTCCAGCTAAAGTCCTGGCTCATGGCCTGCGTGACCAGCTGGTTCCAAGCATCGCGGTTGTCCCAGAACAGGCGTGCCGCGCGGAACACGGCGTCGCCCATCTCGTCGCCGTTAAAGTTGCTAAACGAGAAGCCCGTGCCCTCGCCGGTAAACTCGTTATACGGGATCACCGTGTCCTTCAGGCCACCGGTCTCGCGCACGATGGGCAGGGTGCCGTAGCGCATGGCGATGATCTGCGACAGGCCGCAGGGCTCAAACTTCGAAGGCATCAAGAACATATCGGCGGCGGCATACATACGCTGCGACAGCGCCGGATCGAACTCGATGCGCGCGGCCATGGTGCCGGGGTACTTGTCCTGGAAGTAGCGCAGGCCGTCCTCGTAGTCGCGGTCGCCGGTGCCCAGCACCGCTACCTGCACGCCGCCGGACAGGATGCGGTCGAGCGCGTACATGACCAGGTCCATGCCCTTCTGGCGCGTCAGGCGCGTGACCATCACCATGAGCGGACGGTCGTCGCGAACCTCGAGCCCCAGCTCTTCCTGCAGCTTGGCCTTGCACACGGCCTTGCCGGAACGGTCCTCGACCGTGTAGTTTGCGGCAATGCGCTTGTCGGTCGCCGGGTCAAAGCCCGCCACGTCAATGCCGTTCAAAATGCCCTGCAGCGCATAGGAGCGCTCGCGCAACACACCGTCCAGGCCCTCGCCAAACTCGGGCGTCTGGATCTCGTTGGCATAGGTGGGGCTTACCGTGGTGATGGCATCGGCATAGCGCAGCGCGCCCAGCATGTAGTTGATGCTGCAGGCGTCGCAACGCAGCTGCGAGGCGGCCGCCGGAATATGCGCCACGCCCAGGATGTCCTCCATCACGGTGTCGCTAAACTGGCCCTGGAACGCCACGTTGTGAATCGAGAACACGGTCTTGACGCGGTCGTAAAGCGGCAGGCCCTGGTAGAACTCGCGCAAGAACACGGGCGCCAGTGCCGTCTGCCAGTCATTGCAGTGCAGGATGTCGCACTCAAAGCCGGCCGGCAGGTGCTGCAGGCTCTCGGTGATGGCCTTGGAGAAGAATGCGAAGCGCTCGCCGTCGTCAAAGAAGCCGTACGGATAGTCGCGCGCAAAGTAGCGCTCGTTGTCGATGAACATATAGGTGACGCCGTCGCGTTCGAGCTTCTCGAGCCCGCAGTACTCGTTGCGCCAGCCCAGGCTCACGTAAAAATCGGAGAAGTGCTCCATCTGCGCCTTGTACTCGTCCTTGATGGTGGCGTACTTGGGCACCATCACGATGACTTCGGCGCCAGCGCGCACGAGTGCCGCGGGCAGCGAGCCCGCCACGTCGCCCAGGCCACCGGTCTTTACAAACGGTGCGCACTCGGCCGAGGCAAACACGATCTGCATCTTTTTGCTGGAATCTGCCATATTGTCTCCCTGTTGCAATTCGAGAATAGCCGCCTGGCGCAAACCGGGCGGCTATTCTGCATGTTACGAGCGATGTCGCGGTGCCTACGTTAATGCACGATGGTGGTATCGGGAGTTAACGGGGCCTTGCCCAGCACCAGGATGTTCTCGGGCGTGCCGCGAAGCTCGGTATTGGTGGGAACCACGTTGTTCTTGTCCAGAATGGCATTCTCAACGCGGGCGCCGCTCTTGATGATGCAGCTCTGGTTGATGATCGAGTTGGTCACCGAAGCGCCTTCCTCGACCACAACGCCGCGCGACAGGATCGAGTTGCGAACGGTGCCCTTGATGATGCAGCCGGCCGAGATGATCGAGTTGCACGCGTGGCTGCCGGTCGCATAGTGCGAAGGCGGCACGTCATGTGCCTTGGTCAGAATTGGGCGCTCGGGGTCAAAGAGCTGATCGGCCACGGTCTGGTCGAGCAGGTCCATGCTGCGGCGATAGAGCGACTTCTCGCTAAACACGCCCACGACCTCGCCCTTGTACTCGTAGCTGCACACGTCGATGTTGCCAAAGTCGCCCTGGAGTGCCTCGAGCAGGTCCAGATAGTCGGCGGCTTGGTAGTGATCGATGATCTCGAGCAGCGTCTCGCGGTTGACGATGCAGCAGTCCATAGAGGCGTTGTCGCCGTACACGACGCCGGCGCTCACGCCCGTCAGGCGGCCGTTCTCGTTGATTTGCAGCTTGGTCTCGTCATCGACGTTGCGCGTGGCCTTGCAGTACACCACGGTCATCTGGGCACCGGAGTTCTCGTGCGCGTCAATGATGGTGTTGAGGTCCATGTTAAAGATGATGTTGGTGCCCATCATCACGACATAGGGCTTGTCCGAGCGCTGGAACAGCGTCTTGTTGGAGATGATGTCGCGCAGCAAGAAGCGCATGCCGCCCTTGGTGGTGCCATACGCGTTGCCGGGCACCATGAACAGGCCGCCCTTCTTGCGGTCCAGGCCCCAGTCCTTGCCCGAGCCCACGTGGTCGATCAGCGAGCGGTAGTTGCCCGGCATGACGACGCCGACGGTCTTAATGCCGGCATTCATCATGTTGGACAGCGGGAAGTCGATCAGGCGGTAGCGGCCCAAAAACGGGACGGACGCGATGGGGCGGTCCTTGAGCAGCACGCTGCCGTAAGTCGAAGAGTAGTTAGCGGTGATATAACCGATGGCCTTGCGATTGATCATCGGATCATTCCCCCTTCCCGATAACGACGTCATTTCCAACGACGGCCGTATCCTTGGTGGTATCGACAGAGCCGAGCTTCACGCCCTCTTCGACCGTGGAGTTCTCGCCCAAAATAGCGCGGCAGATGTGCGCGCCGCTCTTAACGTGCGCACCCGGCAGCAGTACGGAGTCCTCGACCACGGCGCGCTCCTCGATGATGACATCGGTCGAAAGGATCGAGTGGCGTGCGGTGCCGTAGATCTTGCAGCCGTTGGAGACCAGGCAGTCGTCCAGGCGGCCGTCCGGGCCAATGTAGTGCGGCGGACGCGTGGTGATGTTGGACATGATGGGGAAGTTCTTGTCAAACAGATCGAACTCGGGGTTGTTGCCCAGCAGGTCCATCGAGGTCTCGTGGAAGCTGGCAATGGTGCCGACGTCCTTCCAAAAGCCGTGGAACTCGTAGCTGTACAGGCGCTTGTTCTCGCCGAGCAGCTTGGGGATGATGTCCTTGCCAAAGTCGTGGCTCGAGCGCTGGTCCAGAGCGTCCTGCTCGAGCGCCTCGATCAGCACGTCGGCCGAGAAGATGTAGATGCCCATGGACGCGAGGTTCGAATCGGGTTTCTCGGGCTTCTCGGTAAACTTGGTGATGCGGCCGTCCTCGGGGTCGGTGGTCAGGATGCCAAAACGGCTGGCCTCCTCCCACGGCACGGGCATAACGCTCACCGTGAGGTCTGCGTTGTTCTCAATGTGCGTCTTGAGCATCTTGCGGTAGTCCATGCGATACAGGTGATCGCCCGAAAGAATCAGGACGTACTTGGGGTCGTTGGCCTTGATGTAGTCGAGGTTCTGCGTAATGGCGTCGGCCGTGCCCGCATACCAGGCGCCACCGGTCTGCGTCTCGTACGGCGGCAGGATCGACACGCCGCCGTCACGGCTGTCCAGATCCCAGGCCTCGCCGGAGCCCACATAGGCATGCAGCAGGTAGGGGCGGTACTGCGTCAGAACGCCCACCGTGTCGATGCCCGAGTTGGAGCAGTTGGACAGCGAAAAGTCGATAATGCGGAACTTACCACCAAAGCTAACCGCCGGCTTAGCGATCTTTTGGGTGAGTGCCCCCAATCGGCTGCCCTGTCCTCCTGCGAGGAGCATCGCGATGCATTCTTTCTTACTCATCGATTTCTCCTTCTGTCATCGATGTTCTTAAACTCATTAGCGACGGGCGCGGCGCTCGGTCGCGCCCGTCGAGTAATGCCGTGCTGGCATAAGGGAGCTCGCGCGCCTTTACGCGTGCCAGATCTCGTCGCGGTACTCGCGAATGGTGCGGTCGCTCGAGAACCAGCCGGAGGAGGCGGTGTTGAGCAGCGCCTTGCGGTTCCATGTCTCCTGGTCGCCGTAGCTGTTCGTGAGTTTCTCCCACGCATCCACGTAGCTGCGGAAATCGGCCATGACCAGGTCGGGGTCGTTGTTGTTCATGAGCTCGTTGTAGATGCTCTCGAAGTTGCCCGAAAGACCCGCAAACGTGTTGTCCTTGAGCTCGTCCATCACGCGGCCCAGACGCTCGCGGTCGTTGTTGAGCGTATCCCACGCAAAGTAGCTGTTGGATGCCCAGAGCTGCTCGACCTCGGGAGCGGTCAGGCCAAAGATGGCCTCGTTCTCGCGGCCGGCCAGGTCGGCGATCTCGATGTTGGCGCCGTCGAGGGTGCCCAGTGTAATGGCACCGTTCATCATGAGCTTCATGTTGGACGTGCCCGAGGCCTCCTTGCCGGCCGTGGAGATCTGTTCCGAAATCTCGGCGGCGGGGTAGATGAGCTGGGCGTTGCTCACGCGGAAGTTGGGGATAAAGCAGACCTTCATGACCTCGTTGACGCGCGGGTCGTTGTTGATGACGTCGGCCACGGAGTTAATGAGGCGGATGGTCTCCTTGGCGAAGGTGTAGCTCGAGGCAGCCTTGCCGCTAAAGATGAAGGTCGTCGGCGTCACGTGGAAGTTGGGATCGGCGATGCGACGGTTGTAAATGTCCATCACCTTCATGATGTTCATGAGCTGGCGCTTGTAGGCGTGGAAGCGCTTAACCTGAACATCGAAGACGGTGTTGGGGTCAATGACCAGACCGGTCTCGGCCTTAACGTAGGCGGCCAGGCGCTCCTTGTTGGCGCGCTTAGAGGCACCCACGGCCTTCAGGAACTCGGTGTCGTTCTGGAACTCCTTAAGCTTTTCCAGCTCAAAGGCGTCCTTGAGCCAACCGTCGCCAATGGCCTCGGTCACGAGCTTGGCGTAGGTGGGGTTGGCCTCGGCAAAGAAGCGACGGTGCGAGATGCCGTTGGTCTTGTTGTTGAACTTCTCGGGCGTCAGGGCATAGAAGTCCTTAAGCACGATGTTCTTGATGATGTCGGAGTGGATCTTGGCCACGCCGTTGACGCTATGACTGCAGATCACAGACAGGTTAGCCATGCGAATCTCGCCGTCCCACAGAATGGCGGTCTGGCGCAGACGCTCCTGCCAGCCCTCCTGCGTAGTGTCGAACGACTCGTGCCAACGGCGGCTGATCTCGTCGATGATCTGGTACACGCGGGGGAGGAGCTTGGAGAACGTGCTGATGGGCCACTTCTCCAGAGCCTCGGGCAGGATGGTGTGGTTGGTGTAGCTCACGACCTGCGTCACGATGTTCCAGGCGTCGTCCCACTCGAGCTTCTTCTCGTCGATCAGGATACGCATGAGCTCGGGGCCGCACATGGCGGGGTGGGTGTCGTTGGTATGGATGGCCACAAACTGCGGCAGCAGCTCCCAGTTCTCGCCGTGCTCCTTCTCAAAGGTGTCGAGCAGGCTGTAGATGCCGGCCGAAACAAACAGGTACTCCTGCTTCAGGCGCAGCAGACGGCCATGCTCGCCGGCGTCGTTGGGGTAGAGGATGGCGCTGATGGCCTCGGCCTCGGCGCGCTCGGCGTCGGCCAGGGCGTAGTCGCCGCGGTTGAAGGCCTCAAGGTCAAAGTGCTCCTCGACCGGCTCGGCAGCCCAGACGCGCAGCTTGTTGACGGTCTCACCGGCATAGCCCACCACGGGGATGTCATACGGGACGGCCAGGATGTCCTGCGTGTCCACCGTGCGGTAGAACGTGCGGCCGTTCTCCTCAAAGCCCTCGACATGGCCGCCAAACTTAATGGTCACGGCCTTGTCCTGACGGCGGACCTCCCAGGGATAGCCGTGGGTGAGCCACTCGTCGGTGGCCTCGACCTGGCTGCCGTTAACAATTTCCTGCTTAAACAGGCCGTAGCGGTAGCGCATGCCGTTGCCATAGCCGGCAATGCCCTCGGCTGCCATGGAATCCAGGAAGCATGCTGCCAGACGGCCCAGGCCACCGTTGCCCAGCGCCGGATCGGGCTCCTGGTTCTCGATGACGGACAGGTCAAAGCCCATGTCGTCGAGCGCCTCGGCGACCATGTCGCGCACGCCAAAGTTGAGCAGGTAGTTGTCGAGCAGGCGGCCGATCAAAAACTCGATCGAGAAGTAGTACACGCGCTTCTTGCCCTCGGCGGTCGCGCGGGCGTCGCTCTTGGTGGCAACGGTGCGGGCCTTCTCGGCCACGAGCTTGGCCAGGGCGTTGAAGCGGTCGAGGTCGCTGGCGGCCTCGACGCTCTTGCCGCTGATGCTCATGACGGCATCGCGATAGAGCTCGGTAAACTCCCGCTTGTTGTCGAAGATCTTATTCATACGTTCCTTCCCCCGGGGATGTTTCTCCCGGAACGGTTATGACTTGTATCCTACGCCTCGGCGAGGCGGGTAATTACAGCTGTAACGGCTTTGTTACGCTTCCTTGGCAAACGACTTAACAGAAGCAGACTTGGCCTTGGGAGTGGCCTTTTTGGCAGCCGGCTTCTTGGCCGCGGTAGCCTTAGCAGCGGGCTTTGCAGCGGGCTTTGCAGCGGGTTTGGCCTTGGCCTTGGTGGTCGTAGCCTTCGCCTTGGCGGGAGCCTTCTTAGCGGCCGCAGGCTTGGGCTTCACCGAGGACGTGCGCTTGCGCGTCGCCTTCTTGGGCTCCTCAACCACCGGCGGCTTGTAGCTGCTGGGACCGCGGCGCTTAAGCACCACACCTGCCAGACCGGGCACCTTGATCTCGATGGAGTCCATCTGCCCGTTCCAGGGATAGGGCTCGCTCGAGCAGGTGTAGGGCTCTTCGCCGGCATAGCCGCTGCCGCCAAACTCGGGACGGTCGGAGTCAAAGATGACCTCCCAATCGCCCTCGCGCGGCACGCCCACACGGAAGCTCTCGTAGCTCGCCGGGTCAAAGTTGATCAGGATCACCAGGTCGTCGTCGACGTCCTCGCCCTGGCGCACAAAGCTCACGATGGACTGCTTGGAGTTGTCCGCGTCGATCCAGGTAAATCCGTCGTCGGTGTAGCCGCGCTCGTACAGGGCGGGCTCGGCGGTGTACAGGTGGTTGAGCGCCTTGATAAACGCCTGATGATGCTTGTGAGTCTCATACTCCTCGGTCAGGAACCACTGGATGGACTCGTAGTAGCGCCACTCGATAAACTGGCCGATCTCGTTGCCCATAAAGTTGAGCTTGGCACCGGGGTGCGTCATCTGGTAGAAGGCCAGCGTGCGCAGGCCGGCAAACTGGCGCCACCAGTCGCCCGGCATGCGGCCGATGAGTGAGCACTTGCCGTGCACGACCTCGTCGTGGCTCAGCGGACAGATAAAGTTCTCGGTAAAGGCATACATAATGGAGAACGTGAGCAGGCCGTGGTTGCCGGGGCGCCACGGAAAATCGGTCTGCATGTAGTGCAGGGTGTCGTTCATCCAGCCCATGTCCCACTTGTAGTGGAAGCCCAGGCCGCCGTCCTGCGGCGGATAGGTCACGAGCGGCCACGCGGTGGACTCCTCGGCCATCATCATCACGTCGGGGAAGTGAGCCTCTACGGCGCAGTTGACCTGGCGGATAAACGCGCTGGCGTCCAGATCCTCCTCGGTTCCGTACTTGTTAAACTTCTTTTGGCCTGGATCGTCGATGCCAAAGTTGAGGTACAGCATGCTGGACACGCCGTCCATGCGAATGCCGTCCACGTGGAAGTTCTCGAGCCAGTACAGCACGTTGGAGACCAGGAAGGAGCGGACCTCGCCGCGGGCGAAGTCGAACTTGTGCGTGCCCCAGTTGGGGTGAATTTCGTGCTCAAACAGCATGTGGCCGTTAAAGGTGGCAAGGCCGTGGGAGTCGGCGCAAAAACCGCCGGGCACCCAGTCCATGATCACGCCAATGCCTGCCTCGTGGCACGCATCGATAAAGTGCATAAGCTGCTGCGGGTTGCCGTAGCGCGACGTGGCTGCATAGTAGCCGGTCGTCTGGTAGCCCCAGGAGCCATCGAAGGGATGCTCCATAAGCGGCATGACCTCGATATGCGTATAGCCCATGTCGCGCACGTAGTCCACGAGCTCCACCGACAGGTCGTCGTAGGTGTAGAACTCGCCGCGCTGCGCGGGGAAGGGATCCATGGGGCCGGGGTAGTTGCCGTACTCGTCGGGCTCGCCCTGAGGCGCGTCGCCGTGGCGCTTCCACGAGCCAATATGCACCTCGTAGATGTTGAGCGGCTGCGACATATGGTTGTGGCTGGCGCGGCGCTTGAGCCATGCGGCATCGTTCCACTGGTAGCCATCGAGGGTCCACAGCACGCTCGCCGTTCCCGGAGGGCACTCGGCCTTAAAGGCGTACGGATCGGCCTTGTAGAGCTTTTCGCCCTCGTTGGTCTCGATGAGGTACTTATAGAGCTGGCCCTGCTCGGCGCCAGGAATAAAGCCTTCCCAGATAGCGCTCGTATGCATGGGCACCAGCGGGTTGGCTTGCTCATCCCAGTCGTTAAATTCGCCAATGACATGGACGCTCTTAACGTCGGGCGCCCAAACGCAAAAGCGCCAGCCGCGCGTACGGTTCTGCGTGTCGGGGTGCGCGCCCATCTTTTCCCAGCTGCGCTCCCACGTACCGATGCCAAATAGGTAGACATCGTCCTTGGTGAGCTCCGGTGCGTGCGGGGCGGCTTTACGGGTAGCGGGCTTTTTGGTTGCTGGCTTTAGCTTTGTATCGCTCACGTTTGATCCCATCATGACGCGGCAGCGTGTTGCCTTGGTGACTAGATGCGAAAGGTCCAAGGCTGCACGAATCGAAGGGACGGCGATAGTTCTATGATTCGTTCCACCTCGCGTGCTCGGTGGAACTTTCGGCAGAAACTACGATAACACCTGTACGTTAGTTTTATGGACGAAAGCGGATTTGCGGGGGCGTTTAATCGGTAAGCGACATGTTTATACCACTGGCAGAATTGCCATGGTAAAACTCTTGACAGCTTTACCAATTAGGGTTTCAAAACTGATAGGCTTACGTTTGGTAAAACGTTTTTAGCAGGTTGTTTACCATTTGACATCGAAAGGCTCGTTTATGAACCACATCGCTGCTCCAAGTGTTGCTTTTATTTTCGATTGCGACGGAACACTGGTTAATAGCTCTCCCGTCTGGGGCCATGCGCAGACCGAGTTATTGCGCCGTCATGGCATTGATGTAACGGTCGACGATTTTGCCCAGTTTGAGCATCTTTCGCTGGAGGACGAGTGCCGGGCCTACCACGATACGTGGAGCATTGGCGCGAATGGTGAGGAGCTGTATCGCGAACTGAGCGACATTTTGATGGAGGGGTACTCCAAGGTGCCGCCGCGCGAGGGGCTCCTGGCTTTTTTGGAGCAGGCGAAGGCTGCGGGCATTGCCATGTGCGTTGCCACGTCCACGCCGGCCGAACTGGTGCAGTCCGCCCTTGCGGGTGCTGGCCTTGATCGCTATATGGAGTTTATTACCACGACGGGCGAGGCGGGGCGCTCCAAGCAGTTCCCCGATGTGTACGAGTTGGCGTTGCGTCGTCTGGCAGAGCGCCATGGGCACAAGTTTGAGCGCGCGTGGGTGTTTGAGGACGCCGTCTTTGGACTTAAGAGCTCTGGCACTGCAGGCTTTAGGCGTGTGGGCATCTATGATCCGCACGGCCGTATGAAGCGCGACGAGGTGCGTGCCAACTGCGACATCTTTATCGACTGCTATGAGGACCTTGACCTGGCCCGCGTTCTTGAGTTTGAGGGCTAGGCGAGGGCCGTGGCTTGTAAGGTGTTAGTGGTCTGCGGCTCGCCCGTGGTGGCGAGCGCGGATTTGCTGCGTCAGCTGGCGGGGGAGTGCGACCACGTTGTCGCCGTGGACCGCGGGCTCGACGCGCTGCTGAGTGCCGGCCTGGGCTGCGACGTGTATGTGGGGGATGCCGACACGGTGAGCGACGCCGGTCGTGCGCTGGTCGATGCCGCCGAAGCTTTTGAGGTAGAGCGCCATGACCCGTACAAGGACTACACCGATTTGGCGTTGGCGCTCGATTCGGTCCGCCGTCGCTGGCCGGGTGCCGAAGTGGTTGCGACCTGCGCCACCGGCGGCCGCCCGGATATGGCCCTTTCCGTACTGGGGCTGCTCGCGAGCTACGAGGATGCTCCCATCTGGATCGCCGAGGACAAGGTGGTCGCCCGCATCCTCCACGCTGGCGAGTCGTGGGCTATCGAAGGCGCCGAGGGCAAGACGTTCTCCATCATCGCCATAGCCCCCAACACCAAGGTTAGCGAACACGGCCTAGAGTGGGAGCTAGATCACAGCCCCCTGGGCTTGTTGGCCGACACCGGCATCAGCAACGTCGTCAGGTCAACAGCCAAGATCCAAGTCCACTCCGGCACCGCCATCGCTTACCTCTACAAGTAAGGGCCACCGTCCCAGGAAAACCCGTAAGGCGGAATATCAATCCAAAATTCCCTCTTGCATCCCCGAAGATCTTCCCCTATAGTATCTCCTCGTCACGGGGGCGTAGCTCAGCTGGGAGAGCGCTTGACTGGCAGTCAAGAGGTCAGGGGTTCGATCCCCCTCGTCTCCACCATCGTGAAAGCAAGGCCACTCAATCGAGTGGCTTTTTTTATTTGCAAAGTTTTGCCGGCAGCAGCAGTTGCAAATTTTGCGACAACTGCTGCCCAAAAAGTTGCGCAATTACCTTCCCGGTTTTGTACAAAATATGTTGCTCAACACACCCCAAAACGTATGGGCTACCTGCTGTGCTAGGATAACTAACGTTACATGGGTTCAACTGTGTTCACGGCTCCAACAAGCCGCAAAGCGCAGGGTCGATCAGCATCCGGCCGTAACGGCGGTGCCAGAAAAACCACGAGCTCCAATACAGTAGTCATGCAGCAATGCTTTGAATTGATTTGCGGTCATTTATATTTCTGCAAGATATTCTAAGTGGGTCTGTCATGGCAAAATGCAGCAAGCACTTCAGCTGTTTGCGTGTGAGACAGTCGGTTGTTAATCATCCCCTGATTGTCTCACACGCAGCCAACTGTATGTGCTTTCGTCATTAAAACGATTGGTCACATACGGGCTGCGTCATACATACCGTTCACGGTGGGGCAGAGCCACGTGCTTGTCTAACTGGGCTCAGGGTTTGAATATGGAGTGCCTTCGCGCACAAGCGCCCTGGCGAAGCCATACCCAAACCCCGTGAGCCGCACGTAAGACAGCAAGGGAGTGGTGCTCGTGTGGTATGTGATCCAGGTCATTAACGGTCGAGAAGACGTAATGCGCGAGCGCATCGAGCGTATGGTGCCGGCTAGTGCCATGCAGGAGCTCTTTTATCCCCAATTTCAAACCGAGATCAAGCTTCACGGCGAATGGGTCAATACGACCAAGCCGCTCTTTCCCGGTTACCTTATCTGCGACACGTCAGATCCCCGCACCGTGCAACAGTACTTGCTACGCATGGACGACTTTGCCCGGGTGCTATCCCAGGACGGTCAGTTTGTGCCGCTGGCAAAAGAAGAGGTCCAGCTTATTGGCAGTTTTACGCACAGGGGAGACCGCGTAGTGCCCATGAGCGAGGCCCTAAAGGACGGCGACCAGGTCGTAGTGACGGCAGGTCCGCTGCTGGGCCGCGAAGGCCTTATCAAAGATGTGAATAGACGTAAAAACACGGCTTATTTGGAAGTTGACCTCTGTGGTCGACGCGTGACGACTCGCGTCGGACTTGCGGTGCTTACGGGCAAGCAACGTGTGATGCGAAACCTAAATAGGGGGATCGCCTGATAACAGACGAGTTTTCGGGACAGGGAGGATCCCCGGGTCGGGGACGTAGTTTTGAAAGATTTAGTGTCAGATAAAGTCAAACATCAATCAGACGCTCCAATTGGGGCGGCGCTTATAGCCCAAGCTATGAGTGGCGGCGAGGTGAGCGTGCGCTACAAGGCCATGCAGGCCGTGAAGGACTGGGACCGCACGCGACTGGGCTACAGGGTCGTAAAGCGCGCCTTCGACATCGTGTTCAGCGGCTGCGTGTTGGCCGCCATTGCCGTGCCGAGCCTGGTGCTCGCCGCGGCCATCCGTCTGGAGAGCGAGGGCAGCCCGTTCTACAGCCAGATCCGCGTGGGCCAGACCCATCGCGACGGCAGCCTGTCCACTTTCCGCATGTGGAAGTTCCGCAGCATGTACAAAGACGCCGACGAGCGCCTCGCCGAGCTCAAGGAGCAGAACGAGATCGCCGGCGCCATGTTCAAGATGAGGGACGACCCGCGCGTAACGAAAATCGGCAAGTTTATCCGCAGGCACTCCATCGACGAGTTCCCGCAGTTCCTGAACGTGTTCCTGGGCCAGATGTCCGTCGTGGGCCCGCGCCCGCCGCTGCCCAACGAGGTCGCCGAGTACACCGAGCACGACTTGCAGCGCCTGGCCGTCAAGCCCGGAATCACCGGTTGGTGGCAGGTGACGGATCGTAACGATACCGACTTCGACGGCATGGTCCGACGTGATCTCGAGTACATCGCCAAACGCGGCGTGGCCACCGACCTGAAGATCGTAGCGCTCACGGTCGTCGAAATGATAGCGGGGGGGGTGCCTGCTAGAGGCATCTCCCGAGACTTTTCCGATGGCGGGGTGCTAGCCCATGCCTAGGAAACCTACGGGAACCCTCTTCTACCGCATATGCAAAAGAACGTTCGATATAGCCTTCAGCGCCGGATGCACCGCGGCCCTGGCGATTCCAATGGCCTGTGTCTGCGCCGCGATCTGCGTGGAGTCTCCTGGCTGTCCGGTTTACACGCAGGAACGCGTGGGCAGGGGAGGCCGGGTGATTCGCGTGCTTAAGCTTCGCAGCATGGTTCCTGATGCCGGTGATGTGCAGAAGTATCTGACCCCCGAGCAACTGCGCCAGTGGGAGGTCGAGCGCAAGGTCGACGACGACCCGCGCATCACCAAGGTTGGCCGGTTCATCCGAAAGTGCTCCATCGACGAGGTGCCGCAGTTCCTCAACGTGCTCAAGGGCGACCTGTCCGTAATCGATCCGCGCCCCATCACGCGCGACGAGCTCGAACAGCACTTCTCCGACGAGGAGAAGGCGGAGCTACTGAGCGTCACCCCGGGCATCACGGGGCTGTGGCAGGCCACCGACCGCAACGCCGCGACCTTCGAGAGCGGCCTGCGCCAGAAGATCGAGCTCCATTACGTGCGGTACCGCTGCTTCCGCATGGACTGGAAATGTTTCACCGGCACCTTCGGTGCCATGTTCGGGAAAAGGAGGACCGGGCGATGACGAAGGTTTCCCTTGTCATTCCGACCCTCGATGCCGAGAGCGATATCGAGGGCCTGCTCAATCGCATATATCGTCAGACCCGACGTCCCGACGAGGTTATTGTTGTCGATTCGTGCTCTTCCGACCGTACGGTCGATATCGTCAAGTCGTTCGAGTGGGTCCGCTTAATCAGTATAGAGCGTTCTGAATTCGACCACGGTCTCACTCGCGATATGGCGCTCAGAGAGTCCTCTGGGGATATCGTCTGCTTCATGACGCAGGATGCTGTACCGGCAGACGATTTCTATATCGAGAACCTTATTGCTCCCATTCTTACTGATGACCGCGTGGCGGTTTCATCCGGGCGCCAGCTCCCCAAGGACGATGCGCGCAGGTTCGAGCGGCTTGTCCGTGAGTTCAATTACGGACCTGAATCCAACATTCGGACCAAGGCTGACATCGCGACCATGGGGATTAAGGCGTATTTCGCCACCGACGTGTGCTCGGCGTACCGCCGCGGCGCGTACATCGAGCTCGGTGGTTTCGGGAAGACGAACATGAGTGAGGACATGCTGATGGCTGCGAAGGCGCTCAATGCTGGATATTCAGTTGCATATGCCGCGAATGCTCGTGTCTATCACTCTCATAACTTCACTCCAGCCGATCAGTATCGCCGTAACTACGCAATCGGTCGTTTCCTCGAGGCGAACAGGCAGATTGTTTCCTGTGCCTCCGAGGTCGGGGAGGGCGGAAGGCTCGTTAAGTCTGTCTCCCGTCAGCTCTTGCACGAGGGGAATATCCGGGAATTTGCTGCATTTGGCTTCGACTGTTGCGCCCGTCTTCTCGGAAATCGCGCTGGCCGTAGAGCCGCAAGAAAAGAAGGGCTATAGCCAATGAAAGGCATCATCCTCGCCGGGGGTTCCGGCACCCGCCTGTGCCCGCTCACGCTCGTGACCTCCAAGCAGCTGCTGCCGGTCTACGACAAGCCCATG
>OWIW01000090.1_pt1 | contig 74642 bp, 71 predicted proteins | sample 2433821 | NCBI WGS metagenome assembly OWIW01 (sample SAMN05065751, study PRJEB22554) | human gut metagenome | biome: ENVO:2100002; feature: ENVO:00000062; material: ENVO:00002003 | host: Homo sapiens | place: USA | reverse complement strand
CTTGTTGATTTTCCACTCATGGGAGCTGCTCGCCCCCAAACCCCTCGGTGTTTTCAGGTATAGATTATTAAGCTAAACCTACACTTGGGATTGCAGTTCTATGTTGAACTTGCGAGATAATTTCTCGAAGAGAATAACATAGTCAGTAAGACCCAATCCTAAAAGATATAATAACTAACTTATCTGCTATTCTGCCATTTTATAAATCGTCCATCTTTTATTTTGTAGATAGAACGAGATACAACAGTGTCAGGAATATCCTTCATACCGATAATGTCTCCACTCTCAGCATACAAGAAATCGTTTACCTCGTATCTGTCTATCTTTACTACTGAATTATCAACAGTATATTGTGAAGAATGTTTCGTCTCAAAAATAAAATTCATCTCTAAGACCAAGGCGTCTATGGGTATACCGTGTTTATAGGAATTTAGTTGGACAACTAAAGCTTCTGTATCGTTTTCACCCGCAATATTATAGGTTATGAGTTTGTAGACATATCCGCATTTGTCGGTACGAGTGGCGACAATATAATAATGTCCATCTACGCTTTTCATAGCATAACTACAAGTATTTCCTTTAAGAGGTAAAGATCTTTCTTTGAGCAAAAATGGGACTGTCTTTTTTCGTAGCTCTGGTTTCAGTTGATAAGAGGATACTGCCTCATTGAAAAACAATAGCGTATCTACAGTTTCGTTTGTCCAATCGCCCAAACTAACAATCTTCTCGGAAGGAAGAACACAAAAAAGAGAAAAAACACTGATGAGTAACAGGAATATAATCTTCATTATCTTGCTTTCTTAAGTATATTTATCTTTGACGTAATCTCTGTAGATGTTTCTAATTTATTGCGTGTTATCTATTTCTACGATGCTTCCCTGTTGATAGTATTTTTATCGGCCCGAAACGGAAATGATGGGGCATTTCGGCACGGGAGAGTCTTGCTCTGAGCCATTTCTTCAAATCTTCTTCATCGAGCAGAGTGCCTGCTTTCAGTTCTATCTGCGCACTAAGCACACGACCAAAACGAACATCGGGGACAGCACAAACCACTACATCGACAACCAAAGGGTGAGCTTTCAAGACTTTCTCGACGTGCTCGGGGTAAACATTCTCGCCACCACAGACCACCATTCGGTCGGCTCTCCCACGATGAAGAAAGCGACCATCGGACAGCTGAAGCACGCGGTCGCCCGTGCTCTGCCAACAGTTCTGTCGCCCAGCCATTGCCCAGCGACATTTCACCCACAGTGTTCCAACGCCCTCTGCATCGGCATCTCGCACTGTGCACTGCATACCCCGAATAGGTTTCCCGATAGAAACTTCATCAGTGTAAATAAGCTGCTGCGGTGTGGCAAGCAGGAAAAAGCCTGCCTCCGACGTGCCATAAAGGTTATAAAGCACAGGACCAAGACGCTCCATCGTATACTTTGCCAACGACACATCGAGCCGATCGCCTCCGCTGATGATGCACTTCAGCGAGTGCAAACGAGCTTCGGCACGTTCCGTCTGCCACAGTCTGGCAAGCATGGCAGGCACCATTGGCATCACCTCAACACGCTCTGTTGCCACAGCATTCAGCACCTCTTCAGCATCGAAACGGCGCAGCAGACACACCTTCTTGCCCATGACGAGCGAGATAATCAGCGTAGCCAAGCCGAAGCCATGATAGAAAGGAAGTCCTATCAGCACGCTCTGATAGCTGTCGATATGCAAATCGCGGAGCAGCGAAAAGAAGGGTGGAAGAAACTGAACGATGCCCGTCTGCCGTGCAGCCTCCTTGTATTTACCACTCGAACCGCCCGTCATCACACTGATGTTTCCACCTCGCCTTATGTGTGGCAGCGGGGTATTATCAACAAAATCTTGCCTTTTTATACTCTCCAACAAGGTTTCACACGATATCATTGGGCACATTGCGTTTAAGTCATTTGCCAGTATCAACTCCTCATCGTAGATAAAAAGTGCGAACGAACGGCTCATTACTTGTGCCAACTGTTCGCCCGAGAGGTCGGTGTTCAGCAACTTTACGTGGACTCCCAATCGAGAAAGAGCAGGCAGAAGCAAGGCTGAAACAAGATGGTTACGGCAAAACAGTGCCACATGCTGTCCGCTTTTCAGGCAATAATTATGGCAGAGCAAATGGGACAACCGCTGTGCCAACGCATAGAAATCCTGATAATCTACGTGCCGATTATCACTCACCACAGCACAATCGTATGCATGATAGCGAGCAGCAAAGCGCACGGCAGCCATCATCGTAATGCCTTCGTGCAGGAAGCAGCCAAGCAGACGCACAATACCACGCGGAGTAATGAAGTGCAAACGCCAAAGCGAACGGAGGAGAGATGTTTTCATAGAACAGACTTTTGATAGAAGTAACGAACCAAGGGGGCAAATAACGATGCCACAGGAGCCGTAAGGCGCGCCCACCAAGGCTGGTAGGAAAAGCGGTGCCCCATAGCCAGCCGCAACAGAATGCATGCTGCGTCATCAGCCGAATAAGCAGGCAAGGAGCGATAATGCGGGTTAGCTATCGACATATCCGTGCGCACCAAGGGCAGATAAGCCACATGGACACCAACGCCAAACGGTTTCCATTCGCTTTCTGCCGTACGACACCACACATTGGTTGCGCACTTCGATGCGTGGTAAGCCGACCAGCCCGGAGCAGGCGGATACAAACTGCTGACCGACGAGGTATAGACCAATTTGCCGCCCACTCGTTGCAAGGCAGGCAGCAAAGCCAAAGCCAAAGCCACTACGGAGCGATAGTTTAGGTCCATTGTACGGTCGAAATCGTGCAGACGGTCGGTGGCATCTGCAAGCTTCCGGCAAATGGATTTCCCCGCATTGCAGAAGAGATAGTCTACCATGGGCAACTGCTTCAGGTCGTGGCACAACGATTTCAAGGCAGAACGGTCGCGCAAATCGAGTGCACGGCAGACTGCCCGAATTCCCAACGCCTGTGCTTCGTCGCACAATGTCCGCAGTTCTGTCTCGCTGCGAGCTATGAGATAGAGGTTCGCTCCTGCCCGCATCAGCCGCCTTGCCAATGCAGATCCGATACCTCGCGACGCTCCCGTAATCACCACCCACTGTCCCTTGAAACGACGTTTCAGACACGTTTCGTCCACACGGTGCTTGGGATAAAGCAAGAACCTACAAAAATTGAGTATGTTTCGCCTCATTGTCATTTTCTCATATTTCAACTGCAAACATAGTTCTTATTCCTCAATTACACAAGTTTTCGCTGTATATTGTACATGAAAAGCAAGAACACAATGAATTAATCCTAATTTCTTTTCACGTTCATTTTATAATTAGAGACATATACCTACCAATTGGCAATAGCATGATAATTTATTAGTAACAGTATGATAATTCATTGGCAACGGTATGACAATTCATTGGCAACGGTACTATCCTAAAAAATGTGCAAGACAATCTTTTTCTTTTCTTTGTATAAAATGGAAAACATGAGGGATACTTACGGCAGACGCTTAATCAAGAAGGGCCCGCAAGCAATGCTTGTGAGCCCTTTTAAGTTGTATAAAGTTTATTTTGTTCTAATCCTCCGCATTCTCTTTATCGGAGAAGTCGAGAATGCTCTTTTTGTTAGCTTCCAAGCGTGTATGCTCTTCCTGAGAACCAACTATAAGCTTTTGCCACTGACGAAGACCTGTTCCCGCAGGAATCAAGTGTCCGCAGATTACGTTCTCCTTCATTCCCTCGAGAGTATCGCTCTTGCCACGGATTGCAGCCTCGTTGAGAACCTTGGTCGTTTCCTGGAACGAAGCAGCCGACATGAAGCTCTTTGTACCAAGGGCTGCACGTGTAATACCCTGAAGCATCTGTGTTGCAGTTGCCTGGACGGCATCGCGCACCTGAACGAGCTTCAAATCGCGTCGCTTGAGATTAGAGTTCTCGTCGCGCAACTTGCGTACGGAAAGAATCTGTCCCTTGTAGCAATTCTCAGAATCGCCTGGGTCGGTAACAACCTTCTTACCCCAGATCCGGTCGTTCTCTTCCTGGAAGTCGAGCTTATCAACAAGTTCTTGTTCGAGGAATGTTGTATCTCCTGAATCGTCGATACGAACCTTACGCATCATTTGGCGAACGATAATCTCAAAGTGCTTGTCGTTAATCTTCACACCTTGGAGGCGATAAACGTCCTGCACCTCGTTCACAATATACTCTTGCACTGCCGTAGGACCCTTAATGGAAAGAATGTCGGCTGGAGTTATGATACCGTCTGAAAGCGGAGTACCTGCACGTACGGCATCGTGCTCCTGAACAAGAATCTGTTTTGACAAGCTGACAAGATACTTGCGCTGGTCGCCCGTCTTCGATGTAACGATAATTTCGCGGTTACCACGCTTTACCTTACCCATTGTAACCTCGCCATCGATTTCTGACACGACTGCTGGGTTAGACGGGTTGCGAGCTTCGAACAACTCGGTTACACGTGGCAGACCACCCGTAATATCTCCGGCACCACCTACAGAACGCGGAATCTTGACGAGAGTCGTACCTGTCTTGATTTCTGCACCTTCTTGTACAATCTGTTCCAAGTGTCCTCCTACAGGAAGATTATAAGTTCCCAATATATCTTCTGGCGCATACTGCCCGCCAGTACTTTTCCTGGCGCCTGGGCGTACAACATCGACAGTCGGGACATGCGACTTATCGCGCGATTCTGTAATGATACGTTCGGTAAGCCCCGTTGCATCGTCAGTTTCAGCCTTATAAGTTGTCCCTTCTACAACATCGTGTAGACGGAGTACACCAGAATATTCGCTTACGATGACAGCATTGAATGGATCCCAACGACAAATAAGGTCGCCTTCCTTAACTTTATCACCACTCTTATAATAGAGAGAACTGCCATAAGGAATTCCTTCTGTCAAGAGAACGATACCTGTATTGATATCTATGAAACGGATTTCCGCCAGACGGCTTACAACCTTTTGACATTCTCGATCTTCCTCGTCAACAAATGGGACCGTACGAAGTTCGTCGAACTCTATCTTACAATCATTCTTTGCAACAATAGACGCATTAGCGGCAGCATTAGAAGCAATACCACCAGCGTGGAAAGTACGAAGTGTAAGCTGTGTACCTGGTTCGCCAATAGCTTGTGCTGCAATGACTCCGACAGCCTCTCCCATCTGCACCATACGAGCAGTAGCCAAGTTGCGACCATAACACTTCTTACATACGCCATGCTTACTTTCGCATGTAAGCACAGAACGTATCTCTATCATCTCGAGCGGAGACTCATCGATGGCTTTCGCCTTCGCCTCGGTAATCTCTTCGCCTGCAGCAACCATAATCTCACCAGTAGACGGATTGACAACATCGTGCACGGATACACGACCAAGAATACGTTCGTAAAGAGAAGCTATAACCTCGTCCCCGTTCTTCAATGCACGACATTCCAGACCTCTGAGAGAGCCACAATCTTCTTCTGTTATGATTACGTCGTGAGAAACGTCAACCAAACGACGAGTTAGATATCCCGCATCGGCAGTCTTCATAGCAGTATCGGCAAGACCCTTACGAGCACCGTGTGATGAAATAAAGTATTCGAGCACCGACATACCTTCTTTAAAGTTAGAAAGAATTGGGTTCTCAATAATCTGTGCACCCTCTGCGCCAGCCTTCTGCGGTTTGGCCATCAAACCACGCATACCAGCAAGCTGCGCAATCTGGTCGGCAGAGCCACGAGCTCCTGAGTCAAGCATCATGTAAACGGCATTGAAACCCTGATCGGCTTCTGTCATGTGTTTCATTACGCTCGCTTTCAAATTGTTGTTAACGTGCGTCCACGCATCAATCACCTGGTTATAACGCTCTTTATCAGTAATGAAACCCATTTCGTAGTTAGCTTTAACCTGGTCTACTTCAGCTTGTCCCTTGTCAACAATATCGACTTTTTCTTTTGGCACAATTATATCGTCCAAGTTGAACGAAAGACCAGCCGTATAAGCCATACGGTAGCCAAGGTTCTTAATACCGTCAAGGAAAGCGCAGGCACGTGCCATACCAACAGACTTAATTACATCGGCAATAAGACCACGCAACGACTTCTTGGATATAATGCCATTGAAGAATCCTACTTCAGTTGGAATAATCCGATTGACGATCACTCGCCCAACAGATGTTTCTACCATACGTTTCTGAAGTTTGCCATCAACAAGGTCATCAACAATAACCTTTACTTGTGCGTGGAGGTCACAATGTCCTTCATTATGAGCAATAATCGCCTCTTCGTCTCCATAGAAGCACAATCCCTCGCCTTTAGCTCCCGGACGGATCTTGGTGATATAATAGAGACCTAATACCATATCTTGCGAAGGTACTGTAATAGGTGCACCATTAGCAGGATTCAATATATTGTGACTCTGGAGCATCAATATTTGTGCTTCGATAATAGCCTCATTGCTTAATGGGAGGTGAACAGCCATCTGGTCGCCATCGAAATCAGCATTGAACGCAGTACAAGCCAATGGGTGTAACTGAATAGCTTTACCCTCGATGAGCTTTGGCTGGAAAGCTTGTATACCAAGACGGTGAAGTGTTGGAGCACGGTTGAGAAGAACAGGATGTCCTTTCATTACATTTTCTAAAATATCCCAAATAACTGGCTCTCGACGGTCAACTATCTTCTTGGCACTCTTCACAGTCTTTACAATACCACGCTCAATAAGCTTACGGATAATGAATGGCTTGTAAAGTTCAGCTGCCATAAGTTTTGGGAGACCACATTCGCCCATCTTCAATTCTGGACCTACAACGATTACGGAACGCGCAGAATAGTCTACACGCTTACCGAGAAGGTTCTGACGGAAGCGACCTTGCTTACCTTTTAGAGAGTCTGACAGCGACTTCAATGGGCGATTACTTTCGCTCTTAACAGCTGAAGATTTACGACTATTATCAAACAATGAGTCTACAGCTTCTTGCAACATACGTTTCTCGTTACGGAGAATAACATCTGGAGCTTTTATCTCAATAAGTCGCTTTAAACGATTGTTACGAATGATTACACGACGATAAAGGTCATTCAAGTCCGAAGTAGCAAAGCGTCCTCCGTCAAGTGGGACTAATGGACGAAGCTCTGGAGGTGTAACAGGTATAATTTTCATTATCATCCATTCTGGACGATTTATACCTTCAGACTGACGGAATGCCTCAACTATCTGCAAACGCTTCAAGGCTTCCGTCTTACGTTGTTGGCTTGAATCAGTAGTGGCACGGTCTCTAAGTTCACCAGCCAGACGATCAAGATCTATATTAGCTAACAAATCGTATATAGCCTCTGCACCCATCTTTGCAATAAACTTCTTCGGATCAGAGTTGTCCAATCGCTCGTTACCTTCTGGCAAACGATTATCAAGGATATCCAAGTATTCGTCTTCAGAGAGGAGGTCAAATTTATGAGAGCCGTTTATTTCTTCGCCAGTATCTGAATACTTCATGTTCTCTACGACACCTGGCTGAACAACAATATATTTCTCATAATATATAACACTGTCCAACTTCTTGGTCGGAAGCCCTAACAAATAACCAATTTTATTTGGAAGACTACGGAAATACCAAATATGTGCTACAGGCACAACGAGTTCGATGTGTCCTGCACGTTCACGACGTACTTTCTTTTCTGTAACTTCTACACCACAACGATCACAGACAATTCCTTTATAGCGAATACGCTTATACTTTCCACAAGCACATTCGTAGTCTTTTGTAGGACCAAAAATACGCTCACAGAATAAGCCATCGCGTTCAGGTTTATAAGTACGATAGTTAATCGTCTCTGGTTTAGTTACTTCTCCAAACGAATTTTCGAGTATCTCTTCCGGAGAGGCTAATCCAATAGTAATCTTGTTAAAATTACTCTTAACTTTATTATCTTTCTTAAAAGCCATGTTTCTTTAATTTTGGGTGTACAATTTAATCAAGTTTAATACTTAATCCAAGACCGCGAAGTTCGTGGAGTAACACATTCAGCGATTCTGGAATACCAGGCATGGGCATGGGTTCGCCTTTGACGATAGATTCGTATGCCTTTGAACGTCCCACAACATCATCTGATTTGATTGTTAGGATTTCTTGCAAAACATGCGATGCGCCAAATGCCTCGATTGCCCAAACTTCCATTTCTCCGAATCGTTGTCCACCAAACTGAGCCTTACCGCCCAATGGTTGCTGCGTAATAAGAGAATATGGACCAATGCTACGTGCGTGCATTTTATCTTCAACCATGTGTCCTAACTTCAAGAAATAAGTAATACCAACTGTTGCAGGCTGATCGAAACGTTCGCCAGTCTCACCATCATAAATATAAGTAGAACACATTGGAGGCAGACCAGCCTTGTCGGTCCATTCCTTTAAGTCTTCCAGTTTAGCACCATCGAAAATTGGCGTAGAAAACTTAACACCCAATTTATAACCCGCAGCACCAAGAATGGCTTCAAATATCTGACCAAGATTCATACGGGAAGGTACACCCATAGGATTCAATACTAAATCCACAGCCCGACCATCTTCAAGGAAAGGCATATCTTCTACACGCACAACTTTTGACACAATACCTTTATTACCATGACGTCCAGCAAGCTTATCACCAACCTGTATCTTGCGTTTCTTGGCAATATAAACTTTTGCCATCTGTAAAACGCCAGAAGGAAGCTCGTCACCTATCGTAATAGAGAACTTCTTACGCTTAAGTTCTGCATCCATTTGCTTATACTTGCGAATGAAGTTCATGATAAGTTGCCTAATTAAGGAATTGGTATGCTCGTCATCTGTCCAACCATTCGATTGGATTCCTTCGTAATCAAGATTTTTCAAAGCTGCCATAGTAAATTTAGCACCTTTAGTTATAATCTCTGCATTCGAATAGTCTTTAATCCCTTGCGAAACTTTGTCTTCGGTTAATTCAAGAAGCTTATCAACTAACAAACTCCTCAAATCGTTAATTTTAGCTTCCTGCTCTTCGTCAAGGCGTGCTAAAGTCGCTTTATCGTGTCGTTTACTCTCACGTGTTTTGAGTGCACGAGCAAATAATCTCTTATCAATAACAACACCGCTTAAAGATGGATTTGCCTTTAATGAAGAATCTTTCACATCTCCAGCCTTATCACCGAAAATAGCACGCAACAATTTTTCTTCAGGCGAAGGATCACTCTCTCCTTTTGGAGAAATCTTACCTATCATAATGTCGCCTGGTTCAACACGCGCACCAATACGAATAATACCATTCTCATCTAAATCTTTTGTTGCTTCTTCGCTTACATTAGGGATATCGGAAGTAAATTCTTCAACTCCTCGCTTCGTTTCACGGACCTCAAGGGAATATTCATCTACATGCACTGATGTTAGAACATCTTCGCGCACCATTCGCTCTGAAATAACAACAGCATCTTCATAATTGTAACCTTTCCATGGCATATAAGCCACTAAAAGATTTCGCCCAAGTGCTAACTCACCATTTTCTGTAGCGTAACCTTCAGTAAGGATATCGCCTTTTTTTACACGTTGTCCCTTATTACAAATTGGACGAAGGTCTACAACCATGTTTTGGTTGGTACGACGGAACTTAGATATACGATATTCTTTTAAAGCTGGTTCGAAACTTACAAACTCTTCGTCTTCTGTACGATCATAAAGAATGCGAATGGTAGTCGCATCTACATAATCTATAACACCATCTCCTTCGGCTGTTACCATTGTACGAGAATCTTCGCATACTTGCTTTTCCAAACCAGTCCCTACAATAGGAGCATCATTATGCAATAATGGAACAGCTTGGCGCATCATATTACACCCCATCAATGCACGGTGTCCATCATCGTGCTCCAAGAATGGAATTAAGCCTGCAGATACTGAGGCTATTTGCTGTGGAGCAACGTCCATTAAAGCTACCTGACTTGGTTCTACAACTGGATAATCTGCATCTTGGCGACACTTTACATTATCACGAATAAATGTTCCATCTGGGTTCAGTGGCGCATTACCCTGTCCTACGGGAAGGTCTTCTTCTTCCTCTGCGGTCATATAGACAACATGGTCGTTGTTCAAATCTACTTTCGAATCAGTAACCTTTCTATAGGGGGTAACAATGAAACCCAGATCATTAATCTTCGCATAAAGGCATAATGAAGATATCAGACCAATGTTTGGACCTTCAGGAGATTCAATAGGACATAAGCGACCATAGTGTGTATAATGAACATCACGGACTTCGAAACCTGCACGTTCGCGAGAAAGACCACCAGGACCTAAGGCAGAAAGACGACGTTTGTGTGTTACCTCTGCCAGTGGATTGGTTTGATCCATAAACTGGCTCAATGGATTTGTACCAAAGAATGAATTAATGACACTTGAGATGGTCTTCGCATTAATCAAATCTGTGGGTTGGAACACTTCATTATCGCGGACATTCATTCGCTCACGAATAGTACGACTCATTCGCGCTAAACCTATAGAGAATTGATTTGCCAATTGCTCACCAACAGTACGAACACGACGGTTAGATAGATGGTCGATATCATCAACAGTGGCATTTGAATTCACAAGGTTTATCAAATATTTTATAATCGCGATAATATCGTCTTTTGTCAGAACTCGAACATCCATATCTGTATCAAGTCCCAACTTTCTGTTTATTCTATATCGTCCAACCTCGCCAAGATCGTAACGCTTATCAGAAAAGAAAAGATTCTGGAATACTTCCCTTGCACTTGCATCATCTGCAGCATCAGCATTTCGTAACTGTCTATAAATATAATTTACAGCTTCTATTTCTGAATGACTGGGATCTTTTGCTAATGTGTTAAAGATAATTGAAAACTTATTGGCAACACTTTCATCTTTGTGCAAAAGAATAGAAGAAACTCCACTTTCAAGGATAGTATCGACATTCTCCTCGGTAATTTCTGTTTCACGCTCAACAACGACTTCGTTACGCTCAATAGATACAACTTCACCAGTATCTTCGTCAACGAAATCTTCGTTCCAGCTCTTCATTACATTACCTGCCAATTTCCGTCCTAATGCAGACTTCAGATTTTTCTTATTTACCTTTATCTCCTCACAAAGATCGAAAATCTGTAATATATCCTTATCTGACTCAAAACCAATTGCCCGAAGCATTGTTGTCACAGGCAACTTCTTTTTACGGTCGATATAAGCATACATTACATTATTTATATCAGTAGCAAATTCAATCCATGAACCTTTGAAAGGAATTATACGAGCACTATAAAGTACTGTTCCATTTGCATGTACACCTTGTCCAAAGAAAACTCCAGGAGAACGATGCAATTGAGAAACAACAACACGTTCTGCGCCATTAATTATAAAAGTTCCATTATCGGTCATATAGGGAATTGTACCAAGAAAGACATCTTGGATGAAAGTCCCAAAATCTTCATGTTCTGGATCGGTACAATAAAGCTTCATTTTAGCTTTCAAAGGTACACTATAAGTCAATCCTCGTTCTAAACATTCTGAAATAGAATAACGTGGGGGATCAATATAATAATCTAAAAACTCGAGAACAAAATTATTACGTGTATCAGTAATGGGGAAATTTTCAACGAAAACTTTATATAAGCCATCCTCTTTGCGATCTTCAGGAGGTGTATCAAGTTGCAAAAAATCCTTGAAAGATTTTAATTGTAAATCCAAAAAATCTGGGAATGGATACGGATTCTGCACACTGGCAAAGTTTATTCTGGGTCTATTCTCTGCTGTCATATTTATATTATTATGCCTGTGATATAATATCACAAACAATCAATTAATAATTAAAGACATAAAATGGTTAGAATTCACCTACTTGGTAAATTCTAACCATATTTCTATAAACTATGCTTTTACGCAATTATAAAAGCATTTTTCTTCCGAAGAATGTTACTTCAATTCGACCTTAGCACCTTCAGCTTCAATCAACTTCTTCAAGTTTTCAGCTTCAGCCTTAGCCACACCTTCCTTGATAGTAGAAGGAGCACCATCAACTAAGTCCTTCGCATCTTTCAAACCAAGCCCACAAGCTTCTTTTACCGCCTTAACTACCTTAAGTTTGTTTGCACCAGCTTCGGTAAGAACAACATCAAATTCTGTTTTCTCTTCAGCTGCAGCAGCTGCACCACCAGCAGCAGGACCAGCAACTGCTACGGCTGCAGCAGCAGGCTCAATTCCATACTCGTCCTTGAGGACAGTTGCTAACTCATTTACTTCCTTAACAGTAAGATTTACTAATTCTTCTGCAATAGCTTTAATATCTGCCATTTTATTCTAATATTTTAATTTATTCTACTTATTTTTATTATTGACTTTATAATTTACTCAGAACGTTCGCCTAAAGTCTTAAGCACACCATGAATTGTACTTGCTCCGGATTGAAGAGCAGAAACAACATTCTTTGCGGGAGATTGCAGCAAAGCCACAACATCAGCAATAAGTTCATCCTTACTTTTGAGAGCTACAAGTTCTTCAAGCTTGTCAGCACCAATGAACATAGATTCTTCTGCATAAGCGGCTTTTAAAGCTGGTATGCCTTCCTTCTTATACTCTTTTAAAAGTTTTGCAGGAATATTAGCTACATGTGAGAACATTATAGCCGTATTCCCTTTTAAAACTCCATAAAGAGGTTCATAATCTAGTTCAGATGCTTCGAAAGCTTTATGTAAAAGATTGTTTTTAACAACAATCATCTTAATTTCACTCTTAAAGCATTTACGACGAAGAGAGCTTGTAGCTGACGCATTTAATCCAGTAACATCTACAAGATAAAAATGTGGATACTCTTTCAATTTTTCTCCAAGCTCGGTTATAATAGTATCTTTAACTTCTTTTTTCATCTTTCAAACTTTTTGGAGTTATTCAGCTGATTTGGGATCAATCTTGATACCTTTACTCATTGTACTTGAAATAAAGATACTCTTAATATATGTACCTTTTGCTGCTGCAGGTTTCAATTTCACAACAGTTGATATAAATTCTTTTGCATTTCCAAGAATTTGTTCAGCTGTCATACTAATTTTACCAATTGATGTATGAATGATTCCTGCCTTATCAACCTTAAAGTCTATCTTTCCAGATTTCACTTCTTTTACAGCTTTAGCAACGTCCATCGTAACAGTACCACTCTTAGGGTTAGGCATTAAACCACGAGGACCAAGAACTCGTCCCAGAGGACCTACTTTACCCATACAAGAAGGCATCGTAATAATTACATCTACATCAGTCCAACCTGAATTTATTTTTTGAATATATTCATCAAGACCGACATAATCAGCACCTGCCTCTTTTGCAGCAGCTTCTTGATCAGGAGTACATAAACATAATACTCTTGTCTGTTTACCAGTTCCATTAGGTAATGTAACTACACCACGAACCATCTGATTTGCTTTTCGTGGATCTACACCTAAACGAATATCAACATCTACAGATGCATCAAATTTCGTTGTTGTAATTTCCTTAACAAGTTTAGATGCTTCTGTTAAAGTGTATGCCTTCCCTAATTCAACCTTCTCAGCTACTGATTTCTGATTTTTTGTCAGTTTACTCATTTTTACTTCTGAAGTTTAATATTATTTATTAGGGAAGTCCCCTTTTACTGTTATTCCCATACTACGTGCCGTTCCAGCAATAAGCCTCATAGCACTCTCTACCGTAAAACAATTAAGATCAGGCATTTTATCTTCTGCTATAGTCCGAATTTGATCCCAAGTTACAGAAGCAACCTTCTTACGATTGGGCTCACCTGAACCGCTCTTTGCCTTGGCAGCCTCAAGCAACTGAATTGCTGCAGGAGGAGTCTTAATAACAAAGCTAAAAGACTTATCGTTATAGTATGTGATAACAACTGGAAGAATTTTCCCAGCCTTATCCTGGGTTCGGGCGTTGAACTCCTTACAAAACCCCATTATATTGATACCTTTAGAACCCAAGGCAGGTCCTACAGGAGGAGAAGGATTTGCAGCGCCACCTTTAATCTGTAATTTGATTAATCCAGCAACTTCTTTAGCCATTTTCTGTCAATTTAAATTGATTTATAATAAGAGGAAAAATCATTAAACTTAGTCCTCCTTTGATACTTGCATAAAACTTAGTTCTAAAGGATTTTGTCGTCCGAAAATCATAACCATCACCTTCAATTTATGTTTCTCCGTATTCACTTCTTCAATGATACCATGGAAACCACTGAATGGTCCATCAGTTACTTTTACAGATTCTCCAACTGCATAAGGAATATCTTGTACTTCCTCAAGCATTGATTCCTCTGTTCTGCCAAGTAAGCGGTTCATCTCTGCCTGCCGAATAGGGGTCGGTTCTGCAGTTCCACCAAGAAATCCTAATACATTTGGTACAAAACGAAGTAACGATGCAACTTCTGAGTTCATATCAGCCTGTACAAGTATATAACCTGGAAGACTTAATTTCTCAGTAATAACACGTTTTCCATTACGCAAAGAAGCATAACTCTCTGTTGGCAATAGAATACCAAAAACACGCTCCGCTAACTTCTCATTCTGTCGTAATTCAGCTTCGATATATTCTTTTACCTTCGCCTCTTTACCACTGATTGCACGAAGTACATACCATTTCTTTTCTGTATCAGCCATTCCCTAATACTTTAGCTCGGATAAACAAATCCCATCACATGCTGTGATATAAAATCAAAAACGAACACAACGAGAGCAATGAATAGGGAAGCAGATAATACTACCATTGCACTATGTGTTAACTCGGCACGTGTTGGCCATGTCGTTTTATGCGCAAGTTCATTATAACAATCCTTGCTGTATTCTAAGAATTTAAAAAATATTCTTTTAAGCATATTATTTTCTTTAAGCACGGGTTGAAGGACTCGAACCCTCGACACCTGGTTTTGGAGACCAGTGCTCTACCAACTGAGCTAAACCCGTATATAGATTCCCAATACTGGGAATCTATTTATTAGAGTACATGAATTAATCTTCGTAAACCTCTGTAATCTGACCAGAACCTACTGTGCGACCACCTTCACGGATAGCAAAACGCAAACCCGTATTTAAAGCTACGGCATAGATTAGTTCTACAGTAATTTCAACATTATCACCAGGCATTACCATTTCAACGCCTTCTGGCAATGTTATTTCACCTGTACAGTCCATAGTACGGAGATAGAACTGAGGACGATACTTATTTCCGAATGGAGTATGACGACCACCTTCTTCTTTCTTTAAGATATATACAGACGCCTTAAACTTCTTGTAAGGTTTAATCTGACCTGGGTGGCAAAGAACCATACCGCGTTTGATTTCTGCCTTATCGATTCCACGAAGAAGCAAACCAACGTTATCACCAGCACGTCCTTCATCAAGTAGTTTACGGAACATTTCCACACCAGTTACAGTAGATTTTTTATCCTCACCAAGACCGAGCAATTCTACTTCATCACCAACATGGATTACACCTGTTTCTATACGACCAGTAGCAACTGTACCACGACCAGTAATAGAGAATACGTCTTCAATAGGCATCAAGAATGGTTTGTCAGTAGCGCGTGGAGGTTCTTGAATCCACTCATCTACAGTATCCATTAACTTCATTACTTGTTCAACCCATTTATCAACGCCATTCAATGCACCAAGAGCAGAACCGCGAATGATAGGGGTATCTTCTTCAAAGTCATATTGCTCGAGAATTTCACGAACTTCCATTTCAACGAGTTCAAGCATCTCTTCATCTTCGACCATATCGCACTTGTTCAAGAAAACGACCAAACGAGGAACATTTACCTGACGAGCTAGCAATACGTGCTCACGAGTTTGTGGCATAGGACCATCCGTAGCAGCCACAACCAAAATTGCACCGTCCATCTGAGCAGCACCAGTTACCATGTTTTTCACATAATCGGCGTGTCCAGGGCAGTCTACGTGTGCATAGTGACGCTTAGCAGTTTCGTATTCAATGTGAGCAGAGTTGATAGTAATACCACGTTCTTTTTCTTCCGGTGCATTATCAATCTGATCAAAAGACTTAACATCTTCGCTACCGAAGCCCTTTTCGTGAAGAACCTTAGAGATGGCAGCTGTCAATGTAGTCTTACCGTGGTCTACGTGACCAATTGTACCAATATTTACGTGCGGCTTGGTACGTTGAAATGTCTCTTTAGCCATAGCTTATTGTTTAATTTATAAATGAATAATCTTTGTTTTTCTTTCTTATCTGTAATAGACAGAAAAGTAGAGCTGTAACTGAGAGTTGAACTCAGGACCTCTTCCTTACCAAGGAAGTGCTCTACCACTGAGCTATTACAGCAAGAGTGAGCGGAAAACGGGGCTCAAACCCGCGACCCCCAGCTTGGAAGGCTAGTGCTCTATCAACTGAGCTATTTCCGCATTTACCGTCTTTTCAATCAACATTTGAAAGTATATTAAAAACGGATAAGTACTCTTTACTTATGTGGGTAGTGATGGATTCGAACCACCGAAGCTAGAAGCAGCAGATTTACAGTCTGCCCCATTTGGCCACTCTGGAAACTACCCAAGCTTTTCCGAAATCAGAGCCTCTTGTCGGATTCGAACCAACGACCCCGAGATTACAAATCACGTGCTCTGGCCAACTGAGCTAAAGAGGCGAAATGCAGCCATTTGACTATTTATATTTACAATTACTCGTAAAACGGCTGCAAAGATACGGCTTTATTTTTTTTCTTCCAAAAGAATTGGAGTTTTTTTTCTTACTTTCTTTGTTTTTCCTTTACTTTCGTGAGTTGAACCTTCATTGCATCTAAACACAAGTCGACTCCTTCTTCGAAGGTATTGCAGGTTTTCTCTGCAAACAACTTATTTCCAGGTATTAAGACCGTAAAACTTGTTGTCTTATTCATAGATACAGCGGGTTTCTCGACTTTCAATTGCACCTCTACTTTCTGAATATCTTCATAAGTTTTCGATAACTTCTCAACTTTCTTGTTAATGAAAGCATCTAATTTTTCGGTAGTCTCAAAATGAATTGATTGAATTTTAACGTCCATAATTACCTCCTTTTTTTATTTAAGGTTAGCCCGTGGGTGAGCTTCGTTATATGTTTCTTTCAGCTGTTCGAAAGTTACGTGTGTGTATATTTCTGTCGTTGCAATACTTTCATGTCCGAGTAATTTCTTCACACTTCCCAATTCTGCTTTATGATTTAGCATTGCCGTTGCAAATGTGTGCCGAAGAACATGTGGCGATTTTTTCTTTAATGTTGAGACCTTTGCAATGTTCACTTTCACCATCGTTCTTACCTGGCTTGTAGTTACTCGTTCACCTTTTCCATTTACGAATAAGGCATTTTGCCCTTCCGTTTTTGGATTACGACTTTGCAAATATGTCATCAACGTTTCTTCGAGTTCTTCACCAAACGGAATTATCCGTTGTTTATTTCGCTTTCCCGTTACTTTTAATTCATGGGTTATGAAATTTACATCTTCCACATTTAAGCCCACAAGTTCAGAAACTCTGACACCAGTAGAATAGAACATTATTATTATAGCACGCGCGAGAACATCTTTATATTTATCTGTCCACATTTTAGGGTCTATCAGTTTATCCATCTCTGTTTCTTTCAGAAATTGCGGAAGAACTTTTTTATTTTTAGGTCCCCTAATGTTATAAGTAGGATCAGCTTCAATAAATCCTCTTTTTAATGCATATCGATAATATGAACGCAGGGCGCTTAATCTTCTATTCACAGAAGAGGGAGCATTCCCCTTATCCATCATTTGTTCTATCCAGTCCCGAATAATGTCTCCATCAACATCTTCCCAAGACAAATCTGCTTTTAACTTTCCGAAGAATAATTCAAACTGTTCTAAATCAGCTTTATAATCATCTACTGTTTTCTGCGAATAATTCCGCTCCAACTGCAAGAACTTCAAAAAGTTTTCTATATTCAACATCGTTGCAATACTTATCTCTTGGCAACGAAGTTACTGAATATTATTTTAACTACCAAATTTTCGCAGAATAATTTTATTCTTCTGCATTACGAAGACGCTGTACATAGATAGCACGTTCCATCTTCAAGCGTTTTTTAACAGAAGGTTTGTCAAATTGTTGACGAGAACGAAGTTCTTTTACAACACCTGTCTTTTCAAACTTTCTCTTAAATTTCTTAAGTGCTCTTTCGATGTTCTCGCCATCTTTAACTGGTACAATAATCATGCTTGTTTGTTTTATTATTAATTATGTTAAACGTTCACCAAATGGCATTATGCCATTTTAGTGTGCAAAATTACGGCTTATTTTCTTATCTGCCAAATAATTGGCTGCTTTTTCTATGTTTTAAGTTTCATGAGACCAAGCACTACCAAAGTTAGATTGGGATAACTTCTTGGTGGAGTGGTCTTTTTAGGGTACGACTAATAAGTTTCTAATTTCAACAAATATTCTTTTCGCCAAATGCCTCCGGCATAGCCTGTCATTGTTCCATTCGCTCCCACAACACGGTGACACGGAATAATGATAGATATTGGATTGTGTCCCACAGCTCCGCCTATAGCTTGTGCCGACATCTTTTGTTTGTTTAGTTGAATGGCTATTTGTTTTGATAATGTGCCGTAGGTTGTAGTTTTGCCGTATGGAATGTTTAGTAGTTCTTGCCACACTTGTTGGCGGAATTCTGTTCCCTCGGGGCATAGCTTTGGGGTAAAATCTGGTTCTTTTCCTTCAAAGTAGATGTCTAACCATCGTTTTGTATCATCGAAAACAGGGAGATTGCATTCCTCGTATGGCGATTGTAAGATTTGTAGTAGTGGCTTTTGACTTTCAAACCATATGCTCGTTAATGCCATTCCGTTGCTAACAAGTGTTAATTCGCCTAAAGGCGATTTGTATGTTTGTATTTTTTGCATTATGTGAAAATACATTATTAATAGTGCAAAGATACAAAATAAAATACTGTTGACTGAAAAATATATTATCTTTGCAGCGATTTCTATCAGTAATAAAATGTTTAGACATGGACGTGCAAGAATATAGACAACTGATTTTAGACGACCTTCTGGCTCGGAAAACCGATAATGGCGACCCTTTAATTAGTGAATTGGCAGCAAGGGACCTATTGAATGAACTTTCTGACGATGAATTGAAAATGGGAATGTCTTTTAATGAGCCAAAAGATATAGCAGATATAATCATTCAACTAAAATAATTATGCAAATAACAGTAAGGAACAACACCAGGAAAAGTTTGCGAAACGCACTGCATACAAGTGTTTTTGCAACTGTAATAACATTTACTGCAGCATGTGCAAGTAGTAAAAGTAGTAGTGAGGGAGAAACTTTCCGAGACGATAATGTTGCTATGCAAAGTGCTTATCAATTTAAGGACATTCATGGCGAGCAACTTTACGCAGCAAAGAAATATGGGGTAACTCCCATTGATTCACGTGCGAAGTTAGAAGACAACCACAGGCGTCTGAAACTCGTAGAATCTAATGGATATTATCTGATAGATAGGCTGTCAGACTCTTCACCTTATCTGACAAAGGGCGCAAAGAGTGTTCTAAAAGAGATTGGTAAAAGATTTCAAGCCGAATTAGACAAAGGCGACTATCGTGAACATCGCATAGTTGTAACTTCGATGTTCAAGACACGCAGAGATATAGAAAGAGCTCGACAGGCAAAAAATAATACGGACGACAGTTCTGCACATCTGTATGGAACAACTTTCGATATAAGTTACACCCGTTTCAATCGTACAGGCAAGAGTGGCAAGGCAGTAAGCAACGAAACGATGTGCAATATTTTAGGAAAGGTTATTTCCGATTTACGGGAAAAAGGCGAATGCTGGGCTATATTCGAGCGCAGCCAGCATTGCATTCATGTTACTGTAAGAAAGATATAACTACATTAAGCAAAAACTGCGACATAGCCTTCCGGCTTTATTCTAAACGCAATGCAGCATCGTTAGTCAACAATGCAGTAACAAGCGTTATATATTGGGGTAAGCGTCCATGCTTGCCCCATTTCAGTTCAATACCTAATAAATCTTGCGTTGTCTTCCCTAAGTCGAACCCCACAGCCTCTAATGAAACTCGCACATCGTCCGGGTGTCTACAGGGTTCGCTGTTTGAACGCGCACAAGGTTTGTTGCCACAAAGCAGGCATTGCGAGCCGAGAAAGCAGATACTGCCTGGATATTTATGTTCGTAACGGCGTAGGTATGCCGATGCTTTTGTCAAGCCATAACGCATTGCGTCTCTACACACAGTGTTTACAGCCTCCGGAGTTACCGTCGAAGCAAGTATAACATCGTCGAAGGTCATTTTCGAACCAAGTATATGTGCATATTTAAAGTTGTCGACAAAAGCCTTGACATCGAATTCGCAGGGAGGACAAGTCCATGACTGTCCGAACTTAGGACATTGTTTACATAATCCAAGAAACTTCTCTATGTTACGAAATCCTGCAACATAATCGGCAACAGGAAGCATGGCAGTAACATGAGTAAGTTCAAAACCTTTGCCTTCAGCACTCCCGATGCTTGTTAAAGAACGTATTTCCATCATTTTCGTATAGGACTTTTTGGTTTCAGCACATCTTGTCTCGTGTTCTAAACAAGATGTCCATTGATTTTAATCTGTTGCAAAAGTACAAATTAAATCATACAATCTTATTTTTTCTATAGAATATTTCCGGCAGCGAAGCAATGCTGTTTTCCACTTCGTATCCTGTCGAATTACTATTTTGATACCATTCAAATATGGAAATATATTATACCTTCTTTTCAGAATGATTATACTTTTCAGAGAAAACATATATACCTTTTAGTAGAAAATCTATCCCCAAGGTTCAAGAAAAGGCGAAATAGCGTGAATGATTTGTGAGTCAGTCAGTTCTGATTTTTGAGCCTTTCGGTACAAAACCTCGAAAAGACGGGGTTATACCAACTTCGGACAGAGCAGCGTTACCAAAACATTACCACCTCCTTTGCAAGTGAGGATTGGGAAAAGCGGTAACGAACAGTGCAAAATCCGACCTGAATTTCGGGGATTACCTCCTGCAAAGGTACTTCGATGAAAGGAAACAGGCAAATAAATTGCGGACTGTTTCTTTACCATTGAACGACAATGTTTTGCATAGCAACAAATAACCTGGCAATGAATAGTTTTGTAAACCGTAAAAAGTCAGAGTTATGCGTAGTACGTTTAAGGTTCTGTTCTACCTCAAAAAGAACGCCCCCAAGAAGAACGGTTCCGTTCCCGTGATGTGCCGTATCACCATAGACGGTACGATAGCCCAGTTCAGTTGCAAATGCGACATCCATCCCGATTTGTGGGACATCAAGAGCAATCGCGCTTCGGGCAAAAGTACCGTGGCGTTGGAAACCAATCGTTTCTTAGACAAGATACGTGTCGGTATCAATGCCAAATACAAGGAGATAGCCGAGCGGGATAACTATGTCACTGCCGAGAAAGTGAAGAACGCCTTCTTGGGCTTGGAAATGCGACACGAAACCTTGCTGAAAGTCTTTGCCCAGCATAATGAAGATTTTTTCAAACAGGTCAATGCAGGCTTGCGATGCCCATCCACCTACCACAAGTATTGCACGGTCTATAAACATTTGGAGGAGTTCATCAAGACCCGCTACCGTGTCAGCGACATTGCTTTGAAAGAACTCACTCCGGCTTTCATCACCGACTTCGACATCTTCCTGCGCACCGAAAAGCAATGCTGTAACAACACGGTATGGATTTACATGATGCCCCTGCGCCGTATGATTACCATTGCCCAGAACCACGGCTGGATAGTTCGTGACCCATTCGTGGATTACAGCATATCTGCCGAAAGTACCGACAGGGACTATCTGACGAAAGATGAAATCCGCAGGCTGTTGGACTTGAAATTCCGACGTAAGTCAATGGAACTTGCTCGGGATTTGTATGTTTTCTGTTGCTTTACAGGCTTGTCCTTTACAGATATGAAGAACCTGACCAAGGACAACCTTCAGACTTCCTTTGACGGTAAACTCTGGATTATGACCAAGCGACAAAAGACAGGTGTGGAGTCCAATATCATGCTCTTGGATATTCCGAAACAGATTATCGAGAAGTACGATGGCATGGCGAAGGAGGATTACCTCCTGCCCGTTCCGCAGTACATTACCGCCTGCAAGAACATCAAGAAAATCATCGGACTCTGCGGTATCGAAAAAGAGATTACGTGGCATACCAGCCGCCATACTATGGCGACGGAAATCTGCCTGACCAACGGCGTTCCCATCGAAACCCTTTCCAAGATGCTCGGACACACAAATATCCGCACCACGCAGATTTATGCCAAAATCACTCACGAAAAGGAAAGTCGGGACATGGCGGCACTCTCCGATAAACTGAGTAAGATAGAGCAGTTCAATGGTATCAGTATATAATAAGGAGGACGAACGATGAAAAGAGAAATCATAACCATAGGAGAGAACGGAAAAATACATATCCCGACAATTACCATTTGGATGTCGGCTTGCGAAATAGCCTCCTTGTTCGGCGTATTCTCCAGCAAGGTAAACAGCCACATCAAGTCTATCTTCAAAGAGGGCTTACTCAGAGAAGATGAGGTAATGCAAACGCTATTGTTTAGGGATGGTTCGGTGGATTTATACAACCTTGAAATGATTACGATGCTGTCATTTCGCTTTGCTTCTCCACAGGCAAAGAGTTTCCGTCAATGGATAATCGGAAGACTGACCGAAAAGAAGAGAACAAGTCCTCCATTACTTGTGTGTTATGGCAAAGGAGGATGGTACAACTGAATATCAGAACAGGCAGTAAGACAAGAGTTTCTTACTGCCTGTTTCTCTGTCAAGGCTTCTCAAACCGAGGACGGTAATTCTCCTGCAACAGTTTTTCCACATCTTCTTCCCGGTAGAGAACCTTTCCGCCTAACTTGATAAAGGAGATTCTCCCCATATTGCGATAATCCTGTAACGTGCGCCGGTTGATATGCAACAGGCGAGACAGTTCATCGTCCGTCAGATAGCGATGCCCGTTAAGCAGAGGTCTGTTCTTTTTCCGCAGGACATCTATTCCCTTTATCATGCGGTCGCTCGCATTGAGAAAGTGCGCAATCTCTTCATTGTTCTTGGTCTTTACATCGTTGTCCATATTTTACATCGGATTTAGTGGTGATACTATTCATTGGTCATAAAGCGGAGGATTGTTCGAGCAGTTTTCCGACATCCTCCGGCTTGTAGAATATCTTATACCCTATTTGCGTATAGGGCAGCATCCGGTTGCTACGGTAGGTCTGCAAGGTACGCAAACTGATGTTCAGGATTTGGCAGACATCCTGATTGTCCAGCCACCTGCCCATACGCTTTTCGTCACACTCCCGACACAGGGCATCGACTTTGGCGGTCAAAATGCGAAAACGTTCCATCATGGCTTCATACGTTTTCTTCTCGATTGTTATTACTTCCATACTCTTGTCCGTTTTAATGTTACACTTTGTGCAAATGTACTTACAGAGTAAGTATTCAAAACCATCATTCCCTTTACTGCGTACTTGTGGCTTCAATATGGATGCTTTTGTCGTATGGCTTTTGGAATCAGACAGAAAAATCTCTATTCAGTACATATTTAGCATACAATCCGGACGATTTTAACTCCCGAACTTTGCAGCATAATCAAATTCAAAGCGTCATGGATGTCATAACAATCGAAAGCAAAGCCTATCACGAATTGATGGGCAAAATAGAGAAAATCCTCCGTTATGTAGAGAAAGAGGAAAAGGCAAAGATAGAGTACGAAAACCGCCTTGTTACCAACGATGAGTTAGCCGAGATCCTCGGTATCAGCAAGCGTACCCTTCAGCGTATGCGCAGTACGGACAGAATCAGCTACAAGATGATTTATGGGCGTTGCTACTACGACCTGCATGACATCGAGAAGGCGATACGCAACAAGAGCCTGTACTGCAATCCTCAGAATCTGAAAGAGCTACGGCATAACTTCGAACTTAAAAGCAGGAGGATAAAGAATGGAACTATTGGATAGAGAGACTTTCCTTGAATGGATGGAACGCATCATGAAGCGTTTCGATGACTTGAAACAGACGGCGCCCGACATCCCCCAACGTCCGATGATAGATGGAGAACCGCTGCTGGATAACCAAGAGGTTTGTCTGATGCTCCAAATCAGCAAGCGCACCCTGCAACGTTATCGGGCATCGGGTACACTTCCTTTCCACATCGTTTACCACAAGACGTGGTATTTGGAATCGGAAATCCTTGCCTTTATGCAAACCCACTTTACGGAGAACCTCAAACGAAAAAGGAAGAGACCGTCCAAAGGCACGTAATTTAGGATTATACGCAACAGCAAAGCCCCCGTTTTGTCGTAATGACAAGTCGGGGGCTGCCATTTGAATGTGATGATAACATTACAGATTATATTTTCGGTCTGACAACGAACACCTTTTCTGCCAGAGACGGCGGCAGTCCGTCCATAGAGGGCTGTGTAGCGGAGATACTCTGCCCGCTGCTTTCCAACGGTCTGTCGGTTTGAGCCGCAGAGGTGCTGACGAAGGGAGCGGTGACAGTCGGCTCAATCGGACGTGACCGTTCCAATTCTTCCGTCTTTCCTTCGCCATCCTGCATCACCTCCGTTCCTTCTTGCTCACTCTCTCCCTGCTCGATGGGTTTTAGAGAGAGCTGTATCTTGCGGTCAAGGGCAGCGAGTTCCGTTTTGAGGTCTTTGAGCTGCTCTTCCTTCTTCCAAGATCCGTTCACGACCTCTTGCAAAACAGGAATATCCTTGGCTATCTTTTCCGTGTCCGCCTTAAACTTCTCAATCAAGCCGGGTATCTTCTCCAAGGCGTTCAGGAAATTCATACTGGCGAGTTGCGGGTCTGCCGCAATCCTACCATTGTTGTAACTGTACTTCATTCCGCTTTCTCCCATAACGAAGAACTTGTTCTGCGAAAGGTCGAAAAGGTCTTTGGAGGAGGACTCCGTCTTGACCACAAGATTAAATCCGTAGAGTGTTCCGATATTGAAATACTCTCCCCGTGTGCAGGCTTTCTCGTTGATTTCCGCAAGCTTGGCGGCAATGCGTTTCGGGTCGCTTCCTTCCACCCCTTTGAGTGTTATCGGGTTGAGGATATTGCCCTCCTTATCCTTCTGTACACGACTTTGGTACAAGTCCCAGTCGCTTTGGAAACGGGCTATCAATTCCTTGTTTCCGTCCACCGTTCTCATAACTTCGTCCAATCGGCCTCGGGAGGATGACTTACTGCGAATGAACGCCTGCCGTTCACTGTCCAAACCGGCAATCTTCTTTTCCAACTTTGCCTTTTCCAGCAGGTCGGTATTTCCGGAGAGGATGGCGACATACTCGGAAAAATTCATTCCCGATTTCTCGTCCATACTTCCCTCATCAATGGTACGGCTGCCCATACGGTTGTTTTTCAGTTGTTCGATGAAGAGTTGCTTATTATGCAACAGGTTGAATTTATAACTGTCAAGAGACTTCTCCACAGCATAGATAATGACATCCACTTTATTGTCCGCATGGAATTTGGCAACTTCATTGCCCTTGCGCACGGCTCGTCCGTCCCTCTGCTCCAAGTCGGAAGGACGCCACGGCGTGTCCAAATGATGAATGGCAACGGCACGTTTTTGGGCGTTCACACCCGTGCCGAGCATACTCGTAGAACCGAAAAGCACTCGAATTGAGCCTTCATTCATTCCCGCGATGAGCGTCTTTCGAGCCTTGTCGGTCTTGGCTTCCTGAATAAAGCGTATCTCCTGAGCGGGTATGCCGTGGTCTTCCACCAACTTTCGTTTGATTTCGCTGTAAGGATTCCATTCACCGGGCTTATAAGTGCCGAGGTCACTGAACACGAACTGCGTTCCTTTCTGCTCATTGAACTTCCGGTAGTACTCCGCTATCTTGGCGGCACAGTGGGAAGCCTTGTTATCCACATGATCTCCGTACCTGTCGGGGTCAATGAGCCTCAAATCCAAGCTCATCTTCCTCGCCATATCGGTGGCAATGAGCATCTTGGCTTTCTCCTCTCTATCGGAGAGTTTCTCTCGTCCTAATAATTCTGCATTGCCCGTCTTGGCAAACTCCACCAACTTGGCGATGAACTCTTCCTGTTCGGGCGTAGGCGGTATGTTGTGCATAATCTCCCGTTTCTCCGGTCGGTCGATGCCGATGTCCTGCGCTGTCCGGTAATCAGTGATTTGAGCGTAGAACGCTGCCAACTCCGGCACTTTGATAAAATAGCGGAAACGCTCTTTCTGCACGATTTCATTGGTGACGGAGAACTCATAGTCCACCGACTTCTTGGCGAAGATGGCAGCCCACGCATCAAAGGTCTTGATGTTCTGTGCTTCGAGGGCTTGGGGACGCAGATACTTGAACAGCAGGTACAACTCCGTGAGTGAGTTCGATATGGTCGTCCCCGAGAGGAAGGTGGCTCCCAAGTCTTTCCCCGTCCTTTCCTGAATGGTTCGTATGGCAAAGAGCATATTCAAGGCTCTTTGGCTGCCCTCGCTGTTACCCAACCCTGCCACACGGTCGTGGCGGGTGTTGAACATCAGATTTTTGAACGTATGCGACTCGTCCACGAAAAGGTGGTCTATACCCATTGTCTTGAAATCCACTATATCGTCCTTGCGGTTCTCTATCTTGAACTTGATTTCATCCAGCTTCGCCTGTAAATTCATCTGCCGCTTGACAAGCCCTTTCTCCATCGCACGGGAGATGCTGCGTCCCTGCTGACGCAAAACCTCCAAGTTCTCTTCCACGCTGTCCAGCTCGTCCTGAAGGATTTTCTGCTGTATCTCGTCCGACTGCGGTATCATGCCGAACTGGTCGTGCGTGAGGACAATGCAGTCCCAGTTGTTGTTCTTGATGTCGTGGAAAATCCGCTGCCGCTTGTCGGGGGTGAAGTCGTTCTTCCCTGGATAGAGCAGCTTGGCGTTCGGGTAAGCCGTTTGGAAGGTCTGTGCTATCTCCTGCACGTTGGCTTTGAGAGCGAGTATCATCGGCTTGTTCGCCAAGCCGAGCCGCTTCATCTCATAAGCTGCGGTACACATGATAAGCGTCTTCCCTGCTCCCACCTGATGATCGCAGATACCTCCCCCGTTGAGTTTGAGCATCCAAACGGCATCTTTTTGGCTGCCGTACAAACTCTCGATGCCCAAGCCTTTCAGTTTGAGGTCGGGGAATGTCTGATGGGAACCATCATACTGGGGACGCACAAAACAATTGAAAGTGTCATTGTAGAGTTTCTCCAACCGCTGCTTGAACTCATCGCTCTGCTCGTTCAACCAATCGGTAAAGCCGTTTCGGATCTCGTCGATTTTGGCGTTTACCATCTGTATGGCTTCGGTGTCCCGTACTTTGACTTCCTTGTCTCCGACCATGATTTTCTTGGTAATGTCGGGCGTCGTATTCAGCAGGGCGTGCTTCATCAGGGCAATGCCGTCGTAGCGACGATGTTGCCCCCGCACACAGAACCTGTCCCAGATATTGGCATTGTGCATCCGTGCCTCCACAGAGTATTCGTCCGCACTTGAATTGTAGCGTATCATCACCTCCGTGTCGAAGAGGTACGAGGCATAGTCTGAGTAGAGATTTACGGGAATCCATCGCTCCCCGAAGTTGAAATCCAAGTCCACGAAGGGTATCGGTTCGGGAATGGCATCTTTCAGTGCCTGCAAGGAGGCTTGCGCCCTTGTATCTTCCGGATGCTCCAAAAGATATTGTCCGATACGCTCCGAAGCGGCAACCACATTGCCCGATATGAACTTCTCGGCGATTTCATACTCTCCCTCCAAAGGATTGTAGTAAATCCTGTCGTGCAGCTCGAAGAGCATCTCTTCCTCGGAGGTGTCGGGGAGCAAAGAGAGCATATACTCGGTGTCCACCGCTCCGAATTTATTGAGTGAAGCCGAGAGCGCCTCTTGGGCATTGCTCACCTCTGTCACTTCGTGCAGGCTGAAAGAAACGGGCTGACGGAAAATATCGGCTTTGAGCGTTTCTTTATCCACCTTCCGTTCCAAGAAAAGGATCTCCCTGCCCCCGGCATCCATCAGGATCTGCTCGTGGTTCTTGCGGTCGTTCAAATGCCCGTACAGCCGCACGAAACGGTCGTACAGCTCATTGAGATTCTGTCGCAAGGATTCATTCGCCACCTTGCGTTCCGCTTCATAATCATAGAGGGCGTGGTAGGCATCCCGCAGGTCTATGTAGAGCAACATTTTCTGTCGTTCTTGGAACGGGAGGTCTATGGGCTGGAACATGCGGTTGTCCTCCATATCACGGACAAACATTCCTACCTGAAAGTCCGAAGCCAGCAAAGAACCCTCTTTGAGATGTTCGTGCCATAAGCCCTCATAGGGACGCTGCTGCATCCCTTTCTCCTTGTCCTGCTGCCACCACAACACTCCTGTGTCCAACAGTCCCATAGCAGTCTCTTGTTGCTTTATTTCGACAGTGGGAGAAGGGGCGGAAGCCACAGCACGTTTCACAGAGGAGTTTTTTCGTTTGGGCTTCTCCTCTTGAATGATATTGCCAAAAAGGTCGAGCAGTTGCACCTGTGGTGCAACACTACTTCGGGGTTGTTCTGTCGGCTGTTCCTTTTTCAGTTGCACCACCTCTTGGTGTGGTTGCTCTTCTTCTGAAGAGACAGACGTAAGCGTCACTTCTCGCTGTTTTATTTCGGGAGGAACGGAAATGCTAACTTGGGGTTGCTCCTGTATGAAGATGTGCTTTTGGTATAGTGCCATATCCAAGCGTTTGGCTAAATCCGCCCGCAGGATTTTTCCCATATCGGTGGCGATGCCTTCCGCTCCGCCCTCGTGATGGAACAGGATGGCGGGCTTGCCGTAAGGGTCGGTGTCCTGCTTCCACTCGGTATGCACGATTTGCGACATGCTTCGCAGATAGGTATTGAACAGCACTCCACTGGGGCGTTTCTCGCTCTTGATGAAACGCTGTTCTTCTTCGGTCAGTTCCTTTTTCCCACTCTGCTTTTGCAGGACGATAAGGTCACTGCCCACTTCCGTCCCTGCATTTTCCGAGAAGAGATTGTTGGGCAGACGGACTGCCGAAACAAGGCGGGTATGGTTCATCAGCCACTCCCGTACTGGTTCGTTCGTTGGGGCGTTCATAACACCTTGCGAGGTGATGAATGCCAACACACCGCCTTCACGGAGCATATCCACCCCCTTGACGAAGAAGTAATTGTGCAGGGACATGCGGGCGATCTTTCGGGCAGGTTCTGCCGCCTTGCTGAAAACAGGGTCGAAGACGGCCACATCTCCGAAAGGAATGTTGCTGCTGACCACATCGAAATAACCTCCGAGCTTGGATTCGATTTCCTCGAAGCCTCGGATGCGTATCTTGTCTTCGGGATGCAGAGCGGAGAGCATCTGTCCCGTAAGGATGTCTTTCTCGAAACCGAAAGTCGTATGCCCTTCGGCTGCAATGCCGTCAAAAGAGCGGATGAACTCGCCCATTCCCGCTGAAGGGTCAAGGATGCGTTGAGGGACGATGCCCGCCTCCCGTAAGGAAGCGGCAATCTCTCGTACTACGGGTGCAGGAGTATAGAAAGCGGTCATTACGGAGTTCTTCAGGCTCTGCATATAGCTCTTGTATTGCGATTCGGAGATGGTGTTGTCCCGAATGGTGCGATGCAGCTCCATCACCAAGGGGAAAAGTTCCAACTCCGACTTGTTCCATCGGGCGATGTCCTCCATCGTGTTGGCGGGAGAGAGGATACACTTCAAAGCCCCGAAGCCCGTATAAGCCCGCAACACCTCCATTTCCTCCTCCGTTGCCGTGCGTTGTTCCCGATGCAGGGCAAAGACCGTCTTGATGGCTTCTATGTTCGCCCTTAGATGCTCCTTCTTGTTATAACTTGCCATCTTCTTCGAGTTTTAGTTGAACAAAACCCGTAATCTCCGTATAGAGGGAGTTGTATTCGGGCATATAGGCGAACTCGTCCGAAATCGGATACTTGGCGAAGATGCTTTCTAAGAGTGGGCGCAGACGGATGGCGGTCTCCCTGACCGCTTCAAGCGGCACTTCGGCAGAGAACTCATTCCAAAGAACGGAAGAGATGGTATCGTGGCGGGAAAAGTGCAGACCCGCATAGAGCGTCTTATTGGCAATGCCGATACATTCGGCTATGGGAAGACCGGTATCGAAGGCTTCGGCATAGACTTCGGAAGCGGCTGCCGCACGCTCTTTGACGAAGGGAATGTCATCGGCTTTTTCGGGATGGCTTTCCCGAAGAAAAGAGAGCAGGGATAGCTCGTAATAGGAAAATCGAATGGCTGTCATATCTGTGATTTTAATGGGTATATAATGCAAAGGCACTCGACGTCCCCGCCGAGTGCCACCACTAAAATCCGCAGTAAAAACAAGATGATTGTTTATGACCGCATCATTCAGTGGCAAAATTAGCAAATTACGGGGATTTACCTTCGGGATTTGCCCGGTTTTTTACGCTCGGGGAAGACAAAGACCGTCTTGAACTCCCCATCCAAGGAGAGAGAAGCCTCGAAGCTCTTGCCCGTTTTGGAGGTAAAGCCCTTGATGATGCCAGTCTCTCCGTTTACCGCCAACTGCGTCAGCTGCTCGTCCGTGAGACTCTTGCCTGCCACGCTGCGGAAAAGCGTCAGCCCGCAATCGGCATCAGGGCATTTGGCACATCGGGGATAGAAGACCAGTGAGCCTTTGCCGCATTTGGGACAATGGATGTCGCTCTGTTTCTTGGGAAAGAGAATTTTGGAGGAAAGCAGTTCGTCGGTAATCTGTGTGGCATAGCTTTCGATGCCCTTGCGGAAGTCCCGCTCTTTCAATTCTCCCCGTTCGATTTTCGCCAAGTCCGCTTCCCACTGTCCGGTCATCTCAGCATTGCCGATTTTCATCCTCTTGACGATGGAATAGACGGCAAGTCCTTTCTCCGTGGGGACGAGCGACTTCTTTTGGCGCACCATGTATTCACGGGCAAAGAGGGTTTCGATGATGGCGGCACGGGTTGCAGGTGTGCCGATACCGCAATCTTTGAGCTGCGCACGCAATTCCTCGTCCTCCAACTCCTTGCCCGCCGTCTCCATAGCAGCCAACAGCGAACTTTCCGTGTGCAGGGGCTTGGGCTTGGTCGTTCCCTGTGCCAAGGAACAGGCGCAGAGCGGAAGTTGCTTACCCTCCTCCCATTGAGGGATGATGATGCCTTCTCCATTCTCCCGACTTTCCCGTTCTTCGGCTTCTGCCTGCTCCTTGTCTTTCTTCCTGCTGTTTTTGAGGACGGCACGCCAACCCTCTTCCTTGATGATTTCACCTTTGAGGATGAACTTTATACCTTTACAAATGGCAGTAACCGTACTGACATCTTTCACACAACGGGCGGAAAAGGCTTCGAGCATACGTCCGGCTATCATATCGTAAATGACCGCTTCCTCTCCAAACACGTCTATCGGCTTCTTGCCCGTAATGAGCAGGGCGTGGTGGTCGGTGACTTTCTTGCCGTCCACCGAATGCGCATTTAGTTCGGTCAGTCGTCGTGCATAAATGCCCCAGACGGGATGGTTCTGCAAAAAGGCTATCAAAGCGGGAATTTCGGCAAAGACATCTTCAGGAATATGGCGGCTGCCCGTGCGTGGATAGGTAATGTACGCCTTCTCGTAGAGTTTCTGCGCCAACGAAAGGGTCTGTTCCGCCGAATAGCCGAACCGGCTGTTCGCTTCTTTCTGCAGAGTGGTCAAATCATACAGAAGCGGTGGCTCCTGTTTGGTCTCCTTACGCATAACGGTCTCTACAGTGGCATAAGGAGTCTGTTTGAGTTTCTCGTACAGGGCAGTGGCTTCCGTCTTATCGAACCAGCGATCGGCAGAGGAGAAGCGGAAGCTCTCATCACCTTCCTTTACGGCAAGGCTGAGTTGCCAGAATGGCTGTGGCTCGAACTTCTTGTTCTCCAAGAAACGGGAACAGACCATACAGAGAGTCGGAGTCTGTACCCTGCCCAAGGAGTAAGTGCCTCTTCCTGCCGCAATGGATATGGCTTGGGTGGCATTGATACCCACCAACCAGTCGGCTTCGCTGCGGGCACGGGCGGCATAATAGAGATTGTCATACGCCGCTCCGCTTTGCAGATGGGCAAGTCCCTCTTTGATGGCTTTGTCCGTCAAGGAACTGATCCATAGGCGGTCGAAGGGTTTGGCGATGCCGAGATACTCGTAGATGAACCTGAAGATCAACTCACCTTCCCTTCCGGCATCGGTGGCTACAATAATGCCTTCGCACGCTCGGAAGAGTTTTTCGATGATTTTCAATTGGGCGACTGCCGCAGCATCGGCTTTATAACCTTTGCCCTCCTTAATCTGACGGGGAATAAGGGTAAAGACGGGAGGAAGAATCGGCAGGTTCTCTTTGTGGAAACCTTTGATGCCGTAAACTTCGGGCATGGCTGCCGTTATCAGGTGCCCCAATGCCCACGTGACGGTATAGCCGCCTCCTTCGATATAACCATTCTTCTTGTTGGTTGCCCGAACGACACGGGCAATTTCACGAGCTACGCTCGGTTTTTCTGCTATGATGACTTTCATTTGTTCTTACTTTTTGGATATTAGTGGTGGCGGATTACATTTTCATTCCCTTGGAACGTTTCTTCTCTTCTTCTTTCTGTTCTTGCCCAGCGGTAGGCTCTGTCTGTCCCTGTTTGAGCGGCTCCTTTACATGCTTGGTAGCCTCGTTGGTCTTACCTTCGGAATTGACGGCGACCTGCGTGCGGGAAGCATTGTCGGGAGTAACCTCTTTGGCTTGGGACTTGTCAGGATTCCATTTGAGGAAGTCAAACTTGTTCTTCTCGAAGTTTGGACGCACATAGGCATTGAAAGGCTCTCCCTTCTTGTCGATAAGCCCGGTCATATAGACCGTCTGACCTGCTTTGAGTTTCGCTTGCTCTTCGGGAGAGATGTCACGTCCCAACATCTTCTTAGGGACACGCAGTTCTTTCTGCTCCGCTTGTTCCTGTCCTTCGGGAGCTTGTCTTTGGCGTTGTCCTTGCTTGGGAGAGCCGAAACGAAATTCAATCGACCGCTTGTCGGCATTGAATTGAAGGTTGGCATTGAAATGCTTGCCCGTTTTGGAGGTCATTCCCTCCACGTAGATACTCTTGCCTTCCGAGAGTTCCTTTTTCTGCTCATCGCTCAGCTTCACGCCCTTGATTTCATCGGGGATGCGTACCCGGTCGGCACTCAGGGCGATGATGTCGTTCGTCAGGCGGTCGATGCTTACGAAACTGCGGATCGGCTCAGCTTTGCCGGGGAAGGTCAGCTCCACAATACGACCGAGGTTGCCCGTTTCTCTTAGGGCTTTCTTGTCCTCGTCGGTGAAGGTATGCCCGAAGAACTCACGCTCCAATTGCGGCTCCTTGCGGATGGCATGGACGACAGGGATAAACGTACCGTCTCCGGAGGCTTTCAGAGAAAGACGGGCATCGGTGTAGAGGGAGACTTCGCCGATTTTAATGCTGATGGGAACAAGTGGAGTCTTGCGATATTGAAGCAGGTCATCAAGATGCTTGCCCTTTTCCAGACTCTCACGGCTTATGCCCATCTGCTCAAACTGTTCCCATTTCACCTTGTCGGGGTCAATGCCTTGGAAGGACTGCTTCTGCTCTCCTGTATAGTCTGAGGGATTGACACGGGCGGAGTCCAGCATCTCCTTATTGGAGGGAACTTCCGGAGCTTTAAGCATCTCCGAGAGTACGCGGGCACTGGCAACGGCACTCTCAAAGGGGACTTTGAAGAAGTTCAGCGGTGTGGGGTGCTTGAACTGCCGCATGAAGTTGGAGAGGAAGTTTTCCAGCGCATTGCTGTGCTTGTCGAACTTCAGGAAGCTCTGTTTATGCTCGGCGGTGGGCGGAACGGTTTTCAGTCCGCCTTTCTCGTCCGTACCTGTGACGGCTTTGAGATTCTCGTCCTTCTGATCCCTGACCAAAAGGACTTCTTGGTCTTTGATTTTTTCGTCCATATTATAATGTATTTAATGGCACCAACAGCGGTGCATGGACAAAAGTAAACCAAAGAAACAGTGTATGTTATAGGTTTGAGATAACTGCGTACTTGTGGCTTCGATATGGATAAAAGTGGCTTCCTTAGAAAAAAATGTCGCGAAAAGTTTGGCAGTTTGGATTTTTATTAGTAACATTGCACTTGAGAGAATAATTATCACTGTAATAATTTATCCGTATGAACAAGAAGGAAGAAAGGAAAAACAATATACTGATAGGAGCTTTCAAACTATTCTTAAGTAAAGAATATGCCGATGTTGTAACTGCAGATCTAGAGGAGATTACAGGAGTTACAAGAGGGGCTATATACTATAAGGTAAAGAACAAAGAAGGCTTGTATAGAGCTGTTATAGATAAGTTTGTCTTTGAATTTTTATCGAATTCTATTGGTAGAGAAATTTCAGTTTCAAAGGAAACTCCTTTTCTTGATTTTCTGAAAAGTGAACTGGATTTTGTAGCCTCTAGAATGATAAACCTAAAAGAAGAATTTGATGATGAAAAATTGTCAGCCAAATATATTCATTTGTTTTCATCTGCATGTATTCACTACAAAGGATTCCAGGAAAAATATAAAGAAATAGAAGATCGTATCATAGACAATTGGATGAAATATTATGATTTGGGTGTTGTGGCAGGAGAAATCAAGGAAGAGATACCCAAAGATGTATTAATAAGAATGTTTCGATCCTTGTATTATGGAGATTCATATCTCTTATCCATAATTGGAGAAGGGTTGAATATAAATGATTTGGAACATAAGTTTTTACTAATATACCAAGCAATTAAAAAATGAAAGATGTTTATATAACCAAGGTTGCATCCTATCTGCCAAATAATCCTATTGAAAACGACCAAATGGAATCCTTCATTGGATTTATTGGTGGTAAGCCTTCTCGGGTTCGTTCTATAGTGCTACGACAGAATGGCATTAAAACACGATACTATGGTATTGATAAATCACAGAAAATGACCCATACGAATGCGTTATTGGCTAAGAATGCAGTGTGTAACCTATTTGATGACAACAAAATACCAGAGGATGTCTTTTTGTTATCTTGTGCCACAAGTTCTCCTGATCAATTGTTGCCATCCCATGCTTCAATGGTACACGGAGAGCTACAGAATCGTCCTATGGAAATTTATTCAAGTTCAGGGGTGTGTCTTACTTCACTACAAGCTTTGAAGATTTGTTATAGTAATATTTTATCAGAATTACATGCATCTGCGATTTGTGTTGCTTCAGAATATATTTCTCCAACTTTTAGAGCAGAATTTTACAATCCCGAATACGAGGAAACACATAGTAGTACGGATAAGAATCCTTATATGGCTTTTGAAAAGGATTTCCTTCGTTTCATGCTGTCGGATGGAGCTGGTGCTGTTTTCCTTCAGGATCATCCAGAAGGAGAATGTCCTCTTAAAGTTGAATGGATTGAGATGACATCATATGCTAATGAACTTCCAACTTGTATGTTCATGGGCTCCGAATTGACCTCAATGGAACAAACAAAAAGTTGGAAAGAATTTACTCCTGAAGAGATGAAATCACGAGGTGTAATGCTTCTGAAACAGGACATTCGCCAATTGAAAAAACATATTATCAAATATTGGGTAGACCATATAGAAACAGTTCTGGCAAAGCATAATATAAAAGCTGAAGAGATAGACTACGTAATTCCTCATGTCTCGTCAATGTTCTTTTATGAGAAGTTGAATGACGAAATTACGGCTCGTGGAATTGCCCTGACAAAAGAGAAGTGGTTTACAAATCTCACATCTGTTGGGAATATTGGTTCAGCAGCTATTTATGTAGCTTTAGATGAATTGATAAGGACAAAAGACTTAAAGCGAGGTGGAAAAATTCTTCTTCTAGTTCCAGAGAGTGGAAGATTTTCTTATGGGACGGTATTGTTAAGTCTATAGAGTAAAAAATATCAGTGTACACAGATAGTATAGAGTATGGTACAACTCGCAGAGAAGGACGTGTCCTTCATTTTTGCAACGATTGAATTTTGCTGATCACAAAGTTTAGATCATCGCAAGGTGGAAACAGACCCACTGGCCAATGTCTGAATTGTTTTAATAAAATTATTTTCAAAATGAAGTTAACAGAAGACTTTCTCTCAAGAGAATTGCAAGACGATGAAATGATCGTCATCAATGGTGGATTGGCCTCGCCTTTAACAGGAGGAGACTGGTGTGGAGTTGGTTGCAATGGCTCCGACGGTAGTGCTTGTGGTATTAGCTGTAGTGAAACAGTCATCAAATCTGGCACTAGTATTAAAAAGTAGATTTCAAATCTAATTTCTTTTAATCTTTCGGGGGTAGAGTACTTGAACTCTACCTCCGACTAAAACAATAAAGCATGAAAAAGAGCAACTACAACATATTTGTTCCTTGTGAAAGGATGGTTATAGGCTTTAATACATATAGGAATATGTACATAGCTATATCCCCAAAAGCATATAGTACTTATAACAAAGAATCCTTGGACGATTTAATGAGAAAATTCCCAAATTGTTATAAGAATATGCAAGAATTCGGCTTTTTGATAGAGGACGATTTTGATGAATTAGCATCAATTAGACTTCGGAATAAAATAGAGTGTTTTGCTTCTAGAAAATTTCAGTTAATGGTTTTCCCGACACAAGACTGTAATCTCAAATGTTGGTATTGCTATGAAACTCATCAACAGAACACTAAAATGACTCCAGAAGTAATGGAACGAATTTATCTATATGTAAAGAATCTTATTGAAAACAACTCTTTCGATTCTTTTCAGATGTCTTTTTTCGGTGGAGAACCATTGCTTTATTTTGATGAAATCGTATTTCCATTAGCAAGTAGAATAAAAAACTTAATTGAATCAGCAGGAAAACAGTTCATCTCTTTTTTTGTTACTAATGCATCTCTGATAAATAAACAAACAATAGATAAGTTGGTAACGCTAAGTCCAAGACTCCAAATAACCTTAGATGGGGTAAAGGAGAAGCATGATAAAGTAAGAATATGGAAAAAGAACAACGCTCCTACATATGATACAATTATCCAGGCTGTAAAAGAATTAACCAAGAGAGAGGATTTGGCAAATTTTGCAATAACTCTAAGAATCAACTATGACAATGAAACTCTAAATAATCTCCATAGTTTATTGGAAGATTTGGCAGATGTTGATAAAACAAAACTCCATGTGCATTTTGAGCGAGTGTGGCAGACTGTTGATTCAGTTGATAATGAACAAAGGGACTTATTATTGAAAGCCTTGATTGATTTTACGGAGAGAGGATTCGTCGTAAATCAAGGCTCTTTTAGGCAGAAAGATTATTCTTGTCCTGCAGAATGTTATAATTATGCTATCATCAATCATGATGGAAGTGTTCACAAATGCAATGGACGAACTCTTAGCAAGAAATCCGCTTGTGGCAAAATAGCCTTGACAGGACAAATAGAATGGGATATTAATAAAATAGCAAAAAGAATCGGATTAGCAACATTCGAAAACCCGTCTTGTATAAAGTGTAAAATGCTTCCTTTATGTATGGGACCATGTAGTCAGAAGCTAATGGAAATGGGAGGTTTCGATAAGCAAATATGTTCAATGAAATCTGTCGATACGAGTCTAAATGACTACATTCTTCAGGATTTTAGATCGAAATCTTTGATAAAACAATACCAAACTAATGGAGGTGTACAATGAAAACAAGCAAAATATTGCTCATACTGATTTCTATCAGTTGTCTCTTGTTCCCTCCACCTTTAAGAGCACAAAGCACAAAGAGTATTACAATATCTGGAAAAATAAAAGAGGCGAATACGCAGAACTCTATTCCGTATGCTACAATAGTCGTAATTGATAGCGATGGAAAAACAAGTGGAACGGTCACTACAGATGATGGAAGTTTTGAATTTACCACAACCATAGGGGACAAGAAGATAGTCATCTCATGTATTGGCTATATCAGATATATGACAGAGCGGAAAATTATGGGGTCAGTGGATTTGGGAGAAGTTCTATTGCAACCTGACACAAAATTACTTTCCGAAGTCGTTGTAAAGAGTTCTAAACCGATTGTCAGAAGAGAGATAGATAAACTTGTAGTTGATGCCAAAAGTCTTTCGCTCATTAGTTCAAATGCAATTGATTTGCTCAAGCGGACTCCTGGTCTATTGGTGTCAGAGGAAGGAAATATTTCAGTCATAGGGAAAGGAAAACTAATAGTTTTAGTAAATGGACGAGAGTCACATATGACAGAACAAGAATTAACAGCATATCTTAAAAGTATGCAGTCTCAAGAGATAGAACGTATAGAGGTTATGACGACACCTCCTTCTAAATATAGTGCAGAAGGAGATGCGGGTGTCGTTAATATCGTTGAACAAAAAAAAATATCTGATTACCTTGGTGGCACTTTAACAGATCAACACTATGCATCCAAAGGACATGCAAATGACATTTCTGGGAGTTTGAAATACCAGAAAGGAAAATTATTTTTATATGCTAACACCTCACTTGGTCTTGGCAATCAGAAAAAAGAAAATTTTCAAGACAGGAGATATTCTGGAAAAAATTGGGAACAAATCTCTTGTATAAAGAATTCTAATAAATATGGCAGTGGAGATATCGGTTTTGAGTGGATTTTATCCAAGCATTTTAATCTTGGAGGTCATTACTCAATCCTTTCATTCTCCCCAAATCGTGAAATAAGAGAGAAGGTCAATGCTATTGAGAATACAAATAATTCAACTTATAGTTTCCTGAGTACTGATAATATAGCCCGAAAAATGCTTCGACATAATGGGGCACTATTTCTCATAAAGAACTGGGATGACAATAAGAGTGCAGCATTTGATATAAACTATATTCACCTCAATATGGGAGAAGATGAACAGTATCAAGCTACGGGCGACAACCACTTTAGATACAATAATAAATTTGATCGAACTACCCACTTGTTGATTACGAAGTTTGATGTCGAAATCCCCACCAAGAAGTTTAAGATAGATTTTGGAAGTTCTTATCAATATACTCTGACTAAAAACGATGCGAGTTATCTTGATAATCCTGCACTTCCTGATCAATATGATAAGTTTAGATATAGGGAGCAAATTGTCGCAGCATATGCCGATTTTATGTTTAGACCTTTCCCAAAAACAATTTCTAAAATAGGATTGCGAAGCGAAGTGACATTTATGAATGGGAATCAGATAAACAATGACGAAAAAACAGCTCGAAAATTACTTCATTTTTTTCCGACATTTTTCTTCAATTACAATCCACATAAAAACCATGTCTTAAGTTTTAGCTACGGTAGTAGAATTACCCGACCAACTTTTGCGATTCTTAACCCTTTTAAGAGATTTCAGAATCAATATAATATTGTGATGGGGTCACCTAATTTATCACCCACAACATCTCATACATTAGAGCTTGGATACACCTTTAAGCGAAATTTGAATTTTAACCTCTCTTATCGTAACACAAAGGGCATTGTGGATATTGTTCCAACAATTTTGAGTGATGGAAAAATCCTTCATTCATACCAAAATGCTAGTAACAACCAAATAATCTTACTTTCGTCTAATTATAGATGGGTTCCTTCCGATTGGTTCAATATGACTTTTGGAGCTTATGGGTATTATATGCATGGGCATTCCGATGCTTATGAAAAGCCAATAGATAATAGTGGGTGGAGTTTTTTGTTTTACGGTGTGGGGACAGCCTATTTTAATAAACAAAAAACATGGATCGCAGAGATTAATACGCAATACCAAAGCAAAGAATCGTATGCATTGCGCACCACAACTCCACGTTATTATTTACATGCTGGAATAAAATATATTGCGCTGAAGGGTAATTTAAATATAGGTCTCCAAATTCAAAATTTACTAAGCAACGATGTTGGTTTTACACAAATCACTCCACAAGGATATTCTGTAAGTCAAACTGATTATGTTTATCGGACTCTAAAAGTCTCTGTAACTTATAATTTTGGAAGAACAATAAAGAAAAATACCCGTTCAGAATCAAACTCTCTTTACGATCGTTTAGGTGAATAAAGTTATGTACTGGATAAAGCAACGTGATTCAATGGATTGTGGTCCTACATGTCTGATGATGATAGCTCGACATTATGGACTACAACCCGATCGTGAACGATTGCGTCAGACTTGTGCTTTAGATAAAAATGGAGTTTCCCTTTTAGGTATCAGTAAATCTTCTGAAGATATTGGATTAAAAACAATTGGAGGGTGGCTAAGTTTTGACAAATTAGCTAAAGAGGCTCCATTGCCATGTATTGTTTATTGGAATCAGAATCATTTTGTTGTCGTCTATAAGATAAAAAAGCATCGTAAGGGACGCTATACGGTTTATGTAGCTGATCCCGAAAAAGGGTTAGTCTCCTATACTAAAGATGAGTTTTGTGAGCATTGGGTGAGTACTCAAACTAATGGCGGGGAAAAAGGGATTGCCCTTCTTCTTGAACCAACAGAACGGTTCTACTCTCAGAAAAATTCAGACAAGACGCCAACTACAAATCGAATAAAATTTCTTTGGAGTTATCTCAAAAAGCATAAAAGATTCTTTATACAATTGATATTCGGTCTATTACTTGGATCACTCCTTCAACTCGTTTTTCCTTTTCTTACCCAAGCTATCGTAGATACAGGTATTGGAGGAAAAGATCTTGGTTTCGTATGGCTGGTACTATTGGCACAAATGATACTACTTTTCAGCCGTACAGCTATTGACTTCATTCGTTCCAAGATTCTCCTGCATATCTCTACACGCATCAATATCTCGCTTATTTCGGATTTCTTCATCAAACTGATGAAACTACCGATGAAGTTCTTCGACACTAAACTTATGGGGGATCTTTTGCAGCGCATTGAGGATCATCGTCGTGTAGAACAATTTCTCACATCAAGTAGTCTGAGTCTACTATTTTCTTTCTTTACATTTCTCGTCTTCGGGGTCGTTTTGGCTCTCTATAATCTTGGTATCTTCTTTGTTTTTCTCTTAGGAACAATTCTCTATGCAGCTTGGATTGTCCTATTTCTCAAAAAACGTAGACAGCTGGATTACAAATACTTTGAGCAAGCAGGGAAAAACAGAAATGTAACCTACCAACTGATAAGTGGTATGCAGGAGATTAAGTTGCAAGGATGTGAACAACGTAAACGTTGGGAGTGGGAGGATGTACAAGCCGATCTCTTCAAAGTCAATCTACAATCTCTCAATCTGCAACAGCTACAACAAGCAGGAAGCATCACCATCAATGAGGTGAAGAATATCCTTATCACTGTTTTGGCTGCCACATCTGTCATACAAGGCAATATGACCCTCGGGATGATGCTGGCAGTGCAATACATCATCGGACAACTTAATAGTCCAGTAGAGCAACTTATTCAATTCATCTATTCTTGGCAGGATGTGAGTATCAGCCTTGACCGCATGAATGAAATACATAGCGAGGCCAACGAGGAGAATGCGGAACGGACAAGGAACAACTACACTGAAGAGTCTATAGATGGGCATTCGCTCACCATAAAAGACCTTTCTTTCAAATACAACATATATAGTTCTCAGAATATTCTTTCTGATATAAACCTCTTGATTCCGAATGGTAAAGTTACTGCTATTGTTGGAGCTAGTGGAAGCGGAAAAACCACGCTAATCAAGCTTCTTTTAGGATTCTATGAACCATTAAACGGAAGTATTCAGATAGGCAGTGCCAATCTGAACGAATGCAATCTTGGATGGTGGCGGAATCAATGCGGAGCCGTGATGCAAGAGGGGTATCTATTCTCAGGCACCATTGCAAGGAATATCGCTATATCAGATGATGAACCAGACATTGAACGTATCCGCCATGCAGCACGTGTGGCAAATATCGCAGACTACATTGAAACTCTGCCTTTGGCCTATAATACAATGATAGGACAAGACGGACAAGGCATCAGTCAAGGGCAACGACAACGCATTCTGATTGCGCGAGTAGTCTATAAGAACCCAATGTTCGTCTTCTTGGACGAAGCTACCAATGCCCTCGATGCAAACAACGAACGAGCCATTACTGAAAGTCTGTCTGATTTCTATAAAGGTAAAACGGTGGTTGTGGTAGCACACCGCCTTTCCACTGTCCGTAATGCAGACCAAATAGTTGTTTTGGATGACGGGAAAATCATAGAGGTCGGGACGCACGAAGAACTGACCTCCAAACGAGGCAAATACTTTGCCTTAGTGAAGAATCAATTAGAGCTTGGCAACTGATATGGAAGAGAAAAAGAAACAAGAGCGTAGCTTTGAGCTTCGTAGCGAAAAAGTCCGCAGTATCGTAGGACAAATTCCATCCTCATTAGTTCGCTATGGCATTACTGCCATCGGAGTAGTATTGCTTTGTCTCTTTGTCGTGGTTTACTTCTTGCCCTATAAGCAAGTCTATTCCGGGACGGCAATTATACAAGACATCACCGGCGAAGCAAAGGCGGATACCACAGAAATAAGTGTACTCTTAAATTTTGGAGACAAACGTATGACAATTCCTCTGAAAGAAGGAGTATCCATTGATTTTCAATCGGCTGTAGGAGTTGCCCAGGGAAGTATCATTTCTCTTTCTATGCAACGTGATACCCTTGGTAGGCAAGTAGCACTCTGTCGAATACCATTACAATCAGTAAAAAGGATGGAGCATAGTGAAGTAGATTTCATATTGACACTTCAATCGGGCAATTTATTAAGTCGTTTCTTTTCCGGATTATTCGGGTAATTATTTCTCAAGCGACATTCAACTCAGGGCAAATCTCAAATACATTATCATATGAAAAGACTAACCCAAACACATTCATTTAGGACTCTTTCTTCGAAAGAATCCACAGTTTCTCAGATCCGTAAGGCAACTGATGAGTTGATTGAAAAGGTAATCGAATTGAGCGATTCAGAAATTGATGACACTTCCTTATTTCGCATTATGAGCTACACACGATTTATCCTTCAAAGACTCCAAAAAAAATCACGAAATAGGGCATTCGATCCAATCCTGTTTAATTGAACTATGCCAAGTTCTTTCTACAGAGTTAGAGATTTTAGAGAGAGGTCTGCGAAAAAAGACTTTTCTCATCCCTCACCGGCAAACAAGGCAGTCCATTCACTGGACAGGCAAGGCTACAGATTTGGTCGAACTCCTTTACGCCCTTGACACCTGCGACTGTATCAACAACGGAAAAATCGGTGTAGAAGAGTTGGCAGACGCTCTTTCCAACATCTTCGGCGTGGAAATCAAGAACTGCTACAACGTTTATATGAATATGAAGCGACGCAAGGACGACAGTCGCACCTATTTCCTTGATGGACTCCGAGAGAAACTGAATAAACGTATGGTGGAGAGCGACCTGAAAGGCGGAAAATTCAAGAAACGGTAAATGTAACAAAGGGAGATACTCCATTTTCGGAGAATCTCCCTTGATTTATTTTCTGTAACTGTTGGAGGCAGAAGATTTTCGAGCCTCTCGAAAGAAGATTAGAAAAAACTCCAACTCTTAGTTGGAGAATTTGCCTCCTCTTACCGAAAAGCCTTGAATACCCTATACACAGCCCAGAGACAAGTAAAAGGAGCGGTAAAAACTCCGATGACAACAAAGAGAATCAGTTTGAAGATATAGTAAAATACCCACTGCCCGTTTGTTCCGGCAATCATTTTATAGGGAATGAACTTCTCGGCGAAGAGGTAGCCCGACCATATCGCCATCAGCACATATCCGGACATCCATCTCATATCCTCAAAACTTTTGGTCGCCAAGAAATTCCATCTGAAACCTATGACAAACAAGGTGATGAGAAACAACAGGCTGAAGATGCTTCGCCAAATCTCACTACGTTTTCTTTTCTGAAAACAAGGTGTACAGAGTATCGGCTGATACCTTTCCGCACATTCGGGACACAGCCCTTTTCCGCAATCGGAACATTGGGCTACCGCCGGTTCTTGGGTATGATTAAAACAATTCATAGTGTAATCAATTAGCGTGTTCAAAAATACAAAAATTCTGCCTTAGAGCCAAGAAAAACAACCATTATTTCTTGGTATTGAGCAGTTTGGAAAGTTCCGGGTCATCGGAAATTCGTTGCAACTCCCGTTCCACGATGTCCCGCACCTCAGTCTTCACTCGGTCATAGTTCGCCTTAATCTCCTGTTCCATCATATCCTCGCCATTTCCATTTGTGAAGTCCGTCAGAATGGGTATCGGGCGGTAAGCAGCCGTTTCCTTTGCAACTTTCGCATTGTCCACCACAATCTCACAGTGGAATATCTTCTGCTCGATACGTTCGGAGAAGTTATCGGCGACTGCTCCCACGAACATTCCCTGTGTGAGCGTGGAGATCTTGCTCTGCGGAATCAGGCTGTCCATCTGCGTGGAGATGGAGGTCGTTTTGTCGCTTCGGGTGATGCTCATGCTCTGCCGTTTCTGAAGCACCTTGCCAAACCTCTCCGAGAGCGTCTTTGCCGTCTCGCCGACCACCTGACCGGAGAAGATGTTCCCGACGGTGTTCATCACCACGGCAGCCTCCTTGTCTCCATAGTCACGCTTCAACTGGGAGAAGTCCTGAAAGCCCAAGCATACCGCCACCTTGTTGCTTCGTGCGGTGGCAATCAGATTGTCAAGTCCTTTGAAGTATATGGTAGGCAACTCGTCTATCAGCACCGAACTTTTCAGCATTCCTTTCTTATTGATGAGCTTGACGATACGCGAATTATACAACCCCAATGCTGCTCCGTAAATGTTCTGTCTGTCGGGATTGTTCCCCACACAAAGGATTTTAGGCTCTTTGGGGTTATTGATGTCGAGTGTGAAATCATCTCCTGTCATAATCCAATAGAGTTGCGGACTGATCATCCTCGACAGAGGAATCTTGGCAGAGGCTATCTGTCCCTGCAACTGGTCAGCCGCCCCTCCGAGCCAAGCGTCCATGAAAGGAGAAAGATAGTTCTCCAATTCAGGATATGAGGTGAGTATCGGAAAAATATCCTCGTACTTGCGGCAGAGAAACTCGATGGCGTGCGGAAAGGTACAGTATTTCCCTCCCTCGAAAATGCGGAGATACCAAATGATAGCGGCAAAGAGTACGATTGGCGACTCCACGAAGAAATCTCCCTGCTTCTGCACCCACGTCTTGTTCAGGTTGAGCATAATCGTATAAGCCGATTCGTAGGCATCCGATATGTCGCTCATGAAATCGGGGTGTATCGGATTGCAACGATGCGACCGCCGAGGGTCGTCGAAGTTGATCACGTAAAACTTCGGCTTGACTTTATATCCTTCCGAGTGATGCAGCAAATGATTGTACACAATCGTGGAGAGGTCGGGATATTTGAAGTCGTAGCAGTAGATGGCAAAACCTTTTTCGATTTGCTGCTTGATGAAATTATTGATGATGGCATAGGACTTACCGCTGCCCGGCGTTCCCAAGACGGAGACAGCTCGGAAAGGATTGACCACGTTTATCCAGCCCCTGTTCCATTTCTTGCGATAATAGAACCGGGTCGGTAGATTGACCGAGTACTCGTTTTCCAAAAGTCTTGTCTCCTGCATAAAGGATTCGTTCTCCTGATTGAAGACATCCTCCATCAGATTGTTTTTCAACAGACGGCTCATGTAGAGTCCCGCCATCAGCAGACAAACATAGCCTACGGTTATCGTAAAAGTATAGAGAGCCGCGTTCGCCTCTATGGGCAGTGGCAAGGCGAGTATCCACCAATTGAGGAAGAAAAAGACAAAGCCGGCGCCCATGAATGCCCATATCTTCGACCAAGTGATATGCTCCTCTTTCACACCTTTCGTACCCAGACATGAAAGTCCCATCAGTACCAGCGCAAAAAGCTTGGTATAAAGCATATTCCCGAACAGTCCCGCCGTGCGGTGGAAGTTCATCAGTATCCTGTCCACCACACCGATGTTCAGCCCCCATAGTTTGATGGCTTCATAGCAATACCAATAGAGATGGGCAACCACCAGTATGATACTTACGGCACGCAGAAAATCCATGATTTTCGCCAGTGCTCTCAAATCGTCTTCTTGTTGTGACATAATCTTTCTGTTTTTATAGTTTACGTTGTTTTCTTTTCTTCCGTTGCATCCGTCTGCGGAACTGCTCTTCCTCCCAATCCGTTCCGTGTGCTTCCAAGGGCAGATCGAGCAGACCACCCAAGACGGCATCCCCGTCCGAAGTCTGAGTTTGGGGAATACTGCCTTTCTCACTCTGCTGTATAGGAGCAGACAGTTCGGGATGCGGGCGGTCGAACCACTCGGCAACGGCGTTTGCCGAAAGTTCCTTGCCCAATCGTGAGCCATTGACCACACAGCCGTTGTTCTGGTCTATGAAGGTGATGCCATAGAGCCGTCCCTGTTCGTTCTCACGGAAGAGTACATCAATACCCTTGTGATGGAGATTCGTTCGAAAATCCTCTTTGGTAGCAGAACGTCTCAATGCTCCGGCTACGACCGCTTTGGTCTTGGGGGCAAGATGTTTTTCTTTCAGTTTCTCCTTTGAAGCCTTGAACCTATTTTGCAGGGCTTCATATCCGACAGCCTTCCCGAAAAGGGAAGCCTTGAAAGGATTACCCACCTTCTTACCTTTATCATCGGTAGCAAAATAGACCAATCCGTTATAGGGCTTTCCATACATTTCCCCTTTGACCTCTTCCACACATATATTATAGGTGGAGAGCAAAGCACGGTATTCCTTAAAGCTCGGACAGTGATAGAATTTCGCTGCCGGTCTGATGACCGAAACCAGTTGCTTTTTAAGATTCTCTCCGTCGCCGTAGCAGACTTTTTGCAGGCGAAACACTTCTTTTTCCTTCCGCATTTGCGCAGGGATCAAACCGTACTTCTGTTCCAGTTCTTTGAGAATACGGGTGCTGGTATAGAAATTATTGCCATCGTTAATCTTCTTTCCCCGTTCATCGACGGCTAAGGTGACAATATGCAGGTGATGCCTGTCTATGTCTTCATGCTTATAAACGATAAAGGGTTGATTAGCGTAGCCCATCTTTTCGATATACTCCCGTGCGATGGCTGAGAACTGCTCATCGGTAAGTCTGTCATCGGGATGCGGATTCAAGGAGATATGTATAACCGGTTTCTTAGTGAGGACATGACTCGGCATATATGCCATAAAGTCCTGCATACAGGCGGATATATCGTGTGTTCCATCAGCCGGAGAGAACACTTTGTTGGTCTCCAGAATCTTGGCAACGCCCTCGTTTACCTTCTCTCCATTGTACGCCAACGCGCCGTAAAGGGAACTTCCATAGTTTATCTTTGCGACCATTTCTCTTGAAATTCACGGGTTAGATGTACGATTTCGCCTCCGACAGCCGCCAATTCAAGTGTCAGTTTCTCCAGTTGGGCAAGCATGGCGTAGGCTTTTTTCTCGGTGAAATTGCTCTTTAAGGCGACCACAGCTTGGTTATAATTCACTCCCACGCTGCGAAACTGTCCGTACAAAGTCGTCAGTTTTTGATAGTAATCAAGCAGTGAACGATCTACTTTTATCACTCGGAAAGTCTCATCAAAGACCCTTGCCTTGATGAAAACAGCCCTGTTCGGGACACCTGACTGTTCATAAAGCGTCAGGAAACGCGCAAACTCCGTGTCCGTAAACCGAACCATACAACAATGGCTGGCTTTCTCTTTTTTCAAGGGTCTCCCCACATGTCTCTTTGTCATTTTACTTTGGATTTTAGTGTTTCACGGCATCACCGGCATTCAAGACAAGGCATTCTCTCTTCCAAGAAAAAACGACTTCGGAGTTTTTTCAGCCCTCTGCAAGAGCAAGAGTTCTGAGTTACCGAATTTATTTCGAGTAACGCAGGACATATCTTGCTATTTGCTCCGTCGCAAATAAATCCGTCCGTGAAGGACGGAAGTCGAGTCCCTCAAAAAAGAACGCTTTATGCCTCGAAGACTTCGGCTTACCGCTTGGGTGCAAAGTTACTAAGCGTTGTGCCTAAATCACTTACCTCTTACGGAGCCACAAATACGCAAATCGAAGCCACAAGTACGCAGTTAGCAAAAAGGGCAGAAACAAGGGGATAAAGGCTTCTATATTTGCCCCGTCAAACAGGTGTTTGCAGGTTGGTGGACATACCTGCCTGCCTGCCCAAGTCTGAAAACCTGTCCGCAGCCATTTGAACAGACAATTACGGAAATGGAAATAGGAATGAGAATGTGTACAAGTTATTGCACCCGTCACCCCTCACACCCTTGCGCAAGGGCACAAGTGCGGACGTATGGATGGGGGGACGTGTGCAGGTATGCCTCCCGTCATATAGCTCCACCCTTATATAGGGAGGGACATATCCCGAAAGGCGGGTCTGTGTTCCCTTATCGGAATGCCTTATCGTATGCCTATCCGGGGATTTATTCCCTCACGGACTCATTTCCATATCCGCCTTTTCAAGGAAACAAGCCAAGGCGTGCATGCGCCTTTCCTCACATATATGTAGAACCATTAAACAGAAAATGAAATGAAAAAGAAACCTGTTTTCATTGCCTTCTCCACCCAAAAGGGCGGTGTCGGCAAAACGACCTTTACGGTCTTGACGGCAAGTTACCTGCACTATGCCTGCGGGTACAACCTTATTGTGGTGGATTGCGACTATCCGCAATTCAGCATCAATGCCATGCGTCAGCGTGACGCACAGGGTGTGGATCGCAACCCCGCGCTTCAAGAATTGGCAGCCACCCAATTCTCCGAGTTGCAAAAGCCTACGTACACCATCCTTTGTGCCACGGCAGAGGCAGCCGTGGATACGGTTAGGGAATATCTGGACACGCACGAGCCGGATACGGATTTCGTCTTTTTTGACCTGCCCGGAACCATCAACAATGACGGTGTGCTGACCACTCTCTCCGGTATGGATTACATTTTCACACCCATCTCCGCCGACCGTATATCCTTGGAAAGCACGCTGAGCTTTTCAGCCATCATCAAGGAGGCGATAACCGACAATACAGACACTGCCAACAAAGGGATCTACCTCTTTTGGAACATGGTGGACGGCAGAGAGAAGACACCCCTCTATGCGATGTATGAAAAGGTCATTGCCGAGTTGGGACTTCCGGTCTTGAAGACGGCAGTCCCCAATACGACCCGCTACAAAAAGGAAGTGATGGATGAGGGTACGACCCTCTTCCGTTCAACCATCTTTCCCGCCTCTCGCACGCTGCTCAGAGGCAGTCGTCTGAAAGAGCTCGTGGAGGAAATCCTGTCCATCGTAAAACCTGAAGCGTATGGCAGAGAAGAATAAAGGGGCGATAGATCCCGTCGCCATCCGGGAACTGATTTCACAGGGTATCCCGATGAAAAAGAAAGAGAGCGAGATGATCCCCTCTCCCGGCATTGAAGAGGTGGATGAGTCTGTTTCGGAAACACCGAAAGAGGCTTTGGAAGAGCCACAACTCCCCATCCGAACACGTCGCAAGAATACCGCCAAAGGAGATTACATCTCGCTCTTCATGCACCGCAATGACCTGTATGACCGCAAGGCAATCTACATCTCCAGAGAGTTGCAGGACAAACTGTCGGAAATCGTCCTCTTCATCCGAAAGAGGGAGATGACATTGGGCATGTACGTGGAAAACATCCTTCTCAAACATTTGGAGGACTACAAGGAAGAAATCAACCGATTAAGTGAAAAGAACTTCAAGAAATTATTGTGATATGAAACAGGAAACAAACCGACCAATGGCAGGCAAAGAGTCCTGCAGAGAACGAAAAAGCGTCTCCTCGAAAGTAACCATCCGTAACTCCACCACGCTCATCGAGCATTCCGAGGAACACACTACAGGTCTCCTTCAGGAAGAGAGAAGCGATTACGAAACCGCCTTTCTGCAACCCCTGAACATCGGAGACCGAAAGGGCGTGTTCATTTCCAAAAAGACACAGGAAGAGATTTCCGAAATCGTCTATGTGGCAGCCGCAGGCAAACTGACGATAGGGGCATTTGTAGAGCATATCCTCCGGCATCATTTAGAGAGCTATCATGATGAGATAGATGCCTTGTTCGAACAACAATTCCGTAAACGTTTCGAGCGATGAAACAGGTGATTGTCATTCTGCTCTTGGTCGGCTTAGCCTATCTCGGTAGCGTACAGGTCGCCTGCTTCCTGTACGGACGCTATCGGAGTGCCGTAAGACTCTACCGTGACTTGCAACTCTTTTTCAAGGAACGAGGCAAGGGGAAATTCGTCGTTACCATCCGCATCCCCCAGAAGGAACCCTCCCAAGAGGAGAATATCCTTTTAGCCGAGTTGCCCATCGAAGAAGAGCAACAGGAACAGACGCCTGAAACGGGAATGTCGGAAGAGACCTCTACGTCCATCCCCGAAGAGGAAGAGGATTATGTATTGGTGGAAGTCCAAGGTGAAAGCCGCTCTCTTTCGGAAAGTATCACCGCGGAAGAACTGCAACAAATGGGTAATGTCCTCTCCTGCAAGAATGCTCCGATAGAGGAAGCCTCGAAAGCCGCTGAAACCATCTATAAGATACACGACTCCCCGATGTTCCAAGCGATTAAGAAAGCAGCCGGAGAACGTGTCCGCGAGCTGCTGGAGCGCGTTGCCGAAGAAGCTCCGAAAGAAGTTCAGTCAGGCAACTTCGATTACAAACGATTTATCAAGACATAGTATTCACCCACTCAAAGAAAAGAGAAAATATGAGTAAACCCATTTATCTCGCCATCGCTTCCCCAAAGGGAGGTGTCGGCAAAACCTCGCTTACGGTACTTGCCGCAAGCATTCTGCATTACCAAAGAGGATGCGATGTCGCCGTCGTGGATTGCAACCATCCCGTCTATACCATCGCCCGTCTGCGGCAGCAAGAGTCGGAAGAACTGAATCATCAAAGGCTGATGCGCCTGAAACATCGGACAGCCTATGCCCCTTATCCGATTATCTGCACTCCGGTGCGGGAAGCCCTGAGGCGAGTGGAGCAACACTGTGTGGACAGCCATCTTCGATGCATTCTTTTCGACCTCCCCCCATTGATGCGTACCGAAGGGACGGTGGAGTTGCTTTCAGCAATGGATGCCGTCGTCTTTCCCGTTACGGGCAGTCCGATGGATATGGAAGCCGTCCGCCATTTCATAGACATCTTGGGAGAGCAGATACTTACGATGGGTAAGGGCAATATCAGGGAGCTTTACCTGCTTCGCAATATGATAGAGGCTTGGGAACGTGAGGATGCCGACGAACACTGTCGCATCCTTGCCGATGAAACGGGAGTCCTCTTGATGCAGACCTCATTGAGCCACTCCCGTTTGTATCGTCCGCTGCTTTCCGAACGCAGAAGAGGGGTATGCACCCTCTTCCCACCCCACGGAGGGAAGTTGAGCAGGCTCTGTATTGAGTTAGGTAATGAGCTTCACGAAGTCCTGCAACGCCTATGTACCGAATAGTCCTTGCCGCTCTCTTGCTCTATCTCCTGTGGCTATTTCTTTTTCTCTCGTATGAACGAAGAAAAAGGAAGAACAGGGCAATTGAGAAAAAGCCTTGCCAAATGGTCTCTGAAGCTGAAATCATCGGTAAGAGTCGCTTTAAGATAAGCCACTCGACGCCACAAGTACGCAGTTATCCAAAAGGCGAGGCAGAAGCAAAAAAGGCTTCTACATTTGCCTTCGAAAACGGACAAGAGCCATCGGAAGAGCCGGATGATCTGCCCGACATAGATGAGATTCCTTTAACGTATGAATCTTCGGATGCTCCATCCTTTGAAGAAGAGGAAGATGAAGAACTTCCCGTATCGGGAAAAAGCGAATATGCCACGGGAATTGATTTCGAACGGGTGCTGGAAGCCTTGTCGGTCATACACCGAAACGCCTCTTCCATAGCGGAGCGACAAAGAGCCGGTGAGACATTGACCGAATTGGAAGGCACTCGTCTGATGGAAACACTCCGAAGCGACAAAGTTCGTTCTTCCACGATAGACGATATTGTCCGCAACCGTTTTGAAGAGCTTTATGTTCCCTCTGACGGCAGGGACAAAGAGTAACAAACCCATTAAAAAGTCAAAGACGATGAAAGAAAAAGAGTACGGCTGACCCTAAGAGAGCCACCACTAACATCCGAAAGTAACAACAGTATTCATCCGTCAGGAGGACCTATCCAATCCTCTCGGCACAAAACAAAGATTTATGACCAAAAGACATTTTCTTATCGCAGCCGTTCTGCTGCTTTCCATTTCCTCTGCCTTTGCCCAAGGCAACGGTTTGTCGGGTATCAACCAAGCCACCAACATGGTGACGAGTTATTTCGACCCTGCCACGAAACTCATCTACGCCATCGGTGCGGTTGTGGGACTTATCGGAGGGGTAAAAGTCTATTCAAAGTTCTCGTCCGGCGATCCGGACACTTCGAAGACCGCCGCGAGCTGGTTCGGGGCGTGTATCTTCCTCATTGTCGCAGCCACCATTCTGAGAAGTTTCTTCCTCTAAGCCTATGGAGACCTATCCCATCAACAAGGGAATCGGTCGCTCGGTAGAGTTTCAGGGACTCAAAAGCCAGTATCTGTTCATTTTCGCCGGAGGGTTGCTTGCCCTTTTCGTGCTGTTTGTCATCCTCTATATGGTGGGTGTCAATCAATGGATCTGTATCGGTTTCGGAGGGACTGCCGCATCCGTTCTGGTGTGGCAGACCTTCTCCCTGAACAGGAGGTATGGGGAACACGGGCTGATGAAGCGTTCCGCCTTGCACAGCCATCCCCGATACCTTATCAACCGACGACGCATTCCCCGTCTGCTGCGGCACAAGGAGCTGCCAAGACGAAAGAGAAGAGAGAATAAAAGAATGGACGAAGGAAAGGAGGACAAAGAATGAGAAACCTATTGAAAGCCACCACGCTGGAGAACCGCTTCCCGTTGCTTGCCGTCGAAGAGGGCTGTATCCTCTCGAAAGACGCCGACATCACGGTCGCCTTTCGGGTCGAGCTTCCCGAACTCTATACGGTGACGAGTGCGGAGTATGCTGCCATCCATTCCTCTTGGGTAAAGGCAATCAAGGTGTTGCCGACCTACAGTGTCGTACACAAGCAGGATTGGTTTGTCAAGGAGGGCTACCGTCCGGACTTGCAAAAGGAGGATATGAGTTTCCTCTCCCGCAGTTTCGAGCGACACTTCAATGAGCGACCGTTCTTGAATCACGCCTGCTACCTGTTCCTGACCAAGACGACCAAGAACCGCAACCGGCAGCAAAGCAACTTCTCCACCCTCTGCCGGGGACATATCATCCCCAAGGAGGTACGGGACAAGGATACTGCCCGCAAGTTCCTCGAAGCGACCGAGCAATTCGAGCGGATTATGAACGAAAGCGGTTTTATTCGCCTCTCTCGCCTGACGGACGAGGAGATTATCGGGACGGCGGAGACACCGGGACTGATTGAGAAGTATTTCTCGCTGTCCCTCTCCGACACGACGGTTTTGGAGGACATCGACCTCAAAGCCGACCAAATGCGTATCGGCGACAAGCGGCTCTGCCTGCATACTCTTTCCGATACGGAAGACCTGCCCGGGCTGGTAGGCACTGATATGCGCTATGAGCGTCTCTCCACCGACCGCAGCGACTGCCGCCTTTCCTTTGCCGCTCCCGTAGGGCTGTTGCTCTCGTGCAACCATATCTACAACCAGTATGTCTTGATTGATGATAGTGCCGAGAACCTGCAACGCTTTGAGAAGAACGCACGGAACATGCACTCGCTCTCCCGTTATAGTCGCTCCAATCAAATCAACAAGCAATGGATTGACGAGTATCTGAACGAGGCACACAGCTTCGGGCTTACCTCCGTCCGCTGTCATTGCAACGTCTTGGCGTGGAGCGAGGACGAAGAGGAACTCCGCCGTATCCGCAACGACGTGGGCAGCCAACTCGCACTGATGGAGTGTAAGCCACGACACAACACGGTGGATGTGCCGACGCTCTTCTGGGCGGGCATTCCCGGTAATGAAGCAGACTTCCCCGCAGAAGAAAGCTTTTACACGTTCATCGAACAGGCGGTCTGCCTCTTCAACGAAGAGACCAACTACCGCGATTCGCTCTCGCCGTTCGGCATCAAGATGGCAGACCGCAGCGGCAAGCCGATTCATCTCGACATCTCCGACCTGCCGATGAAGCAAGGCATCATCACGAACCGAAACAAGTTCATCTTGGGTCCTTCGGGGTCAGGAAAATCGTTCTTCACCAACCACCTCTTGAGGCAGTATTGGGAACAGAATACCCATATTGTCTTAGTGGACACGGGAAACAGCTATCAGGGCTTGTGTGAGATGATACGCCACAAGACACAGGGTGAGGACGGGGTCTACTTTACCTACTCGGACGAGAGTCCCATCAGCTTCAACCCCTTCTACACGACGGATAAGGTATTCGACGTGGAAAAGCGGGAGAGCATCAAGACACTGCTGCTCACGCTGTGGAAGAAAGACAACGAGCCTGCCACCCGTTCGGAGGAGGTCGCCCTTTCCAATGCCGTGTCGCTCTTTATCGAGCGTATCAAGGCGGACGATGGTATCGTACCCTCGTTCAACAGCTTTTACGAGTACCTCACCACCGACTATTCGGCATTGCTTCGTGAGAAAAAGGTCAGGGAAAAGGATTTTGACTTGGCCAATTTTCTCAACGTGCTGGAGCCGTACTACAAAGGTGGCGAATACGACTACCTGCTGAACTCGGACAAGCAACTCGACCTCTTGAACGCACGCTTTATCGTCTTCGAAATTGATGCGATAAAGGATCATCCCATCCTATTCCCCATCACGACCATCATCATTATGGAGCTGTTCATCAACAAGATGCGAAGGCTGAAGGGAATACGGAAAGTCATCCTTATCGAGGAAGCGTGGAAGGCGATTGCCTCCGCAAACATGGCAGGTTATATTCGCTATCTCTACAAGACCGTGCGTAAGTTCTTCGGAGAGGCGGTCGTGGTGACGCAGGAAGTGGACGACATCATCTCCTCTCCCGTAGTCAAGGAAAGTATCATCAACAATTCGGACTGCAAGATACTGCTCGACCAGCGCAAGTACATGAACAAGTTCGACCAGATACAGGCACTCTTGGGACTGACGGATAAGGAACGGGGGCAGATCCTCTCCATCAACCAGAGCAACGATGCCACACGGTCATATAAGGAGGTGTGGATCGGACTGGGCGGCGTGCAGTCCGCTGTCTATGCCACCGAGGTGTCGAAAGCCGAATACCTCACCTACACGACGGAGGAGATGGAAAAGATGCGGGTGCTCGCACGAGCCGAGCAACTCGGCGGGAATATGGAGCTTGCCGTCAGGCAGCTTGCCGAAGAAGAATAGTCAAAAATAATCACACTAAAATCCAAAGTAAAATGAGAAAGAGAATTTTAATGCTTATGGCGTGCGGTTGCCTCTTGGCAGGCAGCGCACACGCCCAGTGGGTGGTCACAGACCCCACCAATCTTGCACAGAGTATCATCAACACGACCAAGGAAATCGTGCAGACCTCCAAGACGGTCAAGAACACGCTTGACAACTTCAAGGAGGTCGAGAAGCTCTACAATGAGAGCAAGAAATACTACGATGCCCTGAAAAAGGTGAACAACCTCGTGCGGGACGCCCAACGGGTAAAGGAGACGATTTTGATGGTCGGAGAAATCTCCGATATCTATGTGAAGAACTACAAGAAGATGCTCTCTGACCCGAACTTCCGTCCGGAAGAGCTGGTCGCCATTGCCAACGGCTATACCAAACTGCTCGGGGAGAGCAACAACCTGCTCAAGGAACTCAAGCAGGTGGTGAACATCACCACGCTGAAGATGACCGACAAGGAGCGTATGGACGTGGTGGATCGCTGCTACAAGGAAATCAGGGATTACCGCAACCTTGTGCGTTACTACACGAACAAGAACATCTCCGTGAGCTATCTCAGAGCCAAGAAGCAGCAGGACACCGACCGGGTGCTTTCGCTCTATGGAACGGACAACGAAAGGTATTGGTAATCATGGGAGCGGAATTTGACAACCTGCACCAAGTCCTCCGTTCGCTTTACACGGAGATGATGCCGATGTGTGGTGACATGATAGGTGTCGCCAAAGGCATTGCGGGCTTGGGCGCGCTCTTTTATGTGGCACTCCGGGTATGGCAGACCTTGGCTCGTGCCGAACCCATCGACGTCTATCCGCTGCTCCGTCCCTTTGCGCTCGGTCTCTGTATCCTCTTCTTTCCGATGGTCTTGGACACCATCAACGGCGTGCTCAGTCCCGTTGTGCAGGGGACACACAAGATGCTCGAAAAGCAGACTTTCAGCATGGACGAATACCGCAAGTTGCGGGACAAGCTGGAATACGAGGCGATGGTGAAGAATCCCGAAACAGCCTATCTGGTCAGCAACGAAGAGTTTGACAAGAAATTGGATGAACTCGGTATCTCTCCCTCGGATATGGCGACAATGGCGGGAATGTACGTGGAACGCAGTATGTACAACCTCAAGAAATGGTTCCGCAATATGGTGCGGGAGCTCTTGGAACTGCTTTTCGCCGCTGCCGCCCTGCTCATCGACACGCTTCGGACATTCTTCCTGATTGTCCTCTCCATCTTGGGACCGATAGCCTTTGCCATCTCCGTGTGGGACGGTTTTCAGAGTACCCTCACGCAGTGGTTCACGAGGTATATCTCCATCTATCTGTGGCTGCCCGTGGCGGACTTGTTCAGTTCGATGCTGGCAAAGATTCAGGAGCTGATGCTCAAACACGACATCACGCAGTTACAGAATGATCCCACCTATACGATAGATGCTTCGAATGGGGTGTACCTCGTCTTTATGATTATCGGTATCATCGGCTACTTCACCATTCCGACCGTTGCGGGCTGGGTGATACAAGCTGGAGGAGCAGGAAACTTCGGAAAGAATGTGAATTATGCCACCACCAAGGGCGCAGGCATCACGGGTGCTGTTGCCGGGGCCGCAGGAGGTTTTGCAGGCGGACACGGAAAACAAGTATTGCACAGTGCCGGACAAAAAGCCAAAGATGTGGCAGGACGACTGTTCCACAAGGGCGGCAATTCCCACGAATAATAAACAAGAATGAAAAGCTATGGAATTTAAGTCATTAAAGAATATCGAAACGAGTTTCAAGCAGATACGCCTCTTTACCTTGGTCGTCGTCTGCCTGTGCGCTCTTCTTGCGGGGTATTCGATATGGAGTGCCTACTCCTTTGCCGAAGCCCAGAGGCAGAAAATCTATGTGTTGGACGGCGGTAAGTCGCTGATGCTCGCCCTGTCGCAGGATCTGTCGCAGAACAGACCCGCGGAAGCCAAGGAGCATGTGCGCCGCTTCCACGAGCTGTTCTTCACCCTTTCGCCCGACAAGAGTGCCATCGAAGGGAATATCTCCCGTGCACTACTCTTGGCGGACAAGAGTGCCTACAATTACTATCGGGATTTCTCTGAGAAAGGGTACTACAACCGTATCGTGGCGGGAAATATCAATCAGGTCGTGCAGGTGGACAGCGTACTCTGCGACTTCGACCGCTATCCCTATGCGGTACGGACGTATGCCCGACAGATGATTATCCGTGCGACCAACGTGACCGAGCGCAGTCTCGTGACCGTATGTCGCCTGCTCAATACGAGCCGTAGCGATGACAATCCGAATGGCTTCAATATCGAAGGATTCGAGATTGTGGAGAACAAGGACATCAGTACCCGTAAGCGATGAAAAAGAAAAGTCTGTTCCGAATGATGCGGGAGGGAGCGGAGGCAAGACTCCGCCGCCTGTGCGGACGCATCCCCACTCATCTGAGGCTGTATGTCGTCCTGACGATGCTTCTCTTTTTCGCCATACTTGCCAACTATGTTTTCTTCAACGGTTTGTACCGTATCTTCTCAGACGGAGACTCTGAAGAGGAAACGTTACCGGCAATCGAGCATATAGAAGCCCCTGAAGTAAGGCGGCTCTATCCCAACGACAGTATCAACCTATTAAAGTATTACGATTATGTACCCATTCAAAAGAAAGACAGCCTCCGATACGAGCACCTCGCCTGAGCTGACGGAGGAAGAGAGACAAAGGCGAAAGAAGTTTATCATTTACCCCCTGATGTTTCTGCTTTTTGCAGGCTCCATGTGGCTCATCTTCGCTCCATCGGAGAAAGAAGGGGAGAAACAGGCGAAGGGCTTCAACACGGAAGTACCGGATCCGCAAGCCTCGGAACTCATCGGCGACAAGAAGAAAGCCTATGAAAAGGAGATGATGGAACAGAAGGAGCAGGAACGAAGTCGTGCCATGCAAAGCCTCAGTTCCATGTTCGGGGAGATGACAGGAGGGCAACCAGTGCAGAGTTCCGAAGAGTTGGCCTTGAAGACGGATTTGTCGGAAAGAGACAACGGCTTCGGCTCTCGCACCGCTGCTCCGCAAGAGGGATTCCACGCCTCTGCATCAGCCTATCAGGACATCAACCGCACGCTCGGCAGTTTCTATGAGATGCCGAGAGAAGATCCGGAAAAGGAGGAAATGCGTACCCGTTTGAAGGAGTTGGAAAGTCGTATGAGTAATGAACAACAGTCGCCCGCTATAACCGTGAACGACCAGATGGCTCTGCTTGAAAAATCCTATCAGCTGGCAGCCAAGTATATGCCCGCAGGAGGCAAGGGACAGTCCGTTCCCGCTGCTCTTCCTTCGACTTCGGGGAGTGAGACGGCTTCCGAAAGGAAAGTGGTCTCTTCCGGTCGCAATGGAAAGGCGATAGCGTTTCCTGTCAGGCAGGTGAGCGGTCAAGTGGTGTCGGCTCTGGCACAGCCGATGAGCGACTCGACTTTCCGCTCCGAATATGTCAAGGAGAGGAACTATCTATTCCAAACCGCTATCGGGACTGTCTCGCAGACGGATAGAAACACCATATCAGCCTGTGTGCATAACAATCAGACGGTCATGGACGGGCAGACAGTACGTTTCCGTCTCTTGGAGCCGATGTCGGTATCGGGCAAGGAGATTCCACGAAATGCCCTTGTCGTGGGAACGGCAAAGTTGCAGGGCGAACGACTCTCCATTATCATTTCCTCTTTGGGGTATCGGGGAAGCATCATTCCCGTGGAGCTGTCGGTCTATGATACGGACGGACAGGCGGGGATATTCATTCCCGGATCGATGGAGCGTAATGCCGCCAAGGAGATTGCCGCTAACATGGGGACATCCGTGGGCAGCAGCGTGAACATCTCCACCGATGCGGGGGCACAGCTTGCCGCCGACCTCGGCAAGGGACTGATACAGGGAACGAGCCAATACTTTGCCAAGAAAATGCGCACCGTCAAGGTGCATCTGAAGGCAGGTTACAAGGTTCTGCTCTATCAACCCGAAAACAAGTAATTCACAGTTATTATTCACCACTTTAATCCAAAGTAAAAATGAAAAGAACAGTTTTAGCCATCGCCCTGATGCTGGGCGCAGTCTGTGCCAACGCACAGGAAACGACTTCAAGCGGAGACCTCTATCAGGGGCTGACCCGCAAAATCACCTTTGAGCGGATGATACCGCCTCACGGCTTGGAAATCACCTACGACAAGACAGTACATATCATCTTCCCCTCTGCCGTGCGCTATGTCGATTTGGGTTCGCCCAACCTCATTGCGGGGAAGGCGGACGGGGCGGAAAACGTCATCCGTGTGAAGGCGACGGTCAAGGACTTCCACGAAGAGACGAACATGAGCGTCATCACCGAAGACGGTGCATTTTACACCTTCAATGTCAAGTATGCCAACGAACCGCTGTTACTCAATGTGGAAATGGCGGACTTCATCCACGATGGGGAGAGCGTAAACCGTCCGAACAATGCGATGGAGGTCTATCTCAAGGAACTCGGAAGCGAAAGCCCGATGCTGGTAAAGCTCATCATGAAATCCATTCACAAGGAGGACAGGCGGACGGTGAAGCACATCGGCAGCAAGTCCTTCGGTATTCAGTACCTGCTCAAAGGGTTATACTCGCACAACGGACTGCTGTACTTCCACACCGAGCTGCGCAACAAGTCCAACGTGCCGTTCGACATCGACTTCATCACGTTCAAGATCGTGGACAAGAAGGTTGCCAAGCAGACCGCCATGCAGGAGCAGGTGCTGCTTCCGCTGCGTGCCTACAACTACACCACCTGCGTGGCGGGGCAGAAGAGCGAACGCACGGTATTCACCCTGCAAAAGTTCACCATCCCCGATGACAAGCAGCTCATTGTGGAGATGCACGAGAAGAACGGCGGAAGACACCAATCCTTTGTCGTGGAGAACGAAGACCTTGTGCGTGCGAGGGAAATCAACGAACTCAAAGTGAAGTAGTATGAGAAAGTCTTTGTTTTTCCTGTTTGTCGTGTCGCTTGCCCTCTTTGCAGGGCAGGCGCACGCCCAGCGTTGTCTGCCCAAGATGAAAGGTATACGCCTGACCGCAGGCATGGCGGACGGTTTTTATTCTCCCTCTTCCAAGAATGAAACGGGCTATTCGTTCGGGGCTTCGCTTGCCACCTACACCAAAGGCGGGCATCAATGGGTGCTTGGGGCGGAGTATCTCCGCAGATACCACCCTTATCGGGAGAGCCGTATTCCTGTGGAGCAGTTCACGGGCGAGGGAGGTTTCTTCTCAGGCGTGCTTTCAGACGGAAGTAAAACCTTTTTCCTATCAGCAGGTATTTCCGCCTTGGCGGGCTATGAGACGGTCAATGGTGGAAAGAAACGGCTCTTTGACGGCTCGACGCTACGCAATAAGGATGGCTTTATCTACGGTGGGGCAATCACCCTACAAGCGGAGACCTTTCTGTCGGACAGGTTGGTGCTACTGCTCTATGGCATGGAGCGTTGCCTGTGGGGAGGCTCTACGGGGCGTTTCCATACGCAATACGGTGTCGGACTGAAAATCATGCTGGACTGATGGACGTTCGACAGATGAGAGAGATTCCCATTGCGGACTTCCTCAGCACAATGGGAATTCAGCCGACCAGACAGAAAGGAAACACCTTGTGGTATTCCGCCCCGTATCGCACGGAACGGACACCCTCATTCAAGGTTGATACCGCCAAGAATGTCTGGTTCGATTTTGGGACGGGCAAAGGGGGCGACATCTTCGACTTGGCGGGAGAGTTTATCGGAAGCGGAGATTTCCTTCTACGGGCGGCTTTCATTGCAAAGAGCGGAGCGTGTCCGCTACCTGCTTTGGAGCAACCGCAAAGAAGCGAAAAGAAAGAACCTACCTTTGAGGATATTTGGAAGCGTCCTTTATTCAATAGAAGACTGCTGGGTTATCTGGAAGAACGAGGAATCAATGCCCACGTTGCCATCCCAAACTGCGAGGAGGTTCGATACCGGGTGCATGGCAAACGGTACTATGCCATCGGCTTTCGTAATGAGGCAGGAGGAATGGAATTGCGTAATCACTTTTTCAAGGGCTGCATCCCTCCGAAGGATATTTCACTGAAGCGTAACGGTTCGGACATGTGTGCCGTATTCGAGGGCTTTATGGATTACCTCTCCGCTATGCAACTTGGTATCATCGCTTCGGACTGGCTTGTCCTTAATTCCGTTTCCAACGTGGAGAAGGCGGTGAAAGCTTTGCAGGGCTATGAAAGGATAGAATGCTTCCTCGACAATGACGATGCGGGGCGAAGGACTTTTCAAAGGCTAAGGGCAGACTTAGGGAAAAAGGTCTTTGACCGTTCCTCCCTGTATGCCGACCACAAGGATTTGAATGAGTTTCTGCTTTCCAAGAATGCAGGAAACAATGTAAAACAACAAAACGATAATAAACAATGAAGAAGAAAATTATAAACACAATTTGGGTAATGGGAGTGCTTGCCCTCGCCGGGTTTTCTCTATCTGCTTGTAATCACGAGCTGGATATTCAGCAGGCGTACCCCTTCACGGTAGAGACGATGCCGGTGCAGAAGCACATCGTCAAGGGACAGACGGCGGAGATACGCTGTACGCTCAAACGGCAGGGATGGTTTGAAGACGCACGCTATACCATTAGATACTTTCAGCCTGATGGAAAGGGACGGCTGAAGATGGACGATGGCACGGTGTTCAAACCCAATGACCGTTACCCTCTTACAAAAGAGGTGTTCAGGCTATACTACACCTCTGCTTCCTCTGACCAGCAGACGATAGATGTGTATGTGGAGGATAATTTCGGACAGATGGTGAAACTCTCGTTTGAGTTCAACAGTCAAAAGGACGAGGAAAAGGAGAAAACGAATGGGGACAAGAAGTAAACTTCTCGTTTTATCGTTCTGCCTTGTTTGCCTATCCTGCTTCCGCCTTTCCGCTCAGGAGGGCGGAAAGGCTCTCTTTTCACTACCGCCGTTCGAGCGTGCCGTTGTCTGCATCAAGTACTTCGAGGGCTTACATTCTTGGAAGGATTATCCCTATGTAGGTTACGGACATCGGCTTCTGCCCGGAGAGCGGTTCACGGCAGCGATGACGGAACGGCAGGCGGACTCTCTGCTTCGGGCTGACCTGATGAAGCGTTTGATGATGTTCAAGGACTACGGGAGGGATGCCCTGATGCTTGCCGTTTTGTCCTACAACATAGGAGCAGGCAGGTTGCTGGGATACGGCAAACATCCCAAGAGCCAATTACTGCGGAAGATAGAGTCGGGCGACAGAAATTTCTACCATGAATTTGTCTCTTTCTGCCGATACAAAGGCAAAGTCCTCAGAGGACTTGTCAAACGACGAAAGGTGGAGTTTGCCCTGTTTTATATACCCTGATTACCAAATACGCCTCTTGCGACATTTTTATGCTCCGCAAGAGGCGTTTTCTTGCCGTTTTATTCGTCTTCCTCGCTATGAATGAGTAACTTTGCAAATAAATATCAAAGAATATGGGAATAGAGAAACTTACGACATTGGCTTTTTCGATGTATTCAAATAAGGGAGCGTATGCCCTGTTACTTGGTTCTGGCATCTCGCGTTCAGCTCATATTCCTTCAGGATGGGAAGTGGAAGAGAAACTTATTCAGAAAATTGGGGCATCACAAGGTGTTGCAGAGTCTGAAGATTGGCATCAATGGTACAAAGACTGCTATAAGCAATCTGCATCTTATTCCGCTCTTCTTGGAGAAATTGTAAAAACTCCTACCGAACGGGTGCAATTGATGAGATCTTTTTTTGAGCCAACGGATGAAGAAAAAGAAGTAGGTTGGAAGACCCCTACCAAAGCACATCTTTCCATTGCAAGATTGGCAAAGAAGGGATATGCTCGTGTTATCTTGACAACAAACTTTGACCGCCTTCTTGAAAAGGCGTTTGAATTGGAAGGTATTACTCCGCAAGTTATTAGTCATGAAGGAGCTATATCACAAGCAACACCTATCGTACACTGCAAGATACCAACTATCATTAAGATAAATGGAGACTATATAGATTGTCAATTCAGAAATACGACGGAAGAACTGGATGAATACCCAGAACAGATGAAATTGTACCTGCACCGTATTTTTGAGGAATATGGCTTGGTCACTTGCGGATGGTCAGGAGAATGGGATAAAGGTTTAATCAGCATAATCAATGATGCAGCGCATTCTCGTTATAATTCTTTTTTCGCTTATGTCGGAGAAGCAAAAAATAGCATAATGTCTCTGTCTCGAGATCGTATAGGAGAACTTATGCCAATAGAGAGTGCCGATAATTTGTTCTCAGAACTCTATGAGCAAATTATGGCTTTGGAAAAATATGATGCGAATGCTAATATGAACCATGAGATGATGATGGCGCGAGTAAAAAAATATCTTTCATCAAAGCAATATGACATTGAGTTCGCGGACATCATAGAAAAATGGGGAGCAGAAGCATATAATCAAATAACAGAAGTTGCTCATTATAATTTCCAGCTTAGCAAAGAAGCCTTTGATCGCTATTTAGGAATTCATCTCCGTGCAATAGCTCCACTGCTAGACGCTGCAATACTCACGGCAAGATGGGGAAATGGGTGGCATATCAAACTCTTTGGAGATATATTGATAAAACTCTGTATCAGACCTATGAAAAATGGGGAAATAACAACAGAAGGCACCCAATACCTGCATGCCTTAGCTCCGATGCTGTTATTGAATACTATTGGTATTGCTTGTGTAAAATATGGACGCTTCAAAGAGTTAAATAATATTCTAAAACTCTCTGTTCCTGCGGGCAATTTTATGGGATTTTATCGAGAACCTTTGCTTTCTCTACTTGGTGGAACGCATTGGAATAATGAGATGTGGACCGTTTTGATGGGAGCCAGCTACTACTATCCATTTAGTTTGTTCTTTCTTTGGCAATTGGAGCCTGTTTTCAAAGATTATTTCATCATAAAATCAGAATATGAAAATGTCTTCTATATGTGGGAACATCTAAAATCTCTTGTATATGGTTACAACAAATGCTACTTGATAGAGTTTAGTGTACCGATGGGTAGTTTCCTTTACAAAAGGAATGAATATAAAATGAGGAAAAAAGAGTCGGAGCCTTACACTTTGTTTTTTGAGGAAGCCGATAAATTGAAAAATAATTGGGAACCTATAAAACAAGGAATGTTTGGAGGAAGTTACGATAACTACAAACAAATTCATGAACAGGCGGAAGCATATTATCAACAATATAGAAAATATTAATTATGGAAGAACAGGTTTCAATTATAGTAACTGTCCTCGCTGCATTATTAACAGGAGGCTTTCTGATGATATTTATAGAAAGTCAGCAGGTTGCGAATAATATGGCTGAACGTTTCCATTTTATAATGCGCCCTTTCTTTCATAGTTTCACCAACTATGCAAGGTTTATATCCTCATTCAAAACCTGTTTCAGTTTCAGAGGGATAGAATCAGAAGGATATATGAAGAGATTAAAGGATGACTTAGAACAAATTTCAAGGATAGGCGGAAAATCTATAATCGCTGGACAAGAGTATCCATCAGATTATTTCACGGCAAAACAATTAGGCTCAATCTGTGAGACCATAAATGATGTATGGTATTGCATAGATAAGGATTATCATGGCTTTCAGAAAATCGAATTTGATACTCATCATGCTGAAATGTTTAGTGAACATACAATTGGTTATTTAGGAGAAATCTCGCCTAAATACAAAGGCATAGAATTAACAAAAGATTTACTTGGGAAAGTATCAGGAGATTTTTATGTCGATTTCTATCAACCGATAGAACATGTCTTGCCCCACTATGAGTATTGGTCGAAGAAGGAAAAAGAATTTAAGACAATAGCTATGATAACTATTATCATAACCTTATTTACGATGTTGCTTCTTCTCCTGTTGCGTTGCTATATTCCGATATGGGTATTAACTTCATTATGTGTTTTATGTTGTGGGTTATTGCTCTTTGAGCTGTACAAGTTAATGCGATTAGAAGACCTTACAAAGAAAATTATGCGATAACATACAATCAATAAAAGAGAATTTAGCACGATGGCTTTTTGTTACTTTTGAGCCGTCTCAACTCACTGTCAAAAGTAACGAGGTGTTTTTCATTGGGTTTCTTTGCTCCTTTCTTTTTCCGCCCGAAGCTCACGAAAGAAAGGAGCGGTCGGCAAATCTGCCGACCGCTTTACTCCGTCCGTTCTTCTTGAGTGGTTATTCGTCCCGTCCTTACTTCGGGGTGCATGGAGAAAGCCCAATTGATTTCCTCATCAGGAAGAGTGCTGTGAACGTTTCCGCCCATTACCAATCCGCAATCCTGAATGACCTTTTGCCGTGCTTCCTCCTCGCTTTCGGCAACGACTTCAAACACTCCCTCGAAAACATACTGCGTCCGTACTCTGTAAACTCTCTTTTTCATATTCTCAAAATTCAACCTTTAATAATCTGTGTTCCATTGGTTCTCCATTGGATAACCTGCGGTGGGTAAGCCAAAAATGATGTGTGCCGTAACCATAGGCAAAGAACTTGTCGAGTTCCGTTTCTTCGGCTATCCGCTTGACGGCTGCCCTCAGTTCCTCCTCATTGGCGGATAAGGTAATGGCATTGATTACCCTTACAAGGATATGGGGTATTTCGTCCGCCCAGTTGCATACGATGCTTTCTATTTCTGCTTTCATATCTGTGATGTTTTGGTGATTGTTGCTTATGCTGTCGCTTTCATTCTCTGCCTAATCAATTTGCGATTGGCATTGACAAGGCTCACTATTTGGTCGTGATATTCCGTGTTCTTGTTGCACACGCCACGACTTTGCATCACTTTGAGCGTGTCCAAATTAACCTCAATCGTTTCTATCCGTCTACCCTCAATGGTCGCCGAAAGGATAAGCGAGTTCTCTTTGAGATAGTAGGCATTGTCGAACACACAATGGTGCATTGCCACACCCTCATCCAAATGTTCCTGCACACTCTCTAAAACGTGGACTTGGATTGTGCCATCCGTGAATGAGATACCGAAGAACTTTGATTTGAGTTCGTGGAAACGCTTTTCATCCTCCATTGCCTTTTTGCGTTTCTTCTCCTTTTCTTCCTTTTCCCTTTGTCTGCGGAGTTCGTTTTGTCTTAGGTCGTGTTCCCTATGCAGGTCGGTGGGACAAACATACTTGGGGCTGTGTATGTCCTTGCCCAATCTGCGGAGCATATCCACATAGTCGCACCATATTGAAATGTCCTCTATGTCATAGCCGTTGCGAGTGGCGACTTTATAGGATTGCCAACAAGCGTCAAATGCCCTCGAATTGTCAAGAAAGTATTTCAGGTGTTCGGTTTTGCCTGCTTTTATCAATGTTTCCGCACGGCTGTCGGACAATAGGGCAGGAATGAGAACGGTTGGTACAATGCTGTGAAAATCATTCTTAAATCCATTCCTGCGGAGTGTATCCGTAGCCTTGAATTTGGGATATATCTGAGAATACGATATATGGCGGTAGGCTTCGTTGTCGTTGCGTATTGCCATTGGCGAACAGAAAGAAAAGGTATCAATGTATCTGCCCAATACTCTCTGAACGGCAACAATCGTCTTTCGTCCTTGTGCGTTCCACCAATACTGACCAATTTCAATAACGTAGGACGTTGCTTTGCATCCTTTCTCCATTTCTGCGGAGAGGAGGAACATTCTTAGTACTTGGTATTCTCCACAAGTGGTAAGTATCGTAAAGTATTGTTTCTGCCTTATCTTGCGTTCAAAGGTTTCCCTGACCTGCAACCTTGCCCTGCAATGAGGGCAGGTGCAAGTGTCCGTTGGTTTTACCATTGTCCAACTATGCCCACAATCCATACACGTTGTGCGACCTTTGGGCAGTCGATAGGCGAAGTGGTCTATGCACTCACGGAATGCCCACTTACATTGTGTCTTGCTTATCGGTCGCAGTTTTTTGCTCTCGGCAAGTACTGCCTTCTCAAATCTGTTTCTCGGTTTCATAATCTGTCCTCCTTAATCAGTTGTTACGAAATACATAGCCGTCCTTATACCAAAAGTCCGTGTCGAAAAGGTCATCGGCATATTTGGAGAAGTCGAAGTAACTCAATGCAAAATCGGATAATTCATTCTCCATTTTCGCAAGTTCCTCCGCAAAATCTTCCTTGCTTGCATAATTTCCGATGTAGTCGGATTGGAAAGATTTTACAAGGCTGTATGCGTCTTGTGTGAGTTGGGCGTTGTTGCCGTCTGCCCACACCCAAAAGGCTTCTTTCTCTGTGTCGTTCAGTCTGTCCAACTCGTCCCGAAGTTCAAAGAAGGTTTCCTCCAAATGGCTCTCGGCTATCAGAGCATCGGGGATTTCCTCCCACGCTTGGAACATATATTCGGGTTCTTCCTCGTCCTCGTGTATCTCCGCACAACGCTCCATAAAGCCGTCCAAATCGTAGAAGTCCGAAAGTTCCACCCATTCGCCCTGCAATGAGCCGTTGTTGTACTTGGCATAAGTGCCTACATAGATGCGTGCTTCGTTCAAATCCTTTGCTTCCATTTTTCTTTTGTTGTTTAAGGGTTAAAACTCGAATAGTGAGGGTTGTGCTATCTGCTGTTCCACTTGCTTCTCCGCTTTTGGTTTCTTGGCGGTCAGTTTGCGGTATTCCTCCGCTTGGTATCGCTCAATAGCCTTTTTCCGTGCTTCCGCCTTTTCCTCCTCTGTAAGTTCGATAGTATGGTTTACCACGACTTGGCAGTTGATGGACTTGCCCACCTCGATGTTATCCTCATCGTAGTAGTGAACGGCAAGGGAATATACCTCCTCATCGGACAGACCTGCACACCCCATTCTTTGGACTTCCGTCAAGATGTAGGTAATGCACTCGTCTATGTTCTTGTTCTCCTTGCGGAAACTTTCCGCAAAGAGTTCATCGTATGATGCTCTGGTTTCCAAATAGTTTTGGATAACGTCCTTGAAATGTTCTGTACCTTTCATTGTCTTTGTTGTTTTTATCAGTTGAATAATATTCCGTTGGATAGAAATTCATAATTGTTGGCTTCGCAACTCTCAGCAAAGGCTTCTTCGCTGAGTTGATATTCCATATCGTCCCTGCAAGCCTTGAAAAAGCCGTTTAAGCACTTGTTCATAAGTTCGTAAAGGGTGGTGTTGTCGGGGGCTTTCAGAAAGTCGTATATAGGCTGTAATATCTTATAGTCCATATAATAGCCCGTCAAAACACAATCATTGGTGACGAATACACGGCTCTTGCGCTTTGTCTTGTAATTGTGTCCCCAAATGGTTTTGGGTATATACAAGTCGTTCCAATAGTTATTGACAAGGTATTTCAGAAGTCTAACCCCTTTCAAATTATCTTCTTCCTCGCTGTAATGAGAAGTGAAACGATACCAATAGGAATAATCATCGTATGACCATCTGTCCACCTTGATATTGAATATCTGTTCAAAGGCTTGCAATGTCTTTCGGTTTTCTTCGTCCCAACCATAGTTGAAATGTTCCGCCCAATGGCTGTGTGCCTTTGCTTGTGCCTCTTTGGTCAGTTCGTGAAGGTTATATACCTCGTATGTTCTTGTTTCCGTTCTCATATTCGTTTGGTGTTATCGGGCTGTATTATTGATGATGTCTTCTCCATTGTCCGCAAAGACCTTGATAGTCGGTTTCCCTCCGTTTTCCTCTACGGATAGGCTTTCGGAGGTGTCGTATAATGTTTCTCCGTCCGTAATGATGACTTTCTCGTTGTCCTCAAAACAGAGAGCGTCCTCACCTTGCCACGACTTGACAAGAGCAACGGCTTCCTCGTAATTCTCGGCTGTTACTTCAAAGTGGGTGCGTTCCCAACAAGTAACCTTTCGGTCTTGGTAAAATCTGAATGCTTCCATTGTTCCTATGTTTAGATTGTTGCTAAAATGATTTCTTGGATATGGGTAGGGGCAACCTCTGAAAAGAGATAGGTGATAAACTCCTTTCTGTCTTTCCGATTGAGTTCCTTGTATAGTTCCCCAAAGGCGGATATGTTTCCGTTGAGGTAAACCGATACCATATACTCAAAGATGTTGTCCACTTCGTAGTATCTGCATTGCTGTGCGATTGTCTTGCTTCTTCTTTTCATATATCTGTCTGTTTAAGAAATGAGTAACCAAAGTATTCCTCCGATGATGAGGGTATAAGCCAAGATGTACACTGCGATTGCCAAAGTGATGGTAAGGAGTAGCCGAATGAGGAATTTCCCTGCACATATCCCTACCAGCCAAAGCCAGACGCTTCCGCCCCAAAGGAGAGAACCTGCGAGTGCAAGAGCCACCCAAATTGATATTTTGTATCTCAGTTTCATCTTGTTTGATTTTTTTGATTTATGCGGATTCCAGAGGTGAGGGAGTTGAGTTTCCATTTTCTTTTTCCCTGCTTCTCGCATATCCGACATTTTTTTTATGCGTCTTTCCGTCGGGTCGGTCGTTTTCGTTTCAGGGGCGTAAAAAGGTAGGGCTTAGGACAAACAAGGTTTTATGGCGAGAATACTACCTGCAATGAAATGGAAGTGTGGAGATTGTCGTCTAAACGGCTTGCCGCCCCGACCTTTTTTGTCCGTGGAAGCCCGGAACTACCTTTGCCGCTGACAACGAACAACCGATCCCGACATGATACACGGGCATAAGTGGAGGATGTGCAGGCAGAGAAGCGGGGCGAAAACAAAAAACGCAGTTTTCGAGGACTGCATCTTATCATAAAACGGAATACACTGAAAACAAAAAGCCGCCCCAACGGACGGCTCTATGAAAATAATTTGGAGAAAATTCTTTTTTCTCACGATATACCTTTATCTTTGCAATAGGTTATTCGAGTTATGCAAAGCGTTGTATATCACTGTTGAAGATAGGTCGCTAAATCATTACCTACTGCATTTCATAACTCACAAGGCTGTTCATAGCCAATTACTTAGACCTACATGATAGATTTTCGGCGAAAAGTATATACTTTTCACTCAAAAAGTATATACTTTTTGGGCAAAAAGTATATACTTTTTTCAGAGAAATCTAATATTTTTATAAACAACTGAATATCAAACGTTTGCATACATCAGTAAAAACGTGAATTTTAGTATATGGAAACGACCTGAAAAGATGGTACCTGGCAGGCATTTGTACAGTTTGAGGTAAATGGGAGCTTTGCAGAAATCTCGTTATAAAGTATTATGACAAGACGCATTTTCTGTAGGTCTCCATATAAAAACAAGCAGTCTGTCTTGTCAATATAGCAAAAATGTATTAACTTTGATGCCACATAACATACGGAAACTATCGGACATGAAGAAAATTACTTTACTTTTATTACTGCCTTTCGCTGCAGTTCTATCTGTGTGGAGCCAGTCCACCTTTACTATTTTCCCTAAGTTCCAAGTAGGCGACACGCTTGTTTATGACGCGGTGGACAATACTAATTCAGCTGTACAAAAAGCGATGCCAAACTCAACTCTGAGCCGCCGAAGGTTTTATTTAATTGTGAAAGAAAAGGACAATAAGGGAAACTTAAAAATAGATTATCAGATAAGCGAAATAAAAATTTACGAGAAAGACAATACGGATAAGGCTATTTGTTTCGTTAATGGTGCAGAGAAATTTTTAGAAAACGACCTTAAGAATAAAGCTATTCGTTTTACAATTGATAGCTCCGGACGTTTCCAAAGTCTGGATAACAAAGACGAAATAGCAGAGCTTTACTTGCAAAGAATATGGCCGGACGTTTTGGAGTTAGTGAAGAAACAGACAAAACACAAACCAACGGCAAAAGAAATAGCAGAAGCAAAGGAAAAGATAAAAGCGCAACTTAACATTCTGGACGTATTTGAGGAAATTCCTGCTCTTCTTAAATACTACGGGCAACCATTAATGGAAGGAAAATCGGAGAATGTAGATTCGGTTACAACAAAATATACTGTGGCACATTTAGACGATGGTACAATATGGCTGAAAACTAATATAGACCTTTTGAATGGTGATGAAACCGTGGCCAAAGATAACCCTGGAGAGGAATTTCTTAAAGATTCCAATTCGGAGGAAGATGACGATGATGACATGGACTTAGGCATTACGGCAACAAGCGAGGAGGAATATAAATATAACACAGAAGGCATTGTAACCTATTTGAAAGAGACAGTTCAACTCACGAATAAATACGAAAGTAGCGAAAGCTCTGCACTGCAAGGCGGAATAACGGTAAGGTTGATAGAAATAAAAAAGAAGCGATAAAAGACACACTGGACATAAGAACTAAAAAGCATCGAACTACTCCAGGTTGATGCTTTTTATTGTATTTCCCATCGTAATATCCGAAGGTAAGAGGCTGGTTTTACGGAGTCCTAACACATTTATATTATGACGTCTTCCTTTCGATATGTCTATTCCAGCAGAAAGATAAGCCCGCCACACCAATTCGGTGCAATAAAACTTGGTTGTATCTGCCATATCGAAATTATCGTCGAAAGGAAAACCTATTTTGTGTAACGCATATTGCACTGCTTTTTGTGCAATATAAGCCTTGCAAGGCACACGCACTATCTTCGCTTTTGCGCATCTATCGCTTTGAAGATATGCACTGATAGGCTCAGATTTCACAGTATCTGTATTATTATCAGACTCCCCAGGAACTGCATGTACAACTTTCCAACCATTCTTTGTATTAAAAAGTAAACCTACATGCGAGTAGTTATGGCGGTCTAATGCCATGACCATTGCACTTTCGGCACTTCTTCCTTCTCGAAAAATAAGGTCGCCCTTACGCAACGACAACGTATCAATATAGGCAGCAAGATTATTCGTTCTTTGCTGCCTATGACAAGACATGAATAGCAAAACTGTGGCAGACAAGACTGCAAACAGCCTACACTTCATTTTATCTTTCAAAGTATCGTTAAAGACCAAGCGTCTTGTTGGTCTTCTTCATATCACCAAGTGCTTCCTTATCGAGTCCAGATGTAAAGACGTGTCCTAAAATACCGAACGATACCATCTTGCTTTTCGTCCCATCTTGCAGAGAACCTATGCTGAAAATAAAATAATTGCTTACATCTAACTTAGAAACGAGCACCTTGTCTATGATACCTGCACCTAAAGACGCATATACTGTAGCTTCGCTGCCACCTTGTTGTTCCAAGACTTTCATTAATTCTGTGTGAATAGCCTCAACATGTTTAGTCTTGCTGGGGTTCGTGAAACATAGCAACAGAAGGACTGCGACGGGAATAATAATGCGCCAAGCCTTTTTAGGAATGTTGAGTAACTTTTCTTTACCTGATTGTTCCGTACAACAACATTCATGATTATGTTGGACGTTCTGGCTGCTTTGATTTGTTTGAGCCGCTTGACCATCTTCTTGTTGTGGTGCACCACATTGAGGGCAAAATTCAGAACTTTCGTCGATTAGAGTACCACATCTTTTACAGTATCCCATAATTATATTGCTTTAAAATTATCATAAAATTCACTGGAATAGAAATATAGCCTACGTGAATGGATTTATAAATTGCCTTGTTTCGCTACAAAGGTAACAAAAAAATAAGTAATAGATTAAGATGACAGGATTTTTCTTGTTTACACACAAAAAAAGAGTGAGTGTATCAAGATAGAATCACTCTATTGAGCCTCCTCTTTGATACACCCACTATAAATTATTGACTGCCATAAAACCTTATGGCCCGTAAACTCTTTTATTAGAGATTTGCGTTATCTTTCTTCCATTCTGCGACTGCAGGAATAATGCCAAGACTTACAATCTCATCGCGCATCTTGCAAAGATGTTCGTAAGAAGCCTTCAAGGCAGCCATTTCTTCTTCGGTTCCGGTCGGCAATTCGTAATGAACGCCTGTCTTGTCGATTGTAGTTGGCATAGCCATCATTACGTTCTTGAAGCCGAGACGGTCGTCATTAACATAGCAACCGGCAGGAAGCGTGAACTTTTCGCCACCCATTGCAGCCTCAATCATTTTAACTGCGTTATATGCCGGGCTTTGGAAAGAGCTGCGGCCACGAAGTTTTATGATACGTGAGCCACCTTGGACAGTGTCGTGCTTAATTTCTTCCCAGCGTTCTTTGCTAAGATTCATTTCCGACAATGGTTTGCCGTCAATCTTTACTTGAGAAGCAAAAACAGCCATTTGTTCGCCATGTCCACCGTATGTATGTGCACCGGTAACCTTATCTTGTCGTACACCAAACTCCAAAGCCAAGGCTTGTTGCAAACGAGTTGAGTCGAGGGCAGCCAAAGATGTCAGTTGGTTTGGTTTTAATCCAGAGTGAATTAGGGCTGTAAGCGCCGTAACATCTGCCGGATTGAAGATAACAACAACGTGCTCTACATCTGGGCAATACTGTTTAATGTAATCGCCAAACTCTGCTGCGATTTTACAGTTCCCTTTCAATAAATCTTCGCGGGTCATTCCTTCTTTACGTGGTGCACCACCAGAAGAAATAATATACTTAGCTCCTGTAAAAGCTTCACGAGGGTCAGTCGTCCAAGTTACATTTGCTCCGGGGAAAGCACAATGTGCAATTTCATCAGCAACACCATGCAAACCAGGCTCAAAAATATCGTAAAGACAAACGTTAGGAGTAAGTCTTAATGTTAAAGCTGTTTGCGCCATGTTAGACCCAATCATACCGCCGGCACCGACGATAACAAGTTTCTCGTTTGTTAAAAATGACATAATATATATTGTTTATGTTTAAAATGAAACGTTTAATTGATTATCCAACCTTTTATACCGCAAATTTACAAAAAAGAAATAGATAATTGCAACTTTACCAAAAGATATTTGTTATTTAATGTAAAAAGCTTAAAGATACCATCTCTGTATTGCAAAAGCACTAAAAAAGTTTGCTATTCAGTTAGCTTTCTGTGCAATTTGGTAGCTTTACAAGCTCAAAACGAAAACAAGCTAACAATACAAATGCGGAACAACGGCATTCGGTTTCGCACGTTCCTCATACCTTTTGAAAAATACAATAACAGCTGAGAAAGGAAAAGATATTAGCGAGAGAAACATGAGAATACGGGAGTGCAATAATTTTCTTATGACATTCCTTCGTTTTTCTTAGGAAATTGTTGTATTTTTGTACGTATCAAACCATAATACTTAAATTTAAGTATTTATATCTGTCTCTTATACACATCT
>OWIW01000074.1_pt1 | contig 84738 bp, 74 predicted proteins | sample 2433821 | NCBI WGS metagenome assembly OWIW01 (sample SAMN05065751, study PRJEB22554) | human gut metagenome | biome: ENVO:2100002; feature: ENVO:00000062; material: ENVO:00002003 | host: Homo sapiens | place: USA | reverse complement strand
TTGGCACCTTTGATTACTATATTCATTTTTCAATTACAATTTGCGGAAACTCAAGTATTTTAGAAAGGACTAGATGCAGGTAACCATTACAGGGCGAAACACAGCTGTATGAAAGCAGATCAAAAATCGCTGGCAGGCGGGCAGGATCAATATATTGAAAAAAGGAAGAAGCGAAAAACCTGGGAGCTTGAGGTTTTTCGCTTTCTTTTAACCGTTATGAAAAAGGGAAGCAGCACAGTAGACGAGTAAAATTGCCATAACTGTATTTACCAGCCTTGTGTGCTTCGAGAAGAACTTACAGAATGCGGCTCCAAACAGTGCCCAGACAAAAGATCCGGAAGCGCCGATGAGAGAAAGCAGAATCGTAAATCCGGTCAATCCCTGGAGGGAATGACAGACGGGCAGGATATAGAGCGACATAGCCGTGATTGCGTAAATATAGATTTTGGGATTGGCAAATTGCAGTATCATGCCGGAAATAAAACTGGCCTCCTTTCCGCCGTCTGTATGTAAATCCGCAGAACTTTTCCAGACCTTCCACGCGAGATACAGCATATAAGCCGCTCCCAGAATCTGCATGCCTGTTTTTACTCTGGGGAGATACGAATAGAGCGTTGCACTGAATGCGGTACAGACAGTCATGACTGCGCTGAATCCGGCCAGTATACCGAGATTAAACCGAATGCTTCGGCGAAATCCCAGACGTATGGCGTTACTCATGGAAAGCAGATTGTTGGCACCAGGCGTATAGGCAGTTATAAAACAGTAGATTAGAAAATCATATAAATGGAACATCTCAACCCTTCTTTCTTTTAGAGTCTATTTGAACAGTGATAAATACCCGCTTATGAAAATCACAAGGACGATAACCGGCAGGACGCAGCTTATGTATTTCCTGGCAAAGGCAGGGTATGGCAGTCCTTTTCCAATGGAAGCTTCTTTGATAAATTGATTCCAGCCCCAGCCATAACGCCGGGTGCAGAACAAAAGGAATACCAGACTTCCCAGTGGAAGCAGGTTATTGCTTAAAATGAAATCCTCCAAATCAAGAATACTGGTTCCGTCCCCCAGCGGCTGAAAGCCTTTCCAGATATTGAAACCGAAAATGCATGGCAGGGACAGCAGCAGAAGCAGTATAAGGTTTACGGAAACCGATTTTTTTCGGCTGCATCCGGTCAGATCCATTCCGTAGGTAACAATATTTTCGATCACCGCGATAACGGTGGAAATGGCAGCAAACACCATGAAGAGGAAAAAGAGACTGCCCCAGAGCCGTCCCCCGCTCATGACATTAAAAATATTCGGCAGGGTAATGAACAGGAGATTTGGTCCGCTGTCCGGCGCTACCCCAAAGCTGAAGCAGGCCGGAAAGATAATCAAACCCGCCAGAAGTGCGACCGCGGTGTCCAGGATACCCATGTAAAGGGCATCGCTGGTCAGGGAATGGCTCTTGTCGATGCGGCTTCCAAATACGGACAGAGTGCCGATTCCGATGCTGAGTGTAAAAAACGCCTGCCCCATAGCTGCAAAGATACATTCCTGCACTCCAATTCTCTGTATGGTTCCAAAGTCAGGATACAGGTAATAGCGCAGCCCTGTTTCCGCATTGGGAAGCATGACGGATTTGACGGCCAGAATGAGCAGAAGACAAAAAAGAAGCGACATCATGATTTTTGTGACACGCTCCACTCCCTTTTGCAGACCGACAGCGCAAATACCGAACGAGAGAACAATTACAATAAAGGAACAGAGAATCATGGATAGCGGATTGCTTAATAAATTAGAGAATACATGGCCAATCTCATCTGAGGTGAGTCCCTGAAAATCCCCTTTCACCATCTTGAAAAAGTAATAGAGCAGCCAGCCGCTGATTACCGTATAAAACATCATCAGCAGATAGTTTCCAACGATGGTTGCATACTTAAACAGGTGCCATTTTGTGCCTTTGGGTTCCAAAATATTGAAGGACTGCGCGGTACTGCGCTGACTGGCCCTGCCTACCGCAAATTCCATTACGACAACCGGCAGGCCCAGTATGACCAGGAAAATCAAATAAATGATAACAAAGGAGGCTCCACCATACTTCCCTGTAATATAAGGAAAACGCCAGATGTTTCCAAGACCGATGGAGCAGGCCGCTGTGATCAAAATAAATCCCAGACGCGATGAGAAATGTTCTCGTTTCATAATTCGAATGCTTCCTTTCCTCTTTACAAGCTGATACCATAATAGTATAATGATATAAAATGATTAATATATTGCACCGATGCAATATAATGGTACAATATGTGCGATATAATGTCAATAGAAAGGAGCGATATTTTTGGATTCAATGAATATGATCGTTGCTAAAAATATAAAACGGCTGAGGGAAGAAAACAAATTAAGTATGGATGAGCTTGCAAAGCTCAGCGGTGTCAGCAAGAGTATGCTTGCGCAGATTGAGCGCGGAGATGGAAATCCTACGATATCTACATTATGGAAAATTTCAAATGGAATGAAGGTGCCTTTTGATGCCCTGACAGTCCGTCCTAAGAGTCCCTATGAAATTGTGAAAACCTCGGAGATTCAGCCGCTGCTGGAAGACAGCGGAAAGGTGAAAAACTACTCACTTTTTCCAGACGATGAAAACCGGAGATTTGCCGTATATTATCTGGAGCTGGACAGGGGGAGTTATTGGGAGTCGGAACCTCATTTAAAGGGAACAACCGAATTTATCATGGTTTTTGCTGGAAAAGTTGAGATCAGTGCCGACGGTCAAAAATTTGAAGTCGAGAAAGGCGAAAGCATCCGGTTTAAGGCCGATACCATACATTCATATAAGAATGTAGGAGATGAGCAGGTGATTTTGCATATGATTTTGTATAATCCGTAGCTGGGCGGCTGTGCCGCGCCTGAGGCAGGACATGAGAATACGTCTGTGGAACCACGGACTGCTGCGGAGAGTGAAACGGATAGTCCGCAGTATTGATATTGTATTTATTGAGTCACAGAAGGGAGGCATAGTATGTGGTTTTGGTGGTATATGTTTGTGTGTGATTTGCTGGTTCCGCTTACTATGATAATATGTGGGAAAATGATGTGGAAGCATCCTCCTGCAAAGATAAATGGAATGGCAGGATATCGGACAGCGCGTTCCATGAAAAATATGGATACATGGAAATTCGCGCAGAAGTACTGTGGAAGATTGTGGTGGAAGATTGGCTGGATCATGCTGTTTTTTTCTGCTTTGATTCCGATTCCGTTTTATCGGGAAAATGATTCTGTGATCGGAGCGGCAGGCGGAATTTTATGTATGATACAGTGTGTGGTGTTGCTTGTATCGATTTTCCCAACCGAAAAAGCATTGAAAAGGAATTTTACAGATGATGGGATGCGAAGATGAGTTTAGACAGAGTTTCGCAGTGACAGCAGGATCGCCGTGACTCCGTTGGTTTTATCAGAAATTTCCCCCTGTGATTTGGAGGGGAACAGCAAGCTTTTTGAAATATAAAATTTACGATAACTGAATATTGCAATAAGCAAAAAGCTGCCGTTTTTATAGAAAACTATAAGACTGGCTGCTTTTTTGCTGTCATTAACAGGAATCTATACCAGATTCGTATACAAGTTCAAATGATATTCGTATATGCATTGCATGCATACTCAAAGAGTGGTACAATAAACTATACCCATTATGAGCAGGGCGAAGATATAGAGTAGATTTCGGATTTTTAAGAAATGGAGGACAGAGTTGGAAAAAAACAATGAGTTGAATGAACTGATCTACGAATACTATAAATCTCGTATCCTCTTTGGTATATACAGGTACGGTGAACAATTGAAGTCGGTACCTCAAATTTGTTCCTCATTCAGGCTGGCCCGGAATACCGTACAGATTGCGTTAAACAGGCTGGAAGAGGAGGGCTATATAAAGACAGAAAAACGGAAAGCTGCCAGGGTTATTTATCAGGGATCGGAGGAACTGTTCAGAGAAAATGTAGTAAGGTATTTTGCTCTGCGCAGGGAGGGGATTCTGGATATTCAATTGAGTAGTAATTTATTGTTCTCATCAATCTGGGAAAAGGGTATGCAGAATTTAAGACTGGGTATGCAAAATCGAAACGGTGAGGCGGATACGGCGGGGAAAGCCGCATACGAGCCAATCCGGCTGTATATCGACGTTCTGAATACATTTCATAATGATTTGATGCTTGGCCTTTTTTGGCAAAGCATGCGTTATATCAGCTATTTCTATCCTCCGAGAGATGACAGGAAGGCGAATTATGCAGTGGAAGATTTATTATCCGTGGAGAAGGCAAAACGCCTGAAACAGGAAACAGATGCTTATTATTTGAATATCTATTTGGGTATTGTGGATTTTATTGAGACAAATCATGAAACATATCATCTGGAACATGAGGCTCAGATTCCGTTTACATGGACAATTTACCGAAAGCGGCCGCAGATGCGTTATACACTGGCCTCCACCGTGATCCGTGAGATTCTATGGGAGGTTTATCCGGTTGGAAGCTATCTGCCATCACTGCCCAAGATGGCGGAGCGGTATCAAGTTTCCCTGATTACAGTACGCCGAACTCTGGAGGTACTGAATTCACTTGGGATAACTAAGACTTATATGGGCGTTGGAACAAAAGTCTGTCTGGAATCAATTGATATGGATATCATGGGCAGATCTGAAATCCGGGAAAACCTGCGCCTTCACGGTGAGGCTATGCAGATACTGGCTTTGACGGTTCACGACGTGACTCTCCATACCTTGGAAGCGGCTAAGAAAGAGAGAAAGGAGGAGCTGCTGCAGACTATAAGAATGCTTCGTGATAAAAACAACAGTATACTCTGCATTGACATTCTTATGGATTTCATTTCAAGTGAATGCTCTTTAGCAACGATACGGGAGATTTATGGAAAATTGAGAGAACTTATAGCATGGGGGTACATTTTTTCTGCTGTCATAGCGGGAACCGGGCAGACAGAAGTTCATTTGCATGAGTTCATCTGCCAGTTAGAAAATGCTTTACAAGCTGACAATTCAGGAGTATTTGCAGACCTGTGGCAGTCGTTTATAGAGGAGAGGGTAAATTTCTTCTATAAAAAGTTTCCTTTGTGGAATACCTCACGGGACGCCGTGGATGAAGAAAAACGATGAAGTGTATCCGGACTGACGGAGCATTTCCGGGGAATGGAGGAGGTTATGAAAAGAGGAAACAAGAACCGGGCGATAGCTTTTGTTTTAGCGACACTGGCCGTTTTGTCGCTTGCGGTCTGCGTCTACATGAAACAGCTTACCAAAACAACTGATGCTTCGGTTGTCGCTTCGATGCAGGAATTATCCAGACACGATATGCAGAATATTCAAAGCGAATTGGAGAACTCGTGGGACTCCCTGTCTTCAGTTTATACCAGAACGATGATTAGCCAATGCGTAAGTATACAGGAAGTTTGCAGACGTTTAAATTTAGAGCAGATTTCAAACATATTCAATACAATTTATTTGGTGGATTCTGATGGAAACACCTACTCCAGCTCGAATGTGATAAAAAATGAAAAGGATAAAGAGTTCGTGTCGCCTCTGCTCTTCGATCAAGATAAAATTGTCATGCGCTATGACAATATGGACATATTGGAAACACTTACAGAAAGTCTCGTCTATGGCGTTCAGGGGGAGCCCTTTGAGGTGGAGGGGATTCAGTTTATCGGGATCATCGGCTTTTCAAAGATCAGCCTCATGGAGGACCGCCTAAAAATAGACAGCTTTGACGGGCGGGGATATACCGGAATCATTGACATAGACGGAAATTACGTTGTCAACCGGGACCGCAGCGCAGGAATAGGAAAAATAGACAACTATTTTGAACAGCTGCAGAATCGTGCTGGTCTGTCGAAAAAGGAAGTTTCGGATATTATCACCCGAATCGCGCAGGGAGAAGAGTTACTGCTGCGCTTTCATTATATAGATCAGGGAGCACAGGTGGTATCCTTTATCCCAATGCCAGGTACAACATGGAGTATCGTACTGACGGTTCCTCAGGAAGTATTCCGTGAACAGACTCAGCAGTTTATACTTATGACAGTAGTGATGCTTGTGGTCGTTGTGATAGTACTGTGCCTCATGATGTTAGTTATTGTCCGTATCTCTCTGATTTCTGCGACGGCAAAAGCAGAAGCAAAATCCCGTGGGGAGTTTCTTTCGAATATGAGCCACGAGATCCGCACGCCGCTCAACGGAATCATCGGACTGATCCATCTGATGCAGCAGAACATCGGGGATAATGAACGGATGACAGGATATCTTAGAAAAATTGATTCAACTGCGAAATACCTGCTCTCACTTGTCAACGACATTCTGGATATGTCAAAACTTCAATCTGACAAAATGGTATTGGTGCCAAAGCCGTTTTCTGTTAATGAGCTGGTTTCTACGACGGAATCCCTGATGCGCAGTCATATGGAAGATAAGGGGATTGACTTCCGGGTAGAAACCAACATTATCTGTTCCGGCCTTATTGGAGACGATATAAGGATTGAACAGATCCTCGTCAATATTCTGGGAAATGCGGTTAAATTTACACCGGAGGGCGGCCGTGTTACTATGCGGGTATTTCAGTCGGCGGTAGACGGAGGGATATTGACGACCTTTCAGGTAGAAGACACCGGCTGCGGCATGAGCGAAGAGTTCCAGCAAAAGATATTTGATCCGTTTAGCCAGGAGCGCAGTGGTATTTCCCAGGGGAGACAGGGGACTGGTCTTGGCATGTCCATCAGTTCGCTGCTGGCGAAGCAAATGGGAGGAACACTGGCCGTGAAGAGCCGGCCTGGTGAAGGAAGCTGCTTTACCTTTACCATGATGTCAGAGACTGCCCCTGAAGATTTGGCAGGTACTGCTGTGGCGGATAACGCGCATCAAGACCGTGAAAGCGAGAAAAAACTACATATTCTGGTAGCCGAGGATAATGATTTAAATGCGGAAATCCTTATGGAAATCTTGGATACGTCGGGATTTACCGCAGTTCGGGCTTCGGATGGGGGCGAGGCAGTTGATCTGTTTGAAAAATCCCAGCCATACGAGTTTGATATTATCCTGATGGATGTGCAAATGCCTGTGTTTAATGGCTATGAGGCGACAAAGCTCATCCGCAGGCTAAATCGTCCAGACGCAAAGACAGTTATTATTTATGCCTGTACAGCCAATACATTTAGAGAAGATCAGGTGAAGGCGAGGGAAATCGGAATGGACGGCTTCATTGCAAAGCCAATCGACGTAAACAAGCTGATGCAGAAGCTTGGAGCAGGAAAAAGAGGGGAGAAGAGATGAAAAATTGGAGACGGATTGTCGTGGGGGGAATACTCCTTGTTATGCTTATGGGGATACTTACCGGGTGCAAAACACAGGAAGCAGAAAAGAGGCAGATCACACTGAAAGTAAAGCTTCCGCCACTGACGGTGGCCAATGCCGACACGGGCATTACTGATTCCTATGAAGTACTGAACATGGCGGGGGAGGCATTCGCCGCCCAGTACAAAGATTACGATGTCACGGTGGAGGTTGTAAAGTTCGGTTACACGGAGGAGGATGAATATATTACCGGCTGCTTTGATACGGATGATGCAGCGGACATTCTGCTTGAAGGCTATTTTAACATGGCAGGATATATACATACGGGCCGCGTGGTGCCGCTGGACGACATGATCACGGAGGAAATGCGGGCAGATGTTGATGACGCGCTCTGGAAGATGAGCCAGGTGGACGGTAAGACGTATATGCTGCCCTATTACAGCCTTCAAAATACGCTGATTTATAACAAGGATCTGTTCCGTCAATGCGGACTGGCGGAGTATATTGGAGTGGATGGCGTGATACAGAGCTGGACGCCGGAGGAATGGGAGCACATTCTGTCCACATTGGCTGCTAATCTGCCTGATATGACCTATCCCATGCTGATGTACGCCAAGAATGACCAGGGGGACACGCATATCATGACTTTACTGCGCAGTAAGGGGAGTCACTTCTTTGACGAAAATGGCCGTTTTAATCTCAATACGGAAGAGGGAATTGCCGCCCTGCAGTGGATCGTGGATTCCTATAAAAAGGGTTATTTTCCAGCCGGCTGTGAGAATATGGAGATTGTTGACTGCAGCGATCTGTTTATCAATAACCAGCTTGCCATATACATGGCAAACAGCGCCACGCTGCCCAGTATGGACAGGAACTCGACAGGAACTGCCAATTTCCCCAGTCCGGATGGGAAGGGATATAATACGTCGTTTGTCACCGGTTTCGAGATTTTTGACAATGGCGACACGGAGAAGGTCCAGGCGGCCAAGGATTTTCTGCGTTATTTCATGTCTGATGAGGAACTCATGAACTACGCGCAGGTAGGAATCCCTGCCAGCAACGCCACTGCACAACGTGTGAGCAAGCACATTTTTATGCAGGAGGCCTATACTGCGAACACTGCCAATACGGTGGATTTTACCGCGAACAACCCAAACTGGCGCGGTGTCCGCGACGTATTCTACACGCATATCCACAAGCTGCTTGCCGGGACCATAACGCCCGAGGAGGCAGCCGAGGCGCTTGATGCGGATTGTAATGCGGCGATTGAGACAGGATGGAAGAATAGTAAACTGCACAGTCCGGACAACTAGTAGTTTTCTGGAATCCGAATACTGGCTGCGTTATGAAATTTATATTTTTCTACCATGCGTTTTTTCATATGAACCAAATTGAAGCGGTAACAATCTGCTATGCCATCTGCAAAGGAGACCGCATTCCCTTCTCTTAACTGCTGAAACGCCAGAATGACCTGCTTATTAAGATGTGATAGTGTATGTTTCTTGGACGGATAATATGCAAAATGGTGTCCCCATTCAAGAAGGTGATTGGTTTCAGATAATATAACAGATAAAGGTTCTAACGTGGTATGTTTCATTATGGATTCCAAAATATCCGTTAAATAAATAGAATCTGGAGAAGTAAAACGGTCTGCTAACTCATTCAGTTCTGCCTGGGTAAACTGTGGAGCTGCAACTAAAGCTGCCGGACGAATAATTAATACCATTAGCTGTAAGGCCTGAAGGTAACGTACTGCCTTTTCTACGTACCCGGAATTAAGCGCCAGCTGATGAAGTTTCATATCATCCGGTTCTATAACTACCGTGCCTTTGCCATTTAACGTTTTTACGAAGCCTCTCTGTTCCAGCTCTGATAATGCCTTTCTGACTGTCGATAAAGAGACATCATACTGGCTGGCCAGTTGCTTTTCATACGGGAGATACATTCCAACAGGATATTCTCCAAGGCCGATTTTTAGATTGATATCATCAACGATTTTTGAGTAATAATAATCCTGACCGCGCATAGGATTCCACGAAAACTTTAAATTAGTCTGTGCAGGACATTTTGGAGTTGTCTCTGCCAGGTAATTTAAAGTTTTTTCAATGGTATCCGTAAGTTCCTGATACATAGTTGATAACTGTCTGTACTTTGTGAGTGGATCATTGTCCTTTAATGTATCTATAATAATACTGGTTAAAGAGACAGACCCCTCCAAAAAGTGCTTAGAGAAATAGGGGCAATCTTCTGTAAAGAATGCAAGCTTATTATGAAGACCAAATGTAGAATAGAGTTCGCTGAACAAGGAATTCCCACCTATTCTTAATATATCATATCCTAATTTAGAAGGAGAAGACCAGCCTCCTGAGGCATATCCCAAACGCAATGCTTTCATAGCCTGTTTATAGTGGGGCATTATCTCCACATCACAGCCCTGCAAAGAAAAAACCATAAGTGAAGGAAGTATGAGAGCAAAAGTCTGATATATCTGTAAAATGTTCTGCTTTTGTTTTAAAATCTCGTAAACAGTACTTGTTGAATTACAAGTATCTTTTTTTGAAGCAACAATTGGTGCAAGACGAGGCAGAATAGTAACCAGCCCCTCCGCGCGCAATGCGTCAAAGACACGGTTAATCGTATATCTGCTAACATGAAATTGCTCGCAATACATCCTTGAAGACGGCAAGGCATTTCCAGGAGGTATTTGGCCCTCCAAAATACACTGCTTAATTTCATTATATACAAAAGTGAATTTTGTTTCTTGTGGTTTCATAACCCGCCTCCTTTCTGCCTGAATTATACCATGACAAACCAGTTTTGTCAGTATCAAAAGACGCTAACCTATTTGCACACCTTACCAATATGGCTGTTGCCAATATATCAGGTAAATAGTTATAATAAAAACGAAAAATTATTATGAAAGAGATTAAAAGCCATGGAAAAACAAAAAATCTTAATTGTAGACGATTCAGAAATGAACCGCGCGCTTTTGATAGATATCCTGGAAGAACAATATGATGTGGCGGAGGCTGAAAATGGTGCAGAAGCAATTTCTCTCCTTTCAAGGCATAGAACAGATTATTCCCTTCTGCTTCTTGACATTATGATGCCTGAAATGGATGGATTTGAAGTATTGGCCTACATAAATAAATACCACTGGAATGATACCTTTGCTGTTATTATGATTTCGGCTGATGATTCCCCTGCGAATATAAAGCGAGCCTACGATTTGGGGGCGTTTGACTATATCAGCCGTCCTTTTGATTCGACCATTGTCCAGCGCCGGATTTCTAATACGATGTTTTTATATGCACGCCAGCAGCGTCTTGAGAAAATTATCGCAGAACAGTTTCACGAGCAGGAAAATAATAATAGGCTAATGATCTCAATCCTGTCTCATATTGTGGAATTCCGTAATGGGGAGAGCGGCTTACATATATTGCATGTGAATACTATTACAAAATATTTGCTAAAGCAGCTGGTCCGGCTTACAGATCAATATCCTTTGTCCAAAGCAGATATTTCTTTAATCAGCACTGCTTCCGGGCTGCACGATATTGGGAAAATCTCCATTTCAGATACAATATTGAATAAACATGGACGTCTGACAGCAGAGGAGTTTGAAGTGATAAAAACTCATTCAATGATCGGAGCCAATATGCTGTTAGACCTGCCCATTGAGCAGCAGGAAGCCCCGCTTGTCATAGTAGCTACTGAGATTTGCCGATGGCACCACGAAAGGTATGACGGCAATGGTTATCCGGATGGATTAAAGGGGGAAGAAATACCCATAGCTGCCCAGGTGGTCGCGCTGGCCGATGTATACGATGCCTTGACCAGTGAGCGCTGCTATAAAAAAGCTTATTCACATGAAGAGGCTTTAAAAATGATTCTGGAAGGACAATGTGGTGCATTTAATCCTATTCTTTTACGGTGTCTGCAGGAAATTGCTGACACACTTGAAAGTGAGCTTATGGATATCTCTTCTGAACAGGAGACTGAAAATATTCAGAGCATAAGACATAAAATAGACTATGACAGGTTATTTTCCTATGAAAAATACACCTTCCTGTCTCGTAAACAGAGGGAACTGCAATTACTATATATTGACTCGTTAACCAGCGTCTACAATCGCCGGTATTATGACGAGCATTTTCAAGGCGCAGATGATATTCAGGCGATGGTTGTAATAGATGTAGATAATTTTAAATATATCAATGATAATTATGGCCACGATGCAGGCGATATCGTGTTACAGAGAATTGCGCAAACTGTTTTATCCTGTGTACGAAAAACAGATGCCGTAATCCGTTATGGTGGAGATGAATTTGTAATTATCTTTTTCAGTATTCCCCCGGATATATTCGAGAAAAAACTGGAGAGGATCAGGCACTCTGTCGATAGATTGATAATTGAGGACTGTCCTGAATTACATATGTCTGTAAGCATAGGCGGATCTTATGGAAGCGGAACTACAAAGAAACTCTTCAAAGCTGCAGACAATATGATGTACCAGTCAAAAAATACAAAAAATAAAGTGACCATATGTTTCCTTAACGAGGATAAGGGCAGCAGAGACTTCATCTAAACGGAGGGAATGTGATTATGAACGTGATAGCATCAATGGGTAATGATAAAAAGAATGCTGCAGCACGATTTCTTATATATAGCTTTATCGGACTTCTGATCTTTAGTATTGCTGTTTTCAGCCTGCTGGGAATTTATATGAACCGAAAAAGCCGAGACACCATCTGTGAAGTTGGTGAAATATACATGTCTGGAATGAATGAACAAATGTCCGGACATTTCGAAAGTGTTATTGAATTACGTTTTAGTCAGGTCTGTGGTATTGCTTCCGTAGTTTCATCGGATAATAGAGACAAAGAGAAACTATATGAGGAACTTGTTTACAGGGCACAAGTCAGAGATTTTGACTATGTAGCACTCTGTTCTGCCGGGGGAAAACTTGAAATGCTTTATGGACAGCCCATACAGCCGATTAATCCGGATCCTTTTATACAATCATTAATACAGGGGGAACAGAAAGTCGCTGTAGGTATTGATTCGACTGGTAATGAAGTGGTACTGTTTGGCATTGAAGCCGCTTATCCGATGCAGGACGGTGGCAACAGTATCGGCCTGGTGGCTGCTCTCCCGTTGGAGTATATCACTGGTTTCCTTTCTCTGGCGGACGAAAATCAATTGATGTATTATCATATTATTCGGCCAGACGGCAGTTTTGTAATACAAAATCCCAACACAGAGTTATTGGATTTTTTTGAACAATTACAAAATCAACCTGCCGCTGTAACAGATAAGTCATTTGCAAAAAATACTATTGAAGACTTCGGCCTTGCTCTAAGAGCGCATAAAGAGTATGCTGCAATACTTGAAATAAACGATGAAGCACGACAAATTTATGGCACGCCATTACCTTATTCTGAGTGGTATCTGGTAGCAGTAATGCCTTACAGTGTATTGAGTGGTACGATAGACCGTCTGAGCAGTCAGCGTATGGTGATGACGTTGTTAGCCTGTGCATCAGTTTTGATGATCCTGACATTGATCTTTCGATGGTATTTCTCCATAACCCGTTCTCAGCTGCATGAATTGGAGGAGGCCCGTCAGGTGGCTCTTGAGGCAAGCAGAGCCAAAAGTGAATTTTTAGCTAATATGAGCCATGATATCCGTACCCCCATGAATGCAATCGTAGGCATGACCGCGATTGCCACAGCCCACATAGATGACCGGGAACAGGTACAGAATTGCCTTAGAAAAATTACATTATCGAGTAAACATTTATTAGGGCTGATCAATGATGTTTTGGATATGTCGAAAATAGAAAGTGGTAAATTAACGTTAACAACAGAACAAATTTCATTAAAGGAGGTTGTTGAAGGAATTGTCAATATTATGCAGCCACAGGTTAAGAGTAAAAAGCAAACCTTTGACATACATGTTGAAAATATCCTGACAGAAAATGTGTGGTGCGATGGTGTTCGTTTAAACCAGGTTTTACTAAATCTCTTATCAAATGCAACGAAGTATACACCGGAGGGCGGCTCGATACAATTATCCCTTTCTGAAGAAAAATCTCCGAAAGGAGAAGACTATGTCCGAATTTACATCAAGGTCAAGGATAATGGAATCGGTATGTCGCCGGATTTTCTGAAAAAAATATATGAATCCTACAGCCGTGCGGATGAAACCAGAATACATAAAACTGAAGGTGCCGGTTTGGGAATGGCGATTACTAAGTACATTGTAGACGCAATGAAAGGAACCATTGATATAAAAAGTGAGCCTGATAAAGGAAGCGAATTTTTTCTTACGTTTGATTTTGAAAAAGCGGCTGCAGTGGAAATGGATATGGTTCTTCCATCGTGGAATATGCTGGTGGTTGATGATGACGAATTATTAGGTAAGGCAGCCATGGACGTACTAAAATCCATCGGAATAAAAGCAGAATGGGCATTAAGTGGAGAAAAGGCAATAGAACTGGTAATCCAACACCATAAAAAAAGAGATGATTATCAAATTATTCTATTAGATTGGAAACTGCCTGGTATGAATGGGATTCAGGCTGCAAAAGAAATCCGGCGTAATCTGGGAGATGAAGTGCCAATTCTGCTGATTTCTGCATACGACTGGAGTGAATTTGAGGCGGAGGCCCGTGAAGCAGGTATTAGTGGTTTTATTTCCAAGCCACTTTTCAAATCTACACTGTATCATGCTTTGTGTCAGTATATGGACATTGAAACGGACCACGGCCAGAAATTGAACCCAAATATTGATCTGTCCGGATGCCGTATCTTGCTTGCCGAGGATAATGAGCTTAACTGGGAGATTGCGAGTGAATTATTATCTGACCTGGGCGTAGAACTGGATTGGGCAGAGGATGGACAGATCTGCCTGGATATGTTCCAGAGCTCACCAGCGGGGTATTACGATGCCATTCTTATGGATATCCGAATGCCGCATGTGACAGGGTATGAGGCTGCAAAGATAATCCGGGGATTAAATCACCCGGATGCTTTATCTATCCCAATCATTGCCATGAGTGCAGATGCCTTTTCTGATGATATACAGCGTTGCCTGGAGGCCGGTATGAATGCCCATATAGCAAAGCCTATCGATGTAAAAGAATTGAAACGCTTATTAAAAAGATATTTAATATATTAAATCAGCGAGTGTCCATACGCTGCTGACGGGCATATTCTTTGAGACCCGCCATATCCCCTTTTAAGTAGAGTTTTTCCACTTCCCGATTGTATCCCACGACAATTTCGCGGTGCTTCTCCATAAACTGCTGCAGAATATAATCTACTGTCGTTTCGTTTATGGAGATGCTGCCTCCTTTATGGTTAGCATAGTGCACAATCAGGGACGTATTCGTTTTTATGACGGCATTTAACCGTGTTACTGTTTTATGCACCCAAACCACCTCCTGAATCGGTATCACATTTGCATAACAGGGGCCATTGATACATTCGATGATATATTTCTCATCCATACGGCACCAGTCTCGCAGCTGTTCACCACTTTCCCAGGTTTTTTTGAGCCTCTCCACAGCGGCATCCGGATTCTGTGTGGTGTTGGCATATCTTCTAAGGCTTTTAACAAATATTTTCTCAGGGTCTTCCTTAATTTTACGATACAGTGCAGAAAATGAAAGAACTAAAATAGAAATGCTGAAGATTTCCCCATACAATTTCATGCCTTCCGAGGTTATGCTGCTTCCTTTCGCCAATAGTTGGGCGAAGTCAAATAAATCAAAGAAGAAAACGATAAACAAAGCGGCTCCGATGGTCAATGTTAAGATGATCAGCATAATCATTTTTTTGTTGCTTCTTTTCCAGTTTTCATTCATTTGAGTTCCTCCATAATCCATTTCGGTTTTTTAATATTCAGCGGCCTGTTTCAGTCCGCTGCCGCTCCACATAGTATCCTTTTCCTTATATTTATCATATAGACATGTCATAGTTTTAACATAATGAAGGGGTGTATGTAAAGAATATGCCGTGAATGGGAGCGGAAATGTAATGAATGGGAGAGGAGAGTAACAAGAGGCTAGTTTACCCGCAAAACGCGGTCAATTACCGTTTAAGAGGAAAAAACAGCGAGGCCAGGAAGTCTATGGAGACTGGGAGCATCGGAAGAGGATCCCAGACAGAGTCTAACCATTCATAAAGCTGCACTTCCAGAAATACTTTGGGCTTTCATACAAAATGGGCTGGTAGTGATTTTGCAGAGCTGAAGGCGGCCGGTGGTGAACGTATAGAAGGAAGGCATTCGAAACTGCCCTCTGGCTTCCCTGTTTTGCCAATGTAAATGCGGAATAGCAGTTTTATGAGTTCTGGGTTCTTATACCGAGCTGCTTGCTCAAATCAGATCCCTCACCGCATCGACAAACCGCCTGATATCATCCTCCGGATTCAAGGGATACAGAAGCCCATAAGGAATGCTGTATTCCCAGTTTACCGGTATGGTGACAAGTCCCGGATGCACGTCCTGCCAGCATTCCAGCGAGAGCAGCACATTTTCCGTTTCGGCGCAGCGGTTAAAGACTGAGATATCGTAAAAATGCGGAGTATCTTCGATTTGAATTTCCGGGTGATTCCGATTTAAGTCATTCCGGATAAAGTCATTGGTGCCGGAATCGCCCTCGGCAACCATCATAAGCGTTTCTCCGTAGAGGTCAGAGATTTCCAGATTCTGTTTGCAGGCCAGGGGATGCTCTCTGGACACGGCACACATCTTTTTGTAGCGTCCAAGCTGGAGAAAACTGCATTTTTCCATCCAGAGTCTCGAGTCGCAGACTCCAACCAGAAAATCGAATTTTTTACCAAGCTGTGCAATCTCGGAGAGGATGCCTTCGTGATTGTCTTCAAAAGGAACCAGGTGAAGTTTGTAATTGGGGAAGGCCCGATTGACCCTGTACCAAAGATCCATAAACGGTTTAGCCGGATTTAAAAGGGAAGTTCCCACACAGAACATGCGGTCAGCATCATCCATGGCCTGCCTTGCCTGCTCGATGGAACGCCTGGAATAATCGAACAGAAAACGCGCATCTCTGTAGATGACTTCTCCGGCAGGTGTCAGATGAACGCCGTGCGCACTGCGCAGAAGAAGCTTCAGCTTCAGATGCTTTTCCAGTGCATTGATCTGTTTCATTACAGCGGTCGGTGAGAGGAATAGAGTTTCTGCTGCTTTTGTAAAGCTGCCGCAGTCGGCAACACATACAAAGACGGTCAGCTGGGGATTAAACATGGTCAGCCTCCTGGACTAAACAAAGCATTAACTATAAGTTAATACCAAAGTAACATATTGGAGATTCCGTGTCAAGAAATGCTGTTTTATAATTAAGCCAGAAATTAAAAAGGAGGCGGGTAATATGGCAGAACTCATTGCTTATTTTTCAAGAAAGCATCAAAACTATGTGAACGGAATGCTCAAAAACCTGGAAGTTGGCAATACGGAAATCGCTGCAGGCATTATTCAACGGTTGACAGGAGCCGATCTCTTTAAACTGGAGCCAGTTCAGGAGTATTCCAGGGATTACAACGAATGCATCGCGGAGGCGCAGATGGACCAGAGGCGGGGCGCCAGGCCGGAGTTAAAGCAATATCCGGAGGAATTTGAGAAGTACGATACAATTTATCTGGGATTTCCAAATTACTGGAGCACGATGCCGATGGCAGTATTCACATTTCTGGAGCATTTTGATTTCACCGGTAAAACGATTTGTCCGTTTTGCACCCACGAGGGCAGCGGCATGGGCAGCAGTGAGGCGGATATCCGCCGCTTTTGTCCCGGCGCAAAGCTGAAAAAAGGTCTGGCGATCCGAGGCGGAAGCGCCGGATCTGCGGAACCGGAGATACGCAGGTGGCTGAAATGACAGACGGTAGCTGAAATGACAGAAGGCGGCTGAAATGACCACGAATAATTCAAGGAGGGAATATAAAAATGGCAGTAAAACAGACAGCAGGCCGGGAGGCACTTGGCGCGTTTGCGCCGAAATTTGCAGAATTAAATGACGATGTTCTTTTTGGGGAGGTCTGGTCCAGAGAGGATAAACTTTCCCTTAGAGACCGTTCACTGGTTACCGTGACGGCGTTAATGGCGCAGGGACTTACGGATTCCTCATTTAAATATCATTTAGAGACCGCGAAGAAAAATGGAATCACAAAAACAGAAATCGCCGAGATTTTGACACATGCGGCGTTTTATGCGGGCTGGCCGAAGGCGTGGGCGGCATTCCGCATGGCGAAGGAGGTTTGGACGGCTGGTGAGGTGACCGCCAGCGCCAAAGAAGAGTACGCGGACAGCATGATATTTCCAATTGGGGAGCCGAATGACAGCTTTGCAGAATATTTCACCGGCCAGAGCTACTTAGCACCTGTTTCCGCAGACCAGGTGGGTATTTTCAACGTGACCTTCGAGCCGGGCTGCCGCAATAACTGGCATATCCACCGTGCCGACAAGGGCGGCGGGCAGATACTTATCTGTGTCGCAGGGCGTGGGTATTACCAGGAATGGGGCGGGGAGGTACGGGAACTGTTACCGGGCTATGTGGTCAACATTCCAACAGGCGTAAAACACTGGCATGGTGCGGCGCCGGACAGCTGGTTCTCACATCTGGCCGTGGAAGTCCCAGGCGAAAATACGGGCAATGAGTGGTGTGAACCAGTTGATGCGGAGCAGTATAGACAGGCAATTGAAAAGTAAGATTGAAAGAAAGCATGTGCAAAATGAAAGAAGTTAATACAGAAGGAGAGAAGGAAGGCTGAGAACATGAAATATACTAAATTGGGAAACTCAGACCTGATGGTTTCCCGCATTTGTCTGGGCTGTATGGGATTTGGAGATTCACAGAGCGGCCAGCATACCTGGACACTGGATGAAGATCATTCCAGGGAAATTATCAAACGGGCTCTGGACCAGGGAATTAATTTTTTCGATACCGCAGCCGCTTATCAGAGCGGTACCAGTGAGCAGTATGTGGGACGGGCGCTGCGGGATTATGCTGAGCGGGATAAGGTGATAATCGCCACGAAATTTCTTCCGCGAACAACGGAAGAAATTGCAGAAGGCATCACTGGGCAGCAGCACGTCGAACATATGATAGATAAGAGCCTGAAAAATCTGAGTATGGACTATGTGGATTTGTATATCTATCATATGTGGGATTATCAGACACCACTTTATGATATTATGGACGGATTAAACCGGATTGTAAAAGCAGGGAAAGCACGGTACATCGGAATCTCTAACTGCTTTGCATGGCAGCTGGCAAAGGCGAATGCCCTGGCGGAAATGGAAGGATTTGCAAAGTTTGTTTCCGTTCAGGGGCATTATAATCTGATCTTTCGCGAAGAAGAGCGGGAGATGGTTCCATACTGCCAGGAGGAGCATATTGCGCTGACTCCCTACAGCGCACTGGCTGGCGGACGGCTGGCAAGACATCCGGGGGAACTTTCAAGACGGCTGGAAGAAGACAGCTATGCGCGTCTCAAGTACGATAAAACAGCAGAACAGGACAATATCATTATTGGGAGAGTGGCGGAGCTGGCGGACCGGCGGAATGTATCCATGACGGAGATTGCACTGGCCTGGCTTTTAACAAAGACAGCATCCCCGGTTGTGGGAGCTACAAAGTCCCGCCATATTGAAGGCGCGGCAGCAGCGGTGGAAACAGAACTGACGGGCGAAGAACTGGCATACCTTGAGGAGGCTTATGTGCCGCACCGCCTGGTGGGCGTTATGGCACAAAATAGACCGGATACCCGCAGCGAAAAACATGTCTGGTCTGTAGGAGACCAGAAAATTTGATGACAGAACACTTATTTTCAAATAAAGAATTGAAAAAATTGATCCTGCCCCTGTTCATGGAGCAGCTTCTCGTCATGCTGGTGGGAATTGCAGATACCTTTGTAGTCAGTTATGCGGGGGAGGCGGCGGTATCCGGCGTTTCTCTGGTAAATTCTTTTAATACAATCTTCATTTACCTTTTCACGGCGCTGGCTTCCGGAGGCGCTGTGATTATTAGCCAGTACATCGGCAGACACGATACGGAACCGGCGGGGGAATCGGCCAGCCAGCTTTTTACCGTATCCCTGCTGTTCTCCGCTGCTTCGGCTGTAGTCATATTAATGCTGCACAGGCAGATCCTGAGGCTGATGTTTGGAAAAGTGGAGCCAGAGGTGATGGAGGCCTGCGTGACCTATTTACGGATCTCCGCTTATTCTTATCCGGCCATTGCGGTTTACAATGCTGGAGCGGCGGTTTACAGGAGCATTGGAAAAACCAGTACCACCATGTATATTTCGGTGCTATCCAATATCATCAATGTCATCGGCAATGTTATCGGTGTATTTGTATTAAATGCAGGCGTGGCAGGTGTGGCTTATCCTTCCCTGGCCGCACGAATGTTTTCTGCGGTGGTAATCACTGGTCTCTGTTTCCGTAAAAGGGAACGTGTGCAGTATCGGTTGGGATGGATCCTACAGTGGAACCGGGACTTAATGAGGCGGATCTTAGGCATCGCTGTTCCAAACGGGATAGAAAATGGCATTTTTCAGTTTGTGAAGGTCGCCCTCAGCAGTGTTGCCGCGTTGTTTGGAACGTATCAGATAGCGGCGAATGGAATTGCGCAGAGTATCTGGTCCATGGCTGCCCTCGCTGGAGTGACAATGGGCCCTGTGTTTATAACCGTAATCGGCCAGTGTATGGGGGCAGGCGACAGCGGCCAGGCGGAGTACTATTTTAAAAAGCTGCTGAAAATCACGCTTCTGCTTTCCCTGATATGGAATGCCATGATTTTTGCCGTGACGCCATTGCTTATGAAAGCCTATATTCTGGCAGATGAAACGAAACAGCTGGTGATTCTGCTGGTATTGATCCATAATGTTTTTAACTCGATTGTATTTCCGTTTTCGGGACCGCTGGGTAATGGCCTCCGCGCGGCCGGTGATGTGAAGTTTACCATGGTGGTTTCGATTGCCTCTACAATTGGAGGAAGGCTTATTTTCTCCCTGCTGTTCGGAATTGTATTCCAGATGGGAGTCATAGGTATTGCCTGCGCCATGTGCCTGGACTGGCTCCTGCGGGCGATCATCTTCTATGTGCGTTTTAAGGCTGGAAAATGGAAATGTTTTAAAGTTATATAAGCAAAATACGGGGGAAGCGCCTATGTTCTTATTTCAAAAAATAGAAGAAACCATGATGAGATACACCGATGCTCGTCATGCGGTGGGGGAGTTTATTCTGCAGGAGCAGGATAAGCTGTATCAGTATACTGTGACTGAGATTGCAGAAAAGACGTTTACATCGAAAGCGACGGTTGTCCGGTTTGCAAAGGCAATGGGGTATGATGGTTGGAAAGAATTTATGAAAGATTACATTGCTGAGGTGAATTACCAGAAAAAGTATAAAAATACAGTTGATTTTAATATACCGTTTCAGAAAGAGGACAGTTTCGATACGATCGCTGAAAATATCAAAAAATTGCAGATGGAGAGTATTCGTGAGACGGCAGATCTGCTGGATAAAGAGGTGCTGAAAAAGGCCGCGGACTATCTGGCCGGAGCAGAAAATATCGTGATCTTCAGCAGCAGTCCCAATACATACCTCGGAGAGCTGTTTAAGCGGAAGCTTCTCACAATCGGAAAGCGTGCAGCTGTTGCGAAGAGCGGAGAGGCGGGAATCGAGGCGGCAACGCTGGGGCCGCAGGATCTGGCGCTCATTATCTCTTATTCCGGAAACAGTGTCACGCAGAATCCGGTAAACCGAATCGGGCTTCTCAAGAAAAATCATGTGCCAATCATCGGAATTACAAGCGGGGGCGATAATTATATGCGGAAAAATCTGGACTGCATTATTACCATGTCATCCAGGGAGCGCCTTTATAGTAAAATCGCAAATTACGCGACGGAGGAATCTTTAAATTATATTTTAAATGTCCTGTTTTCCTGCTGCTTTGCCTCTCAGTACAAGCAAAATCTTGAGTTTAAGATAAAAAATTCCCGGTTATTGGAACAGGAACGAGTTACGATGATGAAAGAAATGCAGGACAGGTAAGGCCTGGTGAAAGGGGCTGTGCGATACGATTACATTTGACTTCGTTCGTCACGGCTTCTTTTATTTCTGCACAAAAAATGTATCCTGTTTCAGAAAGTTTCATGAAAACATAACAAAAACCGCAATATTTAAAACTTTGTTTTGGTATTTGCTGTTTGCTTGATTGGCGAAATGATTTGTGGTTTACTGTGCTTAAGAAGAGCGGAAGCGCTTTTCCGGATGCGTGTAGCACAGGTAAAAGGTCCATTCACAATGAGAGGGGAGTATTTCATATGAGCAGAAAGTATGAGAAGTTAGCAGCGGAAATCGTAAAGAACGTAGGCGGAAAAGAAAATGTCAATGACGTCTACCACTGTCAGACGCGTCTGCGGTTTAAACTGGCAGATGAAGGGAAGGCGGATGACAGAAGGTTGGAGGAAACCGATGGAGTCGCAAAGGTGATCCGAAACGCAGGAGTATACCAGGTAGTCATTGGAACCCATGTTGCGGATGTGTTTGAGGAGATCGAAAAACTGGTGGACGTCCGCAAGGATAAAGAGGATGCAGAAGCAGCCGGGGAGAAACAGAATGCTTTTACAAAGATCATAGATTTTGTGGCCGGAGTCTTTCAGCCGGTGATACCGGCATTATCCGGCGCCGGTATGGTAAAAGCCCTGTTGGCGTTGCTCGTAGTCATGAAGGTGATATCCAGCAGTTCCCAGACGTATTACCTGTTGAATTTATTTGCAGACGGCGTCTTTTATTTTCTGCCCATGATCCTGGCTTTTACCTGTGCTCAAAAGCTCAAATGCAATCCGATCCTGGCAGCCGGCGTTGCAGCTATGATGCTTCACCCGAACTGGACAGCGCTGGTAGCCGCAAAGGAAGCGGTGAATTTTTTTAACGTAATTCCATTTACTCTGGCGAATTACGGTTCCTCGGTTATTCCGATCATTCTCATTATCTTTGTACAGTCTTTTGTAGAAAAAAGGCTGAAGAAGTGGATTCCCAAGGCCGTGGAGCTGGTCTTCGTACCAATGCTTACATTCCTGATTATGGGGACTCTGGCATTCTCCGTGTTAGGCCCTATTGGAGCGGTTCTTGGTAATTATCTGGGACAGCTTTTCACCTTTTTGAGCGAATCGGCTGCATGGGCACCCGCAGTTTTAGTAGGCTCTACACTCCCGGTGATGGTAATGTTCGGTCTTCATAACGGTGTAGCGCCGCTGGGCGTTATGCAGATGGCTAACCTCGGATACGACAGCATTTTCGGGCCGGGCTGTGTGTGCTCCAATATGGCGCAGGCGACCGCCACAACCGTCGTCGCCCTGAGGACAAAGAATAAAAAGACAAAACAGATTGCGGTATCTGGTGCAATTACCGCTTATATGGGAATTACAGAACCGGCTCTTTACGGTGTCTCCCTGCCGAAAAAATATCCATTGGCGGCAGCCATGATCGGCGGAGGCCTGGGCGGACTTTATGCAGGGCTGACCCACACCCACCGATTTGCCACCGGCTCCTCCGGACTACCGGCTGTCCTGTTGTATCTGGGGGACGATACGACTAAGTTTTTCGTGAATATCATCATTGCCATTCTTATCTCAATCGTGAGTACCGCTGTGATAACCTTACTGTTGAGCTTCAAGTTCGAGAAGGAAGAAGAAAGTTCAGACGGTGGCGTGTCAGGAAAAAAAGAAGATACAGCAACAGATACGCAGGTGTTTCAGTTTGGATCTCCGGTAAAAGGCTGGGTAATGCCGTTATCAGAAGCTGAGGACGAGGCATTTGCCTCCGGCGCATTGGGGCAGGGCGTGGTCATTGAGCCAGAGGAGGGGGTGGTGAGAGCACCGTTTGACGCAAAGGTAGCAGCCCTTTTTCTGACAAAGCATGCAATCGGCCTCGTTTCCGACAGTGGTGCAGAGGTTATGATACATATAGGAATTGACACCGTTCAGCTGGAAGGCAGATACTTTGAGGCATTTACGGCGCAGGAAAGCCATGTGAAGGCAGGCGATGTGCTGATTAAGTTCGATCTCGATGCCATAAAAGCCGCGGGATATAAGACGCAGACCTTGGTAATCGTGACCAACAGTTTTAACTATAAAAAGATAGAAGCAGAGAGTCATAAATCCACAGACGGCAGCGGTCATTTGATGACTTTGATGAAATAAGAAGGGGGCTAAATGATGTTTTATAAAACCTTGAGAGAATTTCCATATGACTTTTTGTGGGGAGCTTCTACGTCTGCATATCAGGTCGAAGGGGCTTACGACGAAGATGGTAAGGGCCTGTCCGTTCAGGATATCTATGAGACTCCGGAAGGGATTACCGATTTTAAAGTGGCAAGTGACCATTACCACCACCGGACGGAAGATGTTAAGCTGATGGCGGAGATGGGGCTGAAGGCATACCGATTCTCCATCGCATGGACAAGGATTATTCCGGATGGAGACGGTGAGGTCAATACGGCAGGCATTGCATTCTATAATGATCTGATTGATGAATTGATTTCCAACAGAATTGTCCCGATTGTTACGATGTATCATTTTGATCTGCCGCTTAAACTGCATGAGAAAGGCGGTTGGAGCAGCAGGAACACGGTTGATGCGTTTGAACGGTATGCGAGAGTATTGTTTGAGAACTTTGGCGACCGGGTGAAATACTGGCTGACTATAAATGAGCAGAATGTGATGATTAACCATCCAAACGCCATGAATCCCGGAACGACTCCCTCGAAAAAAGAACTGTATCAGCAGTGCCATCACATGTTTTTAGCCGGAGCAAAAGCGATCATACTCTGTCACCAGATGTGTAAAGATGGAAAAATTGGTCCGGCGCCCAATATCACTGCCATATATCCGGAGACGTGTGCCCCGGCGGATGTGATTGCTGCCGATGACTGGGAAAGTATCCGCTGCTGGCTTTATCTGGATATGGCGGTTTATGGAAGATACAACTCCCTGGCATGGTCTTATCTGGAGGAAAAGGGATATGCACCAGTGATGGAACCGGGGGATATGGAGCTTCTCGAAAAGGCAAAGCCGGATTATCTCGGCGTCAATTACTATGCCACAGCCACCGTGAGCGCAAGCCGAAATGATGGAACGGACTGCCAGCCGCGTGGCGGCGACCAACAGGTCATGATCGGTGAGGAAGGTGTTTACCGTGCGGGTCAGAATCGGTATCTGGAGAAAACGGAATATGGCTGGATTGTAGATTCTATCGGCCTGCGTGTCACACTCCGGCGCATCTATGACAGATACCATCTGCCGCTCTTAATCACCGAGAATGGGCTGGGAGCCCGGGATTTGCTGAGCGAGGATGGAAACGTACATGATCCATATCGGATCGAGTATTTGAAGCGCCATTTTGAACAGGCACAGATGGCCATAACCGATGGCGTGGACTTGATTGGTTACTGCCCGTGGTCCTTTCTGGACTTAGTCAGTACGCATCAGGGATATGGGAAGCGGTATGGGTTTGTGTATGTAGACAGGGATGAAAGTGATTTGAAAGATATGAGAAGAATAAAAAAAGACAGCTTTTACTGGTATCAGAAGGTGATCCGGTCGAATGGGATTTAGATTTTTGCATCGGTAACCGGAAAAAGGAAGGTGTTTGAAAAAGATCGGGTGAGCGTTTTCTCCTGATCTTTTTTATTTCACAATTTCACAGGAAAGTTCACCCTATAAAATTGCCCCCACGGGGAGGCATACTACGCCCTAAGGAAATATGGAACTCTGTATTTAAAAATAACTGGAAATGGCATATAATTGCAATAAGGAACAAGACAGCTTTATAACACTTTATGATAAAACAGCGTCTGCCTGTTGGAGATGGATGGAGGAATGGATGGAGCGGAGAAAAAGATACGAAAAACGGTATTTTCAATTCCATTGCGAGTGAGGTACAGTGGCCATCAGCCTGCTGATACTGGCCAGCGGGATGTCGATGTACTGTAAATTGGAGGATAGAAAGCTGCATATGAGTGAAGAGTGACCGGAGAGATTTGTTTAACGAAAATCTTCAGGTGACGGTGGAAAATGCTGCCTCTCTTATCTGTTTATCGTATGTATCTTTGAATTGTTTTCAAAAAAACAGGATATTTGCAACTTTTTGCCCTCATCATTTGTCTAAAAAAGAAGCAGGAATTTACAAATGAGAGGGTAAATATGGTATTCAGCAGTTTAGAATTTATATTTCGGTTTCTTCCGCTTTTTTTGATGATCTACTACATAATCCCATGCAGTTGGAAGAATTTTTGGCTTTTTGCGGGAAGCCTTGGTTTTTATTTTTATGGGGTCAGGGATACCCCTTTTTATTTTGTTCTCCTGGTCCTTTCTATTCTGGTCAACTACAGAATCGGTCTTTTGATAGGACGGCGGAGGCTGGGGAGGATGCGAAAGAGGTGGCTGGTTTGCGGTATAATCTATAACCTTTCCTGGCTGATCCTTTTCAAATATTCTGCCTTCATCGCCCAAAACGTCAATCTGATTCTGGGAAGAGCGGGGATTTCACTGCATTTGCCGGTTTTTGCGCCGGTACTTCCGGTGGGTATCAGTTTCTATACTTTTCAGGCTGTTTCATATCTGGTGGACGTGTATCGAAAAACAGTTCCCTATGAGCGGTCTATGGTTGGCTTCGGCATGTATATCAGCATGTTCCCGCAGCTGATTGCAGGTCCTATTGTGACGTATTCTTCTATGCGGGCACAGATTGGCAGACGGAAGGTTACCTTCCGCGCCATTGAGGATGGTCTGAGGGAGTTCACCATTGGTTTGGGCTTTAAGGTACTCCTGGCAAATCGGGTGGGCGGCTTATGGACTGAAGTGCAGACGATTGGTTATGAGAGCATTTCCACCCCGTTGGCCTGGCTCGGTCTTTTAGCCTTCAGCCTGCAGATTTATTTTGATTTTTGCGGGTATTCACTCATGGCAAAGGGACTGGGCACTATGATGGGGTTTAAGCTACCGAATAACTTCAATCATCCATACATGTCCCTGTCCATGACGGAATTCTGGCGAAGGTGGCATATAACTCTCGGCAGCTGGTTCCGGGAGTACGTATACATTCCTCTGGGAGGAAATCGGAGAGGGGCCCTTTTGACCTTTCGGAATCTGCTGGCAGTCTGGCTTTTAACCGGATTCTGGCACGGAGCCAGCTGGAACTTTATAATATGGGGGCTTCTGCTGTTCCTGATTATGTCCATCGAGCGCCTTGGACTGCTTCGGGTGCTGGAACGGCGGCGGGTGATCGGACATCTTTATATGATGCTTACGATTCCTTTGACCTGGCTTGTATTTGCCGTTACTGACGTCAGACAGATCCTGCTGTATTTCCAGAGACTGTTCCCATTTTTAATGAAACAGAGCCTTTTCTATTTCAGCGGGGATTATCTGAAATATGGAAAACTTTACGCGGTCTCCATTGCGGCTGGGCTTCTGTTTATGACGGATATCCCCTATCGGATTTATAATCGGCATAAATACTCCCTGGTTACGGCAGTTGTGCTTTTGGCCGTTTTCTGGGCGTGTGTGTATTGTATACGTATTGGAATGGACGATCCGTTTTTATATTTCAGATTTTAGATTTATGATTGAAGGCGGAGGTGTGGGATGAGAAGATATTGGTACAGTATTCTTTTGACAGGCAGTATAATTGTCATGGCAGCCACGAAACTGTCAATGGATATACCGAAAAACGAACCGATAGCCCAGGAGACGGCGGCAGTGCCTGCGGACAACCGTATGGTGGAGGCACAGAGCGCAGAAATGACGGAGAGTACGCCAGCATCTCCTGAGACAGGAGAAACGGCGACAAGTGGGAGTGATATTAATGAAGATTTTTCCAGTGTGTTGTTTATAGGAGATTCACGGACTGTGGGGCTTTCCGAGTATGGTGATTTAGGGCAGGCGGATGTATTTGCGAATTCTGGTATGTCGGTATTCGATCTCTTTGAGGCTCGGGTTTCCGTGAAAGGCGGCGAGAATAAGACGCTGGAGGAAGTGTTGGCGTCGGAAAACTATCGAACGATTTATCTCATGCTGGGTATCAACGAGCTGGGATATGAAGATAAGGCGATTGTCAATCAATACCGTTCAGTCGTGGAGAGAATCCGCGCAGAGCAGCCTGCGGCAGCCCTGGTGCTTGAGGCCAATTTACACGTAACAGGGGAAAAAGCCGCCAAAAGCAATATTTTTAATAACCAGAGAATTGATGCCTTAAATAAATCTATTAAAACTATAGCGGAAGATACCGGCTGCCGTTATATTGATGTCAACAGCCTCTTTGACGATGAGAACGGAAATTTGTCTGTGGCTTATTCCACTGATGGCGCGCATATTCTGGGAAAATATTACTCGGTATGGGTGGAGTGGATCCGAAGCGGCGGATGAACTGCGTAAGAGAGTATAACCTTTTCGAGCTGTGACAAATGCATATTTCCTTTTATTTACTATCGATGCTGTTCTGCAACAGGGACGAAAGAAAAACACTGCCGTTGACAGACAGTGTTTTTCTTTACCGAACTATTCAAGCTGGTGGTTTCGGAGCGGCTGGGGCTGGCACAGCCGGATCGGATATGTGGCCTGTTATTCCGTCTAACCAATCCACTGCCGCAGAATTTCCATAAGAATTTCGATATCAATAGGCTTGGCAATATGGTCGTTCATCCCCACACTGTGAGCCTTTCCGATATCGGAGGCGAATGCATTGGCCGTCAGGGCCAGGATTGGTATGGTGCGGGCATCCTCCCGTTCCAGGGACCGGATCATTTTCGTTGCCTTATATCCATCCATTACTGGCATTTGTATATCCATCAGAATACCGGCATACTCTCCGGGAGCGGAGGCTTCAAATTTGTTGACTGCGATGGAACCATTTTCCGCTGTATCGATCAGGAGGCCGTGCGTTTCCAGCAGTTCGACAGCGATTTCACGATTGAGCTCATTGTCCTCTGCCAGCAGGAGCTTCTTACCGTCCAAGGCGGCATCTGATCTCTCGCGCAGGGCGCTCCGGGCGTCGGAACGGTCAATTCTGCAAAATTTGTGGAAGGTATGTACCATTTTTGATTTAAACAGCGGCTTTGTGATAAAGGCATCCGCACCCGCCAGACGGAATTTATCCTCGATTTCAGAGAAGTCATAGGCGGATACGATGATAATCGGCATGTCGATGCCAACTTTTTTTCGAATTCGTTTTAAGGTCTCCAGACCGTCGATATCGGGCATGATCCAGTCCAGGATTACAGCAAAGAAATCCTCCGCCGCTTCATGAGCCGCGGCAACACGGTCGACGGCTTCCCTTCCGGACAGCACCCAGCTGCACTGCATACCCAGTTCGTTCAGAATTTCGGAAACACTTTCGCACAGGATCTGATCATCATCTACGACCAAAACCGGCAGCCCGGCCAGTTCTGCATCATCTGTCTCTGACTCTTCGCATAAATCAAAGGTAACGGCAACGACAAACTGGCTGCCTTTCCCCGGAGTACTTTTCACTTCAATGGTGCCGTTCATCATGCGGACGATGTTCTGCGTAATTGCCATGCCGAGGCCGGTGCCCTGGATATTGTGAATGCCGGCGTCGTCTGCCCGGGTGAAGGGCTCGAAGAGATGCGGGATGAAGTCCTCATGCATACCGATTCCCGAGTCGGTTACGACGAAGGAATACTGTCCCTTTCCCTTTGCAAAAGAAGGAGTTTCCTGGATTCGCAGTCCGATGGTTCCGCCTTCCGGCGTATATTTGATGGCATTGGACAGAAGATTGACAAGTACCTGCTGCAGGCGCCCGCCGTCTGTCACCACCTTTTCGTGGTGGACACGATTGGCATTTACCTGAAGCGTCTGATGTTTTTCCGCGACCAGGGGACGGAATACATCCATCACGTCTTCAATCAATTTTGGCAGCGAGACTTCTTCAGATGACAAATCGATCATTCCGCTTTCAATTTTAGACATATCCAACACCTCATTGATCAGATTCAGCAGATGGCGGCTGGCCGTGTTGATTTTTGTAAGGCAATCCTGTGTCTTTTCCGGAGAGTCTAAGTTTGCCTTGGCGATGACGGACATGCCTATGATGGCATTCATCGGCGTGCGGATATCATGGGACATGGAGGAGAGGAAGTTCGTCTTGGCCTCGTTGGCAATCTGGGCTGTCTTGCAGGCATCCTCCAGCACCTGTCTCTGCCGCGCCTGCTCCATGCGCTCCCTGGTCACATCGAGTCCCACACTGTAGTAGGACGGGATGCCATCCCAGCTGTCCTCGGCACTGACAAAGCTGAAGGACAGCGCCAGTATCTTAAGAACCCCATGAAAGGTGACGATACGTCCTTCTGCCGCCGTGGGTCTGCCGGTGAACCGTGACTGCTCCATGATATCGGAGATCTGTTCGATATCATCCGGATGCACATAGGTACATTGGGAATGCAGCTCCTGTTCAAATTCTGTCTTCGTATAACCGATCAGATCGAGAAAACCGCCGCCATACCAGAGGATTGTCCTCCTGTCTCTGGCGTCCACCCGCGCAAACCCGCCGTGAACACTGTTAATCAGCGCGTCCCGCTCCTGATCCTTCTTTGCCAGCTTATATTCGGCGCTGAAGGTATCATGGGAGAGCTCGAGGCGTGCCCGGCGTCCCTCCCAGTTAATTTCCAGATCCCTGATCATAAATGTCCGGCCCAGAGTGGGATTATAAAATTCCCATTGATAGAATTCTTCCCCGCACAGTTTGTCGTTGGTACAGAAGGGGCAGGGGGAGGTCCGCCCCTGGATGACCTCATAACATTTCCGGCCCACCAATTTGGCGGCCGGCCTGCCAAGAACCTCGCAGGAGGTCTGGTTCAGGTAAAGAAGCTCATAGGTGTCGATATCACTGACATAAGCATTGCCTTCATAGGTATCCAGCACCGATCGAAAGCAGTGCTGCTTCTGTTCACACAACCAGGCCTGTTCCTCTTTTTCGGAAACCAGAGCGCTGATATCGGCTAATTCCAGTTGGATTACCGGTCTCATCACCGCCGGATCTGCAGTTACTGTCCCCAGAAGGCGCACCCAGGAAAAACCATCTGTCTGCCGGGGCAGCCGGATGGTCATATCGATATCAGATCTTCCGGCTTTCACTGCCTGCTCCGCCTCACGACGGATCGCTGTAAAATCTTCAGGAAACTGAATATAGTATTCCTGCAGGCTCGGGAAGAGACTTAAAAATTCTTCCATTGCATAACCTGCAAGACGGAAAAAGCTGGAGTTCCCCCATAAGAATGTGAAAGGGTCATCCATCAAACAGCAAATAACGCTGACCTTCATGAAATCCATTCCTTCTGGACATTTCCCTGCCGGGTATTTTCCACCTGCCGTCTGCGGCGAACAGGAATTGCTTTGTTTGTTTCTTTCGTTGAAATCCATGCCGTTTACACCGTCCTAAAATTTTGTAACTCTATGTTCACATACATAATAATTATAGAAGTGCAATAAGTATAACAAAAGAATTTGAAAATGGCAACAAAAAAGAGGAGCGGGGAATTTTTTGTTACCGTTTAAATTGATCCGGCGGAACTGGTTTTCCGATGAGATATCCCTGGATATAATCACAGCCATCATCAATGTTAAAGATAATCCCGATGGCGCTGGAGGGCTTTCCCGTATCGTCAAACTGTGTGAGGGCAAGCAGACGGTACCAGCGGATTTCCGTGTCTTTTCCTGTAATTCGGTATTCTGCCGTAGCATATATTTTTCCCTGCGCGATCCCCGCCTGCAGGGATTGAAAGACCGATAGATCCTCTTCGTAAATACACGCCGACAGACGGTTCTTAAAACAATGTTCCATATCCTCTGCCGTGTACCCTGACAACTGAACAAAACCGTCGTTCATCTCTTCGATGGAAAGATATTCGTCAATTCTGCATTTCAGTATCCCTACCTGGAGGTTATCTGACATCATTTGAAACTTTAAATTGGCCTGGTTTGTAATTTTAATCATGTTTTCCTTTCAAAACGTCTGAAAAGACTCCTTTGCTCATATACATAATAATTGTTCTCAGGATAAGTATAACAAAGGAAATTGTAAAGATCAACAGTAAATGAAGACAGAAGATGCAAGGTATGATATGAAAAAAGGAGAGCGCGTCAGGGATATTGAAACGGCTTTGCCGCCCTTGACACGCTCTGCCTTTGATTCTAAGGTCGTGTGGTTTCTGTTATAGATCTGGAATTAGAAGTCCTTCTGCTTCGACAATCCCCAGCTGAACCAGCTTGGTAATTGTAAGATGAAACTCATGAACCATGAGTTCTTCCAGCTTTCTGGAAAACCGGATGGAATCCGTTTCTTTCAGCGATTGCAGTAAGGTTTTATAATATGAAATATAAAAATCCGTTGGGGCGTCGTCTTCTTTCCACATACTGCGAAGACCATACCCCCAGAACAGCTGCTTCAGGAGTTCCCCGTAAATCGTTCGGATCGCCTCATAGGGAGCAAACTTCCGCAGCAGATCCAGGCAGTCATAAGAAACAAGCTGATACATCTGACGCGTCTCCATGGTGGTAAGAAACTGGGTGCTTGACTGTATCCCGGCGGCATCCAGTGACGATATCGTAATCTCGGAAACCGCTTTGCAGGACAGAGTCAGGATTTGCAGACTCTGCGCCATATCCAGGAGGCGTTTACGGACTACCGGGTTGGTAAAATCGCAGTTGCCGGCCGTCTCGTGAAAAGGAAGAACCCTGGTTCCAATCCGCTTGATTGACTTTACCGCACCAACACCGTTTAACAAAGAGAGAGTACGGCGCGCTGTGCTCACAGAAACCTTTCTCTCTCTGGACAGCTTATTCAAGGACGGCAGCAGTGTACCGACCGGATAACGGCCGAGGCTGATGTCAATCAGTAAATCCATGGTAAGAGAGTAGCATATCTGTGATGCTTTTTTATAGGAATTCCATGTAAAAGGAATTTCCTCCTGTGACGGCAGCGTGATCCGTTCCTTATAAAACCGGCATAAGGACACGGACAGGAAATCCTGTGCCTGGCATATTAATTCCTGAAGAGAATCCCAGTCCTGCTTAAGACAAAGGTCCAAGGACTGCGGAGCAAATTCCTGGACAGCGAAATCACACCATGGATTGCCGGGTACACATAAAAAAGGGGCTTCAAAAAACATATAGACCTGCCAGAGCAGCCGGGTAAGGAGGTCGTTGCCCAGAGAATCGTATGCCTGCATCATATGATTAAATGCGATAAAAGGCTGCAGGCCATGATCCTTCCTGAGTTCCAGCATGTTGTTGTAGATTTCCAAAGGGGCATTCTTTAAGCCAATACACTGGGCATTGGTGAAGAGCGGGCGCAGAGATCTGCTTAAATCGATGAGCGCGCTCTTTCTAAGGGAAAAGAAAAGCTGGACATTCTGTTCTATTTCCTGTTCGCTGTAATTCTTTATTACCGTAGACCCTACATTTTGAGAAAGGGTTATGTACCCCTCCTGTTCCAGCTGGAGATAAGCACTGCGAATGGTATCGAGTGATACAAGGAAGTTTTCAGTGTTGTTTTCCATCGTAGGGAGTACATCGCCAAAACGATAGGCGCCAAATTGAATATGGGTCTTCAGAACATCATAGACGACATGACACCTTTCCATATCATTTTTCACGTATTCACCTCATTTTTACTATTTAAGATTTCGTAACCAGTATAACATGACTGCGGACGCTTTGCCATAAGAAACAGGCAGGACAGAGCGCGCTTCTGTAATTATGGAAATGATCCGGGAATGAAAGGGCATAGACACTAATATAATGTTTAAAAAGTGTGGAACTGTATGCAGACGAAACGGTACAACATCATTTTTGCAGGCTTGGATCAGGAATTGTTTTCCGAAAACAGATTGTCAGAGATTTGGGAAAAGGAAGCAGATGCTGTTTATCTGGAAAGCGGAATATACATAAGCGCGAGGCTGGACATATCGTATTTCATATGCGGTAAGATAAGAAACTGCGAATTAGGCGGATTAAGTGCCAGCTTTGTATCACTTAAGGATCCTCTGGGGACTGAGACAGAGGAGCAATTCTACAGTGCACTATTAGAGGTGGTACGGAGAGTCAGGAAAAAACTGGATAATCCTTATATGGGGGTATCCGCGGAGGCGATAGAGTTTTACTATTTTGTCAGTGTCTAAGCATAAGGATGCCGATGGCTGTGAACAGTAATATCTCCGCAGGGATTGTACAGAACATACCGAACATAAAATTGCAATCCCCCAAAAAAGGAGTTATAATAGGACTATACGGAGGTGAGCAAAATGAAGGTAGTATTTGATCTTGATGACAAGTTGATCGTTACGGAAGCCCAGGAATTAATCGGGCAGGAAGGAGAGCTTACCATTATTGACAGCCGCCATACCTATTACATTGAGAACCTGAGTGAAGAGAGGGCCAAGAAACTGGTCATGGAGGCGTATAACAGTAAATGCATGAATCTGACAGGATTTATTACAAAAGTTAGAGATTAATGGCTCTGACAGCGAATGTCAGGAAATCGATTTATGGATAACCGATTTCCTGACATTTTTTTATTAGAAAAATATCCCTGGCTCCCTGGAGCAAATCAAAATCGCTTTAGAAAATGAGCCAGACAGACTGGCTTATTCATAACAGCAGAAAGTCTCGCTTCGCGCGCATAAAGAGCGGTTGTCTGCGGCCTTTAAGGAGCAGAACAAGTATGTATTCGGTGAATTCCATGTATGTCATGCCGACGGGATAGGATTCTTCACAAAAAGCTCTTCGAAATCCTCAACTGACATGGGTTTATAGTAATAAAATCCCTGCACGTAGTCACAGCCCAGCTCTTTTAAAAAATCTACATATTCCTTCGTTTCAACGCCCTCTGCCACGGTTGTCATATTCAGTTCCTTAGCGGTCTGGATGATGGAGCGGATCAGTGTCTTTTCGCGAGGGTCATTGTCGTTACGGAACAGCGAACGGTCGATCTTCAGCGTGGTGATCCGTGGGTTGGTCAGTACGCTGTAGGAAGAGTAGCCGCTTCCGAAATCGTCCACGGAGCACGTAAAACCAAATTGGGTAATATCATTGACAACCCGGTTTACCTGATCTACCTGATTTAAAATAATACTTTCCAGAAGCTCGAACTCGATACAGTCCTTCCGGCAGGGATTACGCTCATAAACCTCTTTATAATCATTAAAAAAGAATTCGTAATTAAAAGCACATTCATTGAGATTTACACTGATAGAAATCTCTTTTCCATACTGCTGACGCCAACGCTCCACTGTGCTGCATACAATGCCAAACAAATGGAGGTCCACATTCTCAATCAGCCCGTTCTCCACAAGAGCTGGAAGAAACTCGCTGACCGGTATCATCCCCTTTACGGGATCGATCCAGCGGACCAGTGCCTCAGCCTTGGTTACCTTTCCGGTTTTTAAATCTACCTTTGGCTGAAGGTACAGCTTAAAATCGCCGTGCTCCAGAGCCGGTTTGATCTCCTGCTCCAGGTCAAAATAGTGCAGATTCAGATCATGGTATGTCATGGAGTATATTTCAAAATGAGAGTTGCGGTATGTTCTCTCCGGGCACTCAGCCCGGCACACATCGGCATTGTACTGGGCCGTATAGAAGTCGGTCGAATCGTCTTCCAGCGGGTAGATGCCTAATCCGATAAACACCTGTCCAAATCCCTCATCATCCTTCATATCCCGTATCATATGGCTGAAATCGGTGACGTACTGGACGATCGTGCTGTAATCGTGAGGCACCTTCACCAGCATATTGTAATAATCGAGATAGAGATGGGCCGCGTATTCCTCTTCCCCGATCCAATCCTGAATGGCTTCATAGACTCTTTCAAGCAGCCGATCCCCGGCTTCCCGTCCAAACAGCCGGTTAAAAATGCGAAAACGTTTGATTTTGAGGCTGATTAGAACGTAATCGGCCGGATTTTGCCTGCAAATCTCTTCATATTTTTCTTTTATCCATTGTTCATCATGAATCGCTTCCATCTTTCCAGTACCTCAGTATTTTATATAATCGAAATAGGGCCTTGATAGTTCATTTTAGCATTTATTACGTAATTAGACAATAGAAAACCTTGTTTTATCACGTAACTCAGAATTACCGGGTTACGAAAGTCTTATGGAAGTCGTCTTGTAATAAGTCAGAAGATATAGTATAATTATGGTAAAATATGGAAAATTTTATCAGTTCTTATAATGCAAATTATACGAATTTCAATGGTAAGATTACTGTATTACATGAGACGTTTTGCAGATCTGGTCAGCAGGTCTGCTTTTTTAATCTCTTTTTCTGCCGGGAAAATGATTTTTCTTTCATTATCCGATGCGGTTGGTAAAGATAATTTGCATTATAAGATACACGCTGTTATCCAACTGATAAAGGAAAGACGAAATATGAAGCAGAATGACTATTTTATAAAAGAATCGGAGCGTGTAATACAGGAGAGAACGGCAGATGGCCAGTTTTATATACTTTATACCGACATCACGGATTTTCATCTGGTTAATTACATTTACGGAAATGAAATCGGGGATTCCCTTCTGCAGGAAATGAATCATTTCCTGGAATGCCGGCCCAATATTCTATTGTGCCGCCGCTTGTTTGCCGACTTTTTTGCAGGACTCTATTTTTTGGAAAACGGACAGGAGATCAGTGGAATAATCAGCGGATTGGACGGGGAACTGCAGGAATTCCTCACGGATCTGCAGTCGAGATATCCTGCATGCCGATTAAAAGCAGCCTGCGGGCTCTGTCTCATTGAGCATGATGATATCGCGCAGGCCGTCGATAATGCAAATCTGGCGCGCAAGATATCAAAAAATCAGTATTCCTTCAAAACTGTGGTTTACCATCATTCCATGAAGGATCAGATCACAGCCGTGCATGAAAATGAACTGGAAATCTACAATGCGCTCCATGAAAAACGGTTCTGTTTCTATTTGCAGCCGAAGGTGGATCTGACGAACGGGATGATCATAGGGGCAGAAGCGCTGGCAAGGCGTATCGGTGATGACGGGACTATAATTCCGCCCGATAAATTTATGGATCTGATGGAAGCGAAGGGATCTGTGATTGAATTGGATCAGATCATCTGCCGACAGGTCTGTGAATTCCTGAAAGACCGGATAGACCGGGGATTGCCGGTTGTTTGTATTTCGGTCAATTTGTCGCGTCTTCATATACGAAATCCCGAATCGGCAGATGTGTTCCACCAGATTGTGGCCGAATATGGGATTCCCCCTGAGCTTCTGGAATTTGAACTGACGGAGACCATTCTGCTGGAGGAATTCGCCGGGGCCAAGCATCTGATCGATCAGCTGAGGGCTTACGGCTATCACGTCTCCATCGATGATTTTGGTTCCGGATACGCGGGAATTAATGTATGGCAGGAACTGAACTTCGACTGCCTGAAGCTGGACCGCAAGTTTTTGTCCGATGATGAGGTGTTGAAGAAACGCAATCGGGCGCTCGTTCCCAATATTATCAACATCGCCCACCGTCTCCATGTCCAGGTGCTGTGTGAGGGAGCAGAAACGGAGGAACAGTGCCTCTATCTGCTGCGGCTGGGCTGCACCGTCGTGCAGGGATTCTACTTCTCAAAACCGCTGCCGCCGGAGGAACTGTGCCAGGTCTGTGAACGCCAGGGCGGAAAATATCCGCTTCCAGCGCTGCTGTGCTCCGATAAGTCAGAACACCACTCCGCACAGGGACAGGCGGCGGAGACCGGAGACAGGACGCAGAGTAAGATCAAAAGTTATGTCTTCGTTATACTATGCTGTGCACTATTCCTGGGGGTCTGCATTACCGGTGTGATGACCGTGAACCGCAAAGGGACGCAGAAGGAATTTACCAGCATGATAATCGAAACTCTGAACGCTTACACTGCGGGCCAGCGTGAAAACACACTGACGGAAATAGATGGTGTTGTGAATACACTGCAGTCGTTTACTGTGCTGGTATTGAAAAATGACGAGCCGGAATTTATCAATACATTTTTGAGTGCGCTGAATAAGGTGAGTCCGAAGATTCAGTATACTTACTATACCTGCGAGAGGTATCAGGAACTGATTATGAGCGGGAAGGCAAGGCCAGAGGACATTGAGATTTTAGAACGCCTGAAACGAGGCGAGACAGTGGTGACAGATATCATTTATTCTGAGCGGCTGGGAGATATCTACTGCGTCGGCGTCGGGGTTCCTGTGATGAGGGATGGCGTGTTTATTGGTACGGTGCAGGGGATTATTAACGCAGAGGCTTTGATATCCACAGAACTGTTTGACCCGGGGCTGGGAGAGATATGCAGTGTATTTCTCACTGACGGGGACAGCAGGGTTCTTCCGATCCGGGAGCCGAATGGAAGAGGCGTTGGTGAGAGGCTCCTGGAACTTTTAGATATCTATGGAGTAAAAAAAGAGGTGATAGAGGAGCTTCATGACGCCTATGATGCAGGGGATACCCAGGCAAGAAGCGTCCGGGCGGGCAGATTTGACGGGAGTCCGTATTACTTATCCATGACCGGACTGAGATATAACGACTGGTATCTGGTCGTCTGTTTGAAGGCGGATGCGGCAACCATGCATCTGCGCTATATTGTGAACAATATGATGTGGAGTATCGCCGGATTGATTGCGGCGGTTGCCCTGGTTTCGGCGGCGATGATTCTTTTCTGGGTGAGAGTTCAGAACAGGATTTCCTTAGAACAGCAGCGCTATCTTCTGCTGGAACACTTTTCAGATACGGTACTGTTTGACTATGACTGCAGGCACGATACCATCCGCTTCACCTCCAATGCATCGAAGTTTTTAAAGATCAGGGAGCTGACACAGAACCATTTTCTGGACGGGCTGGACCGGGCGTTTATTTACGCGGGAGATCAGGAGGAGGTTCAGCGTGTACTGAGCGGTCAGACCGGCGGGGAATACGGCGAAATCCGAGTGCGTATGATGCGCCCGGATACCGAAGAGTACTTCTGGTGTCTGGTGCAGTATCAAAATCTGTATAAAAGCAGCCTCATAGATTCCATTATTGGAAAAATAACGGATATTGATGAGCGTATGCCGCATGAATAAAAGCAGCAGACAGAACTAAAAAGTAAATGATACCCTAATCGTAAGATACAGACTTTCTTCTGAATAAATATAGGATTGTTAAAAACAATCAGACCTGATATGATAAATTCAGTATATTACATCATATTTTGGAGGGGGAAGTATGCTGTCATTCGTTCGCAGATTCAATATCAGCCTGTTTAAGAAAATAATCACGCTCTTTTTAATCGTTCTGGCGCCTATTTTTATTCTGGGCATCTATATCCGCAACTGGGGGGCCAATACTGTGCGGGAAGAATTGTCAAAGTCATCAACGGCCCAAATAGAATTCTATTTAAACCAGCTTGAGGATGAAATCGAACGGCTCAAGATACTGCAGTATTCGTGCCTGAACGACGAGCATCTTAATCGCCTTGCAGTGCAGTACAGCATTATGAGTCCGTACGATATTGTCAGCAATATGAGGCAGCTTCAGGCGCGTCTTATGACGATCGTGTACAGCAGCAGCTATGTGGAAAATGTCAGTGCACACATCTTTTCCATTGATAAGACCGTATCGTCAGACCGGGGGGTGGATGAAATAGACCCGAAGGTTTATGAACGGATCAAGGCCGCAGCCGGACTTAAGGGAGCACAGATTATCCGGTATGAGGACGGATTATATCTTACGACTGCCTATCCTTTGGACAATTCGGGCCAGAACAGTAACTATGTGATAGAAGTGAAACTGAATCCGGAGGTATTTAAAGAGGATTTAAAGCAGTTCAATATCTATCCGGACAGCGGCTCCTTTTTAATTGATCTGACGAATTCGAATGAGATTGCCATGGCAAGCACCGGAAGATCCCTGCAGCCCCACGATATATTGAGCGATTTTGCCATATCCGGTAAAAGCGGTACCGATCTGGGTAAAATTGATGATTACCGCTACTACTCGGTGTATGCGAGGTCGGACTATTTAAGCCTGTTGCTGCTTCGATATCTGCCGGAGAATCTGGTGTTCACGCCAATGCAGAATTTTACCAGCTGGATATGGATCTTCATCCTTGCCTCGATATCGGTAATCATTGTTTTCACGCTGTTTATGCATCGCTTCATCAATAAACCGATCAAAAATCTGGTAGCAGTCTTTCGCCAGGTGGAAAAGGGGAATCTGCAGATCAGTCTGAATCCGGAGGACGTCAGATCCACGGAATTTGCTTATTTATACACCAGATTCAATAAAATGGTTGAGAGCTTAAATATGCTGATCGATCAGGCATATAAGCAGAAAATTCTGACTCAGCGCGCGGAACTGAAGCAGCTTCAGGCGCAGATCAAACCTCATTTTCTGTATAACAGTTTCTTTATCATCAATACAATGGCACAAATGGGGGATGAAAATCTGGTAGAGTTCACAAATCATCTGGGGGAGTATTACCGCTACCTTACCAGAAATTCCACGGACATTATTCCTCTTTGTGAGGAGGTGGAGCATGCGCGCACTTATACCAGCATTCAAACCATGCGTTTTTCAAAGAATCTCGAAGTGGATTTCAGTCCATGCCCGGAAGAATTCGAACAATATCCGGTCCCGCGGCTTATCATACAGCCGCTGATCGAAAATGCCTTTGAACATGCGGTCGATAAGAGGATGAAGGACCGGATCATCTCCATCTCCTTTGAGATATGTCAGGACAGGCTGCATATTATTGTCGAAGACAACGGCAAAAGCCTGACAGATGAAACGCTGGCAGAACTGCAAAAACGACTGGCAGTCCAATCGGATGATGTGGAGGTCACTGCACTGCTGAATATTAACAGACGTTTACAGTTACAGTACGATGAAGCCAGCGGTGTGCTGCTTAAACGCAGCTCATTGGGAGGACTGCGGGCAGAGCTTGTATTGGGAGTGAGGAGGGGGTAGTATGTACCGGCTATTAATTGCAGATGATGAGGAAATTATTGTAAATGGGCTATATGACATTTTCTCCAATCTGGAGAATTTAGAACTGGATGTGTATAAGGCGTATTCGGGTGAGGAGGCAATCCAGTGGCTGGGGCGGACCAGGATCGATATTGCTCTGACCGACATCAATATGCCGGAGATCGATGGCCTGCAGCTTCTGGATGAGATCAAGAAACGCTGGTCCTGGTGCCGCGTGATTTTCCTGACGGGACACAGTGAATTTAACTATGCGTATAAGGCGATTCAATACAGTAATGTAAGATACTTATTAAAGACGGAGGGATATGACAAGATTATAAAGACCGTGGAAAGCGTTGTTCAGGAGCTGAAAGATGAGAATCAAACGAATGAGATGATTCAAAACGCCAAAGATCAGATTAATCTTGCTCAGGATTTGTTTTGCCAGAAGTATTTTTATGCATTGCTTAACAGTGATCGTTCTTTAAAAATCAATACGGAAGAATTCGAACGGCTCTTTATTCATTTGAAAGCAGACGAACCGGTGATGCTGGTTTTGGGAGAAATACTGACGCTGCCCAAGTCGATTGATTTCTGGGAGAAAAATCAGATCATGTATTCGATCAAACAACTGCTTGTCAGATATTTTTCCATGCACGTTGACAGTCTTGCTGTCCCGCTGAAGGATGATAAAATTGCTGTTTTTGTCCAGCCGCGAAAGACACAGCCATTTTCGGATCGTGATGACGGCAGTATGAGCGTTTTCCTGAAGGGAACGCTTGAGATCGTTCAGTCGGCCTGTCGGGAGAAGCTGGATGCCCCAGTGAATTTTGCGTTGGCAGAAAGGCCATGCGGGTGGAAGGAGATTGCAGAGAAGTATGTATCTCTGATGGACTTACTTAGCCACCATATCAGTCATGATGTGGAAACCATTCTTGACGAAAGGGATTTTCGGAAGCAGAGGCAGAACTTCGTTCCCGTTCAGGACGCAAAAGCTGACCATGCGGCGGCTGAGCTGCAGGGTTTATTATTCCGCAAAGACTTAAGCGATTTATATCACTCCATAGAAACCGGGGAAGAGCAGGACTATTTTGAGTCCTTAAAAAAATGGCTGGTGCCCCTTGGCGAAATACAGGATAAAAATGATGGTATTGCATTGGAGGCATACCAGACGATTATCACCTTCTTCCTTTCCTGTATGAACCGTTCCCAGCTGGCATCTCAGTTTTCCGAATTTTACAATATAAATAAACTGCAGGACAGCGAAAGCTATGGCACCTGGAAGGAGGCGGCCGATCATCTTCTGGAATTATTTCATAAGCTTTTTGATTTACAGAAAGAAGAGCAGTGTAAGCGTACACATGAGATCATAGCATTTGTGCAGCAGTATATTGAAGGCCATTTGTCGGAAGATTTATCCCTGACGAGCCTGTCTGAAAAAACATATTTAAATTCCTCCTATCTCTCCCGGCTCTATCATCAGACGACCGGCCATAAGCTTTCCAGCTTTATAGAGAATGCGCGGATAAAAAGGGCGAAGGAATTACTTGAAAATCCGTATGAAAAGATTTACGAAATTGCAAGAAAGGTTGGCTATGATACCGCCGCCTCCTTTACACGCCTGTTTAAAAAAGCGGAAGGTATGTCGCCCCAGGAATACCGGGATACGTTTCACTCTGCGAAAAGACATGAGAGTTAAAACACAGATGTAAAAATATGTGAAGACGAGAAAAAAATATAGTAAAGATGTGTTAAGAAAATCAAAAGTTGCTTGTAGAAAACGACTAAAAATACGGGTATAATAAGGGTACAAATTGGTGATAAATCATAAAACAAGGAGGGCTATATGAGAAAACGTATTTTTAGTACTGGTATATCTGCTGTATTGATCGGCAGTATGCTGCTGACTGCCTGCGGGGGAAATAATTCGGGCGGTTCGTCATCTTCTGCAAGTGCAGCAGGTGAAACGAGTACTGCAGCGGCAGGGGACAGCTCCGCTGCTGCGGAGAGCGCGGATCCGTTTGGAAAGTATGATCCACCGATCAGTATGACATTTGCACGTACGGTGGATAATGATTTGAATGACAATATTCTGCCTAAGACTCCGGGGGAGACCATCGACAGCAACAGGTGGCTGGACTTGTATTCCGATGATCTGGGGATTGACATCAGTTATGCCTGGACGGTCAGAGGCGGTCTTAACGATGATGCCTATACACAGAAATTGAATGTTACCATTGCCTCTGGTGATTTGCCGGATGTTCTGATTGTAAACCGTACACAGCTGAAGCAGCTGGCAGAATCGGACATGATAGCAGATATGACAGAGTTTTATGACCAGTATGCCAGTGAACTGACGAGAGAGGTTTATAATTCGGAAGGACCTGGTATCCTGCAGTCGGCTACCTTTGACGGCCATTTGATGGCAGTCCCCTATGCAGATGCATCGGTGGAGAGTACACATTATCTCTGGATCCGCCAGGATTGGCTGGATAAGTTACAATTAGAACCACCTAAGACGATGCAGGATTTACAGAACATTGCTGAGGCGTTTACCACACGCGATCCTGATGGAAATGGAAAAGATGACACGTATGCAATGGCAGTTACAAAGGATTTATACAGCGGCGCCATGGGCACGGAAGGCTTTTTCGCAGGTTACCATTCTTATCCCAATATGTGGGTGAAGACAGACGATGGGACATTGGCGTGGGGCAGTGTGCTTCCGGAAACCAAGGACGCATTAAAGGCTCTGGCAGATATGTATGCGGCTGGAGAGCTTGACCCGGAATTCGGTATTAAGGATGGGGCAAAGGTCGCAGAGACGATAGCGGCCGGAAAAGTGGGAATTGATTTTGGTGAGCAGTGGAACCCGATGTATCCGCTGATCAGCAATTACCAAAATGATCCGGAGGCCGACTGGGTTGGATATCCGATCGTATCGGCCGATGATACGCTTCCGAAGGTTCCGCAGAAATTCCGTACCCAGTGGTATTATGCAGTCCGCAAAGATTATGAGAATCCGGAAGCGGTTGTAAAATTGATCAATATGCATCTGGAGAAAAACTGGGGCGAAGACAATGACTTTAATCACTATTACATGCCGGTAGAAAATGGAGCGGTAGGCGTATGGAAGTTCTCTCCGGTTGCACCGGCTCCGACGAATAAAAACCTCGAGGCGTTTAATGAAATCGAAAAGGCGCGTAAGCTGGGAGATATGAGCATTTTAGAGGGTGAGCCTGCAGTTATTCAGACCAATCTGGAAGCTTATTACAATGGCGATACGACTCAGTGGGGCTGGGATAAGATATACGGAGAGAATGGAGTCTTTCATGCTCTGAATGGTTATATTGAGAACGGTCAGGTGATGAGAGAAGAGTTTGTAGGCGCGCCTACACCGACGATGGTAGATAAACAATCCTCTTTAAAGACGATGGAACTGGAAATGTTTGTCCGCATTATTATGGGAGATGTTTCCATAGATGAATTTGATAAATTCGTTGAAAACTGGAATGCTCTTGGCGGAGCTGATATGACAGCGGAAGTCAACGAATGGTACCAGTCCGTTAAAAACTAGAAAAGAGATTACGAGAGGAGAGGTTTCATAAAAACTTTTCCTCTCGTTTTTTAAACAGGAAAGAGAGGGTTTCTATGAAAAGCAGAAGAAAGCGGGAACTGCCGCTGCATCTGATGATTTTACCAAGTGTAATTATGCTCATTTGTTTCAGCTATTTGCCGATGGGAGGCATTATCATTGCTTTCCAGAAATTTATACCGGCGAAGGGACTGTTTGGAGATCAGAAATGGATTGGCTTCGATAACTTTATCTATTTGTTCAAACTGCCCAATTTCACCAGCGTGCTGTGGAATACTCTGTTTATCGCAGTCATGAAAATAATTTTCGGACTTTTAATTCCGATTGTAGTCGCTATTCTCATCAATGAGGTGAGACATAATTCCTTGAAAAAAGGCATTCAGACGGCTATCTATCTGCCTCACTTTTTATCATGGGTGGTATTAGGCGGCATCTTTATCGATATACTTGCGCCGGGAGACGGACTCGTCAATCAGGTTATCAAAGCGCTGGGCGGCCAGCCGATCTTCTTTTTAGGCGATAATAAATGGTTCCCGTTTACGCTGATCGTAACGGAGACCTGGAAGTCCTTCGGATATGGAACTATTGTATATCTGGCGGCAATCACCGGCATTGATTTAAGCTTATATGAAGCAGCCCAGGTTGACGGGGCTAACCGCTGGAAGCAGATCTGGCATATTACGCTTCCCGGCATGCGCATGGTGATTGTGCTGTTAATGGTGCTGAGCCTTGGCAACGTGCTGAATGCGGGATTCGACCAGGTGTTTAATATGTACAGCCCGCCTGTATATGCCAGCGGTGATATTATTGACACCTTCGTTTACCGGATCGGCATGCTGGAGGCACAGTTTGGCGTTGCAACGGCGGTGGGACTGTTTAAATCGGTGATATCTCTGACTTTAATCTCAGTTTCCTACTGGTTTGCCTATAAGTTTGCAGACTATCAGCTGTTTTAGGAAAGGAGCAGTCTATGAAAAGCAAGAAGAAGTTTAAGTGGTTTCCAATATTAAATACGGCATTTCTGCTCGTACTGGCTCTGATCTGCGTGATTCCCCTGATCCATGTGGCGGCAGTTTCCTTCAGCTCCAGCGCGGCGGCTTCGGCCGGAACCGTATCGCTGTGGCCTAAGGAGTTTACCTTAAATTCGTATTCCTTCGTTGCAAAGCGTCCCGCCTTCTGGCGCTCCATGAGAGTTTCCGTTATACGAATTATAATGGGCGGGGGCTTAAGCCTGTTACTGACAATTACGGCTGCCTATCCATTATCCCAGCCGAAGGGAAGCTTTCGGTTCAGAACCGTTTACGCCTGGTTTTTCTTTGTCACAATGATATTTAATGCCGGTTTAATTCCGTGGTACATGGTAATCAGACAGTTTGGCCTTCTGGACAGTATTTGGGCTTTGATTCTTCCAAGCGCCGTACCTGTCTTCAGTGTGATTCTCCTGCTCAACTTTTTCCGTGAAGTTCCGAGAGAACTGGCGGAGGCGGCATTTATAGACGGAGCAGGGCATTGGCGCACCCTTTGGACGATCTATGTACCGCTGTCCAAACCGGCTCTGGCCACACTCCTGCTGTTTTCTCTGGTGGCAAACTGGAACAGCTGGTTTGACGGACTGATTCTTATGAACAATCCTGACAATTATCCGCTGCAGACTTACATACAAACCATTGCGGTTCAGCGTTCGTTCAGTATGATGACGAGAGAAGAGATCCAGCAGATGGCTACAATATCAGACAGGACTCTTCGTTCGGCACAGATATTTTTAGGATCACTGCCAATCGTCATGGTGTATCCGTTCCTTCAGAAATACTTTGTGAAAGGAATTGTGTTAGGAGGTGTGAAGGGATGAGTATGTTAAAACAGGCGTTTAATCCCTATCTGCCTTCCTGGGAATATATTCCGGACGGTGAACCCCATGTGTTCGGGGACCGTGTTTATGTGTACGGATCCCACGACCGTTTTAATGGATTTGCCTATTGTTTAAATGATTATGTATGCTATTCCGCGCCGACGGATGATTTAGGCAATTGGAGATATGAAGGCGTTATCTATGAAAAGACCAGCGATCCGGTAAACCGGGAGGGCAGCATGTGCCTGTATGCTCCGGACGTTGTCAGGGGCGCAGATGGAAGATACTATCTGTATTATGTTCTCGATAAAGTTCCGTTTGTATCAGTGGCTGTCAGTGATACACCCGCAGGAAAATACAGCTTCTATGGATATGTACACGATGCAGACGGGAGACGTCTGGGGGAACGGGACAGCGATCAGCCTCAATTTGATCCGGCAGTCCTGATGGAGGACGGCAGCGTCTATCTCTATACGGGATTTTGCGGCCCCGGCGATCAGTCGAGGAAAGGCGCCATGGCGACCGTGCTTGGGCCGGATATGGTGACCATAACGGAGGAACCGGTCATCATAGTTCCCGGAAACTGTTACAGTGCCGGAACTGATTTTGAGGGACATGAGTTCTTTGAGGGTCCTTCAATCAGAAAGAATGGAGATACGTATTATTTTGTCTATTCTTCGAGTAAAATGCATGAATTGTGTTATGCGGTCAGCCGGTATCCAACGAAAGAATATGTGTATGGCGGAGTCATTGTCAGCAATTGCGATGGTAACATCACGCACCAGAAGCCGGCCGGCCTTCCTGCGTATGTTCCAGGCAACAATCACGGCGGGATGGCAGAAATAAGAGGACAGTGGTATATCTTTTACCACAGGCATACAAACGGAACTAATTTCAGCCGCCAGGGCTGCGCTGAGCCGATTCAGATCGGGGAAGATGGTTCCATACAGCAGGTCGAGATGACCTCATGCGGTTTAAATGGAGGCCCACTGGCCGGGAAGGGAGAGTATCCGGCATATATTGCCTGTAATCTATTTTCTAAAACAATGGATAACAATCACTTACTCCACCATGCAGGCTGGATCGACGGAAAATATGCCAGAATCACACAGGATGGACGGGATGGCGATGAAGAGACCGGATACATCGCCAATATGCAGGATTCCACAATCGCAGGATTCAAGTATTTTGACTGCAGCGGTATTACGAGGATTTCGCTGAAAACAAGAGGCTATGGCAGCGGTTATTTTGAAGTGAAAACCAGATGGGATGGTGAGTGCCTGGGTACGATTCCGGCAGGCTATTCCAACGTATGGGTGGAAAATTCTGCTGAGATTACGATTCCGGATGGAGTCCATGCGCTGTATTTCGAATTCAAAGGCGAGGGCGGGATCAGTCTGGCTTCCTTCTCTTTAGAGTAGCAGGAGGAGAGAGGGGCAGAGAGCAGGAGGACAATGAAAGAAACGAGAGAAACGCGCCTGTGGTGGACGGATATACCCGATCCTGATGTGGTCCGGGCAGGTGATACGTATTACATGACGAGCACGACGATGCATTTTACGCCGGGCTGTCCTGTTATGAGATCGCGGGACCTGATTCATTGGGAAATTGTTAATTACGTGTATGATGTTTTGGAAAACAGCGATGAGATGTCTTTAAGGAATGGAAAACACGACTATGGGAGAGGTTCCTGGGCAAGCTGTATCAGACATAACGGCCATACCTGGTATGTTGTGTTTACGGCATATAATTCCAATAAAACGTATATTTTTCAGACCGGGAGCATCGAAGACGGGCCATGGGAGAGATACACGCTTCCCGGCATTTACCACGATATGTCCCTGCTGTTTGATGATGACGGCAGAGTCTATATGGTATATGGCAGCGGGACAATCCGTGTGATGGAATTAACCTCTGATGCGAAGGCGGTTAAGGCAGATGGCATGAATCAGGTGATTATTCCGAGTGCCGATGTGGGAGGAACAGGCGGCCTTCCTGCCGAAGGGGCGCATATTTATAAACGGAATGGCATGTATTATATATTTCTGATTGCGTGGCCTCCTGCGGACCGCTCTTCCGGAAGGAGAATGGAGCTGTGCTACCGCTCAGACAGAATTGACGGCGTGTATGAGGGAAGAGTGGTTCTGGACAGCGATATGGGATTTCATAACAGAGGAGTTGCACAGGGCGGAATCTTTGAAACGGAAGAGGGTAAATGGTATGCGCTGCTGTTTCAGGATCACGGTTCGGCAGGCAGGATACCGGTGCTTGTTCCAGTATCCTGGGAGGACGGCTGGCCGGTGTTTGGAGACTGTGGACGGTTACCTGATATAAATACAGTGAATCCTAAGGCTTTTTGCAGGATTGATGTTGTGCAGTCGGATGGTTTTGATGATCAGACAGCGCTGGGGCTGTGGTGGCAGTGGAATCATAATTGCGATGACCGCTTCTGGTCGCTGAGTGAAAGACCGGGCTGGCTTAAATTAATAAACGGTACGATTTGCGATAACCTGTCCAATGCGCACAACACATTGACACAGAGGACCTTTGGGCCTGTCTGTTCCGGTCGTGTGCTGCTTGATACATCGGAGATGAAGGCGGGAGATTTCGCTGGCCTTGGAGCTTTCCAGGATCAGTATGGATACGTCGGCGTCATGAAGACGGAGGCTTCGGCTACGGTGATCATGGCGATGGCGGAGCCGGAACCGTTTGAACCTTCCAGGATGCACTATGAGACCGGAAAGCCGGAGGTGATTGTGGAAAGCACAGCGCTGCAGCAAAGCGAAATATATCTCCGCGTTGACTTTGATTTTCGGGATATGGCGGATACCGCAGAGTTTTATTACAGCCTGGACTGCAGCAACTGGAACCGGATCGGCAGCCAGTTAAAGATGTCCTACCGCCTGACCCATTTTGTGGGGTACCGATTTGCGCTGTTTAGCTATGCGACGAAGGTAACCGGCGGTTCCGCTTATTTTGACTGCTTTGAGGTGTCCTGAATTAGAAGGAAGGAGAGAACATGAAGAGAGCACAAATTATCATTGATCGTTATTTTTTAACAGGGGATGTTGACAAAAGAATATACGGTTCGTTCCTTGAGCAGCTGGGGCGTGCTGTATATGGGGGAATCTATCAGGAAGGAAATGTGAATTCCGACGCGCATGGCTTCCGCCAGGATACCCTGGAGCTGGTAAAGGAGCTTAGAGTGCCCATTGTGCGCTATCCAGGCGGAAACTTTGTATCAGGGTTTCACTGGGAGGACAGTGTAGGACCGAAAGCACAGCGGCCGGCAAGGACAGAGCTGGCCTGGAAGGTGATCGAGACGAATGAATTCGGTTTAAATGAGTTTGCAGACTGGTCAAAAAAAGCGGGAAGCGATATGATGATGGCCGTCAATCTTGGCACAAGAGGGCCGGAGGATGCGAAAAATCTACTGGAATACTGTAATTTTGAAGGCGGCACTTATTTCAGCGATCTCCGCAGGGCTCACGGTTATGCAGAGCCGCATAACATTAAGGTATGGTGTCTGGGCAATGAAATGGATGGAAAATGGCAGATGGGCCACAAAACAGCGGAAGAGTATGGAAGGATCGCTTCAGAGACTTCCAGGCTGATGAAATGGCTGGATCCGGGCATCGAGACCATAGCCTGCGGCAGCTCCGGCCTGGCAATGCCTACATTCGGAGACTGGGAATATCAGGTCCTGGATGAGTGCTATGACGAGGTGGATTATCTCTCCCTCCATCAGTATTTTGGAAATCACAGCAATAATACGCCGGATTTCCTTGCAAGTTCGAAGGGAATGGATGAGTTTATCACTGGAGTGGTATCCCTCTGTGACGCGGTGAAGGCAAAAAAACATGCAAAGAAGAGCATTCACTTATCTTTTGACGAATGGAATGTATGGTACCACAGCAATGAACAGGATAAAAAGATCAAACCATGGGACAAAGCGCCTCATCAGCTTGAAGATGTATATAACTTTGAAGATGCCCTCTTAGTGGGAAGCATGCTGATTACCCTTTTGAGGCATGCGGACAGAATCAAAATTGCGTGCATGGCTCAGCTGGTGAATGTCATCGCGCCTATCATGACATCGGACACAGGGGCCTGGAGGCAGACGATCTTTTATCCATATATGCATGCCAGCATTTACGGGAAAGGAACCGTGTTGCTGACTCAGATTAAGGCTCCTTTCTATGAAAGCCGGAACTATGGAGAGGTATCTATCCTGGATAGTGTCTGCATCTGGGATCAGGAGGCGGATGCACTTACAATTTTTGCAGTGAATAAAGATTTAGAGGAGGATGCAGAAATTGAGTGCGATTTGCGCCAGTTTGAGGGATACCAGGTAAAAGAGCATCTCGTGCTGACTCATGATGATCTGAAGGCGGAGAACACGGAACTGGCGCCTGATACAGTAAAACCGGTGCATTCGGCTGCTTCCAGAGTGGAAAATGGTATATTTACTTCGGTGCTTGGCAGACATAGCTGGAACGTAGTGCGGCTGCAAAAATAAATACAGAATAAATAAAAAATCATGACTATGTAATGTCATGTTCCCTGTGATACAATGTCATAGGGTGATAAAATATGAAGATCGAACGCTTAATTGGAATTATTACAATCCTGCTGCAGCAGGACAAAGTGACCGCTCCGGAGCTGGCGGCGCGTTTTGAGGTTTCGAGAAGAACCATCAACAGGGATATTGAAGCGATCTGTAAAGCCGGGATTCCCCTGATCACGATTCAGGGATTCGACGGTGGCATCTCCATCTCAGACAGCTATAAGATAGACAAGACGCTCTTTACGCAGGATGAACTGCAGACCATTTTAACCGGTTTAAAAGGCATTGACAGCGTATCCCCAGGCGCATACCTGAGTGGAATTATGGAAAAACTGTCGAGCAGGGAACGGCAGATTGTCGTTGACGATACCATGGTGATTGACCTTGCGTCCCATTACCACGACGCTTTGACACACAAAATCAGCCTGATTAAAAAAGCAGTCCGGTGCAGGCGTATGATCTCTTTCCAGTACTATAGTGAAAAGGGGGAAAGCCAGCGCAGAATTGAGGCATACCGGCTGATTTTTAGATGGTCATCGTGGTACGTTTTTGGATACTGTCACAGCAGAAACGATTACCGTCTCTTTAAGCTGAACCGCCTATGGGACTTGTCCGTCCTGGAGGACCACTTTGTTCCGCGCGAGATTCCGGAGAAACGGCTGGATTTTGATGCTTACTTTTCCTCTCATACGATTCACTTGAAGGCGATATTTACAGAAACGGAAAGACACCGTCTGATTGACGAATACGGCAGGGACAGCTACGTGCCTTGTGAGGGCGGAGGACTTCTGTTCGAATGGGATTTTGCGGGCTATCAGAACATGCGGCAGTGGATTCTCAGCTTTGGCGATCAGGTGCGCGTGTTGGAACCGGAAGAACTGAGGGCGGATATCCGGCGGCAGTCTGAAAATATTTTGCAGAGATATCAGGAGACATGACCCATAGCTGTCATGTTCCCTCTGCTATAATGGAAATCAAAAAGGAGTTTTTATGATGATTGAATCCAGATGCGGTATCCTGTGCAGTTCGTGCGGTTATAAGGAGGAAATGGGGTGTAAAGGCTGTGTACATATTGATAAGCCATTTTGGGGTGACGGCTGTCCGGTAAAAACCTGCTGCGAGACCCGGGAGCATGAGCATTGCGGCCAGTGCGGGGACTTTCCCTGTGAGCTGCTGAAGCAGTTTGCATATGATGAAGCGCAGGGAGACGGCGGCAGGCGGATTGAACAGTGCAGGTGCTGGAACCAGGGAAAGTAAATGTTCCGTTCATGAAAGAAAATAGATGCAGGCGTAAGATCGGACGAGTCTGTCCTCTTAATCTTACGCCTGTATTTTATTATTACTCTGACAATTTTTACTTAGAAATTGACTGTGATATGTTACCGTGAAAGCGCGGACAATTTCGCATCCTCCACATATACGCCATCCACCTTTTCCTGCTCTGCAAAGGAGACCACCTGGCTTACATTTCCCTGAATCATAACGCCGAAAACCTGAATGCCATGATCCTTCACATAGGAAGCCAGTTCTTCGTAATATTCCTGGCTGATCCCGTTTACATCGGCCATGGCTGTTAAAAACTGCGGCCGGTCAGACATATACTGCAGCATGGAAGTGAAATGCTGTTCCCAGATGTCTGCCAGTGCTTCTCCGCCATTCAGTTCTCTGGCCGTCGTTGGCCTCAGATATGGATACGTTTCTTCCGGATAGACGCCTGCTTCTGAGAATACACCTGTTCCACCGGGATCAAATCCGGCGACGTTCATGTTGTACCCTGGTTCACTGCACGTTACGGCTGCATAGGTGATATCCAGATTACCCTGATCGGCCACCCACTGGCGGTACAGACTGCTGAAGGCATCCAGGGACATGGGGGCGTCAAATGTGATATAGGCGGCGGCCCAGGAGGAGGAAGGAAGCTCTTCCAGCTGCTCTAGCTGGCTGTCGATTTCCTCCTGTGGCTGCTGATACACATCGTTTCCAGCCTCATCCGTCGTGCAGAAGGTTTCTAATTTTCGGCCAAATGCATTCATAGGAGGAAAATGCCAGTACGTCTCCAGTACAGATCCTGTCCGGTTTAAAATATTAGAATAGTAACCGGTCAGGGAAGATTCGCTGCCTGCCATTTTCCCCCGCACGATTCTGCCGGAAAACGTTTCTTCGCGACCGTGGAAGAGATTGCTCTGGCGTATCTCCACATGATAGCTGCCCGGAAAGCCGGGGACCGCCTTGGCCCAATTCGTCGTATAGCCAGGAGAGTGCAGCTCGGTAAATACCGCCGCATCAATAAAAAACTGACCGTCTCCGCCATACGTCTCCTGATAGCCGCGGTTCGGATTATAGAAAATACGGCCGCATATGGGACCGGAGAGCAGAACCAGGACAGCCGCTGCCAGAAAAGAAATCAAAATGCTTTTCAGCAATTTCCGGTTCACCGTCTTTTTAATTCCCCTGATCTCATTTTCATCACTTTTAGTCATGAGTTCCTGAAGTCCCGGGCAGCTGTCATCGACCTGCGCCAGGGTGTATTCTTCCAGAAGCTCGAATTTCTCAAGCTCCTCCTCTACGAATTTTATCTCTTCCAAAGAGGCGGTTCCTTCTTTGTATCGCTGAAACACTTCCTTAAATGTCATACATTTCCTCCTTCAGACTTATTTTCAACTGCTTGCGTGCCCGGCAAAGCGCTGTCTTTACCGCACCTGGCTTCTGGCCGGTCAGAGCTGCTATTTCTTTAATGTTGTAGTTTAAAAAGTAAAACATAAAGATGGCTTCCCTGTATCTGGGCGGAAGGCCTAAAACAGCGCGGTAGAGTTCCCTGGCCTTTTCACCTTTCAGCATCTGCTCCCAAACGATGTCGGAAGACCCGCTCAAAGGCGGCTCCGTCAGTTCAGGCAGAAGCCGTGCATCCTTGCGCAGCCGGTCATAAAACAGGTTTCTGCTCACTTTAAACAGCCAGAACTTTACATTCTGCCGCTGGCCTTCCAGGGAGAGCAGCGCTTTATAAAATGTCTCGCTGGTCAGATCCTCGGCCATATGGACATTGCCGCACAGGGAAAGCGTATATAAGTAAACCTCATGGTAATAAGTAAGATAAATATTTTCCAGCGTCTCGTTCTTCACCGTGGCCCCCCTTTCTTTATTTTCCTTATCATCCTATAAACGTTTGTGATAAAGAAAGGTTACACGAAAAATACTTTTTTATCAACTGTCTGGTTTGTGATTGCGAAAGGTTCTCATGTACAGACAATAGACATCCGTGCGGTTGGATACACTGGTTGCATACGAGAAAATTTGAGGAAAATGCAGCGGTGCAGCGGCAGCAGAGCTATAGGTAAAAACTATGCCTTTCTATATTTTTTAACAATTTTACATATAGCCAGCTTTACGGTACGATAATATCAGTTTTGAATTTAACTGATAAAGGAGAGCCGTATGTATAAAAATAATCAAGCACCATTTAAATTTGATATTGTAGGAAGTTTTCTCCGCCCGGATTATCTGAAAGAAGCGAGAGAACAGCTGAAAAAAGGAGATATAACGGAAGAGCAGCTGAGAAAGGTGGAGGATCAGGCAATTCAGGAGCTGATTGATAAACAGAAAAAAGCTGGTCTTCCGGTTATTACTGATGGAGAATTTCGCAGAAGCTGGTGGCATCTTGATTTTATGTGGGGCCTCCAGGGCGTGGAGAAACTGGAAGTCACTCAGGGCTATACGTTTCATGATGAGGTGACCAGGGGGGAATCCGCAGGTTTATGCGGGAAAATCTCGGGAGAGAATCATCCATTTATAGAACATTTTAAGTATGTGAAGCTATTTGAGGATTCCTCGGTCCTGGCTCGACAGACGATTCCCGCACCCGCCCAGTTTCTGGCTGAGCTGGAGAGAGGCGACAATCTGGAGAAAACCAGAGCCTGGTATCCGGACGAGGAGGAACTGCTTCAGGATATTGCAGCCGCATACCGCCAGGTAATAAAGGATCTTTATGACGCCGGATGCAGGAATGTACAGTTTGATGACTGTACGTGGGGCATGTTTTGCGATACAAAATACTGGGAAGCACGCCAGAAAGGGGAAACGTCGATTGAAGATCTGGCAGCCAGATATGTCAGGGTTAATAACCTTGCCATAGAGGGGCATCCGGAAGAGCTGACGATCACCACCCATGTATGCAGAGGAAATTACCATTCTACATGGGCCTCCGCAGGCGGGTATGCTCCCATTGCTCCTTATCTGTTCGATCAGGAGAACGTGTCTGCATATTATCTGGAATTTGATGATGAGCGTTCCGGAGATTTTGAGCCATTAAAGTATGTAAGCAGCAATAAGCAGGTAGTGCTGGGGCTGGTCACCACGAAAAAACCGGAGTTAGAGGCGAAAGATGCTGTGGTCAGACGAATTCGTGAAGCTTCTCAGTATGTACCGTTAGAGCGCCTTTGTCTCAGCCCTCAGTGCGGCTTTGCTTCAACGGAGGAGGGAAATAAGCTGACGGAAGAGGAAGAGTGGAAGAAACTGAGGCTGATTAAAGAGATTTCGGAAGAAGTGTGGGGCCAGAAGGTATTTTCCTGAATACATGATCCGCAATTGTAATTCATACCAGAAACGCCATTCTCATTTAAAAATGATAGAATGGCGTTTTTCTATTATACGCTATTATTTTTGCCAAAACATGTTATAATACTTGAGCAATATTAAGATATATTTAAAGACAAAGCAAGACGCAGACACAGATCAAAGGGGGTCTTTTCATGCATAGAATAAAAAAGTATACGAAATCTAAGTGGCTTTTCCTGCCCCTTTTCTATTGCTTATCATTCTGTTCGGAGTTTTTGCCGCTATGCTGCAGCAGGCGCTTCACTATGACCTCAGCTGTGATTGGAGCGGCGGCGGAGTTTTTCCCGTAGCGGTCGAGGGCGAGTACAGCGAGGAGGGCGGTGAATGGAAACCGCTTTCGAAAGAAACAGAATTCGGTTACCGTGAACTGCGGGACATTGCGGTGCGCGGACATTTTACAAGAGATATTCCGAAGGGTGACAAGATCTTCTTTAATATCTGCCAGCTATGGGTTACCATGCGGATAAACGGTGAGGAAGCTTTTACCTTTGGCCCACAGGAGGGGGATGGAAACCCCGCACAGTCTATTGGAAACCTGTGGTATACCTTCGTATCACCCGGTATTACGGCGGAAGATGAGGTGGAACTTCATTTCGGTAATCTCTACCGTAATGCCTACTTTATCCAGTTTGACAATCTGCTCTGGCATATGTATACCGGCAGTGAGCGGGCTCTTGTTTTTGAGGCTGTACATAAAGACATAGGTCTGCTGGCTGTTGGAACGATTTTTCTGGTCCTTACGCTGTTTCTGTTTATTGCCGGTATTCTCCTGGTTTTGCTGCACATTTGCGGCAGCCTTTAGTTTGTCTGGCTGGGACTTTGTACGCTGTCTTCTGCCGTCTGGTTCGCGACGCCGGCACCGGCGCTGTCTTTGTTCCTGCCATACCCTGTGCTCCTCAACACTCTGTACTCCTGCTCGATTCGATCGAGAAACAGCTGGTAGAAAAGAAGGAGGAGAAATACGCATTTTTTATCTGTGATATCGATAATTTTAAGCAGGTGAACGACCGGTTCGGCCATGCCTTCGGGGATTACTGCATCTGCAGTTTTACCAAAGCCATACGGGAACATTTTCGAAAGGATAACATTCTCGGCAGAATCGGCGGCGATGAATTTGTTGTCTTCATTCCATACTCAAGTGAACGCTGGCTGGAAGAGAAAGCCGCTGAATTATCGAAAGCTCTGGATATGGTTTGTACGAAAGAGCAGTCAAGCTGCCAGGTATCGGCCAGCATCGGAATTTCGATATCGTTACAGGCGGGGAGCCGGTTTGACCAGCTTTATCAAAGTGCAGACTCCGCACTGTATCAGACGAAGAAGAATGGGAAAAATGGATTTACCATCATGGAGCTTACAGGAGAGAAAGTAGCGGACAGTACAGACCTGTGATACGGAAGCAATAGCGGACAGCACAGAGCGGTGATACGGAAGCGGCGGCGGAGAAATCCGCCGCCGACAAAGCATCCGCCAGGCCTACTGTATGCTGCTGTGATAAATATAACTTCCGGCACTCACGAGGAAGGTTTTTCCGTCTATCACAACTTCGGCGTCCACCGGTGTTGTGATCTCGTAGCGCCAGAGTGAATCCTGCTTCTTCCACCGGGAGATAATCCGGCCATGCCTCGTGTCGAGGGAGGCCTCAAGCCAGTCGAGACGTACATCGGGGGAGGGGGCGATCCGGACTTTACTGTATCCCGGATATCCCTCTGCCGGGGTAATTCCCGCCGCGCAGCAGTATACCCAGTCTGCCACAGCACCGTAGGCATAGTGATTAAAGGAATTCATGTTCCTGCTCCAGAAATCCCCGTTTTCCATAATTCCATCCCAGTGTTCCCAGACGGTGGTGGCCCCCTTTGTTACCGGATACAGCCAGGACGGATACTGTTCACGCAGCAGCAGGGAGTAAGCCAGATCCGTATGGCCGTAATCGCTTAGCACGTGCAGGAGGTAGGGCGTTCCGACGAAGCCTGTCTGGAGCTTCGTTCCGCATTCTCTTATCATCAGCGCAAGCTGATCCGCCGCGGCCTGGCAGTCTTCGGCCAGATGAAAATGGGCGGCAAGGACACATTCTGTCTGTGTCTTGTAAGTCGGATAGGCCCTGCGGAAAGCGGATATAATGTTTTGAAGGAGCGCTTCATACGCTGCCATGTCTTTTCCCAGAACGAGTCCGGCCTTAATTACCAGGGAAGCCGAATGCGCGTAAAATGCGGAGGCAATGAAGTCTTCTCTGGAGGATCCCTTATAGCTGCCGGTGGGGGCATCGAGTCCCAGCCAGTCCCCGTAGTGGACACCGCCGGTCCACAGATATTCTGTCGTGGTATGCGCCGTGATATAATCTACCCATTTTCTCATAGACTCAAACTGGCGGGAGAGAATCTCTGTATTTCCATATGCCAGATATACTGCCCACGGACAGATCGCGGCTGCGTCGCCCCAGGCGGCGCTGGCAGACTGTGTCTTTAGCAGATCCGGGATTACGTGACCCACATAGCCGTCCTCCCCCTGGTCGGCAGCCAGATCAGCCAGCCATTTCGTGAAGAATTTTTCGGTATCATAGTTCAGGCATGCGGTGCGCACAAATACCTGGGCGTCTCCGGTCCAGCCGAGGCGTTCATCCCTCTGCGGGCAGTCGGTAGGGACGTCGACAAAATTCCCCTTCTGCCCCCAGATGATGTTGTCAAAGAGACGGTTTAAGAGAGGATTGGAACAGCTCAAGCGTCCCGTTCGCTTCATCTGGGAGTGGAGGACCACCGCCGTGAAATTTTCCGGTTTCGCCGCACCGGGACCTCCGGGAAATGCATCGATCCGAATATAGCGAAAACCAAAAAAGGTCAGGCGCGGATGGCAGCTCTGTTGTCCATCACGGCATATACAGCAGTATTCCGCCCTGGCGCTGCGGTAATTTTCCGTATAAAAACAGCCATCCTTATCCAGAACCTCTGCGTGGGAAAGCCGGATTTCTTCCCTGGCTTTGGCATTTACGCTGATTTCCACGTAACCGGTGATTTCCTGCCCGAAGTCTGCCACAACTTCGCCTTTGGGAGTCGTAAAGATGCGGGCCGCCGCAATCCTTTCCTGCTCGCGGATTTCTTCGCCCTGCTGTTCGATCAGCGTTTCATATGGCCCGTCAAAGGTCTCGGCTGTCCCGGAGCATGGAGGGATAAAGGAAGCGTCGTAAATCTCTCCGTCATAGATCTCAGAGAAGCGGACCGCACTTTCGGAAACGGACCAGCTTTCATCTGAGACGATGAAGCTGCGCTGTCCGTCCTCATAGGTGATTTCCAACTGTGCCAGCAGCCCCATGGGGCGGGCGGCCAGGCCCTTCTGGAAGTCCGATGCGGTAAATCCGGGCATGGGACTGTGATACCAGCCCTTTCCGACGGTGACAGTCAGACGGTTCTCCGCCCTGAGTAAATCCGTCACATCATACTCCTGATACTGAAGCCGTTTGTAGTAGGTCGTCCATCCGGGAGCCAGCACAAACTGGCCTATCCTGCGGCCGTTAAGTGCAGCTTCATATACACCCAGCGCGGTGATAAAGAGACGGGCCTGTTTTACAGTCCGTGACAACGCAAAATCTGTGGAAAATACGGGGGCCGCATTTCCGAAATCGTTGGCTGGCCTGAGCCATTTTGCTTTCCAATCCATAATGAATTCCTCCTGCTTGTGTTTGTCTTGACTTCTAGGATACCAGATTGTAATATGAATAAAAAGAACTGTTTCAGACTAAAATGGGGGGTGAATTTAACCTGTTATGAGAGAACGGAATACAATTGAACTGAAAGGACTGACAGCGGAGCGGGAGGACAAGATTGTGGTCATGCCTTTCTGCCAGCAGGACGTGGAGATGCATGACCACGATTTTTTTGAACTGGCCTATATTACAGGAGGCAGCGCGCTGCATACGATCCGTGATGCGGACGGAGAGGTGAGATCCGGGGAGGTGAAGGCCGGAGACTATTTTATCATCGATTACGGCAGCAGGCACAGCTACAGGGAATGCAGGGATTTTACTCTGATTAACTGCCTGTTTCTGCCTGAGATGATTGACGATACACTGGCGGACTGCCGGTCCTTTGAAGAAGTGCTGCGGGTGTCCCTGATCCGTTACTATAAATGGTGCTTCGGGCAGCCCTCTGCGAATCGAGTGTTCCATGATGAGGAGGGGAGTATTTTGTCATTGATCCTGGGAATTCAGGAGGAATACCAGGAGAAAAAAGTGGGATACACAGAGGTATTCCGGTGCCGGCTGACCGAGATTCTGATTCTGACCATACGGAAAATCGTCTGTGACAGCAAAAAGGATGACAGGAAGAGACAGCCGCGGAGCACGGCAGTGCTGGAAGCGATCCGGTATCTGGATAAAAATTACAGGGAAAAGGCCGTACTGAAGCAATTTTGCCTGGAATACCATTACAGCCAGCAGTATATCAGCCGGAAATTCCGTCAGGAGACGGAGATGACAGCGCTGGAATACCTGCAGAAGATCCGGATTGAGAAGTGCTGTGAGCTGCTGGCCGGCAGTGATCTGTGCATTCAGGAGGCCGCGCGGTCTGTAGGGTATGAGGATGTAAAATTTTTCTGCACGCTGTTTAAAAGGACCTTGAACATGACGCCTGGGGAGTACAGGAAAACAGCTGCCGCCGCAATGCGGTACTGATTTTACGGTTTGATTCCCTGCAGCATCAGCCAGATTCTCATTATCAGTTTTGGCGGTGTCACCTTCGAGAAAAGGCAGGTGAGTTTTACAGGGAGACCATAGAGAAGACTATTACATGGAATAACTGGAACATCATGCTGTCAAAATAATAAGCCCATGCAGCCCATACCCCAGGATATACTTATATTCACAGGTCTCCAAATGCAGCTTCATATACTGATCAAAGCTCTCCTTTGATAAATTATTTAGCTGTTCTCCTCTCATATAAGCCGTGCCGTCCGATGTCAGGTGATGAAGAATTTTGAGCTGATGGTCATGTGCAGTCTTTTCAATCTCTTCCGGCAGCAAATAGGTAAAAGGATCATCCTCACCTCTGGTGCTATAGAATTTTAACACATCCCCCATATTCTCCAGTTTCACGTTAAGGTTTAAATGTAATGCTGCCATGAAATTAATATAGGAAATAACTAAAACCCCGTTCTTTTTCAATAACCGCAGACATTGCTCCAGAGCCATGTTCCGGGCCTTTTCTTCCAGATGGTAAAATGCCCCCATGCAGAGTACGACATCAAAAGAATGATCTTCATATGGATTCATTTCACAAATGTCTCCGACGAAAATGTCGTCCAGCAATGGCTTCTGCATTTGCATTTGCCGCATGATATCCACATTGCGTGGTACTATATCACTCGCAATGACGGCATTTCCCCGTCTGGCCAGTTCGAAGGCGTAATTTCCGGTTCCTGCGCAGCCATCAAATATCCTGCTGTGAGAGGGAAGGACGCGATTAAAATAGTACATGGTAGTCAGCCATTCATTCCTTTTCACACCAGTTTCTGAGGCGATTTGATTAAATCCTCCAGCGTAATCCCATCCAGATACTCATTAATGATCGTATCCAGTTTCTGCCATACAGGCCGCGTCAGGCAGCACTCAAGCCGGGAGCATTCCGCATAGGATTCCTCTACGCAGGCGACCGGTGCCAGACTTCCCTCTGTCAGACGCAGAATCTCGCCCAGAGTGTATTCGCCGGGCTCCTTCGTCAGGCGGTAACCGCCGCCTTTTCCGCGCAGGCCGGCCAGAAGCTGATTCTGAACGAGTACCTTTATGATAATCTCCAGATATTTCTCGGAAATGTCCTGACGGTTCGCAATTTCTTTCAGAGGAACGTACCTGTCGGTGTTCTGCTGTGCCAGATCCAGCATAACCCGCAGCGCGTAACGTCCCCTCGTTGAAATCATCATTTGACATCCCTCCCTTCCGCAATACCAGTACCGGGCGGCACTGGTTATATAATCCTATTATACAACAAGGTAAATAGGATTATCAATAGCCAATATAGCTATAAACCTATTGACAAAGTAGGCTTATGATATTATGATGAATATAACCAAGTAAATAAGTAGGTTATTGAGAGAAAAGCCTTTTTCAGGCGGAATGGAGGACTATATGTCAAAACAATTACTGAAAATAAATGGATTATCAGTCAATGTGGAAGATAAAGAGATTTTACATGGTATTAATCTGGAGATTAAAAAGGGGGAGACTCACGTGCTGATGGGGCCCAACGGAGCGGGTAAGTCTACGCTGGGGTACGCGCTGATGGGGAATCCGCGCTATGAAGTGACGAAAGGAGATATCTGGTTTCAGGGAAAGCGGATAAACGAAGAGCCGGCCGATAAGCGGGCTAAAGCAGGAATGTTTCTTTCCTTCCAGAATCCGCTGGAGGTTCCGGGCCTTCCGCTGGGCACATTTATCCGCAGCGCCGTGGAACAGCGCAGGGGCGCCAGAGTGCGGCTGTGGGATTTCCGTAAGGAGCTGGAGAAGGCCATGGAACTGCTGCAGATGGACCGGGCCTATGGAGACCGCGATTTAAATGCAGGTTTTTCCGGTGGTGAGAAAAAGAAAGCGGAGATTCTTCAGCTTCTGCTCTTAAAGCCCAGTCTGGCCATACTGGATGAGACGGATTCCGGTCTGGACGTGGATGCGGTACGAACCGTGTCTCAGGGCGTGGAAGAGTACCAGAAGAGCCGGGATGGAGGTCTTCTGATTATCACCCACAGCACCCGGATTCTGGAGTCCCTGCGTGTGGACAAAACCCATATTATGGTAGACGGCAGAATCGTGAAGACAGGAGACGGTTCCCTGGTGGAACAGATTAACGAACATGGGTTTGAACAATATTTGGATCAGGCGGGCTGTTAGAGTGTTTGACGAAAAGCAATTTTCAGATACACTCCAGTCCGCGCATCCGGAAAGGATGGAAGAGAGAGATGGAAGAAAAAACATATGTAAATGATATTGACAGAAGTATTTACGACATCCGAAATGAAGAAACGGATGTTTACCGCATAGAGGAAGGCTTAAAGCCGGAGATCGTGGAGCAAATCTCAAAAGAGAAGAAGGACCCGCTTTGGATGGAGCTGTTCCGTCTAAAGTCCCTGCAGATATACAATAATATGAGCGTTCCCGATTGGGGTCCCTCCCTGGAGGGCCTGGATATGAGCCACATCGCCACGTATGTGCGCCCCAACACAAAGATGAAGACGAAGTGGTCCGATGTGCCTGAGGAGATCAAGGATACCTTCGAGCGTCTGGGAATCCCCCAGGCGGAGCGGAAATCCCTGGCTGGCGTAGGCGCCCAGTACGACTCGGAGCTGGTCTATCACAATGTCCGCCAGGAGGTGGCGGAGATGGGCGTGGTATATACGGACCTGGAAAGCGCCATGAAGGGGGAATACGCGGACATGGTGAAAAAGCATTTCATGAAGCTGGTGAAGCCTTCGGATCACAAGTTTGCGGCGCTCCACGGGGCCGTCTGGTCAGGTGGTTCCTTTGTCTATGTGCCGCCGGGAGTTTCCGTGGAAATACCGCTGCAATCCTATTTCCGGCTGAACGCGCCGGGAGCGGGGCAGTTTGAACATACACTGATCATCGTGGATGAAGGGGCGGATCTTCACTTTATTGAGGGATGTTCCGCACCTAAATATAATGTGGCCAATCTTCACGCAGGCTGTGTAGAACTGTTTGTGGGAAGGAATGCGAAGCTTCGTTATTCCACGATTGAAAACTGGTCTAAAAACATGTATAACCTGAATACCAAGAGGGCCCAGGTGGAGGAAGGAGGCACCATCGAATGGGTGTCCGGTTCCTTTGGCTCCCATGTTTCCTACTTATATCCCATGAGCATCCTGAAGGGCCGCGGGGCCAGAATGGAGTTTACCGGAATCACCTTTGCGGGTGAAGGGCAGAATCTGGACACAGGCGCGAAAGTGGTTCACGCCGCTCCGGAGACGACCTCCTACATGAACACCAGATCCATATCCAAGAGCGGGGGCGTAAGCACCTTCCGCAGCTCCGTGGTGGTGGCCAGGGGGGCGAAGAACAGCAAATCGGCTGTCTCCTGCCAGTCCCTGATGCTGGACCGGATATCAAGGTCGGACACGATTCCTGCTATGGATATCCGGACCCCGGACGCGGACATCGGCCATGAGGCCAAGATCGGGCGGATCAGCGACGAGGCCGTCTTTTACCTCATGTCCAGAGGACTGAGCGAGGAGGATGCCAGGGCAATGATCGTCAGCGGATTTGCGGATAATGTATCCAAAGAGCTGCCATTAGAGTATGCCGTGGAGATGAATAATCTGATCCGGCTGGAGATGAAGGGCAGTATTGGTTAGTTTAGGAAAGGAGGTCTCCTATGGGACAGGGACTTGATTTGAAGATAAACAGGCTGCCGGCCAGGACCTGGAACTGGCTGAAAATGAATGAGGCAGGCTTAAATGAGATAGAGGCAGGGGAATCCCCCACGATCATCACGGAAGGATTCGCGGAAGCGGTTACGTGGAGAGAAGATTTCTCGGCCATTGCCACCGGGATGGGAGAAGATATGGACCGACTGGCGCGAGAGTCGAATACGGACGCGATCCGGATCCAGTCCGGGCCATCGGTAGAAGAGCGGCGGGCCGCGCTGCATTTCGTCTGCGGCAGCGGAGCAAAGAGCTTCCAGACCGTGGAGCTTCTGGTACAGGAGGACGAAACTCTAAACGTGGTTATGGATTTCACCTCTGCGCCGGAGGCCGCGGGGCTGACCGCTGTCCAGACCCGGTTCCGGGTCAGGAAAAACGCCAGACTGAAGCTGATCCAGCTCCAGCTTCTGGGAAGCGGCTATACATTTTTAAGCGATATCGGCGGAAGCTGCGGCGAGGGATCATCCGTGGAGGTAATCCAGCTGTTTTTGGGCGGTGCGGAGACTTACGCGGGCTGCCAGGCGGACCTTGCAGGGAAAGAGAGTACGATGAACGCCGACGTGGGTTACTTGGGAAGGGACAGCCAGCGGTTTGACATGAACTACGTGGCCAACCACCGGGGAGAGAAATCCCGGAGCCGGATTCTGGCCGGAGGCGTGCTGAGGGACCGGGCGTTTAAGCTCTTTCGCGGAACCATTGATTTTAAGTTTGGAGCCGCCGGGGCAGAGGGAGAGGAGAAGGAGGATGTGCTGCTTCTGGGAGACGACGTGATCAATCAGACCATTCCCCTGATTCTCTGTGCAGAGGAGGATGTCCAGGGAAACCATGGAGCTACCATCGGAAGACTGGATGACGAACTGCTGTTCTATCTCTGTTCCAGAGGCATGAGCCCTGAGGCTGCCGCTAAAATGATAACAAGGGCTCGGCTGGATGCCGTCTGTCGGAAGATTGGCGACGAAGCCGCGGAGCAGATGGTGCAGGATTATCTGGAGGAGGTGGAGAAAAATGGAAGATAGAAATCCATACCGCGAAAATTTTCCATTGCTTAAGGAGAATCCGGTGATTTACTTAGACAGTGCGGCCACGGCTCAGAAGCCCTCCTGTGTACTCCAGGCGGAGCGGGATTTTTATGAGCACAGCTATGCAAATCCCATGCGTGGCTTCTACGCCCTGAGTATGGAGGCCACAAAACGTCTGGAGGAAGCCAGAGACGAAGTGCGGCGCTTTATTAATGCGTCGTCCTCCGACGAGATCATTTTCACCAGAAACACCACGGAGAGCCTGAACCTGGTGGCCTACAGCTACGGACTGTCCCGGCTGAAGGCCGGGGATGAGGTTTTGGTAAGTATCATGGAGCACCACAGTAACTTGCTGCCCTGGCAGATGGCTGCTGAAAAGACGGGAGCGGTTTTACGATTTCTGGAGTGCGAGGCAGACGGCCGGATTACGCAGGAACGTCTGGAGGCGGCATTTACTGACCGTACCAGGCTGGTCGCTGTGGCCCATGTGTCCAATGTGCTGGGATGTGAGAACCCCATACGCCAGATCGCGGCCATGGCCAGGGAGCGAGGGGCTGTCGTGGTCGTGGATGCAGCACAGAGCGCGCCCCATATGCCGATCGATGTACAGGAATCAGGCGTGGATTTTCTGGCTTTCTCAGGCCATAAGCTCATGGGGCCCATGGGCATCGGTGTGCTGTACGGGAGACGGGAACTGCTGGAGGAGATGCCGCCCTTCCTCACCGGAGGGGAGATGATCGACTCAGTCACCAGAACAGGGGCCGTATTCGCCCCGGTGCCTCATAAGTTTGAGGCGGGCACCGTCAACGCGGCGGGAGCCTGGGGGCTTATGGAAGCGATCCGCTATCTGAAACGTGTTGGATTTGATGAGGTGCATCGCCGGGAACTGGCACTGACAACGATGGCCCTGGAGGGACTTAAGCAGATACCGCACGTCCATGTCCTGGGATCTGAGCGGCCGGAAGAACACTGTGGAATCCTGACCTTTACCATAGATGGCGTTCACCCTCACGATGTGAGCGCGATTCTGGATGCAGATGGCATCGCCGTCCGCGCCGGGCATCACTGTGCCCAGCCGTTGTTTGAATATTTAAAGGTCAATTCTGCTGCCAGAGCCAGTATATATTTTTATAATACCCGTGAGGAGATTGAGGCATTTTTGAAGAGCATAGCCGGAATCAGGAGGAAGATGGGATATGGAGAATAGAAGTTTTTATAATGAGATTTTGACAGAACACAATCTGCGTCCGGCTCACAAGCACGATCTGCCGGATGCCAATCTGGTGCTGGAGGGCGTAAACCCCAGCTGCGGAGATGATATCTGGCTAAAGCTGAAGGTGGAGGACGGAGTAATCCAGGATGGATCCTTCGTGGGCGACGGATGCGCGATTTCCCAGGCTTCCGCGGATATGATGCTGGACCTGGTGATCGGAAAGAAAAAGGAAGAGGCCGTGAAGCTGGCTGAAAACTTTTTTCAGATGATTCGGGGCACGGCAGGGGAGGCGGATTTAGAGGCACTGGAGGAAGCTGCCGCCCTGCAGGACATTGCCCATATGCCCGCCCGGGTGAAATGCGCGGTGCTGGGATGGCGAACGCTGGAGGAAATACTGGAGGGACAGGAGAATTGAGCCGATCTATCTGATTTTACCATTTCTATCCATAAAATGAAAATTGCTGAAACTTTTTCACCGATACCAGACGTCTAATCGTTTGTAATAAGAAAATAGAAAGACGAGGTATTCATTATGAGAAGATTTGCAGTGATTTGTATGTGTGCGGTGGCGATTGCAGGAGCAGTGCCGTCTGTCCCGGCCTTTGCGGCTACGGGAAATGTGGTGATGGCTGCGAAGTCAAGAACAAAGCAGTCCCAGTCCGGCCTTCAGGATACGGCCCAGGCGGTGCAGATTGCATTTCAAAACAAAGATATGGAGAAGCTGGCCGGTTTATGTAATTTCCCATTGACCATCGTCTACGGAGACGGTTCCCTGGTGGAGATCAAAGATAAGGCAGCGTTTAAGAAACTGGACTCCGGACTCATTTTCAGCAGTAAAATGCAGGATGCAATCGCCTCCACCAACGCAGCGAAGCTTAAGGCTGAGGGGAACGCAGGCGCGCAGATGGGCGGAGACAATGGCCTGAACCTGTACAAATTTAAGAAGAAATGGAAAGTAAACAGTATTTATCTGGATACCGCGGCAGGTGACGGACTGGCGATAAAAGACATGAAGGAGGCAGCAGTCACGATCCAGAAGACATTTTCATACAAGGATATGGACACCATGGCAAAGCTGTGCAACTATCCTTTGACGATCGTCCAGGAAAATGGTAATTTAAAAGAAATAAGAAACCCGCAGGAATTAGTCGCAATGGGCGAAGATAAGCTGTTTACGGAAAAGCTGAGAGATGCCATAGACCGGACAGACGTGGATAAGCTGACCAATGTCGGTGACGCCGGCGTGCAGATGGGCGGAGATTCCGGATTATCGATGTATCGTTTTAATGGTGTATGGAAGATCAATAATATTTATCAGTAAATAGAAATGCGGTTGGTGGTCGGTGTTGCTGCTGATCATGGAATAGCGGTCATGGAGTGCAGGTTCCGTGTGGGACGGCACATTCTCGTCTCCACCAACAGCGTATTATCAGATCTTCCAAATGGAAAACAGCGGCACAATTGAATCTCTCATGCAGATTCCTGCCGCTGTTTCTTCTCTTTCTCGTATCAGGTCAATGACTGGTTGTTGGCTGCAGCAAGAATGATCTCTGCATTTATGCAGTGCTGATCCTGCTGGGCTCCTATTGTCAGGGCATCTGTCATAAGGTTGTCTATCTTTCGCGCATTCCCCTCACTGTACCCATGAACCGCACTCAGCGCTCCCCCTTCCAGGATATTCCGGCTGCCTCCCGCCAGTTCCAGCTTATGATAGATATAGTCTGGAACCTCCTGATCGGACAATCCCTCATAATTATAGTGTACCGTGATCCGCTGGCGCAGTGCTTCATGCACCTGCTTATCTAAGATGTGGTTCAAATAGGGTTCTCCCACCAGGATCAGGCTGAAACAGTTCAGAGAGTCATAACTGTGGTTCATCAGCATTTTCAGGTCACGGAGAATGTTATAATTCAGGTACTGCGCTTCGTCAATCGCAAGGATCAGAGGCTGTTTCTTTTCCCGGTAAAGATAATACACACGCTCCTGGATTGCACGGAACATACCGGTCTTATTGCCCTGCGCCTCCAGACCAAGCACCTCACAGAATTCCCGGTAGAATTCCGTTACGCTGATGGTAGACAGGCTGATATACGCGGTCTGGTACTGGTTCGGGTTCAGGCCGTTCATGAAGCAGCGCAGCGCATAGGTTTTCCCATGCCCGGCCGGGCGGTAAACACTCCGATTCCCCGGACATTTTTCAGATAATCCAGCCGGGAAAGCATCTGCCTGTGATCCTGGGAACGGAATGCGTCCCGCTCTTTCACTTTCTGCTTGTCGAAAGGGTTGTAAGAAAGGCCATAATAATCAGTGAACATTCTTCATTCCCTCCTTCGCATAATCAATGGACAGAGCCGTCTGCCGCTTCGTCTTTCCGTTTGCCACACGATCCGTCAGCCGCAGGGGATAATGCTGTCCTCCGTACAGGATATACGCGCTCTCCGGATCTCCCGGTATAAACCGCACCTCCACCTTCTGGCCGATGAACTGCATCGGGGCATCATAACTCGCATTGGACAGATGGATCGTTGCATCCTTGTTGACATTCCTGATTACCCGGTTATGGAATGCCTCTTCCAGCCATTCCTTCGAAACAGGCTTTCGGATCCGTTCATTGCTGGCCAGATAGCGCTCCAGAGGAGTCTGACCGGTGCCGGAATGATTGGTCGTGTTATGTCTGCGGATATAGTCCGCCAGAAGGCGGTTAAATTCATTAAGGCTCTGGATCTGGGAAATATCAAGGCTGTAAAGTCACCTCTCCTTTAAGGTGCGGAAGTTCCGCTCCACTTTCCCCTTGCTGGCTCCATCGCGGACCGGCGTATGAATCAGGACTGTTCCCACAGAACCGCAGATGAATGAAAGCTGCTCATTGCTGTAAGGAGAGCCATTATCCACGTAAAGTTTATTCGGGATTCCATAAGCCGCAACTGCTTCCCGCAGTGTCTTTTGGAAGTTTGCGGCATTCTCCTGGTAATACAGCCTCCCGCCGACAATCATCCGGGAATGGTCGTCCAGGATCATAATCAGGTATACACCGCGGGAAATCCCATTTTCCCGGATATAGGGAAGATAACAGGTGTCCGCCTGCCACATTCCGCCGAAGTAAGCTTCCTCATAGGCTTTCCTGTCCCGGATGACGGTCTCGCTGCTTCCTTTCAGTCCGCTCCTCTTGATATAACGCTGTACGGTCGATACCGATACCGTGGCGTCAAGCGTTCCGTCTGCGATCAGCTTATCCCGGATCTGGGTCGCGTTCAGCCTCGGGTACTCCTGCCGGATCCGCCGGATTTCCTGCTCCGCATCCTCCGTAATGACACGGGTTGTGCCTCTATCACACCGGGTGCGCGGCACCAGCGCATCCATTCCGCCCCGGCTGTAAAGGTTATACCATTTCCCGACTGTCTTTGGCTTGTACTGGAATACCCTGCCATCTGGCAGCGGAACAGGGGTCCGGGCGACACGCCGGCAGTAAGCAGCGATCGATTCATCCGGATAAGTCCCCTGCACCAGTGGCGCAATGAGTCCAAAGCGCATTCTGGCGATCTCCATTTGTTCTTTCTGTGTCATTTCAGTTTCCATAATCCAATCCTCCTGCGGTTCATTTGATATCTAAAGCATATCAGAGGACGATCCTGATATCCATTCCCGTCTTATGTGGAGACAAAGAGCTGCCCGGCACCGGAAAACGGCTGCTCCCGGACCGTGCGTCTGAATGACTGAAGGAACGAAACGCGGAAGGCAAGATAATGGCTTTTCAGGGCAACCCCATCCAGCTGGTCGAGAAAGCTGCAGTGGTCCCTGTGCATTGCCTCCAGTACACCGAGCCAGAGCTGTTTATGCGTCAGGAAAAGCTTCTTCCAGCGGTAGAGGGTAGATATGGCGATTCCAACCCGTTCGCAGATCCCGGCCACGGTATCCGTTCTGAGAAAGTAAGCCCGTAATACGGAAAGGATAAAACGCAGGGAGTAAGAAGAATAGGGGACGAGCGTGGCTGGAAGAAGGGCATGGGTGTGCCCACAGGAACCACAGCGGCAGCGCTGCACGGTTACGGTATGGGTAACCGGCTCTCCGTCTTCCAGCTCCACCAGATACCGCCTGTATGACGCAAAGGATTCCATGGACATCCTGGCACGGCAGACTGTACAACTGCCATCCGTCCGGCTCAGGGCATGGTTCTCCTGATGGAACCAATAAAAATCCGAAAAAGTGATTTGATTCAGCTTGCAAAAGATGATAAATGGTCGTATCATAGCATTGTGTTTAGGTCTGAGTTAAAAATCAGATCTGGTCATGGGAAGAGGGAACTGCTTTGGCGGGCGGACCCTCTTCTTTTTTGTTACGGCTACCATCATACCGCATATGCGAATAAAAGCAAGAAAAAAACGTGCCGTTTTATCGGGCACGCTGTAAGAGCTATTATCTTATAGTGGAGATTTTAATTTGCGGCGACTGCGCCGCCGCAAGACGAATTAATGTGCTGTCTTACAAATAAATGGTTCAATTAAAGCACATTGACAAAGCGACACGAGTGTCTTATAATTAAATAAGCGACATATATGTCGCAGAAATGGAGCGATAACATGGGAAAAAAGGGAGAGGAAACCAAACAGATTATTAAAGAAAAAGCGTGCTTATTGTTTTCAAAAAAAGGATTCAAAAATGTTACAATGAAAGACATTTGCATGGAAACAGGTTTAAGCAGAGGCGGATTATATAGGCACTACAATAGCACACAACAAATTTTTATGGAAATTTTGAATTATTTTATGAACGAGCAGGATAATCAAATTTCTGAAAAAATACAACAAGGTTATCCTGCAACACAAATACTTAATGAAGTTTTAGAGAAATATAAAACAGAAATGTTAGATACCACTGCTTCTTTGAGTGTTGCTATTTTTGAATTTTTTAGTGCAAATTATTCAAGTGATAAAGGAAATGTTCTTTTGCAGCAATATGTTTACGCGGTTAAAACATGGGAAAATTTAATCAATTACGGCATACAACGCGGGGAATTTAAAAATGTAAATTGTGAAGAAATAATAGATATAATACTTTTTTCCTATCAAGGGGTGAGAATGTACAGTAGTATGATGGCTTTGGACAAAAAAATACCACAGAGAATTATAAATCATATTCAAAAAATACTATTAGTTTAGGGGGTGGTTAAAATTATCGAGAATTGGATTTTATGTCCGATTTGCAGAAGTAAAACACGACTGCGAATACGGGAAGATACTGAATTAAAAAAAATTCCTTTATATTGTCCGAAATGTAAACGGGAAACTTTAATCAATGCACATAAACTACATATATATGTCATTAAAACGGAAGATGATAAGATATACAGTAATGAAATATAAAATGTATTGCGAGGTGAGTAGAGTATGAAGTTAAAAATTGTTGGTAGTGGAGGAATGTTTCAAATTCCTAATCCATTTTGTAAATGTCCAATTTGTGAGGAAGCTCGAATCAAAAGAGGAAGATACCAACGCTTAGGCCCTAGTCTCTATGTTGAAGATATTAAAATGCTTATTGATACTCCGGAAGATATTGGAGTAGCTTGTGATAGGCAAGGTATTTCTGAGATTGAATATCTTTCTATATCACATAAAGACCCTGACCATACAAGAGGTATGCGTATTGTAGAGCCTTTGGGTTACGATTGCATTGCTGATAAGGGTTCTCCTATACACTTTCTTGCATTATCAGAGGTTGTAGATGATATTAACGCATGGAATGGAGACGGATTGTATTATTATCAGAATGTTCTTCATTGTATTTCAATCAATAAAACAAATTACATTAAAATTGGAGAAATTGAGGTGCATTTAGTAAATAATAAAACTCATCGCGGCAATATGACATTTTATGTTATCTCTGAAAAAGCAAAAAAAGTTATTTATGCCTGTTGTGATGTAAAGCCATTTGTTCATAATGAGTTGTATTTTGACGCAGACGTTTTAATAATTGGTCTTGTATCTGATGACGGAATACTCAAAGACGGTTCATGTCTTGAAAATGCGCCATTCAAAGATGATATGTTTACCATAGACGAAATTATGGGAATTAAGCAAAAATATAGGATAAAAAAGATAATTATTACACATATTGATGAATATTGGGGTAAATCATACGATTATTACAAGAAGATTGAAAAATCTTTAGATAATATATTTTTTGCATATGATGGCATGAAAATTGTCTTATAAACTAAACAAACATTATCAAAGAGCCAGACGCAAAGACGCAGAGCCGATAACACGCAGAAAAAAGTGTAGTTATCGGCTCTGTTATTTTATTTGGAGGTATTACCATGACCTTTTTATACCATGTTGTTCTGATTGAATCATCAAAAAAAGCTTTTCTTCCATGATGGGATATTCTGACTATGATGATGAACACACATATCATTTTGTATGTTTAAACAACTCATGTTACCGAACGCCTATGCAGTTTTATTACTGTATGGGCGTTTTCTGCAATAACCCCTATTGGGAAGAAAGGGGGTGAAACAATGAACGATTCAGAGCAATACAAAGAGCATATCGAGTACACTTTTGCAGCCTTTTGTAAAGTTGTTCTCCGTAATGCTTCCATGTCCGCCTATCGGGATATTGGCAGACGGCAGAAACAAGAAATATCCCTTAATTATCTCATGGAGGAAAGGTATTACAATCCGTCTGCAACAGACAGCTATTTTGCGGAGCAATCAAGTTCGATGGAATTGATTGTGTGCGGCGAGAAAATCGTAATTGAAAATGAACGATTGGCAAAAGTGTTTTCCGATTTACCCAAGCTGCGGCAGGAAGTTTTGGTACTGTATTTCTTCTTTGGATATACGGATAAGAAAATCGGAGAAATGTATGGGAAAAGCCGCACGACGGTAAACTACTGGAAAATCGCAGTACTCAAACAGCTAAGAAAAGAAATGGAGAGATTGGAGCATGAGGAACAGGAAAATGATACCTTTTGAAATAGTTGAAAAAGCCGTTACCGGAGAGCCGGAAGCTATAAACGCTGTCTTGTACCATTACAGAGGATACATAAAATATCGCTCGGTATTTCAAGGGCATTTTAACGCAGACATTCAAGACAGATTAGAAGCTCAGCTTATCAAAGCAATCTTGCAGCTCCATTTTGACAGATAGTGAATAGCAAAGCCAGAGAAAGCCGTCAAGGATAAAATGCACGCTTCACGTCCTTGACGGTTTTCTCTGGCTTTGCTGTGGAGTAGACAAGAGGGCGCAATCGGATAGACCGCTTGCGCCCTCAATCCATTATGTGATGTTACGCAGTAGAGGCTGATTATCTCTTGATTTATGGGGGGTGCAGAGTAGATAAAACACTTAGACAGTATTTTATATGACTCTTCTCGAAAAAGGCGGTCTATTGCGTAACAGCTATTATTGTATTAATCGCTATTTATTATGTAGATATGCCATGCTATAATTAAATATAATTTGAAAATCTTGAAGGAGAGAAAATGTATGGCAAATATAGAATATATAGAAAAGGATTATTTTGAAGAGCTGTTTGGTATGCGGACGGGCTATGTGTTAGATTTTTCCAATCGAGGATTTCAAGAGTTTGTTTTTGAAAAAATACATCTTGACATATATGCTAAATACCAGGGACTATCTAAAGCAAAGATATTGCGCAGGATAATATCTGATTATGATAATGTAACGGTTGGAAAACTATTATTAGAACTGATGAGATATATGCAAGCAAAAGGAATGGTCACTGATGAAAATAAAGCTAATTTTCAGAAGTGCGCTGAAATTGGCAACCGTCTTATTGGGAAAAATGTTACTGTAAAAAGGTCAGCTCAAACCTCATCTCCCAAATCAACGGTTCCTATTGTGGATTATGATTCACTTTTGAAAGAACTGACAAATATATCAAGCCACTCTGATACACCACAATCAAGAGGTTTTGCATTTGAAAAATATTTGAAAAAGTTATTTGAAGATTACAATTTAGAACCGCGAGGTAGCTTTAAAATAGTCGGTGAACAAATTGACGGGAGTTTTATTTTGCATAATGAGGTTTATTTATTGGAAGCCAAATGGACAAACAAAAAAATAGACAAGGCAGATTTGGTTGTTTTTAATGAAAAGGTATCTTCAAAGTCAGGCTTTACGAGAGGATTATTCATTAGTTTCTCAGGCTTTTCTGATGAAGCATTGACTACATTCGCAAATGGCAGAAATGTCAGGATAGTTTTAATGACAGTACAGGAATTAGCAATAGCGTTAAGTCGTAAACTTGATTTTACGAAAGTACTATCAGCTAAAGTTAGAGCATTAGCAGAAGAAGGCGATTTTAATAAATCTATTTTAAGTTTATAAAAATATGGAGAGCTTATCACATAAAGCGAAAAGCTCTCCATATACATTTGCACCTGTTTGTCAGCGTTAGTAATAAGTTGCTATGAATACTTCCTTATCCCTGTAAAATCAAGACTTCAGCCGTTTTTTGTAGAATTAATTACGCGAATAACCTTGATATATAATAAGTACCATGGCTATTACTGCAATTGTAAAATAACCGGTTATATGCCATGAATTGAACGGCTCGGCGATGAATCTGGAAAGCGTAAATGCAACGAACAGATCGACAGGAATTACCAACAGCAGAGCTATTCCTGACGCCAGTAATTTCCGTGTCCGAAATACCCGGAACAGGAAGTAAATACACCACAGATACACAACTCCAATGAAAGCCATATTGATGCTGACAGGAAAAAATAAATCGCTGACCCGGATCAGTCTATGAAGCACATACAAAAACGGTACAATAAAAATACTGCACATGAGCAGGGAGCCGCAAACTCCTTTTTTACCGAATTTGATCATGGGGATGAATACCAGCCATGTAAAGACAATCGCACTGATTGGATACAGCGACCATGTAAACGATCGTGAAATCGCGGTATCACAGATAACGCATACCGCTATCCCAATGAAAAGAAGCAGGCTGAATACACCTGTAAAGATGTTATGCATAGATCTGGATCTGTCTTGTGATACTTGGGCTTGTTCCTGATTCATTCGTGTGTCCTCCCTGTTTATGGCTGGATTTTATTTTGTAATTGATTTTATCTGTTTCCCGTCCTATATCATTTCTCATTTACTCACTTTGTGGATATGCTCATGATAAGCCCCATGCGTCAGCCTGTAAGCGGTAAAATAGTCCTCTTCCATTTGAACGGCCGATATGCCAAAGTAATCGCACCAGCTGTCCTCATAACAGACAAACAGTATGCTGGGAAGAATACTTGTGAAGAATTCAGTCAGCCAATGGGCATGGTCCATTTTCGGATTGTCTGATGATTGTTCCCCGTCGATCTCCATCAACGGAGCCAGCACCTGATACAGTATCGTCTGGCTGCTTCCGCTTTTTAAAGACTCGCTCATGAGAATTCTGGCGCAGTCCCGATTCTGTTTGAGAAATTCCAGGTACACGGATATCTTTTCAATCCCCTCAGCCCGGCTGTCATGCAGGATATCCTTGTAATCGTCAACAAATTCTGTAATGACAGCATTTAACAGATCTTCCTTGCTATTAAAGTGGTAGTAGATGAGAGACTTGGGTACCCCGGCATTGGATGCGATTTCCTCCATGCCTGTGGCGTCGTACCCTTTTTCCGCAAATAGTTGTTTCGCAGTCTTCATAATTAAGCCTTTTTTACTTGCCCTTGCCATTGTGATTCCTCCAAAGTTGTACTGACTGGTCAGTATAATTATATGCCTGTAAATGGAGACTGTCAAGCAAACTTTTACGGCTGTTGTTTTATTTTCATGATAATTGTCATCAGTGACAAGATTTGGTATAATCATTGCATGAAAAGCTGCTGATTTTGTTCGGGGATTATGAGAAATACCTGGCTTGATGCGTGGATGGAGAAGAACTGGAAAGTGAGAGGTAGCCGAGATGTACAGAATACTAATTGTGGATGATGAAAGAAATGAACGTACCGGAATTGAAAAATTAATCAGAAGGTATCAGTTTCATTTAGAAGTTGTTCAGGCGTCAAACGGGCGGGAGGCATTGGAAAAATTTGAGCAGAACGGAATTGATATTCTTCTAACCGATATAAAGATGCCGTTGATGTCAGGCATCGAACTGATTAAGGAAGTACATAAAAGGGGCTGGGATCCTATCTGCATTATATACAGTGCTTACGGGGAATTTGAGTATGCACAGAATGCCATAGCACTTGGCGTGATGCAGTATCTTCTGAAACCGATAAAAATGCAGGAATTTCAGAATCTGTTTGAACATGTCGTTTCCCTGTGTGAAGAGAAAGATCATCAGCAGGCGGAGAGTGAAGCGTTAAAAATTAAATTGAGAAATGTGGAAAACGATAAGATGTATCGCCAGCTGCTGAAATACCTCGAGTCTGAAGCGGATGAACGATCAGAAGACACGGAGGAACTGTTTGCACGGGAAGCTTTGGTGCCGGTTATTTTATCCAGCTACTCCTATCTGTTTTCCAGGTATTGGGAGAATTATGAAGAGGATATCAATAAGATATTTGATAATAATCCGGTGATCATCAATAAGGACGATACACAAACACTGGTTTTGGCCGGGTGCAGCAGACTTGCCTCGCAAAGGAAAAGAGAAGAGGTCTGTGAGAGACTGATCCAGATGTCAAGAGATAACTTCCAGTCGGAAATTTTTATCGTCATGGGTACGAAGTGCAGCAGCATGGAAGAATTGAAAGCACAGTATGAGATCATGCGGGAGCAGCTGGATTACCAGTTTTTTATTACTGAAAGTACGTATTTCCTGATAGAAGAAAGCGGATTTGTGAAAAAAGAGAGTGATATGCTTTCTATTTACTTTAAAAAAATTCTGACCTGCGCTAAGCTTAAGGATTTTCAGGGAATAAAAAGTGAATTTGAAAAAGCCTTTGAATATGTGGAAAAGAATGTGGGATTCAGTTCAATCTATATCAAATATAATTTTTCGGAAGTGATCAAGCAGTGCTGTGAAATCCTGCACAGCGGAGAACGGCTTATGGAGGTAGTGGAAGATATCTATGGCTCCCGCTCGATCGCACAGGTGAAACAGGCCGTATCCCATCTGATTGACGTGCTGGCAGAGGACGAAAGAAGCCAGAATGAGGAAAATCGCGTTGTGATTATGGCGAAAGCATATATCCATGAGCATTACCAGGACTGTACACTCAGTGTTTCCTCGATTGCGGACGAGCTGGGAATCTCGTCGGCATATTTGAGCACGCAGTTTAAGGCGGAGACGGGCCAGCAGCTGGTAAAATACATCTCCTGGTATCGGATTGAGCGGGCCAGGGATCTGTTGACCACGACAAATGTCAAGGTAGGAGAGGTGGCAAAGAAAGTGGGCTATCTAAACACCTCTTATTTTATATCTTTGTTCCGGAATCATATGGGATGCAGTCCGGCGAAGTACAGGGAAAGGGTGTTCAAAGATGAAGGCTGAGAGAAAGAGAACCTTTTTAGAACAGCTGAGAGCCGCATTTGTCATTGTAATTATGATACCGGTACTGTGTCTTGGCGGATTTATCTTTTATTCGTCCCACAGATATATAAAAGAACAGCGTTTGATGGAGAGTTCCAACCTGGTGATTCAAAACCAGACGGATTTAAACAACTGGGCTGAACAGTGTGAGAGTTCGCTCCGCTATCTTGCGGGAAACTTTACACTTCAGGAATTCCTCAAGATGGACGTAAATCAGTATATAGAGGTCAATAAGGCGCTTAAAAATGTAAATCCCCTTCTGTATAATGTAATCCTGACGAATCAGTATTATAAAAACATTGCAGTGTATACCGATAAAAAGTACCATATTGATACAAGCCTGATCAAGAATTCAAGCGCGGTAACGGATGAAGACTGGTATCAGGAAATCATGAATACGACAGGGATCTATTGGTGGAGCAGCGGCGGGGAGATTTACATCGGACGTAAAATCGTTACGGCATATCCGGTCGGTACAATTGGAATCGTTGTGGTTCAATTGAAAAAGGAGACATTTGAAAATAGTTTCCAGATGTTTCAGCAGATTCCTGTTAAAATTGAGTTAAAGGCTGGAGATACGGCAGTTTACCAGTATGGGAATGAGAACGACAGCGATTCCTGGGGATTTGACCAAAGCCGGGCATTGGCCGATACGGGCTGGGAAATCTCCTACAAAATCGACAAAAAGTATTTCAGCCAGAATGTGCTTGTCAGTTTTGGGATGCCGATGCTGATTATATGCCTGGTGCTTTTCCTGGCCTGGTTCTGCATTCGCATTTTAACCAGATATTTAATGAGAGATTTGTCGGTCCTGGTGGAGGAAGTCAATGAAGTGCAGAACGGAAATTTTGATGTGGAGATCCAGTCATCTGCGACAGAAGAAATTCATGTGCTGGCACAGAGCATTCAGGGGATGCTGGGGAAGATTAAACAGTTAATCCGGCAGGTATATGCGAAAGAGATCGAGCGCCAGGACCTGGAACTGAATCTGCTGCAGGCGAAAATCAGCCCTCACTTTCTTTATAATAATCTGTCGGCGATTAACTGGCTTGCCATAGACTGCGGGGAAGAGAAGATCTCGGAGATAACCACGGAGATGGCGACGTTTTACAGAACCGCTCTAAACAAGGGGAATAACATCGACCGTCTTTCTGTAGAAATAACCAATATTAAATCTTACATCAACCTGCAATTGATTGCACACGAGAACGAATTTGATGTAGAATACGATATCGATGAAGGCCTGCTGGAATGTGTCGTGCCGATTTTTATTCTGCAGCCGCTGGTCGAAAATGCCATTGAGCACGGCATTGAAGAACTGGAGAATACCAGAGGGCGGATCAAAATCAGCGCGAGACAGGAAGATGGCTGTATGTATTTGGAAGTGTATGATAACGGCAGGTCCCTGTATGAGAAAATCGGGTCTGAGGCAATGAGGCCGGAGGACTACGGATATGGAACTCAGAATGTACATAAGCGAATCCGGCTCTTATACGGTCAGCAGTGCGGCCTTACGATTACAGCGGATACAACAGGAACGACCTCTAGCATCAATCTGAATATGAAAGATTTGAGAAAACAGATCAGCTGACGGCTTAAAGGGCTTACAAAGCGTATGAAACGAAGCGCTGTAAGCCCTTTTCATTTCTTGAAAATTACGCCGAGTTAATAAAATCGATATAGAGTTAAGATTATTTGGATAGGAATGACCGAAGAAAAACTATAAAATATAAGTATCAAAACAAGTTTTTTATTTCGAAAGGAGAAGGGATTATGAAGAAGAAAGTGATGAGCGTACTCTTAAGTACCGCTATGGCTGCAGCACTTATGGCTGGGTGTGGCAGCAGCGCCGGCAAGGAGTCATCCGCTGCCGGAGAAGAGAAGAGTGCCGGGGGCAGTAAGACGGTCACCATGATGTGCTGGTATACAGAGGATGATATGCAGCGGGTAATTGACGCGATTAACGAAAAACTCGGCGGCGAATATCAGGTAGAATATACATATATTACGAATTCTGATTACAACAATGTATTGAGCACTCAGCTGGCCGCGGGCGAAGGCCCCGATGTAATAGCGGATGGAGCAAATTTCCCGGCGAGAATTAAAGCAGGGAATATTAAGGAAATTACGGGGACCGGGCTGACAGACGGCTTCAGTAAGGAAGGGCTCGCATTATGTACAATGGACGGTAAGAACTATGGCATCCCCTGTTATGGCTGGTTTGCAGGTGTCTTTTATAATACAGAGCTCTTTCGGCAGAGCGGCATTACGGAAACACCGAAAACGTATGACGAGTTTCTGGAGGCGTGTAAAAAGCTGAGCAGCAACGGGGTAAAGCCTCTGGCACTGGGGCTTGCGGATGGTGATAACGGCTTACACTCTGTCTGCGGATTCCTGGAGAGCAATTTCTACGAGACTTCCGACGCGGGAAAGGAATTCGATACCGGGTTTGCAAAAGGTGAAAAGACAATGGCCGGAACTCTGAATGATTCTATGGAAAAATGGATGCAGATGGTCGATCAGGGTTATATCACACCGGAAATGGTTGGTATCTCGGGCAACCAGGCAAAAGATGAGTTTATGGCTGGAAAAGCGGGCATGTATTACAGCGGTCCATGGGAATATGAGAATTTTAAGAATGCAGGACTGTCCTTTGGCGTGATGCCATTTTTAGGCCCGGAGGCAGATAATGCCTATTTGATTGGCGGACCAGCGGCAAGCTGGGGAATTAATGTCAATACAAAAAATGAAGAGGGTGCTGAAAAAGTGATGGAAGCGCTTGCAAGCGTAGAGGTACAGCAGGCCTTTATTGATGCAAATCCTGGAAGCAGCAGTTATCGGGAAGGCGTTACCACCGGTTTGCCGGAAGAGTATGCGGATGTGGAGGCAGTTTTAAATGCCGGAAAAATCGCCTGCTGCTGGGACAGATGGAGTATTAATATGCCGTCACAGTCCTTGATTGACGAAATCAACGCTCAGGTACAGGGACTGGTGTCAGGTGAATTATCAGCAGAGGATTTCTTAAAAGCACTGGACAGCAAAGCTGATTCGATCCGGTACGAATAAAAAGGGGAATTATGAGCACAAATTTAAAGAAAAGAAGTGAAATTCCATATGTGTTGATGGCATTGCCGGCAGTCGCAGTTTTTATAACATTCTTCATTCTACCGCTGGTTTTTACGATTCGGTACAGCTTTTATAACTGGACCAATTTTTCACCGGATGTCTTTTTTGTGGGATTAAAAAATTATAAAAAACTGTTCTCAGATATTACGATCATTGGCGGAATTAAGAATTCTCTGACGTATGCGTTTTTTACAGTCTTACTGCAGAATCTGATATCACTTCCGGTTGCAGTTGTCCTCAATACAAAGTTTAAGGGAAAGAATTTTTTCCGGGCCACCTTCTTCTGTCCGGCGGTTTTGAGCACGCTGGTGGTAGGCTATCTATGGAAATACATTCTTTCAGCCAGTGATTTTGGTTTTGTCAATCAGATTTTAAATCAGCTGGGAGTTGGAACTGTAAATTTCCTTGGCAATGGAAAACTGGCACTTGTCTCCATCATATTTACGCAGGTATGGCAGTGGTTTGGCTGGTCCATGGTTATTTATCTCGGAAATCTCCAGAGTATCAGCGATGATCTCTATGAGGCCGCGTCGATCGACGGCGCGTCGACTTTAAGAAAGTTCTGGCATATCACAATACCGGGTCTGGCGCCTGCGATTAAAATTAATCTGGTGACGGGAATTATCTCAGGCCTGAAGGTATTCGATGTAGTATTGTCCATGACGAATGGAGGGCCGGCTCATAAAACCGATACGATACTGTCTTTGATGTTTGCCAAGTTCTCAGAGGGCAATTACGGATATGCATCTTCTTTTGGAATCATGTTTTTGATTGTCAGTATGGTGTTATCAGCAGTATTACTGGGATTGTTTGGTAAATGGGAGAGGAGACTGGGACAGTGATCAGACAGAAAAGAGTGCAGCAGGGGTTAAAATATGTATGTATGACTATTTTAGCGGTAATGGTACTGGTGCCGATCTACTATTTAATTGTGACAACATTCAAGACATCTGCGGAAGCGACAGTGGCTCCGATGGCCTTGCCGTCTTCCTTCGATTTAAGCGGCTATGCCAGAGCATTTCAAAAAATGCAGTATCCAAGGGCGCTGATGAATACCGTAATCATCACGGTATGTTCTGTGGCCGGAATTATCATTGTATCGGCCATGTGCGGATATGCGCTGAACAGGAAAGGCAATTACCGGCTATCAAAAATGACGTTTACATTGCTGTTATCAGGGATGCTGTTTCCCTATCAGATGTCAATACTGGGACTTTACCGTCTGATACAGACGATGGGATTAATGAATCATTTAACGGCAGTAATCCTGATTGACGTTGCCTGCAATATCCCATTTGCGACATTTATGTTCCGCAGCTTCGTTTCTACAATCCCGGTGGAACTGGAGGAAGCGGCCAGAATTGACGGTGCGGGAACCTTCCGTACCTTCTGGACGATTACATTTCCGCTTATGAAGCCAATTGTGGCTACAATTTCAATCCTGAATGCGTTGACAATCTGGAATGATTTTATGGGACCGCTGTATTTCTTACAGGTCAGAGAGAAAGATGTTCTGTTGCAGGAGATTTACCGGAATGTCGGTCAGTTCTCTACGGATTGGACCAGTCTCTTTCAGATGCTGGTATTAGGCGCGCTTCCGCTGCTGGTGTTCTACTTATTTATGCAGCGCTATATTATCGGCGGCGTTATGAGCGGGTCAATAAAAGGATAAAAGAATAAGATGGGAGACGGAATTATGAAAAATGGAAAATCATACACATTTATTTTACAGGAGGATCAGGAAAGCAGGCTGATATTTTTGGGAGCGGCAGAAGATGAGTTCGGAATGAACTGGATTGAGGGCAGCAAACCATGGGGGACAATCATCTGCCCTGATGGTATCAAGACGGCTGTGAAACGTGAAATCCTACCGAACGGGCATCTGCAGGAACGCTTTTGTTTTGAAAATGTATCTGAATTTCCAGTGTTTTTTAAGAAAACAGATGTGGGGATATATGCAACCTTTCACGATGATTACAGGCAGGCGGACGAATGTATGATACGGCGGTGCCATACACATATTTTCTGCGGCGGAGAGGCGTCCTACGTCATGGCACTCCGCATGGGAGGGCAGGCACCGCACCTTGGGCTTATGGTGACAGCGGGGAGTATCAGCAGCTACAGCACAGAGCGGGATGAAGGCGCATTAAGTAATGACCGGGGAGATTTTATCCTGCATCCGGTGATAGAACCATTAAAACCCGGGGGAAGTGCGGAAATTGTATGGGAACTATTCTGGTTTGAAGACAAAGGGGATTTTGAGAGACAGCTGATCGGCGGAGGTAAAATACCGGTGCTGAAGACACAGCAGTGCACTTACTTTCCCGGAGAGAATATTGTTTTTGACGTTTTCTATGGGGCGCATGTGGAATCAGCCGATATCTCAGTTTCTTTTAACGAACGGTGTGTGGCGTTTCAGAGTGACTGGGATGGAGCAGTTACCCGCATACACTGCGGGCAGAAGGCAGATAACGAGGGCGAGATCCGGGTATGTGTCAGAGTCGGCGTGAAAGAACTGAACGCAGTATTTTATGTGAGTCCGGATTTAAGGAGTCTGGTGCGGAGCCGCTGCAGATTTATTGCAGAAAAACAGCAGTACCACGGTGAGATCTCAATGCTGGACGGAGCATATCTGATCTATGATAACGAAGAAAAAACACGGTATTACAGCCATCTGGATGATCACAATGGTGGCCGTGAGAGAATCGGAATGGGAGCACTTTTGGCACTTTGGCTGCAAAAGGAGGAAGATCCCTGTTTGAGAGAAAGTCTGACTCAATACGTAACGTACGTATATCGGGAATTATACGATGAGGAAACAGGAACTGTGTATAACGATATTTCGCATAATTTAGACTGGCATCGCAAATATAATTATCCATGGACAGCGGTGCTGCAGATCGAGATGTATCATCTGACAAAGGAAACACGTTATCTGGAGCACGCCTTCCGCACGATGAAGCGATACTACCTGGAAGGGGGAGACCGGTTCTATGCGATTGGCCTTCCTGTAAGCGAATTAGCGGCCTTATTGAGAGAAAACCACATGGATATGCAGTGCGAGGATTTAAAAACCAGCTTTTTCAGACATGCGGATTATATTCTGGAAAGAGGAACATCCTATCCGCTTCATGAGGTGAATTTTGAACAGAGTATCGTGGCTCCCGGAACAAGCTGCCTGCTGCAGGCCTATCAGATATCGGGGGAAGAAAGATATCTTGATGAGGCAAAACGGCAGTTAAAGCTTCTCGATCAATTTAACGGACAACAGCCGGATTACCACCAGTTTGAGAATTCGATTCGTCACTGGGATGGTTACTGGTTCGGAAAATACCGGATGTTTGGCGATACGTATCCTCATTACTGGAGTGTTTTAACCGGAGTGGATTTTATTCAGTACGAACAGGCCACGGGAGATCATTCCTTCCGGGAGACGGCCAGAGCTTCTCTGCGAGGCTGCTTAAATCTTTTCGCTGCCGATGGAAGCGCCTCCTGTGCCATGGTGTTTCCGCAGACGGTAAATGGGAAAAAGGGGAATTTTTACGATCCATGGGCAAATGATCAGGACTGGGCGTTGTATTACGCTTTAAAATATGAGGAGGTTATACTGGAATAAAAGCTGTATCATTAGATTTACGGGCATGATTTGCCGATGGAGGAATGATCACTGCCCGATCCTTTTTCGGTTTCGCGCTTCATACATAGTTTCACGGCAAAGCACGGATACTACATATATGAATAAAAATCGGATATCCGGAGAAAGACCGGAAACTAATTCAAAATTAAAAATAGGAACGCACCTCTCTGTTGCGAAAGGGTATGCTGCGCTGGCAAGGGATGCCGTAAAAATCGGTGCGAACACATTCCAGCTTTTTATTCGAAACCCGCGGGGAGCCAGGGCAAAAGAGATTAATCCTGAAGAAATAGAGGCGTTTCAAACGATATGTCTGCGCAAACGATGGCCGGAAAGGGTAGTGAAGTCGGCAGATGCTTTGAGGAACTGAAAAGTATATTGGACAAAGTGGAGTTGAAAGACAAGATAGGGTTTTGTATGGACGCCTGCCATATGTGGGATTCCGGGTATGACATTGTGAATCACCTGGATGAGGTACTCGAGCATTTCGATCATCTGATCGGTTTGCAATACCTGAAAGCATTTCATATCAATGACAGCATGAATGTCAGAGAAAGTCATAAGGACAGGCATACGCTCATCGGCAGCGGGTATATAGGGGAAGAGACAATCCATAAGATCATCAACCATCCCCTGCTCCATGAGCTGCCGTTTATATTGGAGACGCCTACGGATTTGACGGGACACACGGAGGAGATCAGGCGTTTGAAAGAGATGTATAGATGGGATAAGCAGATGGACCAATACACCGGATTCTGACAGAACCACCTCAAGCGAGTTACAGTTCACAGCCCTGCCGGTCTCCGCTTCCCGGTCTGCCCCGGCTGGCTTAT
>OWIW01000068.1_pt1 | contig 86898 bp, 63 predicted proteins | sample 2433821 | NCBI WGS metagenome assembly OWIW01 (sample SAMN05065751, study PRJEB22554) | human gut metagenome | biome: ENVO:2100002; feature: ENVO:00000062; material: ENVO:00002003 | host: Homo sapiens | place: USA | reverse complement strand
GCTCGGAGATGTGTATAAGAGACAGGATTTTGACAGCCGAGATTGTGGCCAACGCCGGAAACCCCGGCACCCGCGCTGCCGACGAGTCCGTCGACGAGCAGGGCGTGCCCACTGCCGACGAGCCCACCGCCGTGGCGTTTCGTGAGGTCGTCGATCTGATCGACAGCCTGCCGCTCGATAAGCAGCAGGTTATCGTCCGCGCCTTTACGAGCTTCTTCCATCTGGCTAACCTGTCGGAGGAGAACTACCGTGTCGCGCAGCTGCGTGAGCGCGAGGCCGGCGCATCGACCGATACCGAGGTCGATCCCGCCAACGAACTCACCGTCGCCTATCACCAGTTGGTAAACGAGATGGGTGTCGAGGGCGCCAACGAGCTGCTCGACAAGCTCGAGTTCCACCCTGTCTTTACCGCACATCCCACCGAGGCCCGTCGTAAGGCCGTCGAGGGCAAGATTCGCCGTATCTCCAACCTGCTGGAGGAGCGTCCGCGTCTGGGTGGCTCCGACCTGGTGGAGAACGAGCGCCATATGCTGCAGGAGATCGACGCCTTGGTGCGTACGAGCCCCATCGCGCTCAAGAAGCCCACGCCGGTCGAGGAAGCCGATACCATCATCGACATCTTCGATAACACGCTGTTCGACGTCATCCCCGTCATCTATCGTCGTTTTGACGACTGGGTGCTGGGCGACAAGGCCGGTACCGTGCCGCCGCTGTGCCCGGCATTCTTCCATCCTGGCAGCTGGATCGGCTCCGACCGCGACGGTAACCCCAACGTCACCGCAAAGGTGAGCCGCGAAGTCGCCGCCAAGTATTTCACCCATATGGTGCTCAAGCTCGAGGACAAGTGCCGCCGCATCGGCCGCAACCTCACGCTCGAGGCCACCTACAGCAAGCCGTCTGCCGAGCTCATCAACCTGTGGAACCATCAGGTTGAGATGAGCACCCAGTACACGGCCCGCGCCGAGCTGATCTCCGAGCACGAGCCGCATCGCGCCGTCATGCTCGTCATGGCCGATCGTCTGAACGCCACCGTGCGCCGTATCACCGACACCATGTACCACAGCGCCGATGAGTTCCTGGAGGACTTGCGTGTCGTCCAGCGCTCCTTGGCTGCCTGCGGTGCCGTCCGTGCTGCCTACGGCCCGGTCCAGACCATCATCTGGCAGGTCGAGTCCTTCGGCTTCCATATGGTCGAGATGGAGTTCCGTCAGCACTCCGTGGTGCACGCCCGCGCCCTCAAGGATATTCACGAGAACGGTATCCATGGCGATCTGCAGCCCATGACGCGCGAGGTCATCGATACCTTCCGCGCTATCGGCTCCATCCAAAAGCGCTACGGCAAGAAGATGGCGCACCGCTACATCATCTCGTTCACCAAGAGCGCCCAGCATGTGGCCGACGTCTTTGAGCTTGCCCACCTGTCCTTTGCACACGAGGAGGATGTCCCCGAGCTCGACGTGATCCCGCTGTTCGAGCAGCTCGAGGACCTCGAGGGCTGCGTCGACGTGCTCGACCAGATGCTTACGCTGCCCGTGGTGCAAAAGCGCCTTGCCCAGACCAACCGCCGCATGGAGGTCATGCTGGGCTATTCCGACTCCTCCAAGGATGCTGGTCCTACCACGGCCATGCTCGCGCTGCATTCCGCGCAAGAGCGCATTGCCAAGTGGGCCGAGAAGAACGATATCGACCTGGTGCTCATGCACGGTCGCGGCGGTGCCGTGGGCCGTGGCGGCGGCCCGGCCAACAAGGCCGTGCTGGCGCAGCCCAAGGGTTCGGTCAACTGCTTCTTTAAGCTCACCGAGCAGGGCGAGGTCATCTTTGCCCGTTACGGCAACCGCACGCTGGCTCAGCGCCACGTTGAGTCCGTTGCCGCCGCAACGCTTTTGCAGTCGGCCCCGAGTGTCGAGAAGACCAACACCGAGACCACGCAGAAGTTCTGGGATATGGCCGAGAAGCTTAACGCCGCAAGCCACGAGCGCTATCTGGACCTGCTGAACACCGAGGACTTTACACCGTGGTTCTCGACCGTGACGCCGCTGACTGAGGTCGGTCTGCTGCCGATCGGCTCGCGTCCCGCCAAGCGCGGCCTGGGTGCCAAGTCGCTCGACGACCTGCGTACCATTCCGTGGATCTTCAGCTGGAGCCAGGCACGCATTAACCTGGCCGCTTGGTACGGCCTGGGCACCGCCTGCGAGCAGCTGGGCGATCTTGACCAGCTCAAGGCTGCCTACCAGGAGTGGCCGTTCTTCCGTACCTTTATCGACAACATCGAGATGTCGATCGCCAAGACCGATCAGCGCATCGCCAAGATGTATCTGCACCTGGGCGATCGCCAGGATCTGTCCGAGAAGGTCTTTACCGAGATGCAGCTCACCCGTAAGTGGGTCCTTGCCATCGTCGGTGATGAGTGGCCGCTGCAGCGTCGTCGCGTGCTCGGCTGCGCCGTTCGCGTGCGCAACCCCTACGTCGACGCCCTGTCCATCGCCCAGGTCCGCGCCCTTCGCGAGGTGCGTATGAACCAGGACGAGATGGCCGAGGAGAAGAAGGCCGAGTACATGAGCCTGATTCTTTCGACTGTGACTGGCGTCTCGGCAGGATTGCAAAACACGGGGTAATCGATAGCCCTGTGGCTCTCACCGGGACCCGACGGGTTTCCCTCTGAATGCGTCCTCGCACTTGAAGCCCCCTTATCCTGCTCCTTCGGAGCTGCGGATAAGGGGGCTTCGTGCTGCGGAATGCATTCAGAGGGAAACCCGTCGGGTCCCTTCGTCCTCGGTCTTCAGGGATTGAAGCTGAAGGGGATAATGGTGCGCTTCGCGCCCAATGTGGGGTGCGGCGAGGGCTTCTTGCGTCCTGCGGAGTGTGCCTAAAAGTAAACTAATGGCGGACCCTGCGATGTCCGACCTTTGGCGGATCAGCCGCTGGGTGAGGGTGGTGCTTGGGGCGACGTGCAAAAAACGGAGTTTTCAGCAGCTAAAGATTGATGTATAGGACCATAGGTGACGTTTGCGGTCTTTGTTGATGCCTTTGCGCGCCAATTGGGCCTTGTCAATGTTCAAATATGGATGGTTTCTTGCTGCATGCTGTCTAGAAGGGAAGAACCATGGAGGCTTCTTGGCTTTCGATAGACCTTTAGCTCCAAAGACTTATCTCGCGATGCTGAATACTCCCAAAAATGCACGCTCAGGAGGGGGCTACCCTGTTACGATTCGAAACGCATGCGTCATTCTATGCAGTTTATTGACTAATTTATGCAAGATAGCTTACACGCGCATGCCATAGGACTGATGTTTGTCTCGGCGCCGTTATAGCCATCCTGTCCATAGTGTCTTTTACAAGCTGTCGCGGCCCCCTTTGGGATCGCGGCAGCTTTGTTGTGGGTCAAATATGAACGTTGTGTTAATGAGTCGGTGGACGGTGGTGTTTTTCGGTGAGCGGCGTATCCTTCCAACGGTTTATCTAGTGTGTCAGTTGAAAGGAAGAGGGCGCTCGTCGTTGTTTGAATGTGAATTGCCGTTTGACCACAAGACGCTGCATCTGGAGCTTGAGGACAAGAACTTCGCAGGTGTGATGGAGGGTCATCAAAACGAGTTTGAGACTACAAAAACGCAGCAAGAACTGGTAGAAGAGTCGCTTGCTAATCCTTATGGCTCGCCTTCGCTCGAGGAGCTTTGTGCTGGCAAGAAGGATATCGTTATCATCAGTTCTGACCATACGCGTCCGGTTCCCTCGCGTGTGACGATGCCTATTCTGCTGCATCACATTCATGCTGCTGCGCCCGAGGCTCGCGTTCGTATTCTGGTTGCGACCGGCATGCATCGTCCCTCGACGCACGAGGAACTCGTCAACAAGTATGGCGAGGAGATCGTTGCCAACGAGGAGATCGTCATGCACGTCGCGACTGACGACAGCATGATGAAGAAGATCGGCACCCTGCCTTCTGGCGGCGAGTGCATCATCAACAAGATCGCTGCCGATTGCGACCTGCTGCTTGCCGAGGGCTTTATTGAGCCGCACTTCTTTGCTGGTTTCTCCGGCAGCCGTAAGTCCGTGCTGCCCGGTATCGCCAGCTACAAGACCATCATGTACAACCATAACGGTCAGTTTGTGAACGATTCCCATTCGCGTGCCGGCAACCTGTGCCACAACCACGTGAGCGAGGACATGTTTGCCGCTGCCGAGATGGCTCACCTTGCCTTTGTGCTTAACGTGGTGCTCAACGGCAAGCACGAGGTCATCGGCTCCTTTGCCGGCGACATCCACAAGGCCCACGAGGCCGGCTGCGAGTTCGTGAAGAGCCTTGCCGGCGTTGAGCCCGTCGAGTGCGAGATCGCCATCACCACCAACGGCGGCTACCCGCTCGACCAGAACATCTACCAGGCCGTGAAGGGCATGTGCGCTGCCGAGGCCACGCTTCCCGAGGGCGGCGTGATTATCGACGTCGCCGGTTGTGCCGACGGACACGGTGGCGAGGGCTTCTACCACAACATCGCCGACAACGATCCGGCAGAGTTTGAGCGCGCCTGCATCGACCGTCCTAAGGACGAGACCCTGCCCGACCAGTGGACGAGCCAGATTTTCGCCCGCATCCTGGCGCATCACCCTGTGATCATGGTCACCGACCTGTGCGATCACCAGATGCTCAAGGATATGCACATGACGCCGGTCAACACTATCGAGGAGGCGCTCAAGCTCGCCTTTGAGATGAAGGGTGCCGATGCCAAGGTTGCCGTTATTCCCGATGGCCTGGGCGTTGTCGTCGCGCAGCACTAGTGCGCGGCCTAAACGAATCGTTTTTAACCGACAAGAAAGATAAGGTTTTATGCTTACCAAACTCCTCTGCGAATTCGGCGCAACTGCCCTCATGATCATCTTTGGCGTGGGCGTGCACTGCGATACGGTGCTCAAGGGTACCAAGTATCAGGGCTCCGGCCACATGTTTGCCATCACCACTTGGTCTTTTGGCATCTCGGTCTGCCTGTTTGTCTTTGGCGGTGCCGTGTGCATGAACCCCGCCATGGTGCTTGCCCAGTGCATCGTCGGCCTGGTGCCGTGGAGCAGCTGCATCCCCTTCATGATTGCCGATATGCTCGGCGGCTTTGTGGGCGCCGTAATCGCTTGGCTTATGTATGCCGATGAGTTCAAGGCTTCCGATGGCGTCGTCGATCCCATTGCCCAGCGCAATATCTTCTCGACCAACCCCACCACCGAGGGCACGAACTATGCCCGCAACTTCTTCTGCGAGGCTATCTGCACCTTTGTGTTCATCAGCGCCATCCTTGCTGCCGCTAACCGCGCCGGCGAGAACGTTCTGATGCTCGCTATCTGCGTCGGTCTGATCGTTTGGGCTGTTGGCATGGGCATGGGCGGCATCACCGGCTTCGCCATGAACCAGGCTCGTGACCTTGGTCCTCGCATGGCCTATCAGGTGCTGCCGATCAAGAACAAGGCTGACAACAACTGGAAGTACGGCCTGCTTGTTCCTGGCATCGCTCCGTTTGTCGGTGCTGCTCTGGCCGCGCTGTTTGTGCACGGTTTCTTGGGCATGTTCTAGTCTGAGGCTACATAGTTGTCCGCTGGCCGCATGGGGTAACTTCCCAGCGCGTCCTCGGACATGCAAAAAGGCTCGCTGCGCACTTTGTGCGGCGAGCCTTTTTGCGTCCTGCGGAATGCGCTGGGAAGTTACCCCATGCGGCCAGCTGCGGGGTCTTTGTTGCGTTCGTATAAGCAACCCAACATATATCTGAATTTGGATGGGAGGGGCTTGTTGCTGTTGGGGGGCATTGAAGCGCGAGTGATACTTTGGGATGCGTGGCGCCCTGGGTTGGGGCGATGCTTTGGGGTGAGCTTCTTACTTAGCCGAAGAGGGGTTTTATGGCTGAGAGGTAGTCTTTGGCTACGTCGGCTTTGTCTGCTTGGAAGTTGTGCCAGGCCCACCATTGGACGGTGGCTACGAAGCTTGAGGCTATGTGGTGTAGTAAGAAGCTGCGGTCCATGGTGCCGGCGGGGCCTGTGGGGTCGGCGGGGACGGTTTCGGCTGCTCGTGACATGATGGTCTTGCGGAGACAGTCGGCGAAGACGCGTGAGCCGGCGCCGGCTACCAGCGCTCGGACGCCCTGGCGACGTTCCCATAGATTGTTGAGAATATGCTCGACCTGCACGAGTGGGTCGTCGAGCGGTGTGCCATCGTCATCGAGGGCGTGGGTGCAGATGTCGCTCACGAGCTCGGACAGTAGGTCGTCTTTGCTCTTAAAGAGGCCGTAGAATGTCGCGCGGCCTACGTGGGCGCGCGCGATGATGTCGCCGACGGTGATCTTGCCGTAGTCCTTCTCGCGCAGGAGCTCGGAAAACGCCGCGACAATAGCGGCGCGGCTTTTGGTTTTGCGGGCATCCATGGCTATGCATCCACGTGAACGAGCAGACAACGGAGCGTTCCGGAGCAGCCCTCGTAGGGGCGCTTGCCGGCGCCGTAGCCGACGGCTTCGATGCGGTAGCGTGAGGGCAGTTGGTCGGACGTACGCAGCGCGGTGACGATGGCGGCGCCCGTGGGCGTCACGAGCTCGCCGGCGACCGGTGCGGGCGTGAGGGCGATATTGCCCGCCTGGCATAGGTTGACGACAGCGGGGACGGGAATGGGCATGAGACCGTGGGCACAGCGGATGGTTCCGTGGCCCTCGGAGAGCGACTCGACAACGATGTCCTCAATACCCAGGTTATCGAGGCAGATGGCGACTGAGCAGACGTCGACGATGGAGTCGACGGCGCCCACCTCGTGGAACATGACGGTGTCAGGCGTTTTGCCGTGAGCCTTGGCCTCAGCGGCGGCGAGCGCGGTAAAGATGGCGAGCGCACGACGCTTGGCGCCATCGCTCAGCTGCGAGTCGTCGATAATCTCGGTGACGTCGGCCAGGGAACGGTGGTGATGGTGGTGGTGACCGTTGTGGTCGTGGGCGTGCTCATGCGTGTGCTCGTGGCAGTGGACATGCTCGTCCTCGTGATGATGCTCATGCTCACCATGGTCGTGATGGTGGTGATGAGCATGCTCATGCGTGTGCTCGGCGTCTGCTTCGTTGCCATAGAGCCATGCCATATCGTGGTCGTGGTTCTCGAGCTCCTCTGCCAGCTGAACGTCAAAGTCGCAGGCGTCGATGCCATGCTTGTTTACGCGTGTAACGGCAATCTCAAAGCCGTCGACTGGTAGCGTGGCGAGCTGCTCGCGCAGATGCTCCTCACTGGCGCCCAGATCGAGTAGAGCCGCGACGGTCATGTCGCCGCTGATGCCCGAGGTGCCGTCGATGATAAGCGTGTGCTGATGGTTGGACATGAAATGCTCCTTAGCGGGCGCGGGATGTGCCGGCGCTCAGATGATTGATAAGACTTGCCTGGTAGGCGGCACCGAAGCCGTTGTCGATGTTGACGACCGAAACGCCGCTGGCGCAGGAGTTGAGCATGGCGAGCAGTGCGGCCACGCCGCCAAAGCTCGCGCCATAGCCCACGCTGGTGGGGACGGCGATGACCGGACAGCTCACAAGGCCTCCGATTACGCTCGCCAGGGCGCCTTCCATGCCGGCGATGGCGATGACCACCTGCGCCTGGGCAAGTTCCTCAGCATGAGCGAGCAGGCGGTGCAGGCCGGCGACACCCACGTCGTAGAGGCGATCGACCTCGTTGCCGTAGAACTCGGCCGTCAGTGCCGCCTCTTCGGCGACGGGCAGGTCGCTCGTGCCGGCGCAGGCGACGACAACGCGTCCGTTGCCGGTGGGGGAGGGCTTGCCACCCACCAGGGCGAGCTGGGCGTCCGGGACATATCCCAGGTCGATGTCGTTGTCGAGAAGCTCAGCGGTGCGCGCGGCTTTTTCGGTATCCAGGCGCGTGACCAGGATGCGCTCCTGGCCGGCATCGAGTAATGCTTTGATAATGGCGGCAATTTGCTCGGCGGTTTTACCGGCGCCGTAGACAACCTCGCCGGCTCCCTGGCGCACTCCGCGCGAAAGATCGAGCTGCGCAAAGCCCAAATCGGCGGTCGGAGCCGTCTGGATGCGCGTAAGGGCATCGGCAGGGGTGACTGATCCGCCGGCAACATCGCTCAGCAGCTGCTCAAGATCTCGCTTATCCATATATGTTCCCTTCGACGGCGCAAAGTCTAGCACTCAAAGGGTATGTTTCCGAACACTAAGACAAAATTGTTCGGAAACTATAGGACAGACTGATTCAATTGTTAGACGGATCGGCTAGTCACGCAGGATGATGTCCATGGCGAGCATCAGGTTGCGCTCGTCGATGGCAAACGGGGCGGCTTCGCGCGTCTTAGGCTTGGCGCAAAACGCGATGCCCGTGCCCGCGGCCTGGATCATGGGGATGTCGTTTGCCCCGTCGCCAATAGCGACCGTGTGGGCCATGTCGACGCCGCACTCAACTGCCCAGTCCAGCAGCTGGATGAGCTTGGACTCCTTGGTCACAATGTCGGCAGCCAACTTACCGGTGAGCTTGCCGTCCACGACCTCCAGGCGGTTGGCCAGGCAAAAATCGATGCCCGCGGCGGCCGCGATTTTGTCGGCGACCTCGTGGAAGCCGCCGCTCACCACGCCGACCTTCCAGCCCTTGCTGTGTGCCGAGCGCACAAGCTCCAGCGCGCCGGGGGTAAACGTCACGCGCTCAAAGGTGCGCTCGAACACGCTGTCGTCCAAGCCGGCGAGCAGCCCCACGCGCTCCACGAGCGCTTGCTTAAAGTCCAGCTCGCCGCGCATGGCGCGTTCGGTGATCTGTGCCACCTGTTCGCCTACGCCGGCCTCTTCGCCCAACAGGTCGATGACCTCCTGGTTGATGAGCGTGGAGTCGATATCCATAACGATGAGGCGTGCAGTCATGACGGGCCTTTCCAAGTGCTGTTTTATTGGGGCATATTGTCGCACGTGACGAGCGCGGGCGGGTGCCACGGTGCGGCAATTGTTTCGTCTCCGTCAAGTCTTTGGGCAGGAGCTACTTTTCCGCGGCACATCGACACAGGTGCGATAAGATAGAACGCCATGTCTGGCTGCGCGGTTTACGCAGGCTGGGCAAATCTGTACGACGCCGCCCGGAACGACACGGGGCGGCACAGATCCATAAAGGAGGATCACTGGTATGAGCCAGACCCGTCCCATCGACGAGCATTCCATGCACACCCGTACCTGCGGCGAGCTTCGCCGCGAGAACGTGGGCGAAGAGGTCACCCTCACCGGTTGGGTGAGCCGTCGCCGCGATCACGGCGGCCTTATTTTCTGCGACCTTCGCGACCGCGAGGGCATCACGCAGCTCACCTTCGACCCCGAGCACTCCGACGGCGACGCCTTTAAGATTGCCGAGACCATGCGTCCCGAGTGGCCTATCAAGATCCACGGCGTCGTGCGCTCCCGTGGCGAGGAGACCACCAACGCCAAGCTCGCGACCGGCGAGATCGAGGTCCTGACCGACCACGCCGAGGTTCTCAACACGTCCGTCACCCCGCCGTTCCAGATCGAGGACGGCATCGAGACCAGCGAGGACACCCGTCTGCGCTATCGCTATCTGGACCTCCGTCGTCCCGAGATGATGGCAAACCTCAAGCTGCGCTCCGACTTTACCTTTGCCATTCGCGAGGCGCTGCACAACCGTGAGTTCATGGAGGTCGAGACGCCCTCCCTGTTTAAGTCCACGCCCGAGGGCGCCCGCGACTTCATCGTCCCCAGCCGTATCCAGCCGGGCAACTTCTACGCTCTGCCGCAGTCCCCGCAGCTTCTGAAGCAGCTGCTCATGGTCGGTGGCGTCGAGCGCTACTACCAGGTTGCCAAGTGCTTCCGCGACGAGGACCTGCGTGCCGACCGTCAGCCCGAGTTCACCCAGGTCGATATCGAGATGTCCTTCGTGGACCAGAACGATGTCATGAGCGCGCTCGAAGAGGTTCTTGCCGATGCCTTCGGCCGCATGGGTGTCGAGATGCCCACGCCGCTGCGTCGCATGGACTACTGGGAGGCCATGGACACCTATGGCTCCGACAAGCCCGATACCCGCTATGGCATGCACCTGGTCGACCTGACTGACATCTTTGCCAACTCCAAGTTCAAGGTCTTCGCGACCGCCGCAAACGAGGAGGGCTCCGTCGTCAAGGCCATCAACGCCAAGGGCGCCGGTGCCTGGGCACGTGCCAAGATCGATAAGCTCGCCGGCGTGGCCTCCACGTTTGGCGCCAAGGGCCTGGCCTGGATCGCTTTCCGCGAGGACGGCTCCATTAACAGCCCCATCGTCAAGTTCTTCTCGGACGAGGAGATGGCGGCTCTGCGCGAGCGCATGGACGTCGAGCCCGGCGACCTTGTGATGTTCGCCGCCGGCCCGCGTCTGCTCTCTGACGAGATCCTGGGCGGCATGCGTTCTCATATGGCCAACGCACTCGAGATCAAGCGCGAGGGTCACGACTTCCTGTGGGTCGTCAACTTCCCGCTGTTCCATTGGGACGAGGATCGCAAGGCCTATGCTGCCGAGCACCAGCCCTTTACCCTGCCGACCGAGACCGACATCGCCAAGATCGAGGCCGACCCGCTGGCAGCCGGTTCTTGCACCTACGACTTTGTCATGGACGGCTTTGAGGCCGGCGGCGGCGGTATGCGTATCCACAACGCCGAGATGCAGATGTCCATGCTCAAGCTCCTGGGCTTTACCGAGGAGCGTGCCGAGTCTCAGTTCGGCTTCCTCATGGAGGCGCTCAAGTTTGGTGCGCCCCCGATGGGCGGTTTCGCTCTGGGCCTGGACCGCGTGTGCATGCTGCTCACCGGCTCCGACTCCATCCGCGACGTCATGGCGTTCCCCAAGACGGCCAGCGGCTCCGACCTTATGTCGGGCGCTCCGAGTGCCGTTAGTGGCGCCCAGCTCAAGGACGTTAGCCTGCGCCTGATGTAGGCAAGCGGCTACATATTGCCTGTAACGAGGGAAGGACGTGTGCCTTCCCTCGTTTTTTATGGGACGGGGGTGCGCCGGTAACGTACAATAACTACCACGTGGCTGGGTTTTGCCGGCCGATGTGCGATGTCGCGGGAGGGGACATGGTCGAGTTTACGAAGACGATTAAAGATCCGTTGGGACTGCATGCCCGCCCGGTTGCGCTGCTCTATGACATTATCGCCAAGCATCGCAGCGACGTGTCGGTCAGCATCGGCGACCGCCATACCGACGGTCGCGACGTTATGGGCCTCATGGCTCTCTACGGCGAGTGCGGCGAGGACATCATCTTCCGCGTTTCGGGCGTAGATGAGGCCTCCTGTGTCACATCGATCAGAAATCTCTCGCTTTAAGCATGACAGGGCGTGGTAAAGGATGGTCCTTTGCCGCGCCCTTTTGTTTCGTATAGGAAACTTTTTCGAAATCTGAATGGGGACCCTTTCCAAAAAGTTAACCACGTGCTAGTTTACTAAAGCGAACATAGACGTGGTTAACTTTTATCGCGTCGATGTTGAGGACGAACTGACGTTAGGAGCCACTCATGTCTTGCGGACCGCAGATGCCGGCAATGCCGCTTTCGATGGTAAAAGCGGGCGAAACCGTGCGCGTGTCTCGTGTAAAGGGCAATGAGGATATGAAGCACCACCTCAAGGACCTCGGCTTTGTCGAGGGCAGCGAAATTCACGTGGTGAGCTCGAGTGGCGCCAATATCATCGTCACGGTGCTGGGCGCACGCTTTGGTATCGATTCCAAGGTTGCCATGCACATCATGACCGTCGGTTAGTCGACGGTATTTCTGTACGCACTGAAAGGGGGACAAGTAAATGAAGACGTTGGGTGACGTTAAGGTGGGCGAGAGCTCCACCATCGTCAAGCTTCACGGTGAGGGTGCGCTTCGCCGCCACCTTATGGACCTGGGGCTCATCAAGGGCACTTCGTTCAAGGTCGTGAAGGTTGCACCGCTCGGTGATCCGGTCGAGATCAACGTGCGCGGCTACGAGCTTTCCATCCGCAAGGAGGAGGCCGCCGTCGTCGAGGTCCAGTAAGGACTCGCGGCGCATATTTCTGCAGATAAAGTTAGGTTTTTCTAACTTAATGCAGCATCTTTGAAGCACATTATCCAGCCTGCGCGGAGAAAGCAGCGCAGGCACACAAGGAAGAAGGATTGAATGGCGGATTCTCAGATCCATGTCGCGCTGGCGGGTAACCCCAACTGCGGCAAGACCACGCTTTTCAACCTGATCACCGGCGCCAACGGCTACGTTGGCAACTGGCCCGGCGTCACGGTTGAGAAAAAGGAAGCCAAGCTCCTAAGCGACAAGAACGTTACCATCACGGACCTCCCTGGCATCTACTCGCTTTCCCCCTACAGCCCCGAGGAGCAATGCTCGCGCGATTACCTCATGAGCGGCGAGCCCGATGTTGTCGTCCAGGTTGTCGACGCCACCAACCTCGAGCGCAACCTGTATCTGGCGCTTCAGGTTATCGAGACCGGCCTGCCCGTGGTCGTTGCCCTCAACATGGCCGACCTGGTCGAGAAGAACGGCGACAAGATCGATACCGACAAGCTTTCCAAGAAGCTCGGCTGCCCGGTCATGATGATCTCGGCTCTTAAGAACAAGGGCATCACGGAGCTGTTCGAGCAGGTCAAGAAGTCCGCTGCTACCAAGGGCCAGGTGCCGGAGCACAAGTTTGACTCTTCCATCGAGGATGTTCTGACCCACATCGAGAACAACCTGCCGGATAGCGTCCCCGCCAACAAGCGCCGCTACTACGCCGTCAAGCTGTTCGAGCGCGATGCGGACGCCTGCAAGCTTATCAACCTTACCAAGGAGAAGGCCGCTCGCGTGGAGCAGCTGGTCGCCCAGTGCGAGCAGGATTGCGACGACGACGCCGAGTCCATCATCACCGGTGAGCGCTACGGCGTCATCGCCCACATCATCGACGAGTGCATGACCAAGGCTCCGGCAAAGATGAGCACCTCCGAGAAGATCGACCGCGTGGTTACCAACCGTATCCTGGGCCTGCCGATTTTTGTCGTCATCATGTTCTGCGTGTACTACATCGCCGTTTCCACCTTGGGTGGCACGGTGACGGACTTCACCAACGACCAGCTCTTCGGCACCGACGGCTGGTACGTGCTCGGTCAGGGCCGCGACGCTTACGACGCGGCTGTCGAGGCCGCGGGTGACGACGCCGACTCGGTCGACCCGGCACAGTACGGCCCCTATGTCCCGGGTATCACCACCATGGTGCACGATGCCCTCGTGGCGGGTGGCACCGAGGACGGTGGCCTGGTCGATTCGCTGGTCTGCGACGGTATCGTTGGCGGCCTGGGCGCCATCTTCGGCTTTGTGCCGCAGATGTTCCTGCTGTTCGTGATGCTGTCCTTCCTGGAGGACTGCGGCTACATGGCCCGCGTCGCCTTTATCATGGACCGCGTGTTCCGCCGCTTTGGCCTGTCCGGTAAGTCCTTCATCCCCATGCTCGTGTCCTCGGGCTGCGGCGTCCCTGGCGTCATGGCCACCAAGACCATCGAGAACGAGAAGGACCGCCGCATGACGGTCATGACCACCACGTTCATCCCCTGTGGCGCTAAGCTGCCGATCATCGCCCTGCTCATGGGCTCCATCATCGGCGATTCTTCCACTACCGCCGCGTGGATCAGCCCGCTCTTCTACTTCCTGGGTGTCTTTGCCGTCATCGGCTCGGGTCTGATGCTCAAGAAGACCAAGCTCTTCGCCGGTCGCCCGACGCCGTTCGTTATGGAGCTTCCCGCCTACCACTTCCCGGCGATCCGCTCTTGGGCGCTGCACGTGTGGGAGCGCTGCTGGGCCTTTATCAAGAAGGCCGGCACGGTCATCTTCGCGTCCACTGTCGTGGTTTGGTTCCTGTCCAACTTTGGTAGCTACAACGGTTCCTTTGGCTTCCTGCCTGCGATGGACGGCATCCCCGAGGAGTTCATGGACTACTCCGTGCTCGCCATGCTGGGCAACCTGGTCGCTTGGATCTTCGCCCCGCTCGGCTTTAGCACCTGGCAGGCAACCGCACTGACCGTCTCTGGCCTCGTCGCCAAGGAGAACGTCGTCGCCACCGCCGGCTCGCTGCTGTCCGTCGCCGACGCGGGCGAGACCGACCCGAGCCTGTGGACCGCGTTTGCCGGCATGTTCCCCACTATGGGCGCTTGCGTGGCTTTCGGCGCCTTCAACCTGCTGTGCGCTCCGTGCTTTGCCGCCATTGGCACCATCCGCAACCAGATGGACTCTGGCAAGTGGACCGCGATTGCCATCGGCTACGAGTGCGCCTTCGCTTGGGTGATCGGCCTGTTCATCAACCAGTTCTACAACCTGCTTGTCCTTGGGCAGTTTGGTATCTGGACGGTTGTGGCCATTGTGCTGCTGGTTGCGATGCTCTTCCAGATTTTCCGACCCATGCCCAAGCATGCATGGACCGATGAGGACGAGACCAACACTGCTTCCGCCGCAGTTTCCGCTTAAGTCCGAATAAGGATTAACCCCTTTCCACGAGCCCGGGTGTCCCAGCGACACTCGGGCTTTTTGGTGGGAGAGATGTGGCGTTTCCGCAGATAAAACCGACCAAAGCAAACCTGTCCCTTTTTGGTAGGTGGAGAATGGGGTAAAGTAAGTGGTGGTTAACTAGAGGAGGCTTGCTATGGCACCTATCGATATTGTTGTACTGGCTGTTATTGGTATTGCGTTTGTCGCGGTATGCGTGCGCATCTACCGCAAGGGCACCTGCGCCGACTGCGCTCAGGGTGGCGTTTGCACGGGGCATTGCTCCAACAAAAAGACGTGCGCCGCACTTAAGGGCGTGGACAAAATCGCCGAAGACTTGGGCCGCGGTATCAAATAAGGTCTAGACATCCAAGCGCCTCGCGAGCATCCGTTCGCGGGGCGCTTTGCGCATTTGAGGGAGAGCACGGCGAGTCGAAGAGTATTTTTGGGGTATCGTTAACTGGACTATTAATTGGCAACTTATCTATAACGGAGTAACCGCATGAGCGCTCGCGTAACCATGAAGGACATAGCCGCCGAGCTTGGCGTTTCCATCAATACCGTGCACAAGGCCCTGACGGGAAAGGCCGGCGTGAGCGAATCCGTGCGCGCCAAGGTGAACGCCAAGGCCGAGGCCATGGGCTATCACCGCAACACAAGTGCCTCAAGCCTACGCCGCAAGGATATCAATCTGGTGTTTTGCCTGCCCCGCGCATCGCGCGAGGGAGCGTACTTTTTCCGTTACCTGTGGGAAGGCTGCAATCGCTTTGAACAGGAGGTTATCGACCGGGGCATTACGGTTGAGCGCGTTGAATTTGGCGTGGGCGGCTACGCTGATGCACTCGAGCAAATCGACGAGCGTCTGCAGGTGGGCGAGAAGATTGATGGCTTGCTCGCCTATGCGCCGGGCGACGATCGTGCGACTGAGCTTTTGGGGCAGATCGCCGAGGCGGGCGTGACGATTGAGCTTGTCGACGGCGACCGTCCGCATTTGAATCGTTTGGGTGCGAGCTTGGCCGATTATTCGACGGCAGGCAGCCTTATGGCCGAGCAGGCGGCAAACCTGGTCCATGCTTCTGGGGCCGACGCCCGCGTGCTCCTTTTGACAGGCGACCCATATACCGATTCGCACTATCTAACCGCCCGCGCCTTCCACAATTACCTGCGCGAACGTGATATTCCATGGCAGGTTGAGGATCTTGCAGGTGCCCATGCGCAAGTCAAACAACTCGAGCATGAGCTCGAAAAGCGCTTGAGTGCGCCGGACGCCCCTGAACTTATCTGTAGCGTTTTTGCCGTTGGTTCCGAAGTGGTTGCCGACGCGCTCGTCTCGACCGGCAAGGCCGGTCAGGTTATGGTGATCGGCAACGACCTGTTTCCCGAAAGCGCCCTGGCCTTGCGCCGCGGTATCTTTACCAATATTGTCTATAAGGACCCGACGAGCCTGGCGTATCGCGGCGCTAAGACGCTGGGCGATTATCTGCTGTGGGGAAGGACCCCGACGGTGCCCGTCCAGAAGGGCGCCGTCGAGATGGTATTTGCCAGCAATGTCGACCGCTACTGCGAACTTGCGGGTATTTAGCCGATTGAGCAGGTACCCCCTCTTGCGACGTGCATTTTTGGGAGTATTCAGTATTGGCATGCCCTGAATGAGGTGCAGAACGACTGTTTTAAGTGCCCCCGATGGCGTAATTTGCCATCGGGGGCACTTTTTATGCCGATCGGGCGCTATCTGCGTTCCAAATAGGACGCTGAGGATGGCGCACGGCGCGCTCCAATGCTGAATACTCCCAAAAATGTACGTCGGGACATGACCCACCTGAGCAAAAGCGCTCAAGTTCGGTGTTCGGGGACGCCAACCAGTCCGCAATACATGCAAGTCACATCTCCAGCAACCGTTGAACGGGCAAAATCTACCGTTCACCCCGTGGTGGTTAGGTGAACGTTCACCTTTTGAGGTGCAATAGATTAGTATAGTGAACGTTCACCTAAAGGATAACGAGCGCGCCGTGCGCCCGCGTTGCCAGCAAAGGGGCTGTTTGATGAAAAACTTTATGGACGATCAGGATTTCCTGCTGAGCACTAAGACCGGCGAGGAACTGTTCCACAACTTTGCCGAGGGCATGCCCATCGTCGACTATCACTGCCACATTTCTCCTAAGGAGATTTGGGAGGACAAGCGTTTCGAGAACATCACCGAGGTTTGGCTGGGCGGCGACCACTACAAGTGGCGCCTGATGCGTGCCAACGGCGTCGACGAGCGTTTTATCACTGGCGACGCCCCTGCTCGCGAGAAGTTCCAAAAGTGGGCCGAGACCCTGGGTCGCTGCGTTGGCAACCCCGTCTTTGAGTGGAGCCACCTGGAGCTTAAGCGCTACTTTGGCTACGAGGGCGTCCTCAACGGCAAGACTGCCCAGGAGGTCTGGGACCTTGCCAACGCCAAGCTCGCTGAGGCTAGCTTTACCTGCCGCAACCTGATCAAGCAGTCCAACGTCCGCATGATCTGCACTACCGACGACCCCGCCGACAGCTTTGAGTGGCACAAGAAGATTGCCGCCGACGACAGCTTTGACGTTCAGGTCGTTCCCGCCATGCGCCCCGATGCCGCTTTGCGCATCGAGCGCGGCCAGGAGTTTGCCGACTACTGCAAGCACCTCTCCGAGGTTGCCGGCGTTGAGGTCAGCGACTTTGAGGGCATGAAGGCTGCCATTTCCAAGCGCTACGACGTTGCTCACGAGTTGGGCTGCCGCGCCTCCGACCACGCACTCGACTACGTTATGTACGTCCCGGCTACCGTCGACGAGATCGAGGCTATCTTTGCCAAGGGTCTGGCTGCCGAGCCGCTCACCGAGGAAGAGGTCCTCAAGTACAAGACCGCCTTTATGCAGTTTGTCGCCGGCGAGTATGTCCGTCTGGGTTGGGCCATGCAGCTGCACTTTGGCTGCAAGCGTGACAACAACCGTGCCATGTTCGCCAAGCTCGGTCCCGACACCGGTTACGACTGCATCTCCAACTACACACCGTCCGACCAGCTCGCCGATTTCCTCAACTCCATCCAGGAGACCTGCGGCCTGCCCAAGACCATCCTGTACAGCCTGAACCCCATCGATAAAACCATGATCGACACCGTCATGGGCTGCTTCCAGGAGGCCCCGACCGCCGGCAAGATCCAGAACGGTTCCGCTTGGTGGTTCAATGACAACGAGGTCGGCATGCGCGAGCAGCTCACGGCCCTTGCCAACGAGGGCGTTCTGGGCAACTTTGTCGGCATGCTCACCGACTCCCGTTCTTTCCTGTCCTACCCGCGCCACGAGTACTTCCGCCGCGTGCTGTGCAGCGTGATCGGCGAGTGGGTCGAGCAGGGCAAGTACCCGGCCGACATGGAGCTGCTGGGCACCATCGTGCGCGACATCAGCTACAACAACTCCGTCCGCTACTTCGGTTTTGACCTGGAGACCGTCGAGGCCTAAGTTCGCACCGAGCCACATCGAACCCGGGAGCGCCGTCGCCACACGCGGCGCCCCCGTTTTGCTTGCACGCTAACAAACATCTAAGGAGACACATAGATGGAGAACATCAGCTACGAGACGCTCGAGAAGATCGGCTACGAGGGCTACCTGCTGCCCAAGGACGCCCCCGAGAAGGTCCTGCAGTTTGGCGAGGGCAACTTCCTGCGCGCTTTCGTGGACCGCTTCTTTGACATGGGCAACGAGGCTACCGGCTGGAACGGCAAGATCGTCATGGTGCAGCCCATCAGCGGTGCCTTTGGCTTTGCCGACGGCATCAATGCCCAGGACGACCTGTACACCGTGCTGGTGCGCGGCAAGGAGAACGGCAACACGGTTGATGAGTCCCGCGTGATCAGCGCCTGCAGCCGCTGCCTCAACCCGTACCGCGAGGCCGACTACCACGCCATCATGGAGGTCGCCGTCTCCGATGACCTAGAGATCATCGTCTCCAACACCACCGAGGCCGGCATTGCCTACGACCCGTCCTGCAAGGCCGACGACATGCCGCCCGCGAGTTTCCCGGCCAAGCTGGCCCAGGTGCTCCACACCCGCTGGGCTGCCGGCAAGTCGGGCGTCATCGTGCTCGCCTGCGAGCTCATCGACCACAACGGCGAGGAGCTGCTGCGCATCATGAACCAGTACGTGAGCGACTGGGGCTGGGAGGACGAGTTCTCGCAGTGGATGGCCAATGACTGCACCATCTGCACCACGCTCGTCGACACCATCGTCCCCGGCCGCATCCGCGACGCATCCGAGGCCGCCGCAGTGGCTGAGCGTCTGGGCTACGAGGACCCCTTCCTGGCTGTGCGCGAGCCCTTCCAGATGTGGGGCATCCAGGGCGATGAGTCGCTCAAGGAGCGTCTGCCCTTCGTGAAGGCCGGCCTGCCGGGCGTCTTTGTGACCCCCGATGTCACCCCGTACAAGAAGCGCAAGGTCCGCATCCTCAACGGCGCCCACACCGCCTTTGTCCCGGGTTCCTGGGTTGCCGGCTTTGACATCGTGCGCGACTGCATGCACGACGAGACCGTCCGCGGCTTTATGAACACCATGCTCTACGACGAGGTCATCCCGACGCTTGCCGCCGACCTTGATGTCGAGGACTGCAAGGCCTTTGCCGCTGCCGTCGAGAACCGCTTCGATAACCCGTTTATCGATCACGCGCTGCTCTCCATCTGCCTCAACTCCACTGCCAAGTGGCGCGCCCGCGACCTGCCCACGCTCAAGGACTACGTTGCCGAGACTGGCAACCTGCCCAAGTGCCTGGCGACGAGCCTCGCTACGCTCATCTCCTTCTACACGCAGGAGCTCGTGTCCCGCGAGGGCGACGGCCTGCACCTGCGTCGCTCCGACGGCACCGAGTACACCGCTCAGGACGACGCCTTCGTGCTCGACTTCTACGCCGCCCATGCCGGCGCCGACGATGCCCAGCTGGTGCACGACGTGCTCACCAACGAGCAGATGTGGGGCGAGGACCTTACGCAGATCGCAGGTCTTGAGGAGTTTGTCGTCAGCGCGCTCGCTGTCGTGCGTGCCGAGGGCGCCAAGCAGGCCTTCGCCAACGCTCAGGCGTAAATTTCCGGCGCAGACGCGGGCGCGGGACGGCGTGCCCGCGTCTCGACTTCTGCTCAACCTGTAGGGTTAGGACCATTTGCAATGAACACTATCCAGATCAATCCGGCCGACAACGTGATCGTCGCGCTGTCGCCGCTTGCCAAGGGCACCGCCGTCGCGGTTCCCGGGGTGGGCGAGGTCGTGGCCGCGGAGGATATTCCGCAGGGTCATAAGATGGCCGTGCGCTCGATTGCCGCGGGGGAGGACGTCATCAAGTACGGCCTTCCTATCGGCCATGTGACGGGCGATGTCCAGCCCGGTCAGTGGCTTCATACACATAATGTCAAGACCAACCTTTCGGGCGAGGTCGAGTACGCCTACAACCCCACGCATCCGGTCGTGGATCCCGTTGAGCCTGAGACCTTTATGGGCTTCCGCCGCGCCGACGGTCGTGCCGCGACGCGTAATGAGCTGTGGATCATCCCCACGGTCGGCTGTGTCAACGAAGTCGCCCGTGCCATGTGTGAGCAGGCCCAGAATCTGGTCGATGGCTCGCTGGAGGGTGTTTACTATTTCCCGCATCCCTTTGGCTGCTCGCAGACCGGCGCCGACCATGTCCAGACGCGTCGTCTGCTGGTGGCGCTCTCGCGTCATCCTAATGCGGCCGGTGTGCTGTTCCTGTCGCTTGGTTGCGAGAACTGCACACACCAGCAGGTGCTCGACGAGCTCGGTGACTTCGATCACGAGCGCGTCCGCTTCCTCACCTGCCAGGATGTAGCCGACGAACAGTTCGAGGGTCGCAAAATCCTGTCCGAGCTTGCCGACCTGGCCAAGCAGGCCAAGCGTGAGCCCATTCCTGCCTCCGAGCTGGTCATTGGCCTTAAGTGCGGCGGCTCTGACGGTCTTTCGGGCATTACCGCCAACCCCACGATCGGTCGCGTGAGCGATATGGTCGTCGCCCGTGGCGGCACGTCGGTGCTTACCGAGGTGCCCGAGATGTTTGGCGCCGAGAGTATCCTGCTCGATCGCTGTGAGAACGAGCAGGTCTTTGGCGCCGCCTCCGACATGCTCAACGGCTTTAAGGACTACTTTATTAGCCACGGCGAGGTTGTCTACGAGAACCCGAGCCCCGGCAACAAGGACGGAGGTATTACCACGCTCGAGGACAAGAGCTGCGGCTGCGTGCAAAAGGGCGGATCTGCCCCCATCGTCGACGTGCTGCCGTATGCCGGCCAGGCAACTAAACACGGCCTGAACATGCTGTGCGGTCCGGGCAACGACATGGTATCCACCACGGCGTTGACGGCTGCCGGCTGCCACGTGATTCTGTTCTCGACCGGCCGCGGCACACCGTTTGGCGCGCCGGCGCCTACGCTCAAAGTGTTCACCAACCAGCGTTTGTGCGACCACAAGGCCAATTGGATGGACTTTAACGCCGGCGTGATTGCCACGGGTGAGCGCACGCTCGACGAGGCCGCCCGCGATTTGTACCAGCTGGTGCTACAGACGGCGAGCGGTAAGCTCACGAGTGCCGAGCGCCGTGGCTGTCACGAGATCAGTATCTGGAAGGACGGCGTCTGCTTGTAGCGGCAAGTGCGCCCAAGCATAGCGCGATGTCATCGGCCCCGTCGGGAGTGTTCCCGGCGGGGCTTTTTCGTTTCGTGGTTAAGTGAATATGTTGGAAAATCTGATAAACGTTCACCTATCTCATGGCTGTCCAGCATGGCACCCTTACCAGCAGAAAATAGGTGTGAGGATCTCAATTGTGTCCGTTCAGCGGTAAAAATCGACCGTTCAAGGATATTATTCAAGTGAACGTTCACCTGTCGTAAGCAATCGCGCATAATCTAACTAAACGTTCACCCTGAACGCTGGGCAGACAGATGTCAGTGTGGACTCCAATGTCTTGCTGCAAGACAATCGAGAAAAGAGAGGGAGCTCGATGACTAATAAGATCGGAAAAAAGCGTAAGATCACATTCTGGACGCGCTTGGGCTTTGGTATGGGCGGTATGCTCAATTCCGGTGCCCTGACCTTTACGCACAGCTACATGGTGCTGTTCCTGTCTACGGAGTGTGGCCTGTCCGCAGGCGAGGCTGCACTGATCAGCTCGTTTGCCATCTATGTCAACGCCATTCTTTGCCCGCTGATGGGCTTTGTGGCCGATAACTTCTATGCCACCAAGATTGGCCGCATCTTTGGTCGTCGTCGTTTCTGGATCTTGCGAGATGACCGACGACTTTAAGGAGCGTACGTACCTCACCGGCTACAAGCATCTCTTTGGTAACGCCGCCGGCTTCCTGATGGCTGCACTTGTGGGCTTCGGCTTTGGCACCTTCGGCGAGACCAACCCGTTCAGCTACTTCATCATCGCTACGGTCAACGCTTCGGTCATGGCAATCTCGCTGCTTTGTGTGTACCTGTCCACGTGGGAGCACACCCCCGAGGAGGTCGCTCAGGAGAAGATCGAGAGCGTCGGCGAGGGTATCAAGAAGTTCTTCATCGACGTTATCTCCACCTTCCGCAACAAGTCCTTCCGCAAGGTCCTGTACGCACAGGTCTCCACGAAGCTCGCTGCTGCCTGCTGGTCTGCCTGCCTGTCCTTCTTCATCGTCTACTGCCTGCAGATTCCTAAGTCCTACGAGTCCGTGATGGAGATGCCTGGCAAGGTCGTCGCTATCGTCTGCACCGCCATCTGGGTCGCCCTCATGGCCAAGAAGGGCTTCCACAAGTCTTGGTACCTCGCAAATGTCGGTTGCGCTGCGTGCATCATTGCCTACAACTACTTCGCCTTTGGTCAGATCAACGGCACCTCCACGGTCGCCATCGCCATGATCGCCTACCCCATCATCTTCGCCATCTGGAAGTTCTTCTACGTCGGCTTCCAGTACCTGCCCGATGTTCTGCTCAACTACATCCCCGATGTCGATGAGCTCATCACCCTGCGTCGTCGCGAGGGCATCTACAGCTCCGCTCAGCAGCTCTGTCAGCAGATCGCCCAGGCTATCGCCGTTAACGCATGGGCCATCGTCCTTGCTGCCTCCGGCTTCATTCAGACCGCCGGCAACAGCGACGCCGTGACCCAGCCCGCCACCGTGCCTCTGTACATCTGCGGCTACATGCTCATCGGCTGCGCCGGCTTCTTCCTGTTCGCGGCTGTCCTTGCCCGCGGCATCAAGATCGACAAGGAGCAGTGCGACGTCCTTTGCGACGAGATCCGCCGCGTCAAGGAGGGCGGCAAGATGGCCGACGTCAAGCCCGAGGTCAAGGCGCTTTGCGAGGAGCTCTCCGGCTTTAAGTACGAGGACTGCTTTGCCCACAACAACGTTGGCTTCCAGGACGGTAGCGTAACCCCCGCCGAGTAAGGCCGACATATCGTCCAAATCACAGGGCCGTGCCACCGGAATTCCGCCGGCAGGCACGGCCCTTTTTTAACAGCGTACAATTTGCCTTTAGAGCATCTTTTTGAGGGAGAAATCCATGGAGACGAACGTTATCTGGCGCAACGCCCGCGCGGCCGTGATCGAGCTTGACGACGGCGGTTACTTTACCTGTGCCGATACGTGGGAGATCTTTGTCAACGACGAGCCTGCCGGTACCACGAATACGGTCGAGACCTATGTCGACGGCCTGACCCCCGGCAAGCGCAACCTGGTTCGTTTTGTTTGTGGCGAGCGTGAGCTGAGCGTAGGTGTCACCACGCCGGCTGAGCCCTTTACCATCAACGTTCGCGACTGTGGTGCCAAGGGCGATGCCGAGCATGATGACACCACCAACATCCAGGCTGCCATCATGGCCTGCCCCGAGGGTGGCCGCGTGTTGATCCCCGCCGGTAGTTATCGCATCAAGTCCCTCTTCCTTAAGAGCAATATCAACATCGAGCTCGCCGAGGGGGCGGTGCTGCTGGCTCGCCACGATCGTGCGGCGCTTGCCTATATCCCCGGTACGGTCAAGGGCGACGAGGGCGTCGGGTATGCCGGCACCGATATGCTGCCCCTGGGCCGCTGGGAGGGCGAGAGCTTCTCGACCTACTGCTCTACTTTTACGGGTCTGAGCGTGCACGACGTGTGCATCTATGGTCGTGGTGCCATCGACGGTCAGACCGATTTTGCCGAGGACAACTGGTGGAACAAGGACTTTAAGAACATCTTTCGCCCGGAGGAGGGCCGCGAGGTCGCCCGCCCGCGCATGATCTTCCTATCCGAGTGTGAGAACGTGAGCTTGGCCGGCTTCACTGTCCGCAACAGCCCGGCGTGGAACATCCACCCCGTCCTGTGCGAGCACGTCGATGCGCTCTGCCTGTCCATCGAGGGTCCCAAGAACTCCCACAACACCGACGGCTTCGATCCCGAGAGCTGCGGTTTTGTTCGCATCCTTGGTTGTCAGTTCTCAGTGGGTGACGACTGCATCGCCGTCAAGAGCGGCAAGCTGGGCATTGAGCCCGAGCTTCGTCCCGCCACGCACGACGTGCTGATCTCTCACTGCTACATGCACGATGGTCACGGCGCCGTGGTCCTGGGTTCAGAGGCTGCCGGCGGCATCAAGGACCTTACCGTGAGCAAGTGCCTCTTTGAGCGCACTGACCGTGGCCTGCGCGTCAAGACCCGCCGTGGACGCGGCAAGGATGCCGTCAACGAGGGCATCACCTTCGAGCACATTCGCATGGACGAGGTGCTCACGCCCTTCGTGGTCAATTCGTTCTACTTCTGTGACAAGGACGGCAAGACCGATTACGTGCAGTCTCGCGAGGCTTTGCCTGTCGACGACCGCACGCCCGGCTTTGGTGCCACGACGTTTTGCGATATCGAGGCCACCAACTGCCATGCTGCCGCGGCCTATATCACGGGTCTGCCCGAGAGCAAGGTGACGCGCCTGACGTTCCAGGATGTCCACGTGACCTTTGCCGATGATGCTGAGCCCTTTGTTCCGGCCATGGCCTGCGGCGTTGAGCCCATGGTGCGTCAGGGCATCATTGCGCAAAACGTCAAGGTGCTCGACCTGCAAAATGTGGTGATCGAGGGCCAGGACGGCGAGGAGCTGCAGCTCCAGAACGTCGACAAGGTTGTCCGCGCGTAAGCGTCTGCTCTTAAACAATCGAATCCGGCATGTTGTGACGTGCGATGGACGGGGCCTTCCCGACCCATCGCACGTGCTCTTTATATGCCGGAACTGCAGCGTAGAGGGCTCGCGACGAAAGGGTGTAGCGACTGATGATGATTGAAGAACAAGTTTTTGAAGTATCGACCGAGCGTGAGGGGGCATACCGCAGCATCTCCGAGGCCTTGGAGGCAGTCGATCGGCTCCATCCGGATGCCGAGCAGCCGGTGAGGATCCATATCGATCCGGGTGAGTATCGCGAGCGGGTCGAGATTCATCGACCGCATGTGACGCTGGTGGGCGAGACGGCTGACAGCGTGCGCATCGTGGGCGGCCTGGGTGCCAAGATGCCCTCGGAGGACGGCTCGGGTGTCGACGGCACGCTCGGCACGTTTAGGACCTATACCGTCTTGGTCGATGCCGACGACGTGCGGCTCGAGAACCTCACAATCGTCAACGACGCCGGTGACGGTCGCGAGGTGGGGCAGGCGATTGCCCTGTACGCCGACGGCGATCGTCTGGTAGTCGACGCCTGCCGCATTACGGGCCACCAGGACACGCTGTTTTTGGGCCCGTTGCCACCGCGCGAAGTCAAGCCGGGCGGGTTTATTGGCCCCAAGCAGTTCGCGCCGCGCCGGGTGGGCCGCCAGTATTTTCGACGTTGCCGGATTGAGGGCGACGTTGACTTTATCTTTGGCGGCGCGCGTGCCTATTTTGAGGGGTGCGAGATCCGCTCGCTCAACCGCAATATGGACGTGAACGGCTACGTGACGGCGGCATCGACGCCCGAGGGAGAACCATACGGCTTCGTGTTCCACGGCTGCTCGTTTACAGCTCCGCAGGACGTGGCGCCGGACTCGGTCTACCTGGGTCGTCCGTGGCGCGAATGGGCCCAGACCGTGCTGATCGATTGCTGGCTGGGACAGCACATCAAGCGCGAAGGCTGGTGGGATTGGAATAAGCCGGCGGCGCGCGAGAGTGCATGCTGCGCCGGCGCAATCTTGCATGGCCCGGCGGGCGATACTGCCGGCTGGGTGCCATGGGCCCGCGAGCTCGATGCGGCGGCCGCTGCCCGGTACGCCCGCGACCAGGTACTTGCCGGTGCAGACGGCTGGGACCCCGAGGGCGGCTCGGGCGATGCTGTGGAGACCGCCAGTCTTTCCGATAGCGGTCGCACGGTGCACATCGACACCTATTACGAAGACGAACCGGCGTTTCGCGACCGTCTTAAGCGCGAGGGCCGTTCCGCCGCGTTTAAGGGCACGACGCCTGGCGACTTTGGAGCATGGCAGATTGCGACGAGGGCTCGGCTGTTTGACCTGTTGGGCTTCTCGCTTATGGATCGCGTGCCGATTGAGGTACGCGAGCTCGATCGGGTGCGGATTGCCGGCGGCATCGTGCGCACCCATGCGATGCTGCAAGTGGAGCGCGACGTTTGGATGCCGTTCTATCTGCTGGAGCCGCAGGCGCCCAAGCTCGATGCGCACGGCTGCAAGCGCTGCTATATCTGTCCGCATGGACACCAAGGCGCCGGCGCCGCAAGTGTTGCGGGTGTGACGGGCGTGCCGGCGGTCGACGATGCCGTGCGTAAGTTCAACTACGACTACGGTCTGCGCCTGGCACGCATGGGCTATGTGACCGTCTGCCCCGATGCCCGTGGCTGGGGATACCGTCGCGATTGGAAGGGCCAGGGCGATGACGAGAACAGCTTCCTGCGCGGCACGTGCCTGAACCAGGCACGCATGGCCGAGCCGCTGGGCCTTACCGTTGCGGGCCTCAACGCCTGGGACAACATGCGTCTGGTCGATTACCTGGAGGCGCGCGGCGACATTGCCATGGACGACCTGGGCTGCTTTGGCTTTTCGGGCGGCGGATACATGACGTTGTACCTGGCGGCGCTCGACCCGCGCGTGCGCAAGGCGTTTGTCTCGGGCTATCTGTACGGTGTCGACGATTCGCTGCTGCACCTCAACGGCAACTGCAGCTGCAACTATGTGCCGGGGCTGTGGCGCCTGCTCGATATGGGTGACATCGCCTCGCTTATCGCACCGCGCCCGCTGTTGGTGCAGAGCTGCGAGGGCGATCATCTTAACGGTGCCCGTGGGCTTGCGAACGTGGACGAGCAGCTCGATATCGTTCGGGACGCCTATGAGCTTGTGGGACATGCCGGCGACTTGTCACACGAGGTCTGCCCGGGCGGGCACCATTTGGGCGTTGCTTACCTTGCCGAGGATATCGAGTGGCTTGACGAGCGTGCTGCCGGGGCCCGTGCGTAGGGCCTGGGTGCCGCAGCAAGCAAACGGTAATGACTGACAAGACCAAAGACCGCCGTGTGGGCGGGGAGGAGTATAACCATGAAACCGACGAAGACCTTGAGTGAATCGACCATCTGCTGCTTTGGCGATTCGACCACATGGGGTGACAACGGATGCGGCGCAGGCGGCAACGACATCTCCTGGACCACGCACCTGGGCGCGCTGCTGGGCGGTGCGACCGTTGAGAACTTTGGCATCAAGGGTTCGCGCATCGCCATTAAGGCTGACCGTACCGATTCGTTTGTCGAGCGTCTGGACGGCATCGATGACGCGGCCGATGTCTATGTCGTCTTTGGCGGCGTCAACGACTTTAGCCGCAACGTGCCGCTCGGCGAGCTGGGCAGCACCGATGTGCATGGGTTCTATGGTGCGGTCGATTATCTGATCCGTACCATCACGGCGCGCTCACCCCAGGCAAAGCTCGTGTTTATGACGCCGTGCAAGACGAGTGGCAAGCACGAGAAGGATATTCCGGCGAGCAATGAGCTCAACCATCTGGGCCTGACGCAGATCGCGTACGTGCGGGCGATGCTCGAGGTTTGCGACCGCTACTCGGTGCCGGTAATCGATCTGTACGCGCAGAGCGGCATCAGCCCGTTTTTGCCGGAGCATCGCGAGCTCTATATGCCGGATGGTTTGCATTACAGCCCGGCTTGTTATGAGCGTCTGGCGCATCGCATTGCCGCGGGCTTAGCTGCCGTTTGCCGCTAAAAGTCTGCCGTTCGCGGGGAATGTAGGGTTAACGTTCACCCTACATTCCCCGTTCGCGTTACACTAGGGTTAACGTTCACCCATCATTAACGTCAGAGGGGACAGCAATGGGTTGCAATCAGATTCTGGACCGTTACATCGAGCAGTTGATCGAGACCTCGACGCCGCAGGCGCCGGCCTGGAACATCGAAAAGCTCCGTGCCGGTAAGGAGAACACTTGGAACTACATCGATGGCTGCATGATCAAGGCGCTCATCGAGCTGTACGAGATCACGGGTGAGCAGCGCTACCTGACCTTCGCCGACGACTATATCGACTTCTTTGTCCAGGACGACGGCACCATCAAGCATTACAACCCCGACGAGTACAACCTCGACAACGTCAATGCCGGCAAGACCCTCTATAAGCTCTACGATCTGGTGGGCAAGCCCAAATACCGTGCCGCCATGGACACCATTTACCGTCAGCTCGAGACCCAGCCGCGCACCAAAGAGGGCGTCTTCTGGCACAAGGCCGTCTACCCCAACCAGATTTGGCTCGATGGCATGTACATGGCGCAGCCGTTCTACATGCAGTACGAGCTGAGCTTCCACAACCGCCGTGCCTGCTCGGACAGCTTCCATATGTTCCAGGTCGTGCACGATCTGATGCGCAATCCGCTCAACGGCCTGTACTATCACGCCTACGACGCAAGCCGCAAGCAGTTCTGGTGCGATCCGGTCACCGGCCTTTCGGCCAATTTCTGGCTGCGCGCCGAGGGTTGGTTTGCCATGGCGCTCATCGATACCTGGGAGCTCATGCCGCCTTCGATGTCGGCCGAGAAGGACGAGATCCGCAAGATGTTCCACGACCTGATCGATGCCATGCTGCCGTATCAGGATGAGAAGACCGGCATGTGGCACCAGGTCATCAACCTGCCCAACATCGCCCCCAACTATCTGGAGGAGAGCGGTAGCGCCATCTTTGCCAATGCCATCATGAAGGGCGTGCGCTTGGGCGTGCTGGGCGAGCGTTATTACCAGTATGGTCGTCGTGCCTTCGACGGCATCTGCGAGACCTGCCTGTCCGAGCATGATGGACAGCTGGCGCTCGACAACATCTGCCTGGTTGCGGGCCTGGGCAACACCACGCACCGCGAGGGTACCTTTGGCTACTACATGAGCGAGCCCATCGTCAAAAACGACGCGAAGGGCGTGGCGCCGCTGGTGCTGGCCTATATCGAGACCATGCACCACGACAAGCTGGCCGGCAAGCGCGACCCGCTGGCCCCTTCGGGCGTGTGCTCCATCGAGGACCCGTTTGGCGGATACACCCCGGGCATCAACGCTTGCAAGGGATGTGAATAGCGTGGGAGCCATTACTCCGGGCGTGCGCCTGCACGACCTTCCGCAGGGAACGGTCGAGGAGCGCATTCGCATGGCGGGCGAGCTGGGCTTTTCGTGCATCCAGCTGCCGAGCAAGGTGCTCTATAAGTCGATGGGCATCAACCGTTTGGGCCTTACGCGCGAGCTTGCCGACCACCTCCGCGCGGTGCTCGACGAGGCGGGGGTTTCGGTTGCTGTGTTCGGTTGCTATAAAAACCTGGCGACCCCCGATCGCCAACAGCTTATGGACAACTTTGCCGAGTACGAGGCATGCCTGAATTTTGCCAAGATGCTCGGCGGTTGCCCGGTGGGTACCGAGACCGGTCGTCCCAATGTGCAGAACGCCGTGGCGGACGACCGCATGACCGACGAGGCACTCGATGCGTTTGTCGAGGCTCTCAAATATGTCTGCACGCGCGCCGAGGCCATGGGCGGGCAGATTTTGATCGAGCCCGGCTGGAACGAGACGGTTAACACGCCCCAGCGTTGCCGAGAGCTGCTCGAGCGTGTGCCGAGCTCGGCGCTCGGCGTGATTTACGACCCGGTGTCGCTGCTGCACCCCAGCGTTGTCGGTGAGGCGCAGGAGATTACGTCGCACATGCTCTATCTGTGTGGCAGCAAGGTTCGCGTGCTGCATGCCAAGGACTACGAAGTCGTGGATAACGAGGATGAGGCCGGCTGGTGTGACGGCACGGGCTCGCGTCTGGTGTGCCATGGCGTGGGCGAGACGGGTCGCTACGACTTTGAGCCCGTCGTTGCCTGGGCCGCTGCCGCCTGCCCGGGCATTCCGTGTGTGGTCGAGAACAGCGTGCCGGCGACGGCAGCCGGCTGCTTGACGACGCTCGAGCGTATGTCTGCTCGTTGCGAAGGTGCGCATCGGGAGATGTAGCGTGGCTGGCGGCCGCTACGGGCGGCCGTCTTGCCGGTACTGGGCAGCATCTGGAACTGCCCGTTATTGTGTTGATGCGAATCAGAGGGGAATCGCGTGGCTATCCACATTGTCGAGGAAGCAAATCGTTGTCTGGGTTGTAAAAGGGCGTTCTGCCAGATCAAGGGCTGCCCGGTGCAGACGCCTATCCCGCAGGTCATCGATCTGTTTAAGCAGCGTCGTCTAGAAGAAGCGGGCGAGTTGCTGTTCCAGAACAACCCCATGAGCGCGGTCTGCTCCATGGTGTGCAACCATTCGGGCCAGTGCGAGGGTTCGTGCATTCAGGGTCGCAAGGGCACGCCGGTGCACTTCTCGAGCATCGAGAACTATATCTCCACGGCGTATCTCGATCGCAAGGAGTGGAAGCCCGCCCCGTCGTGCGGCAAGCAGATTGCCGTGGTCGGCTCGGGTCCTGCCGGTATTACCGTGGCTATTAAGATGGCCCAGCTGGGCTGCGCCGTTACCGTGTTTGAGCAGCGCCCCGAGATCGGCGGCGTGTTGGAGTACGGCATCCCCGAGTTCCGTCTGCCGCGCTCGCTGGTGCAAAAGTACCGCCACGTGATGTGCTCGCTCGGCGTGCGCGTGCGTCCCTCGACCACCATCGGCGGCGCGCTGCATATCGACGATCTGCTGCGCGACGGTTATGACGCGGTCTTTGTGGGCACGGGCATCTGGCGTGCTCGCAAGCTGGGGATTCCTGGCGAGTCGCGCGGTAACGTGCTGTTTGGCATCGACTACCTGGTCGATCCCACGAGTGTGGCGATCGGGCAGAATGTGGCAGTTATCGGTGCCGGCAATGTTGCCATGGATGTGGCCCGCACGGCTCTGCGCTCGGGCGCTCGCAAGGTTACCGTGTATGCCCGCTCGCGCCACATCTCGGCAATTGACGACGAGGTCGAGCTGACCGAGCTCGACGGCGCCGAGATCGTGTGCGGCAAGGCTATCTGCGCCATCGACGACAACGGCCCCGTGTTCGAGACGGCCATCTTCGACGAGGACAACAACGTGGTGGGCTACGAGGAAGAGCTCGACCATGCCGCGGCCGATACCATCGTCATCGCGGCCTCGCAGGTGCCCAAGGACAAGCTCGTGCTTACGACGGGCGGCTTGGAGACCGACCATCGCGGCCTGCTTTCGGTCGATGAGCACGGCATGACTACCGTGCCCGGCGTCTTTGCCGCCGGCGACGTGGTCAATGGCCCGCTCACGGTCGTCCATGCCGTAGCCGGCGCCAAGCTCGCCGTCGAAGGCATGACATCCTACCTGGGTCTCTAATCCATCCCATCCTTATCAGTTGCGGTGAAATACGGACTGTTTTGGCTGTCAAAAGCCTTATCTACTCCGTATTCCACCGCAACTTTTTTTGTGAGGTGGGCTAGAGACGCTGCATGCGGTACCCGACACCCATGTGCGTCTGAATCATCTTGGGGTGAGAGGGGTCTGCCTCGATCTTCTTGCGCAGGGTGCGCATGAACACGCGCAGGCTCGCCAAATCGCTGTCCCAGCTCGTGCCCCATATCTCGCGGGTGATGAAGGTGTGGGTGAGCACCTTGTCGACGTTTTTCGCCAGAAGGACGAGCAATTTGTACTCGGTTGGGGTGAGCGAGAGCTCGCGTCCGTCTTTCGTCGCGTATCCCGCGGCGTAGTCGATATGCAGCGGACCGTTGTCAAACGTGCTCGCTTCTGTCGACTCGCTCGACGCCATCGAGGAGCGCCTCAAATTCGCACGGACGCGCGCGAGCAACTCATCCACAGAAAAGGGCTTGGTGAGGTAGTCGTCTGCCCCTGCGTCAAGTGCTGCAATCTTGTCGGAATCTTCGGTGCGCGCCGAAATGACGATAATGGGGACTGCCGACCAGCTTCGGATCTTCGTGATGACCTCGATACCGTCAATGTCGGGAAGGCCGAGGTCGAGCATGATGAGGCTGGGGCCGTGCGACACCGCATCCATGATGGCGGCCTGGCCGTTGCAAACCTTGCTCACGACATAGCCGTGAAGGTCAAGCGCGGTCGAAACGAGGTTTTGAACGGTCAGGTCATCTTCGACCAAGAGGACGCGTGGCTTAGCGGCATTATTCATGAATCTCGATCTCCTCGGCAGGCAGGGTAAAACGGAAGACGGCCCCATGGGGGTGGTTGTCGCGAACTTCGATGACGCCGCCATGCGCCTCCACGATGGAGCGGCAGAGCGACAGCCCAAGGCCGATGCTTCGACGCGAATCCACGGGCCGCGTATTGCTTGAGGTGAAGAAGCGCTCAAAGATATGAGGCTTGTCGCAGTCTGCTACACCCGGCCCATCGTCTGCGACGTCCACCACGATGAACTCACCCTCGCGACGTGCGCTGATGGTGACAGTCGAGTCCTCGGGCGTGTATTTGAAGGCGTTCATGATGAGATTCGTAAGCACCTGCATGATGAGATGGACGTCGATGCGTACCAGCAGGATGTCGTCAGTGTGCTCGATGGTGACGGCACGTCCATGCGATGCTTGGGCGACATGGCTGAGGGCGGCCTCGATGACCTCGTCGATGAGCTCGGATGTTAAGTTGAGGCGAATGGTGCCGTCCTCGACGCGTGTGATGGCGAGGAGGTTTTCCACGGTATCGATAAGCCAGAGGGAATCGTCGTAGATGGCATCGGCAAGATCGCAGCGCTGTTCGAAGCTGAGCTTCTCGTCGCTCTTCCGAAGTATTGCCGCAGATCCGGATATAGCCGTGAGGGGTGTCCTCAAATCGTGGCCGATGGAGCGCAAAAGGTTGGCGCGCAGCTGCTCGTTTTTCGCCAAGACCGCAGCCTCTTCGCGCTCTTGCGCCGCCCGGTCGCTTTCGAGCGCCAAGGCGCATTCACCTACGATAGATAGGACGATCGAATGCTCGAAGGCTTCGATCTCGCGCCCCTCCAGGGCGATGCCGATGACACCGAATACCTTGTCGCCGGTGCGAACCGCGAGGTAGAGACAGTGTGCCTCAGGCAGGGTCCGCGTGCTTGCGCCCGCGCGCTTGTTGTTGGTGTAGGTCCAGGTTGCAACGGCGCGCTCGTAGTCGGTGAGCAGCGACGCGGATCGGTTTTCGGTGCCAGCGGACTCATAGAGCGCTTTGCCGAGCGTGCCGTGTTCGGCGCTGTAGAAGACCACGTCGAGTTTTAGCAGTTTGATGAGTTGGTTCATGGCGACGCGGGCGCACTCCTCCGCGCTATGGGCTTGCTGCAAGAGCTGGTTCGTTTCGAGGAGTACGCGCGTTTTGAATGCGTTCTCGGCGGAGGTACGGGCGTTGTCGGCGATGCGCGCAGTTAACTCGCCGGCGACCATAGCGGTAGCGAACATGATGCCGAACGTGACCAGATAGCTTCGGTCGTAGCTGGCGAGCGAAAACAGAGGCGTGACGAAGCAGAAGTTGTAAAGCACTACAGAGAGCACGCTCGATACGATCGTGCAGATACGCCCCGTCGTGGTGACGGCGGTCAGCAGGGCCGTGAGGATATAGAGGGATATGATGCTGGAATCGGCAAATCCCAGATGGCGGAAAGCCGTGCCGATCGCCGTGGCGACAAGAGAGAGGGCCAGCGTGCGAAGCACGTTTCGGCTGTTGGGCGGCTGCAGGGCGACCGCGCGGCGGCGTCCTTTGGGCCGGGAGGGCGGAGTCGACTGGTCTGGAATGATGTAAATGTCGAGGTTCGGGGCGAATGTTATGAGCTGTTCTACGAGAGATTTGCGGCCGAAGAGGGCCTGACGGGCGCTGCTGCGCTCGCCCGTGCGCCCCATGACGATCTTCGAAATACCCGACAGGCGCGCGAACTCGGAGATCTGAAACGCGATGTCGTCGCCATAGACGGTTTCCATATGTGCTCCGAGCTGCTCGGCTAGGGCGATATTGGCTGCAAGCTTGGCGCGCTCATCATCGCTCATGGCTTGCGTGCGCGGGCTCTCTACGAACAGGGCGACGAGCTCGCTGCGAAACGCTTTCGCCATGCGTGCGGCGGCACGGACGATGCGGGGATTGGTCGGCGCCGGGGAGACACAGACTAAGATACGCTCCCTGGTGTAGTAGTCACGGTTTCCCAGCACGCGTGCGGCATCTGTGAGGTGGCCGGTGCGATCGGCGCAGCGGCGCAGCGCGATTTCTCGGAGTGCGGTGAGGTTCTCGACGGTAAAAAAATGCTGTTGCGCTCGGTCGGCTTGTGCGGGACGGTAGACGAGGCCGGCGCGAAGGCGCTCAAGTAGGTCTTCGGGCTCTATGTCGACGAGCTCGACCTGGTCGGCATCATCGAAGATACGGTCGGGGATTCGTTCGCTCACGACAACGCCGGTGATGGATGCAACCATGTCGTTTAGGCTCTCGATGTGCTGAACGTTCACGGTCGTATAGACGTCGATTCCCGCATGTAGAAGTTCCTCGACGTCTTGATAGCGTTTGTCGTGGCGAGACCCCGGCGCATTCGTATGGGCAAGCTCGTCGACAAGGATGAGCTGAGGGGCGCGTTCGATAGCCGTATCTAGATCGAACTCGCTGAGCGCAATGCCGTTGTGCTCGATGAGTTTACAGGGCACGTTCTCAAGCCCTTGTGCAAGATGGGCAGTTGCCGGACGTTCGTGCGGCTCGATGTATCCCGCGACGACGTCGACACCTCGCCGCTTGGCGGCGTGGGCGGCTTGAAGCATCGCATAGGTTTTGCCTGCGCCAGCAGCGTAGCCAAAGAAAATCTTGAGGTGTCCCCGGCTGGTTCGAGCGTCATCGGCGGCCTCGTCTTTCTCAATTGCCTTGAGGATGAGGTCTGGGTTGACGCGAGTGTCCGATGCGTCGCGCTGCATAGCGTAGCCTTTCTGAAACGTTGTCCATGCGTGCATACGCGGTGAGGACGCCACTGTATGCTCGCGAGGTCGAGTATAGGCGCACTGCAGCCGCAATAGTGCTTTCTACCTGCATCTTTACGGCATCTTAAGGACGTGAGCCCCGGCCCTCACGCCTCTTTAATCCCTAGAAGCGTTTACTGTCCCCAGACGCTTGCGAGAGCAGGCGTCCGAGACATCGGACCGCGCGTGAAAGGGGCGGTAAATGGACATCCTCATTCCCATCATCGGAGTCGTCTGCATTGGACTCCTTATCTATTACATCTACATTCTGATGAGGAGTGATTCGTAAACTATGGACGCTGCGATTCAGTACATCTTGTACTTTGCCGTGCTCGTCGTCCTGGCCGTTCCGCTCGGTCGGTTCATGGCCCATATCATGGATGGTGAGCATACGTTCCTGTCGCCTGTGATTGCTCCTGTGGAGCGTGGCGTCTATCGTCTGCTTCGCATCGACGCGGCAGAGCAGATGGGGTGTAGGCGCTATCTGGCGAGCGTGCTGGTCTTTTCGGGGATCGGCCTCGTGGCTCTTGTGGCACTCCAGGCGTTTCAGTCCTTCTTGCCAGGCAATCCCCAGCACCTGCCGGGTGTGTCATGGGACCTGTCGTTCAATACGGCTGCTTCCTTCATAACCAACACCAACTGGCAGTCCTACTCCGGTGAGACCACCCTGTCCTACCTTGTGCAGTTCATGGGTCTCACCGTGCAGAACTTCGTTTCCGCCGGCACCGGTATCGCGGTCATGTTCGCGCTGATCCGCGGCTTCCGTCAGGTCAAGGAGCAGGGTCTGGGTTCCTTCTGGGTCGACCTCACCCGCACCGTCCTGTATGTGCTCATCCCGCTGAACCTCGTGTTCGGCATCTGCCTGGCTGCCGGTGGCGTCATCTCCAACTTCCAGCCGGCTCAGAAGGCTGAGCTCGTAGAGCCCGTCGCTGTCCAGCCTAATGCAGACGGCGGCTGGAGCGTCATCGACGGCGCCGAGATCGAGGGCGACACGGTCAAGGTCGACGGCAAGGTTGTCGAGGGCGCGCGCGTGGTCACCGAGCAGTTCCTGCCCCAGGGTCCCGCGGCTCCTCAGGTCGCCATCAAGCAGTCCGGCACCAACGGCGGAGGCTTCTTCGGAGTGAACTCCGCTCATCCGTATGAGAACCCCAGTGCCTTCACCAACATCATCGAGATGACCAGCCTGCTGCTGATCCCGGCCGCCTGTTGCTTCACCTTCGGTATCGGCGTCAAAAACACCAGGCAGGGCAAGGCCATCTTTGCCGCCATGTTCATCCTGCTGGTGATCTTCGCCGGCATCATCGCCCTCAACGAGCATGCGGGCACCCCGCAGCTGGCAGATGGCGGCGCGGTCAACATCGAGATGACCGATGGCCAGGCTGGCGGCAACATGGAGGGCAAGGAGAGCCGCTTCGGTATCGCCTCCTCTTCCACCTGGTCCGCTTTCACGACGGCTGCTTCCAACGGCTCGGTTAACTCCATGCACGACTCCTACACCCCGCTGGGCGGTTTTGTCCAGATGCTCCAGATGGCTCTGGGCGAGGTCGTCTTCGGCGGCGTGGGCTGCGGCCTGTACGGCATGATCGGCTTCGCCATCCTCACAGTGTTCATCGCCGGCCTCATGGTCGGACGCACGCCTGAGTTCCTGGGCAAGAAGATCGAGCCGGGCGAGATACGCTGGGCAGTTGTCCTGTGCCTGGCAACTCCGTTTGCCATTCTGGTGTGTTCGGCCATCGCCTGCATGGTGCCCGGTCTTGCCGACCAGCTCAACAATGGTGGCGCGCACGGCTTCTCCGAGGTGCTGTATGCCTTCACCTCATGCGGCGGCAACAACGGCTCGGCGTTTGCAGGCATGAACTGCAACATTCCCTGGATCAACGTCATGCTCGGCCTCGAGATGCTGTTCGCCCGCTTCATGCCCATCATCGGTACGCTGGCTATCGCCGGCTCGCTGGCCGGGAAGGGCAAGGTCGCCGAGAGCGCCGGCACGCTTTCCACCACCAATGCCATGTTCGTGTTCCTGCTGGTATTCGTCGTTCTGCTGATTGGCGCCCTGAGCTTCTTCCCGGCGTTGGCGCTTGGTCCCGTTGCCGAATTCTTCCAGATGGTTGCGTAAAGGAGTCGCAGATTTATGGCTATGCAAAAAGACATGATGAGCCGCGCGGTGCGCGATTCATTTGCCAAGCTTGACCCCCGTGTCCAGGTCCAAAACCCGGTCATGTTCCTGGTGTGGCTGTCGGCCGCCATGACCTCCATTCTGGCTATCGCCTCAATTATTGGGGTACAGGACGCCGACGTCCCCACGTACTATGTGATCGCCATTGCCGTCATTCTCTGGCTGACCGACCTCTTTTCAAATTTTGCCGAGGCGCTTGCCGAGGGCCGCGGTAAGGCGCAGGCAGATTCCCTGCGCGCGGCGAAAAAGGACGTCGAGGCCCATCGCATCGAGTCCGTCGAGGATAAGGACCGTTTCACGGTCGTTCCCGGTACCGAGCTCTCACGCGGGGATCTGGTGGTCGTGCGCGCCGGCGAGCAGATTCCGGGAGACGGCGATGTCATCGAGGGTGCCGCCTCGGTTGATGAGTCGGCCATCACCGGCGAGTCTGCACCTGTGGTTCGCGAGGCTGGAGGTGACCGTTCTGCCGTCACTGGCGGCACTACCGTGCTTTCCGATTGGATTGTGGTGAAAATTACCAGCGAGCCTGGCCAGAGCTTCCTGGATAAGATGATCGCCATGGTCGAGGGCGCCGCCCGCAAGAAGACCCCCAACGAGGTCGCGCTCGAGATCTTTCTGGTTGCTCTGTCCGTCATCTTCATCCTCGTGACGATCGCACTGTATTGCTACTCGAGTTTCTCTGCAGGGCTCAACGGTATGGCGAATCCCACCGCTGTGACCACGCTCGTTGCCTTGCTCGTCTGTCTGGCGCCCACCACCATTGGTGCGCTGCTGTCCGCCATTGGCATCGCCGGCATGAGCCGACTGAACGAGGCCAATGTGCTGGCCATGTCCGGCCGCGCCATCGAGGCCGCCGGCGACGTCGACATCCTCATGCTCGATAAGACCGGTACCATCACCTTGGGCAACCGCCAGGCCGCTGAGTTCATTCCGGTCGACGGTGTCGATCCGGCAGAACTCGCCGATGCCGCGCAGCTGTCCTCTCTGGCGGATGAGACCCCCGAGGGCCGCTCCATCGTCGTGCTCGCCAAGGAGCAGTTTGGGCTGCGCGGCCGCACACTCGAGGATAAGGGCATGGAGTTCATCCCCTTCACCGCGGCGACCCGCATGTCCGGTGTGAACTACGCCGACAGCGAGATTCGCAAGGGTGCGGCCGATTCCGTTCGCGCTTATGTGGAGGCTGCCGGAGGAGTGTTTTCGAAGGAGTGCGACGAGGCCGTCGAACGCATTGCGAAGGTGGGCGGCACCCCGTTGGTCGTGGCAAAGGACCGACGTGTGCTGGGCGTCGTCTACCTTAAGGACATCATCAAGTCCGGCGTGAAGGAAAAGTTCGCCGATCTGCGCCGCATGGGTATCAAGACCATAATGGTGACGGGTGATAATCCGCTGACGGCCGCCGCCATCGCCGCCGAGGCCGGTGTGGATGACTTCCTGGCCGAAGCGACGCCCGAGGGCAAGCTCGATAAGATCCGCGCGTTCCAGCATGAGGGCCATCTGGTCGCGATGACCGGAGATGGCACCAACGACGCGCCCGCTCTGGCCCAGGCCGACGTCGCCGTGGCCATGAACACGGGAACCCAGGCTGCCAAGGAGGCCGGCAACATGGTCGACCTCGACTCCAGCCCCACCAAACTCATCGATATCGTGCGTATCGGCAAGCAACTGCTCATGACCCGCGGCTCGCTCACGACCTTCTCGGTCGCCAACGACGTCGCCAAGTATTTCGCCATCATCCCGGCGCTATTCTCGCCGATCTACCCCGGGTTGGACGCCCTCAACATCCTGGGGCTCACCAGCCCGTTGACTGCCGTGCTGTCCGCCATTATCTACAACGCGCTGGTCATCGTCGCGCTGATTCCTGCCGCCCTGAAAGGCGTGAAGTACCGCGAGCTTTCGTCCGGCCAGCTGCTGACCCACAACCTGCTGGTGTGGGGTCTGGGCGGTATCGTGGCGCCGTTCGTATTCATCAAGATTATCGACATGCTGCTGGCCTTGTTCGGCATTGGCATGATGTAGACGGAGGTATGTATGTTCAAAGGTATCGCATCGCGCGCACTTGGCGTGTTCGCGCTGTTTACCATCGTCTGCGGCCTGGGATACACGCTCGTGGTGACCGGCGTCGCGCAGCTTGCGTTTCCGTACCAGGCGAACGGATCGCTTATTACGGTCGACGGCAAGGTTGTGGGTTCCGAGCTCATCGGCCAGAACTTCGATGACGAAGCCCACATGTGGGGTCGTATCCAGAACGTGTCAATTGTCGAAGGCGAAGACGGCGAGCTCATGGCGTATGGTGCCCCGTCCAACCTGTCCCCGGCGAGTGAGGAGTATCGGCCGCTTGTGGACGCGCGCGTGAAGAAGATCCGCGCCGCCAACCCCGATGCCGATATGGACGCTGTGCCCGTCGACCTGGTGACGTGTTCGGGGTCCGGCCTCGACCCGGAGATCTCTCCGGATGCCGCCGAGTACCAGGTCCCGCGCCTTGCCAAAGCCACGGGCAAATGTGAGGACGAGGTGCACGACATCATCGCCGCGTGCACCAAGGGTCGTTTCCTCGGCGTGTTCGGCGAGCCCACGGTCAACGTGCTCAAGGTGAACCTTATGCTGGACGGCGCGCTGTAGGTGAGGGAGTGGCGGATGAGGGCATGACTGACTACCTGAGCCCTCAATTCCACTCCGCCCATCAGTTGCGGTGAAATACGGACTGTTTTGCCTGTCAAAAGCCTCATCTACTCCGTATTCCACCACAACTTTTTTATGAGGGTCGGGATTGAAGGTGGGGAGTGCGAGCGAGTGCGAATGCGGCGGATACTGATACGATAGGTACGTTAGCAACTGCCGCCGAGCGGCTCAAACGAAAGGAAGCCTGTATGGAGTCATCCGCCTACCCGATGCTCTTTAGCCCGATCAAGGTCGGTACGACCGAGGTCAAGAACCGCGTCTTTATGCCGCCGGTATCCACGAACCTGGCCGATCATGGCTATGTGACCGACGACTTGGTCGACCACTACCGCGCCCGCGCCAAGGGTGGTGTGGGCCTCATCATCACCGAGGTCGTGACGGTCGAGCCCACCTATACCTATCTGCCGGGTGACATGTGCTGCTACGACGACACGTTTATCCCCGGCTGGGAAAAGCTCGCCGCAGCCGTCCACGAGTACGGCTGCAAGATCATGCCGCAGCTCTTCCACCCCGCCTACATGGCCTTTAACATTCCGGGCACGCCGCGCCTGATCGCTCCGTCCTTTGTGGGCCCGTCCTATGCCCGCGAGGCGCCGCGTCCTATCACGGTCGATGAAATCCACGAGCTCACGCATCAGTTTGGCGACGCTGCCGTGCGTATGCAGAAGGCTGGCGTCGACGGCGTCGAAGTCCATGCGGCGCACGCCCACGGCATGCTCGGCGGTTTCTTGACCCCGCTCTACAACAAGCGTACCGACGAGTACGGCGGCTCGCTCGATGCTCGCATGCGCTTCCTGCTCGAGGTTATCGCCGAGATTCGCGAGCGCTGCGGCAAGGACTTCATCATCGACGTCCGCATCTCGGGCGACGAGTACACCGATGGCGGTCTGACCCTCAACGACATGATCTACGTCTCGCGTCGCTTGGAGAAGGCCGGCGTCGACATGATTCATGTGTCGGGCGGCACCACCATCAAGCGCGGCTCCGCGATTCCCGCCGCCGGTACGCAGCAGGCCTCGCACGCCGCCTGCTCGCGTGAGATTAAGAAGCACGTCAACATTCCCGTCGCCACCGTCGGCCGCATCAACGAGGCCTGGATCGCCGAGGAGCTGATCGAGGACGGTGCCGCCGACATCTGCATGATGGGCCGCGCCAATCTGTGCGATGCCGAGTTCTGCAATAAGGCGGCCGCCGGCAACGCCGACGACATCCGCCCCTGCATCGGCTGCCTGCGCTGCCTGAACGGCATTATGTTTGGCAAGCGCATCTCCTGCACCGTCAATCCCGATGTGGAGCGCGACGAGGCCGGCTACGAGCCTGCCGCCGAGGCCAAGAACGTACTGGTTGTGGGTGCCGGTCCCGCGGGCATGGAGGCAGCCTACATTGCCGCCAAGCGCGGCCACAACGTGGTGCTCGTGGATAAGCAGGACGAGCCGGGCGGCGAGATGCGCATCGCAGCCGTTCCGCCGGCAAAGCAGGAACTCACCCGCGTGATCAAGTATCAGTATCGTCGCCTGGCCGAGGCCGGCGTGAAGTGCGTATTTGGCACCGAGCTTACTGCCGAGGACATTCAGCGCGACTACGCCGGGTATGAGGTTGTCCTGGCCTATGGCGCCGAGCCTATCGCTCCGGCCTTTATGCAGGGCTTTAAGCAGGTCATGACGGCTGACGACCTGCTGGGCGGCAATGCCTTCCCGGGCAAGAAGATCGTCATCGTGGGCGGCGGCACCGTCGGCTGCGAGACGGCCGACTATCTGGCTCCGCTGGTCAACGACCTGTCGCCGGCAAACCGCGACGTCACCGTCATCGAGATGACCAAGACGCTCGCCGCCAACGAAGGTGGCGCCGGTCGCGCGGTGCTCATCACGCGCATGCTCTCCAAGGGCGTCCACGTGCTGACCGAGGCCAAGGTGACCGAGATTACCGAGGATGCCATCAGCTATGAGAAGGATGGCGAGATCCACACCATCGCCGATGCCGATACGCTGGTGCTTGCCATGGGTTATCGTCCCAATACCAAGCTGGCCGACGACCTTGCCGCTGCCGGCGTTGCCACCCACGTGCTGGGCGATGCCAACAAGTGCGGCAACATCCGCGATGCCATCGGCGATGGCTACAAGGTTGCCTGCGAACTCTAGTCAACCCCTTGGTGCATGGGGGTCAGGTTACTTTGCACCAATCTGGTGCATACAAACCTGACCCCTTTGCACCAGTCATCTTGCTTCTCTGTATGATATTGTATAGCTACTGTCATACAGGAGGCTAAGATGAGTGCTTCAGTTTTGAGCGTCCGTGTTGATGCATCAATTAAGGAATCGTTTGCCGAGCTCTGCGAGGAGCTCGGCATGACGTCTTCCGTGGCGGTCAACATGTTCATGCGTCAGATGCTGCGGGAGCGGTCGCTTCCATTTACCCCTTCTCTTTCAGTCAAACGGGACGAGGCGAAGACCGACGTTTTGACCGTTGCTGAAATCAGGGATGCCGTTGCTCGCGCGGCGGGTACTCGAAAGGCGATTCGGTCGGTCACGTTGTTCGGCTCGTATGCTCGACGTGACGCAAATACCGATAGCGATATCGACCTGCGTATAGAGGTCGATTCCGATGCGACATTTGGGTTATTCGCTCTTTCCTCGTTCGCGGAGGAGATCAAAGAGGCAACAGGCAAGCAGGTCGACGTCGTTTCGAGCGAACACTTGCGAGAAGACATTGCGCATGCCATCGAGAGGGAGGGTGTGGTGCTGTATGTTCGCCCGTAAATCAGATGCGTTGCGCGCCCAGGAGATTCTCGAGGCGATTGATGAGACGACCGAGAGAATCAAAGCGTTCGGTGTGACGGAAGACGAGTTCCTCCATGCGGATGACATCAAGGCCAGGACACTCGCCGATTCTCTCCTTATGTGTGCCCTCAGGGTGACGGAGGAGGCGGGTAAGCTGTCCGAGAAGGCGCAGCGACTACATCCCGAGATTGAGTGGCGCGGTATAGTGGGGATGCGTAACTATCTTGCCCATGATTACGGCAACGTCGATCGCGCCGTGGTTTGGGACGCGGTGACATCAGAGTTTCCCGCTCTTGCAGCGGCATGCCGACAGATTATCGAGGAATCCTAATCTTGCTCTCTTTGAGCCAACATGGTGTGAGATAACCTGACCCCATTGCACCAGTTGATAGCAAAAAGCGGCGGCCGTCCCGTGTTGGGGCGGCCGCCGCTTGCGTTTAGCTGCGATGGGTCGCGATTAGAGACCCAGGAGCTCCTTGACCTTGGCGATGATGGCCTCGTCGGTGGCGTTGGCGAAGAAGTACTCCTGGAAGTGCTCGCCAGCCAGAGCACCCTTGACCAGGTCCTGGTCGATCTCGCCCAGGACGTCGACGAGCGGACGCATGGTCACAGCGCGGACGCCGTCGAGGATCTTCTTGTTGCGCTGCTCGGGCTCAACACGCTCGGCAGGATAGCCGTTGCCCGAACCAAAGCCGAAGAGCTTCTCGAAGGTGTACTCGAGGTTGAGCTCCTGGCCCCAGCCGTTCTTGAGGGCGAAGGGCATGGCGACGGCGTTACCGTCGTTGACCTGGGCGAAGGTGTAGGCATCAAGCGGGTCGGCGACATGGCCGCAGAGCACGCCGGGGAAGGAGTTGCAGGCGAGCATGGCGCCCTCGCCGGTGCCGCAGCCGGTCACGACATAGTCGGCAGCGCCGGAGTTGAGCAGCACGGCGGCAAGGATGCCGTTCTGAACGTAGGTGAGCGGCTTGGAGTCGGCGTCGGCATACATACCGTAGTTAAAGACGGTGTGGCCCATGGGCTCGACAACCTTCTTGAGGGCAGCCTCGATCATGGGGTTCTTGGAGTTCTGGGAGTTCTCGTTGATGAGAGCGATCTTCATTGCGAAATACCTTCCTATTTCTAACTTGCGGTGAAATAGTTCCTATTCGTCCCGATAGATGGCCTATTCAGGAACTATTTCACCGCAACTACTAAATGAACCTAAATGTGGGAGCGCGGTGAGCGAGCGGGCTTGAGGCGGAGCAGGTTGCCTTGAAAGAGGAGGGAAGCATACTTGGGTACGCGACCGACGAATGAAAGGCAAGATGCCCGTCTCAAGCCCGCGCAGCGCCTAAGCAGGTTGTTTGCCGATATATGCCAGGATGCCGCCGTCGACGTAGAGGATGTGGCCGTTGACGAAGTTCGAGGCGTCGGAGGCCAGGAACACGGCGGGGCCCTTCAGATCCTCGGGCGTGCCCCAACGGGCGGCCGGCGTCTTGGCAATGATGAACTGGTCAAACGGGTGGCGGCTGCCGTCGGGCTGCGTCTCGCGCAGGGGTGCGGTTTGCGGCGTGGCGATGTAGCCGGGTCCAATGCCGTTGCACTGGATATTGGCCTCGCCAAACTCCGAGCAGATGTTCTTGGTGAGCATCTTGAGTCCGCCCTTGGCGGCGGCATAGCCGGCGATGGTCTCGCGACCCAGCTCGCTCATCATCGAGCAGATGTTGATGATCTTGCCGTGGCCCTTGGCGATCATGCCGGGCAGGCAGGCCTTGGACACGATAAACGGTGCGTTGAGGTCAACATCGACGACGCGGCGGAAGTCCTCGGCGCTCATGTCGAGCATCGGGGTGCGCTGGATAACGCCGGCGTTGTTGACCAGGATGTCGGGCGTGGTGCCAAAGTCGGCCTCGATCTTGGCGATGAGCTCGGCGACGACGGCCTCGTCGGTGACGTCTGCCACGTAACCATGAGCCTCAAAGCCCAGCTCGCGGTAGTGCTTCTCGGCCTCGGCTACCTTGTCGGCGTGACGTGCGTTAAAGGCGATCTTGGCGCCAGCCTCTCCGAGCGCCTCGGCGATAGCCATGCCAATGCCATAGGTGGCGCCGGTTACCAGTGCGACCTTGCCGTCCAGACGGAAGCTGTCCATAAGATCAGACATAGCGATCCTTTCAAAAGAAACGTTCATCTATATAAGTCTTGCTTTTAATACAAGCTCAGTATAGGAGAAGCGGAGGAATTGACGCCCCTATTCTCCTAAAAATAGGTGAACGTTCACTTTTAAAAGGTGAACGGTTGAAATCGGTTGTCGCGATGCCCTTACTCGCTTTTCGCCATCGCGCCTTCCGCGATCATGTTGCGGTTGTAGACCAGGTGCAGATACATGGCGTCGTGCGCGGCGGTGGGGTTGCGCGCCTCGATGGCGTCGGCCACGCCGCGGTGCGTGCGGATGGTCTCCTCGACGAGCTTTTTGCCCGTAACGTCGATAAAGAGGGGAACGGATGCCTTGAGCACGCCCATCAGGCGGGGAACGACGAGGTTGCCGCCATTCAGGGTGACTACATGGAGTAGCGCCCGTACGCATCGAATTTCTCCTCTCATAGATGCGCGGCACAAAGAGCCCCGAGTTCAATATGAGCTCGGGGCTTTTTCGTCTGGATTGCGGACGTATTGACGGACGAAAACGATTTGCGTCTGGCATTTAGCCGTACGAAAGCGCAATTTGCGTCTTAATTCCGGACGTAAATCAAGACGAAAATCGTTTGCGTCTGTCTGAAATCCGTACGCAAACGGTTTTCGTCTTATAATACGATTCAGATGAGTATGAATAGAGAGGTGCGGTGCATATGGTTGTTAGAGAGAGCCCTACAGTCGAATACAAGGAAAGCGTTACGCCGACGTTTCTTAAAACGGTGAGCGCCTATGCAAACTACGGGACGGGCAAGATTGAGTTTGGCGTTGATGACGAGGGCGTTGCTGTCGGTCTTGCAGATCCGGTTGCCGAATGTCTGCGCATCGAAAATATGATTAATGACAGCTTAGATCCAGCCCCCCGTTACTCGCTTGAGCCCGATGAGAAACACGGGACCGTAATCCTTACGGTTTATGAGGGCCAGGACAAACCTTATCGAAGCAAGGGAAAGGCTTACAGGCGAAACGATTCGGCGACGGTCGAGGTCGACCGGTTTGAGTATGGCAGGCTGACGCTCGAAGGCAGCAACGTAACGTTCGACGCGCTCGCGTCGGCTCGCCAGGACTTGAGTTTTCACACGCTTGAGCATAAGTGTGTTGAACACCTCGGCATTTCCGAGCTAACGCCGGATATCATGCGTACGCTCCGCTTGCTCGGCAAGGATGGCTATACCAATGCCGCGGCGATTTTGGCGGATAAGAATGATTTTCCGGGCATTGACTGCGTCCGTTTTGGCGATACCGAGGATGTGATCTTGGATCGCGAGACGGCGACAGGTCTATCCGCAATTGAGCAGGTGGACAGGGCGGTTGCTATGTTTGCACGCTACTACCGTTATGAACGTATCGAGGGGATGGAACGCGTCCAAACCGATCGAATTCCTCTTGAGGCGTTCCGCGAAGCTGTCGCAAACGCTTTGGTGCATCGGACATGGGACGTTCGGGCGAATGTTCAAATCGCTTTGTACAATGATCGCGTCGTTGTGACTTCCCCCGGATCGCTACCCGCCGGTTTGACGACGGAACAATACCTGTATGGGCAGATATCCGTGCTCAGAAACCCAATTGTCGCTGAGGTCTTTCTAAAGCTGGATTACATCGAGAAATTTGGTACGGGAATCGCGCGAATCAGGCGTGCGTATCGAGATTCTTTGAGCCAGCCGGTATTTGATGTTCGCGGCGGCATGGTGGCCGTCACATTGCCCGTTATCGATGCCTTTGAAGGGTCTGAGGAAGAGGTCCAGGTTCTCAAGGTTTTGTCAGGCGGACGAATACTGTCGCGGGGTGAGATTGAGCAACAGACGGGATTGAGCCGCACGCGCACGTTGACGGCGCTTGAATCTTTGCTCAACCGAAACTCGATCGTAAGGCGGGGGACAGGACGCGCCACGAAATACGAGCGCGCATAGCTCAAAAGAGCAAAGCTACAAAACAGGCCCCAAGCCTACACCGGCTTGGGGCCTGCTGTCCTCTGGGATATTGGCGCCTCTACAGTTCAGCTTCCAGTTCGGCTTTGTGTTCGTTGAGGTAGTCGCGCATGTAGGGGATGGCAAATGAGACCTTGCCGTACGAGGGCGCCTCAATGATCGACTCTCTCAGCAGACGACTGCGGATGGAACTTACCTGTTGAGGTGTCTTGTTTAAGTCATCGGCAACCATGCTGGTCGAGCTCGTCTGCCCTAAGGACGCCATGCTCAGCAGATAAGCGATGCACGTGGGCGGAATGCGCTGCAGCGCGGGCTCAATCACCATTGCGCAGAAGCGTTCGCGTGCTGTTGCGATGCCTCGCTTTGCCTCTTCCTCTCCAATTACAGTTGTATGGGCGCGTCGTGCCAGTTGCCATGCGTAATATCCAACGAGCTGAATCATAAAGGGGTAGCCTTGCGTTGCCTCGGCAAGTTGGCCGGCAATACCTGGCTGCAACTCCATGCCAGACGCTTCAATGGTTTCCTCGAGGGAGTACGACACTTCGGTTACTGCCACAGCCTTCAGGTCAAAGGGGAGGGCACGGCGCAAAAACGTAAGTGTCTTTCCGTTGATGATGCTTTCAATCATCGAAGGCAGCCCCGCAAAAACAAAGGCGATATCAAGGTCTTCGCCGATAACCTGCTGAATCGCAATGGAGAGCGTTCGGACCTCATCGAGCTCTGCGTCTTGAACCTCGTCGAGAGTGATGAGCAGGCCATTTCCATTCTTGGATATTGTCTGTCTCATGGCGTCGCGTAGCGATGGGCCGATTCGCTCAATATCTATGCTGCCGATGGATATGCCAGCTACGGTGGGCTCAAATCTGGCGTGTTTGGCCTGGAATTTGGGCTGCAGCTGTTCGAGAATGCGCTGGCAAAGTCCCTCGGTTGCGACCTCTTTTATGACCGTCCAGCCACGGCTTTGCGCCAAACGTGAGCACTCGTCAAGGAGGACCGTCTTGCCCGTTCCACGGACGCCGGCTATGCGCATTAGGCGCCCAGGGGCACCAGGCCCGTTGGTGAGGCCTTCACTGAATTCTTCGAGTACATCTTCGCGGCCGATAATCGTGGGGGGTGTTTTACCTGCTGTGGGCTTAAAAGGGTTTGTTTGCATGTGAGCCACCTTTGCTCAAGATATAGCAAGATATAGCAAAGTATAGCAAGATATAGCAAAGTATAGTGAGATATAGCAAAGTAAGCGCTACTCGCGGGTTTTGCGGTGGTGCTATTTTCCAAATGCCGCGCGGATAAAGCGCTGGGCGAACAGCTTGTTGGCGACGTTGATGACATGGCCCAGGAACAGTGCCGAGATGGCGGTCGTGACGCCAAAGCCGCCCAGGTTGTACATAAAGATCAGCGACAACGCGAGCGAGGCGGCGACATGTGAGCAGTCAAACACGACTTTTACGTCACCAAAGCGGCGTTTAAGCTTTTCGGCAATGACTTGCACCAAGCCGTCGGGCGCGTTGGGGACAACGCCCATGTTGACGACGAGACTTACGCCAAATGCGGTGACAGCGAGGGAGAGCAGCATGGTCGCAATCTGTGTGGGGAGTGCCGTGGGATGCAGTGGGTTGACTGCCATGAAGAGGTCGGTCAAGCCGCCAATCAGCGTTGAGAAGAACAACTCGAGCAGGATGCGCGGCTGGAACTCGCTTCGCAAGATGGCTAATTGCGCCACGATGTAGGCGACGTAGGTTGCGGTGATCCAAAAGCCGAGCGTCTCGCCAGTGAGCATGGATAGGGTTGTGGCAAAGCACGTGAGCGCGGCGACGCCCAGGCCGGATGCCGTCTGGAGACTCATACCGAGTGCCAGTACTGCAACGCCCACCAGATACATCAGCATTCTGATGACGGTATGGCACCAGTCGATGTTCTCGCCATGCATGATGATGAGCGGTCGCATGTTGCTACCCGTCCTTTCGGTTGTGTGAAAAAGCTGACCCGGGCCGGCAAAAGAGGGTTATCGGAGGCACTGCTGCAAAAGCAGAAAAGCCGGCCCCACGGTCAGTCGTCTAGGAAGTGTCTCGCTGTGCCGGAATGGGACTAAAGGTCCAACGAGACGGGAAGAAAGCAAATGGCATTGCGTGGGCGATAAGATGCCAAGATGGTAGGGTGCGTCTTAGCATCCTATTGCCCACGCTCAACGAAATCGGTTTCGTTTGAGCCTTAGTATACGCACGGGATTCTTTTTGCAAAGAGAAAAATAATAAAAAGGTGAACGTTCACCTAATCGCAACAACTCGTTGGCGGTATCATGGCAAGGACATGCTCGAAATCGATTTCGCAACGGTTAGAGAGCGCATTGTACGTTCGTCATAGATTGCCGGGCAGCTTGGTCGCGCCCGCCGGTCGTGTTGCGGCGAACGCCTTCACCCAGATCGAAAGGATCACCATGGAACAGCACACCGATTGCTCGTACTGCATGTGCGGGACCGACAACACGCTCGTCGATGCCTTTGGCATCCCCATGCTCGACCTGCCCGCCAGCAAGCTTATCCTGTTTAAGGAGCAAAGCCACAAAGGCCGCGTGATCGTGGCCTCCAAGCAGCATGTCGACGACATCTCCTGCATGTCCGAGGAGGACGCAGCTGCCTTTATGGCTGATGTTCGTCACGTCGCAGCCGCGCTGCACAAGGCGTTCAACCCTGACAAGATCAATTTTGGCGCTTATGGCGACACCATGCATCATCTGCATGTGCATATCGTCCCCAAGTACAAGGACGACCCGTTTGAGTTTGGTGACGTGTTCGCCATGAACCCCGGTCGCGTCACGCTCGAGCCGGCTCAGTACGACGAAATCGCCCAAGCAATCATCGCCAACCTGTAAAGCTCCTTCATCCCCCATAAGTTGCGGTGAAATACGGACTGTTTGGCAGCTCCAACGGCGCCATTAGTCCCTACTTCACCGCAACTTATAGTGGGCCCGGGGTGCCAATTTGGGATGGAATAGTGCTGTGCCACGAAAAGGGCCTATCTACTACGTTTAAACCGCAGGGGTCAACCATAGCCGGCTTTTTTGAAAATCGACAAGCTGTCTACCTGCGGTTTTGTTTTCGCACTTTTCAGCATGGTCGGGGATATCCGCGTTAACGTAGTAGATGGGCCCCTTTTGTGGCAAGGGGACTGATCTGCGGGCCAGGGTAGCTAAAAGAGCCCTGTCCCAAAAAGACTGATTGGGAGCTGGGGCGCGGCGTTGCGTTAGTATTGCATGGTGGTATTCGACTAACCGAGGGCTTTATGGAACAGCACCAGCATTATCAGAGTCTGCAAGACCAGGCATACAACGCATTGCGCTCCAAGATCATCTATGCCGAGTTCAAGCCCGGCACGCGCCTTTCGGCGATTGGTCTGGAAAAGGAGACGGGGATCGGGCGCACGCCCATCCGCGAGTCCTTTGTGCGCCTGCGCGAGCAAGAGCTGGTGGAAACGCGTCCCAAGAGCGGTACCTATGTCTCAAAGATCAGCATGGAGCGTGCCGAGAACGCCTGCTTTTTGCGCGAGAAGCTCGAGAGAAGTGTGCTGATCAAATGCTGCTCGGCTGCTACGCCCGAGCAAAAGCGCCGGCTCGAGCAGATTCTCGCCGAGTTCGAGTCGCTCGACCACAGCGAGACGCGTCGTTTCTTTGACCTGGACAACCTGTTCCACGAGACGTGTTTTGAGATTGCCGGCCGCCACATGCTGTGGGATTGGATGAAGAGCATCAACACGCATTTTGAGCGGTATAACTGGCTACGCGCGGTGTCTCAGGATTTGGATTGGGAGCCCATTCGTCGGCAGCATCGCCGGATTCTCGAGGCCATTAAAGAGGGCGACACCGATACGGCGAGCTATCTGGCGGAGATACACCTGCATCTAATGCCCGAGGAGCAGGGCCCGGTCATCGCCTTGCATCCCGGCTACTTTGAGCTGTCCAAAGATTCGTCAATCTAGTCTATCCCCTCATCAGTTGCGGTGAAATAGGGATTGTTTTGCGGCCCAGGCGGCGCAAACAGCCCCTATTTCACCGCAACTGCGTTGGGGCATGACGTGGCATAAAAGATGCGGTGCCGTTTGGAGGGACAGACCGGAAGCAAGGGGTCGATTCCTCCAGACGGCACCGCGTTTGTTTTGGCGCTCTGGATTATGTTAGGGCAAAGATTTAGCCGAAGAAAAAGCGGCTCGGGGGCGTGTCGCTTCCGTCACGTTCTATCAGCATGCAAGACGGTTTCGGTTCTTGTCCGTGACGGAAACGGCACGCTTCCGAGCCGCTTCAAAAAAGAGGGCGCGGTCTAGGTCGCGCCCTCCACGATAGAGAGCTGGATTAGGCGCGGACCTTCTTGACGACGTCCATGGCCTCGCGAGCGATCTGCTCGACCTTGGAGAAGTTGCCGTCGGCGAACAGGGCCGGCTTGACCATCCAGGTGCCGCCGCAGGCGATGATGGCGGAAGAGCTCAGGTACTCCTCGACGTTAGCGGTGCTCACGCCGCCGGTGGGCATAAAGCGGTGACCGACAAACGGAGCGGCGAGGGCCTTGATGGTGTTGAGGCCGCCGTACTGGGCTGCCGGGAAGAACTTGGTGACCTTGAGGCCCAGGTTGACGGCAGCGGTGACCTCGGAGGGAGTCACGGTACCGGGCAGCACGGGCAGGTCGATGTCGATGCAGTGCTTGACGACAGCCTCGTTGTAGCCCGGGGAGACGATGAACTTGGCACCGGCGGCACGGGCCTGCTCAACCTGCTCGACAGTCAGGACGGTGCCGGCGCCAACGCACATCTCGGGCTCGGCCTCGGCCATGGCGGCGATGCACTCGGCGGCGCAAGCGGTGCGGAAGGTTACCTCGGCGGATTTCATGCCGGCGGCCATCAGGGCGTGAGCGAGCGGAGCGGCGTCCTCGACCTTGTCGAGCACGACGACCGGCACGATGCCCAGGGACTCAAGCGTGGTGTAGAACTGATCGAACATGATGTTCCTTTCGATGTGCGGCGCGCGAGTGCGCGTAATTGCTAAAAGGGCTGGTCATGAGCCGGTTTTGGACTGGTTATCGGAGGCACTGCTTGGGGTCACAAGCAATTCCAAAACCGGCTACGCGACCAGTCGTGTGAGAAATGCCGGGCAAAACCGGAATGGGACTGGTGGTTTTGCCCGACCGGAGGAATCGGGGAGCGGGCTGCAGGGGTATGGGTATGGGAAACTGCAGCCCGCGGAATGGGGAGCGAATTAACGGGCGACGCGGGTGCCACCGTCGGCAGCGTTTGCCACGGCGGCGATCTCGTCGGCGGTCACCAGGTTGGAATCGCCCTTGATGGTGAGCTTGAGGATCGAGGCCGCAATGGCGTAGTTGACGGCGTCCTGCGGATCGAAGTCGTTGATGAGGGCGTGGACGAGGCCGGCGTTGAAAGCGTCGCCGGCGGCAACGCCCTCGAGCACGTGCACGTCGTGAGCAGGAGAGAACCAGTGCTCGCCGCTCTCGGCGTCATAGAGCATGCCCATCCAGATGGAGCGCTCGACGCAGGAGATGTTGCGGACGACCGATGCGACCTTCTTGCAGCCGTACTCGGCGCAGATCTGACGGGCCATCTCGACGTAGGTGTCGCGCTCCTCGATGCCGTGGGCAAGGGAGCCGGAGACGCAGGTCATGCCGAGGCCGGCAGGTGCGTCCTCGTCGTTGGCGATGCAGATGTCGACGAGCGGCAGGAGTTCCTTCATGGTTGCCTGCGACTTCTCGGGCGACCACATCTTGCCGCGGTAGTTAACGTCGCACACGGTGGTGATGCCCTTGGCGCGGCAAGCGGTGAGAGCGTCCTTGCAGGCAGCGGCCATCTCGTCGGAGACGGCGGGCGTCACGCCAGAGAAGTAGAAGACGTCGATGCCCTCCAGGATCTCGTCCCAGTCAAAGACGTCGCGCTTGGCCAAGTTAATGGCCGAGTACTTGCGGTCGTAGACGCAACCGTTGCCGCGCTGCGAGGCGCCGACCTCAAATACATAGGAGCCAAGACGGTCGCCCTGACGCACGACGCGCGTGGTGTCGACGTCGTAGATCTTCAGCGAGCGCAGAGCGCACTCGCCCAGGCGGTTGGCCGGGACGACGGAAACGTAGGCGGCCTTGTCGCCCTGGTAGGCCAGGGAAAGCGCGGTGTTGGCCTCGGCGCCGCCGTAGCGGACGTCGAACTCGGTGGCCTGCTCAATACGCAGGTGATCTTTGGGCGAGAGCCTCATCATGATCTCGCCGAAGGTAAGAACCGTTTTACCCATGGTCGCGTAGCTCCTTCTTGACTGTGCGTACACCTTTGATATGGCGTTGGCACGGAGGTGCCAAGACGGTAGGGTGCATCTTTGCACCTCCGTGCCAACGCTTGCCGAAATCGGTTTACGAAATCGGTTTCGTTTCGAGTTGTAGTATACTCACCTAAAGCGTTTTGCAAGCGAGATTTTTAAAAAAAATGCCTAAAATGGCTAAGATTGCCGACACGTGGGAAACGGGGTGCGCCATGGCGCAGATGAGAATCAAAGACATTGCCGCCGAGGCGGGCGTGAGCCCGGCCACCGTTTCGCGCTACCTCAACAACCGTCCCGGTCAGATGACCGAGGAGACCCGCGCCCGCATCGCCGAGGTCATCGAGCGTACGGGCTATCGTCCCCGCGCCGCCGCACGCAACCTGCGCAGCTCGCGCACCAACCTCATCGGCGTGATCCTGGCCGACATCGCCAACCCGTTCTCGAGCGCCATGCTCGAGGGGCTTTCCGCCAGTGCCGCCGCGCGCGGCTGCTCGCTTATGACGGCCATCAGCGGCAACGACCCTGCCAAGGAGGCCGAGTCGCTCACCAGACTTATCGATGCCGGCGTGGACGGCTTGGTCGTCAACACCTGCGGAGGCAATGACGAGGCGATCGTCGCGGCAGCGGGGCGCCTGCCCGTTGTGCTGCTCGACCGCGATGTTGCCGACGGCGGTGTCGATCTGGTGACATCTAACAACCGTGAGCTGGTCGCCGGCTTGGTAGACGCCTTGGCCGCTGCGGGCAGCGAGCGCCTGTGCCTGCTCACCGAGGCAAGCGACGACAGCCCCGTGCGTCGCGAGCGTGCCGAGGCCTTTGCCGACGAGCTTTCGCGACGCGGCCTTGCGGGCGAGGTCGTCACCCTGGCCGATGGTGGCGCCTCGGGCGTCGGCCGCTTGGACGAGACCATCCGCGGCTATGCAGGCAAAAAGCTCGGCCTCATTGCCGTCAACGGTCTGGTCTTCCTGCGTCTGACCGAGGCGCTGGCGCAGCTTGGTCCCTCGCTGCCGGCGGGGCTCAAGATCGCGACGTTTGACGACTACCCCTGGAACCATGTGCTCTTTGGCGGCGTGACCACGGCCGCGCAGGACACCCTCACCATTGCCGAGCGCGTGGTCGAGCGCCTCTCCGAGCGCATCGACGTTGTTACCACCACCGTGGGCGAGGCCGCAAAGCTGGCGCCCAAACGCATCGAGGTCCCCGGCCACATCGAACACCGCGCTTCCACCTCGCGCTAGTTTGTGTGATAATATAAAGACAATGTCATACAGGAGGTATCCATGGCTGCGTCTGTGCTGAGTGTGCGAGTGGACTCGTCAATTAAAGACTCATTTGCCGAGCTGTGCGAAGAACTTGGCATGTCTTCATCTGTTGCGGTCAATATGTTTATGAGACAGATGCTGCGCGAGCGTTCGCTGCCGTTTGTTCCTTCACTCGGTAAAAGCTCTGCGAGCGAAAGCGTCTCGGCGGGCATTTTAGATACTGCCCAGATTGAGTCCGCAGTCCGCGAGGCAGCCAGCTCGATTCCTGCTATCAAAAGCGTGATACTTTTCGGTTCGTATGCCCGTGGCGAGGCGCGTCCCGATAGTGATATCGACTTGCGCCTCGAAGTCGATCGCGAGCGGGGCTTTGGCCTCTTCGCGCTGTCGGCGTTTGGCGAAGCGGTACGTAAGGAGACCGGGAAGCAGGTTGACCTCGTCTCAAGCGACCATCTAGATGCCAATCTGGCCGCGGCAATCGAGCGCGAAGGAGTGACCGTTTATGATCGCGCGTAAGTCAGACCGCCTCCGCGCCCAAGAGGTCTTAGAGGCCATCGACGAAACGAACGAGCGCATCAAGGCTTTTGATATCACCGAGGACCAGTTTCTGCATGCGAATGACGTGCGGACGAGGGCGTTGGCGGACTCCCTTTTGATGTGTGCGCTTAGGGTGACGGAAGAAGCGGGCAAATTGTCGGAACGCTCGCAGCGGCTTCATCCCGAAATCGAATGGCGTGGAATTGTCGGCATGAGAAATTATCTTGCGCATGATTACGGCAATGTCGACCGCTCGGTTGTTTGGGATGCAGTGACGATGGAGTTCCCTGCGCTGGAACGAGCCTGTAGACAAATTGTCTCCGAATCTGAACGCTAGCCGCTCGTTCGCAACCGCCTGCGCGCACGTTTTTTGAGCGCTTGATACGCTTTAACCCTGCGGAAACATTTTTCTGCGATAGTATCTGCGATATAGACCAGTCGAAACCCGCCCGAAAGAAAGGGGAGCGACATGAACCAGCAGAACATCGATTACGTACTCCGCTCCGTAGAGCAGCGCGACATCCGCTTTGTGCGTCTGTGGTTTGTCGACATTCTCGGCCGCCTCAAGAACTTTGCCATTAGCCCCGAGGACCTCGAGGTCGCTTTTGAGGAGGGTATTGGCTTTGACGGCTCCGCCATCGAGGGTTTTGCCACGCCCGAGGAAGCCGATATGCTGGCGTTTCCCGATGCTTCGACCTTCCAGATCCTGCCGTGGCGTCCGAGCCATAACGGCGTTGCCCGCGTGTTCTGTGATGTGTGCACCCCCGACCGCAAGCCCTTCGCCGGGGATCCGCGCGATGCGTTGCGTCGCATGTTCCGCAAGGCCGAGAAAGCTGGCTATCTGCTCAACGTGGGCGCCGAGCTGGAGTATTACTACTTCCCCGACGAGCACACCCCCGAGCCGCTCGACAACGTGGGCTACTTCGATCTTTCGGTGAGCGACGCCGCCCGCGACCTGCGCCGCAACACGGTCCTCACGCTCGAGAAGATGTCCGTGCCCGTGGAGTACACCTTCCACGCCGCCGGTCGCTCGCAGCATGGCATGAGCCTGCGCCACGCCGAGGCCCTGAGCATGTCCGACGCCATCACCACGGCCAAGCTCATCATTAAGCAGCAGGCCTACGAGAGCGGTTGCCACGCCTCCTTTATGCCCAAGCCGTTGGCGGGTGAGGACGGCAGCGCTATGTTTTTGCATCAGTCGCTGTTCGACCACGACGGCAACAACGTCTTTTGGGGCGAGGACGACGAGAAGTACCATCTCTCCGATACCGCCAAGCACTATATGGCCGGCATCTTGGCGCACGCGCGCGAGATCAGCGCCATCACCAACCCCACGGTCAACTCGTACAAGCGCATCACCACGGGTGGCGACTCCGTGCCGCAGTACGCCACGTGGGGCCTGCGCAACCGCGCGAGCATGGTCCGCATTCCGGTCTACAAGCCCGGCAAGCAGCTGTCCACGCGCATCGAGCTGCGCAGTCCCGACCCCATGGCCAACCCGTACCTGGTCAACGCCGTCACGTTGGCGGCTGGTCTCGACGGCATCGAGCGCAAGCTGGAGCTCCCGCCCGAGGCCACGGCCGAGACGCTCAAGCTTACCGACCGCCAGATGGTCGAGGCCGGCTACACGCCGCTGCCGCGTTCGCTCAAAGAGGCGCTCGACGTGTTTGAGGACTCGCAGTTTATGAAGGATGCCCTCGGCGAGCACATCCACGGCTTCTTCCTCAAAAAGAAGCGCGACGAGTGGCATAAGTTCGAGTCTACGATCACCGAGTGGGAGATCAAGCACTACCTGGCGAACTCCTAATCGCGCTGACTTGTTCCAGTACGATTGAGCTCATTTCCTTGGAGGCCGATATGTCCGATAAGAGTGCCCTGTTCATGGCGCGCACGACGCGCTTCCACGAGTTTGCCCGCAGCTTGACGACCACCCTGGGTGTCGAGGTGAGCCTGGCCACCCCCGATTCGCCGACTGCGGCGCACGACTTTGACCTGCTGATTCTCGATTCCGATGGCATCCGCAGCGACCGCATCGATCAGATTGCCAAATGGCTCGACGACCGCGGCGGCGTCCCCATGCTGGTGATCGTCGACGACGAGGCGCTCGGCACCCTGCGCCTGCCGAATCACGCGCATGCCGACTTTGTATGCCCCACGGCGACATCCAACGAGCTTAAGGCTCGTGCGCAGCGCCTGATGGGCGAGGAGGAGACCGTCGCCGCCGACGATGTGCTCAACATCGACAACCTCGAGATTAACCTGGCTACCTACCAGGTGACGCTCGATAACGAGCCCATCGACCTGACGCTGATGGAGTACTCGCTGCTGAGCTTTTTGGCGACGCATCCCAACCGTGCCTACAGCCGCGAGGTGCTGCTGCACCGCGTGTGGGGCTTTGAGTACTGCGGCGGCACGCGCACCGTCGACGTGCACATTCGACGCATCCGCTCCAAGGTGGGCCCGCAGATCGCGGCGCACATCACCACCGTCCGTGGCGTGGGTTATCTGTTTAAGGACTAGATTTCCACCACAAAGGGGACAGGCACCTTCGTGGTGGTTTTGCCGCATGCGTGGATCCCTTTCGAGTTTGCAGCAGAACTTAAGCCTTCCTAAAAGATTGCGTTCTCATACACGTGCGCCCGCATATTGGGGTACAACTCAACGTGAACAATGATGGCCCGCCACATGTTTGGCGGGCCTTTGGTTATTAGACGAAAGGATCGCAGCTATGAGCGAGTACGATTCCCAGCGTCCCCAGGATGCGGGCAACGCCGGCGAGACCCAGCAGCAGCCGCGCGTACAGGTGGAGTCGACGCCTGCCGGCGGCAACAACATTCCCTATGTGCAGGCTTACGACACGCAGACCGGCCAGCCGCTGGGTGGCCAGCAGGTCGTGAACAAGCACACGGTGGTTAAGACCAAGACCAAAAAGCTGCCGATCTTTATTACGGCGCTCGCCGGCTGCGCGTGCGGCGCCCTGCTGGTCATCGCACTTATCATGAGCGGCACGCTCGATATCGGCGGCGGCAAGAATGCCGTGACGGCGGGTGCTTCGGGATCGTCGACGCAAAAGATCACCATCGACTCCGAGGACACCACGCTGGCCGAGGCCGTTTCTGCCAAGGCATTGCCCTCCGTGGTTTCCATCACCGCCACTTCGAGCGGTAGCCAGAATGGCTCGCTTTCGCAGTCTGCCGACGAGTCGGACAACTCGGGCAGCGTCGGTTCGGGCGTGGTGCTCGATACCGAGGGCCACGTCCTCACCAACAACCACGTGGTCGATGGCTATGACCAGTACGTGGTTACCATGGACGACGGCACTACATATGAGGCCGAGTTCGTTGGCAACGACGCCTCGAGCGACCTGGCCGTCATCAAGCTCAAGGATGCCGATGCCTCCAAGCTCACGCCGATCGAGATTGGTGATTCCTCCAAGCTCAACGTGGGCGAGTGGGTCATGGCGATTGGCTCGCCCTTCGGCAACGAGCAGTCTGTCTCCACCGGTATCGTCTCGGCGCTGTATCGCTCCACGGCCATGAGCTCTACCAGCGGTAACACCATCTATGCCAACATGATCCAGACTGATGCCGCCATCAACCCGGGCAACTCCGGCGGCGCGCTCGTCAACGACAATGGTGAGCTGGTGGGTATCAACTCGCTCATCGAGAGCTACTCGGGCTCCAGCTCGGGCGTGGGCTTTGCCATTCCGGTTAACTACGCCAAGAACATTGCCGACCAGATCATCGACGGCAAGACGCCGGTGCATCCGTACATGGGCGCCACGCTTTCGAGCGTCAATGCGCTTAACGCCCGCACCAACAAGCTGAGCACCGATAGCGGCGCGTATGTGGCGAGCGTCGTTGAGGATGGTCCTGCTGCCAAGGCCGGCATTCAGGAGGGCGACGTCATCACCAAGCTGGGCGACGACGAGATCACGAGCGCCGATGGCCTGATCATCGCGCTGCGCAGCCACGAGGTGGGCGAGAAGGTCGAGATCACGCTCATGCGCGGCAAGGAAGAGAAGAAGGTCACCGTCGAGCTGGGCTCCGATGAGGAGCTGCAGAACCAGCAGCAGGACGACAGTTCGACCGACACCGGCAACGGCGGTATTACCGACGAGCAGCTGCGCCAGTACCTGGAGGAGCTGCTGGGCCAGCAGGGCCAGGGTCAAGGCTACGGTCAGGGCTACTAGCGAGCCGTATTGCACATATCGAAGCCAGAGGGGCTGTCCCATCAACGCGGGACAGCTCCTCTTTTCTTATTGATCCGTTGGGGACGGAGGAAAACGGATCATTTAGAGTTGATAAGAGCATGGTTGGATCGCGCGATCCACCCCGGTCTAGCGGCTGCCGATTCGGTGCGGTTTGAGACCGCTATTCGGCCCCGTTGCGACCGGTGGTACTCTTGTATCCGTTTGAAATCGAGCGAAGGAGTGCCGCTATGGAGCAATCGAGCCTGTTTGGTGACGGCGTGGACATCGATACCGAAACGCCCACGAGCACGGATACCGCTGCATCGGCCGATGCCCGTGCCCAGGCGGCAGCGCGTGCGGCCGAGCTGCGCCACGAGCTCGATTACCACGCCTATCGCTACTACATGCTCGATGCGCCCGAGATCACGGACGCCGCCTTTGACAAGATGCTCGTTGAGCTGCAGGAAATTGAGGCCACCTACCCCGACCTGGTGACGCCCGACAGCTATACCCAGCGCGTGGGCGGGTACGTGAGCGAGCAGTTTACGCCGGTCACGCACATGGCACGCATGTATTCCATGGACGATGCCATGGATCTGGACGAGCTCGACGCGTGGCTCCAGCGCACCGAGGATGCGCTCGGTGCCGGTAGCGTCACCTATACCTGCGAGCTTAAGATCGACGGTCTGGGCGTGGCGCTTACCTACCAAAACGGCACCTTTGTGCGCGCTGCCACGCGCGGCGATGGCACCACGGGCGAGGACGTGTCGCTCAACGTGCGCACCATCAAGGATGTTCCCATGCACCTGTCCGAGCCGGCGCTTGTCCACATGGGTGCCGACCGCGAGCGCACCATTGAGGTGCGCGGCGAGGTCTATATGCCTAAGGGCAGCTTTGTTCGCCTGAACGACGAGGCCGATGCCGAGGGTCGCGACCCCTTCGCCAACCCGCGCAACGCCGCTGCCGGCAGCCTGCGCCAAAAGGACCCCAAGGTCACGGCGCGTCGCGATTTGGCCACCTTTATCTACGCCATCGCCGATACCGATCCGCTGCACGTCCACAGCCAGCGCGAGTTCCTCGATTGGCTGCGTAGCGCCGGCTTTAGCGTCAACCCCAACGTGGCACGTTGCGCCACGCCGGCCGAGGTCCACGAGTTCTGCGCCCAGGCGCTCGAGCACCGCGGTGACCTCGATTACGACATCGACGGCGTGGTCGTAAAGGTCGATAGCTTTCAGCAGCAGCTCGACCTGGGCTTTACCGCCCGCGCGCCGCGCTGGGCCATTGCCTTTAAGTTCCCGCCCGAGGAAAAGCAGACCGTCCTGCGCGAAATTCGCATCCAGGTGGGCCGCACCGGCGTGCTCACGCCGGTCGCCGAGTTCGATCCGGTGACGGTCGCCGGCTCCACCATCGCGCGCGCCACGCTGCATAACATCGACGAGATCCGTCGCAAAAACGTGCGCGAGGGCGATACCATCATCGTGCACAAGGCAGGCGACGTAATCCCGGAGGTCGTGGGCCCGGTGCTCGACAAGCGCCCGGCCGATTCGGTCGACTGGCACATGCCCGAGGTCTGCCCCGTGTGCGGCAGCCCCGTGGTCCACGAGGATGGCGAGGTGGCCTACCGCTGCGTCTCCATCGACTGCCCCGCGCAGCTCAAGGAGCGACTGCTTCACTGGGTGAGCCGCGGCTGCATGGACGTCGACGGCCTAGGCGACGAGATCGTCGACAAGATGATCGCCGCCGGGCTGATCCACGATGTCGCAGACTTCTACCAGCTCACGGTCGACGACATCGCCGGCCTGGACACGGGCCGCACCTATGCCAGCTCCAACAGCAAAAAGGGCGTCAAGAAGGGCGACCCCATTCCGGTAGGCCTTAAGACGGCCGAGAAAATCATCGCCGAGCTCAACAAGTCCAAGAGCCAGCCGCTCGGTCGCGTGCTGTTTGCCCTGGGCATCCGCCACGTGGGCAAGAGCGTGGGCGAGGTTATCGCCGAGCGATTCCTGTCGATTGACAAGCTCATCTTGGCGAGCGAAGAGGATATTGCCGAGTGCGAGGGCATCGGTCCCAAGATTGCGGCGAGCGTCAAGCAGTTCCTGGCCGTGCCCGAGAACCTTGCCGTGCTGGAGCGCCTGCGTCAGGCTGGTCTGTCGCTCGAGGTCGACCTGGGCGCCGCGCACGCGCAAGCCGCAGCCGATGCTGGCGTGGCGGGCGAGCTTGCTGATGCGCAGCCGCTCGCGGGCCTGACCTTCGTGCTCACCGGCACGCTCGTCAACCGCACGCGCGACGAGGCGGGCGCGGCGCTCAAGGTGCTTGGCGCCAAGGTCTCGGGCAGTGTTTCAAAGAAGACGAGCTATCTGGTCGCCGGCCCCAAAGCGGGCTCCAAGCTCACCAAAGCCGAGCAGCTGGGCGTACCCGTGCTGGACGAGGACGCACTCGAGCAAATCTTGGCTACTGGTCAGGTGCCCCAGGCTTAGTGCATCGATAACCAAATTGAAGAACCGACCGGAAAGCATGATGCCTTCCGGTCGGTTCTTACTTTGCTGGGGAAACCGGCACCGTGATCTGCGTCACGTAGGTTGTGGGGTCGTCGCTGATGATGTCGTCGATCAGGGCGATCTCGCGCGAAGTCCCGGCAGGCGCCAGGTTGTGCTCGCGCATATAGCCGAGCAACTGCTCATAGCGCGGGGCTGCTTGCCCGTGCGTGCCGCGGAAGCTTATGGTCAGGCACCGCGCGGCGGGCCGCGTCTCGACGTCGCCCAAGTACTCATCGGTGTCATCGAGCAGCAGAAAGACTTCGTCGTAGCCGTCAAAGTCGCCGGCGGTCAGGCGCTCGGCGCTAATCCCAACGCCTAAGTTGCCCAGGAAGACAAAGGTCTCGTGCTGACCCTTCTGCAGTTGACGAATTTGCCACTCCAGCGCATAGGCGTTGGTAGGGTTGACGCGTTCGCGCAACACGGCGCAGCGAAGCTCGGGCGCATCGATTGTGCAAATGCTATCGAGCTCGGTGTTCAAAGCATCGTGAAGTAGGGCAAGCCGGTTATCGATTTTGCGCGACACGCGCTCGAGCTCGCGGCGCTTGCGCTCGATGAGCTCCTGCTGCTGAGCTAGCTGCCGCTGCATAAGGTTCACATCGCGCGTGGTCACAAACTCACGGATTTGCGCGAGCGGCAAGTCGAGAACACGCAGGTGGCTGATGGTGTTGAGGGTGGAGAGCTGCCGCGATCCGTAGTAGCGGTACCCGCTTGCCGGATCGATGTACGCCGGGTCCAGCAAGCCCATCTGCTCGTAATGACGTAGCGTCCCAACGCTCAGGTTAAACAGGCGCGCCACCTCGCCAATGCGGAGCAGGCCCTCAGTATGTTCACTTGGCGTGTCGGTCACAGGACCGCTCCTTTCAATAGGGTCGGGGAGGGGCGCCAGACTCGCGTCGCCCCGCTACGCCACCAACTTGTCAAAAGCTCCGCGGCGGTTGAGCACGGTAAACGCGACAACACAGATGACTGCCGACAAAATCGACCCGCACGGCGAGGCGATACCCATGGGAAACAACGTGTCGGAATAGGCGTTCGACAGCAGCCAGGCGCCGGGCACGCGAATGAGTGCCACGGCCAGCACGTTGTGCGCAAAGCCGATGTAGCTCTTGCCATACGCAGCGAAAAAGCCGCTAAAGCAAATGTGGATGCCGGCAAAGATTGCGTCGAAAATGTAGCTGTGCATATAGCCGGTACCGGCCGCGACCACCGCAGGGTCCTTGGCAAAAAAGCCAATAAACGCCGGCGCCACCAGCCACATCAGCACCGTGATCAGGCAGCCGTACACCACCGAGATCGTCATAGCGTCCTTGAGCACCTGACGTGCACGATCGCCCTTGCCCGCGCCGGCGTTTTGCGCCGTGAGCGCGCTGACGGTGGCACCCATGGAGCTCGGCACAATGAACAAAAAGCTGATCATCTTTTCGACCAGGCCCACGGCGGCGGCGTCGACCAGGCCGCGATGGTTGGCGATGACGGTGATAAACATAAACGCCACCTGGATGCAGCCGTCCTGTACTGCCACGGGCACGCCGATTTTAAGAATGCTGCTGAGCACCTCGGGCTGGGGACGCAGGTCGCTGCGCTTAACATGGATGTTCGTGCGACGGCTCTTGAGCCACACGAGCGCGAGGGCAACGCTTACCGTCTGGGCGGTTACCGTGCCGAGCGCCGCGCCCACGGGGCCGAGCCCCATGTGGCCGATAAACAGAAAATCGAGCGCGATGTTAATGATGCATGCCACGCCGATCACGTACATGGGCGAGCGCGAATCGCCCAGGCCGCGAAAGATGGCCGAGAGAATGTTGTATGCGGCAATAAACGGAATGCCGACAAAGCAGATACGCAGGTAGGTGGCGGTGCCTTCGACCGCCTCGGGCGGCGTGCCAATGAGCGCCACAACCTGCGGGCATAGTGCAAACAAGATGACAGCCAGTACCACCGAGACGCCCATAAACAGCGTGATGGTATTGCCGATGGCGGTCTCGGCGCGGTCGAAGCGGCGCGAGCCCACGGCATGGCCGACGATGACCGTCGTTCCCATGGCCAGGCCCACGAGCGTCACGGTAATGATATAGAGCGTCTGCGCGCCATTACCCACGGCGGTGATGCCGGCGGCGCCGCTAAACTGCCCCATCATGTACAGGTCGGCCATGCCGTAGAGCATCTGCAAAAAGTACGAGAGCATATAAGGCAGGGCAAAGACCGCGATGGTCTTAAGGACATTGCCGCGTGTGAGGTCGTGTTCCATGAGCGGGGCTTTCTGGCTGGGTTCGTTTAGCTACCAGTGTAGTGAAAACCCTACAACGATTGTAGAGTCAAGGTCCATGTAGCCGGTGGGGCGAAAAAATCGCGCCCACAATCATTTCCATTTGAATACGGTCGCGCGCCGCGCGGGCTTAGCGTCTGCGCTAGCCTTGCAGAAATCGATTTCGTAACACTTGACACCATCGCCTGTCGCGCAATAATACGTGCGTTTGCGAACAACGTTTGATGGGGGATGAACCTGCGTGCGCAATCTCAAAATCTTGTTTTCCTATCTGGGGGCATATCGCCGCGATGCCATGCTCGGCGTGCTCTTTGTGACGGCCGAGACGGCGCTCGAGCTGTTTATCCCGGTCATCATGGCAAACATCATCGACGTGGGCGTGCCCACGGGCGACGTCAATTACATGCTGCTGCAGGGCGCGTGCATGCTGGTGTGCGCGGCGTTTTCGCTGGTGCTGGGTCTGGGCTACGCACGCACGTCCGCTCGCGTGGCCTCGGGCCTGGGTGCTAACCTGCGCGAGGCCGAGTATCGCAAGATTCAGACGCTCGCTTTTGGCAATCTGGACAACTACGACGCCAGCTCGCTCGTCACGCGCATGACCACCGACATCACCGTTATCCAAAACGCCATCGGCAACGGCTTCCGCCCCATGGTGCGTGGACCGGTGACGCTCATCGTCGGCCTGGTCTATGCCCTGGTACTGTCGCGCCCGCTCGCCACGGTCTTCGCGATTATCCTGCCTGTACTGGCGATTGTGCTGGGCGTTATCACCTACCGTGTGAGTCCGCTCTACCGCCAGCTGCAGACCTCGATGGATCACCTCAACGGTGTGGTGCAGGAGGACCTCACTGCCGTGCGCGCCGTCAAGGCGTATGTACGCGCCGAGCACGAGGAAGCCAAGTTCGATACCGTCAATACCGAGCTCGCGCACACGGCGACGAAGACCTTCGGCAACGCCGTGCTCAACCTGCCGGTATTTCAGCTGTCGATGTACGTGGCCGCCATCTCGATCCTGTGGATCGGCGGGCGCATGATTATCGCCGGCGAGCTGGGCGTGGGTTCGCTCACGGGCTTTATGAGCTACGTGCTGCTGATCATGAACTCGCTCATGATGATTTCCAACGTGTTTTTGCTGCTCACGCGCGCGCTCGCCAGCGTGGAGCGCATCTCGCGGGTGATCGACGAGCAATCGCTCATCCAAGCGCCCGCGGCAGACGCGGCCGTGCGCGAAGTGGCCGACGGAAGCGTCGAGTTCCGCGACGTGTCGTTTAAGTACCGCGCGGATGCTGCCGAGGATGTGCTCGAGCATATCGACCTTCGTATTGAGCCGGGCTCCACGGTGGGTGTGCTCGGCGGCACGGGCTCGGGCAAGAGCTCGCTCGTGCAGCTCATCGCGCGCCTGTACGACGCGACCGAGGGCGCCGTGCTCGTGGGCGGGCGCGATGTGCGCGACTACGACCTGGCTGCCCTGCGCGATGCCGTGGGCATTGTGCTGCAAAAGAACGTGCTGTTTACGGGCACCGTGCGCGAGAACCTGCGGTGGGGCGCGCCCGATGCCACCGACGAGGAGCTGCTGCGTGCCTGCCGCGCGGCGTGTGTGGACGAGTTCCTGGACCGCATCGGCGGGCTCGACGGCGAGTTGGGCCAGGGCGGCGCTGGCGTTTCGGGCGGGCAGAAGCAGCGCCTGTGCATCGCGCGTACACTGCTCAAACATCCGCGCGTGCTTATTTTTGATGACTCGACCAGCGCGGTCGATATGGCGACCGACGCCAGGATCCGCGAGCATATCGCGCAGATTCCCGATACGACCGTGATCATCATCGCCCAGCGTATCGCGAGCGTGATGGATGCCGACCGCATTGTCGTGCTGGACGACGGCCGCATTCACGGCGTGGGCACGCACCGGGAGCTGCTGGCGGGTGACAACATCTACCAGGAGATTTACGCCTCGCAGATGGAGTTCGCGGGGAATGCGACCTCAGATGCCCCGGCCCGAGAAGGGGGTGAGCTCCATGCCTAAGACATCCGCTCAGGCCCGCCCAGCCAATTTGGGACAGACGCTCCGCCGCCTGCTCTCATACATGGGCCATGCCAAGTTCTCGCTGCTTGCGGTGGGCGTGCTCGCTTCTATTGCCGCCATCGCGAGCCTTGCCGGCACCTATATGGTGCGCCCCATCGTCAACGGCCTGGCTACGGGCGGGGAGGAGCTGCTCACCAAGCAGGTTTTCTTTACGGCCGCCATCTACGCCGCGGGCGTGCTGTCGGCCCTGGGCTACTCGCAGATTATGGTGCGCGCGGCCCAACGTGTGGTGTCCGACATCCGCCGCGACCTGTTCGCGCACATCCAGACACTGCCGCTCAGCTATTTCGACGGCACGCGTTCGGGCGACATCATGAGCTTCTTCACCAACGACGTCGACACGGTCTCCGAGGCGCTCAACAACAGCTTTGCCAACGTGATCCAGGCGACCATCCAGGTGATCGGCACCACGGCCATGCTCATCATCCTCAATTGGCAGCTCACGATCATCACGCTCGTGTGCGACGCGGCCATCGTGCTGTACGCACGCTACTCGGGTATCCGCTCCAAGCGATTCTTTGCCGCCCAGCAGGCGTCGCTCGGCGACTTGGACGGATATGTCGAGGAGATGGTTTCGGGCCAAAAGGTCATCAAGGTCTTTAACCACGAGCAGGCCAACGTGGCCGGTTTCGATGCGCGCAACCAGGAGCTGCGCCGCACCGGTGGCGCCGCGCAGGCCTATGCCAACTCGATGGTGCCCATGACCGTGGTGATCGGGTACGCCAACTACGCGATCGTCGCGGTGGCGGGCGGCATGCTCTGCATCAACGGTCTGGCCGACGTGGGCGCGCTCGCGAGCTACCTGGTCTTTGTGCGCCAGGCGGCCATGCCCATCAACCAGTTCACGCAGCTGGGCAACTTCTTGCTCAACGCGCTGGCCGGTGCCGAGCGCCTGTTCGCCGCGATGGACCTGCAGCCCGAGGTGGACGAGGGCTGTGTGGAGCTGGTGCAGACGGGCGATTCCGCGTGGGCGTGGAAGATTCCCGAAGGTCGTGGCGTGGGCACGTACGGGCATCTGCACGATGTGGCCTCGGTCGACGATGCGGGCCGTGCGGTGGCTGCCGACGGCACTGAGCTTGTCACCGGCCTCGTGCCGCTTGTCGGCGACGTGCGCTTCCATGCCGTGGACTTTTCCTACGTGCCGGGCACGCGCGTGCTCACGGACCTCAACTTGTTTGCCAAGCCGGGGCAAAAGATCGCCTTTGTGGGCTCGACGGGCGCCGGAAAGACGACCATCACCAACCTCATCAACCGCTTCTACGAGGTCGATGACGGCGAGATCACGTACGACGGCATCGACGTCAAGCACATCGCCAAGGCCAGCCTGCGCGGGTCGCTCGGCATTGTGCTGCAGGATACGCACCTGTTTAGCGGCACCATTGCGCAGAACATTCGCTTTGGCAAGCTCGACGCGACCGACGAGGAAGTGCGCGCCGCCGCCGAGGCCGCCTGCGCCGACTCGTTTATCCGCCGCTTGCCACAAGGCTACGACACGCCGGTTACGGCCGATGGCGCCAACCTGTCGCAGGGCCAACGCCAGCTGCTCGCCATCGCGCGTGTGGCCGTGGCCGATCCGCCGGTGCTCATCCTGGACGAGGCCACGAGTTCCATCGACACGCGCACCGAAAAGCTCATCGAGCGCGGCATGGACCGCATCATGCGCGGTCGCACCACGTTTATGATCGCGCACCGCCTGTCCACCGTCCGCGACGCCGACGCGATCATGGTCCTCGAACACGGCCGCATCATCGAACGCGGCACTCACGAGGAACTCCTCGCGTTGCACGGCGAGTACTGGCAGCTGGCACATGGACTCAAGGAGCTGGATTAACCCGCCGGGGCACAGTTGCCCCTGTCCCTCCATGTCTTCACCCCGATTCAAACCATCACAACATTCGATGCTTTCCCTCAAAATCGAGAAAACCGTCGAATGTTGTGATGGTTTTTCTGCCGCTCGACCGGGTGGAATCGCTTTCTTGAGCGCGAAGGTGTGCGGACCCGTGGGCAGGGGAATAAGGTTGGTTATCCGACTCCATTGGAGGGCTCATGGACCTGCCGATCGTCCTGTCCCATAAGACTGCCTGGCTGTACCACAACGTGGCGCGCCCGTCCGAGCCGCTCTCGCGAGCAAGCAGCCTATACGATGAGGACTCGCTTGCTAGCGAGGCGGAGCCGACTGCGGGCCTGCCCAAATTGGGGCTCGATGCCAAAGGGCTGAGGGCTTCAACGGCAGTTGGGATCGTTGCCGATTATCTGGTCTCGCTTGGTATTCCACGAGAAGAGCTCGATCATATCGATACGCTCGTCAACTTCGATTTTGAGCGCTCGACGCCGGCTGGATTTAGATGCCACGTGTTTGGGGCGCCAGTACCTCCGGGTCATCTTATCGAGGTGGCAGAGGGTCTCTTGGTGGTCGATGAGGCCATGTGCTTTGTCCAGGCAGGTTCGTGGATGAGTGAGCCCGAGCAGCTGGAATATGGGTATGAAATCTGCGCCCGATACCATTTGAATCATTTGTCGTCAGGCGATTATATCGAGATGGGGCAGAGGTACACCGTTGCCGACTTGATTGCCTATTGCAATGAGAACCGATCTCGTCAGGGGGCTGTACGCGCGGCCGCCGTGCTCAAGCGCGTGCACGATGGCGCGCGGTCGCCCATGGAGACAGCCACCGCAATCATGGTCGTAGCAAAACGTTCCCAGGGCGGGCTGGGATACGCCAAGGTTGAGCTCAACCATCGGGTCGATGTTCCCAACGAGTTCAAGTATCTCGCAAAGGCCGGGTATTTCGAGATTGACGTATATGCGCCTGCGAGCGGTACGGGGATTGAATACAACGGCTCGGACCATCTTGATAAACAGCGCAGCGCGTCGGATGCGGAGCGTATGACCGTGCTGAGCGCGCTGGGCTTTAGGATGATCGTCCTCACCGGGACTCAGTTTGCCCACCAGCTGCAATTGCACCGGGCGATGAACGCCATTGCGCTCGCCATGGGCCTTAAGTGCGACCGAAGCGAGGTGTTCCAGAAACGTCAGAACGACCTGCGAGAATTCGTGATTCGACACTGGGACGGCAACCTTTAGGGGCGCTTTGGTCCTTCTGCGGGGTGCCGTGGGCAGGCAAACCATCACAACATTCGACGTTTTTCGCCAAAATCGGGAAAAGCATCGAATGTTGTGATGGTTTGTGTGTTGAGGATGGGCTTGGGAAGCCCGTTTTGCTCGAAGCGGCCTGTCCTGTCGTACGGGTGTCGGCGTGATTCTCTCGTGGGGTATTATGTTTTCCGAAGAATAAAACGCCGCGTGAGGGGAGGGCTGCATGGACGGGCACGTGCAACATGACGGCTTTGGCCGCGATATCAACTACCTGCGCATTGCCGTTACCGACAAGTGCAATTTCCGCTGCATCTATTGCATGCCGGCCGATGGCGTGGCACCCCGCGCGCACGATGAGCTGCTCAGCGCCGAGGAAATCGCCCGCTTTGTGCGCTTGGTAGCAGGGGAGGGCATTCGCCGCGTGCGCCTGACGGGTGGCGAGCCGCTGGTCAGTCGCCGTATCATTCCGCTTATTCGCGACATCCGCGCGATTCCGCAGATCGAGGACATCTCGCTCACCACCAATGGCGCCCTGCTACCCAAGCTGGCGCCGCAGCTCAAAGATGCGGGGCTTAACCGCGTCAACATCTCGCTCGACACGCTCGACCCTACGCTCTTTGGAAAGATCACGCGTCTAGGTCGACTCGAGCAGACCATGGCTGGCATCGACGCGGCGCTGGCTTGGGGCTTTGAGCCCGTTAAGGTCAACTGCGTTGTTGTGCGCCGGCTCAACCAGGATGTGGCGGCCCTCGCACGGCTGACCGTCGACCGCCCTATTCATCTGCGATTTATCGAATATATGCCCATCGGCGACGAGCACACGAGTTCGCATTGCGCTGTGGATCCGCATGCTCCCACGCTCAATCCCGAGCTGTGGGATGCGAGCGATACCGTGCCGAGCGACGAGCTGCGGGCGCGCATCAATGCCGGGGTCGCCGCGGCGGGTCTGGGCGAGCTCGAGCCGCTCGACATCAACGACGCTCCTGCCGGCGCGGGCCCTGCGCGCTACTGGCACTTTCCGGGCGCGGCGGGAACGGTTGGCTTTATCAGCGCCATGTCCAATCATTTTTGTGCGAATTGCAACCGTCTACGCCTGACGGCCGATGGCAACGTGCGTCCGTGCCTGTTCAGCGATGCCGAGTATTCGGTGCGTGAGGCGCTGCGCCGTGGTGATGATATGCAGGTACTTTCGATTTGGCGCGATGCCGTGGCCCACAAACCGCAGGAACACGCGATAATTGAGGGCACGCAACGATTTATGTCCCAAATCGGAGGATGATCATATGGCCAAGAGCAGGTACGCCGATGCCACCAAGGCCGCTCGCAGGGCCGCGATGTCTGCCCACAAAGTCACGGCTGCGGCGAATGCTGGCAACGCCGACGCATCCGTGCAGCCGTCTGCCAGTGCTGCCGCCGAGCCCGCCCGCGACGCCCGTCGCGACGAGCTGACGCACGTGGACGCCAAGGGCGAGGTACGCATGGTCGACGTGTCCGACAAGGCCGAGACCCATCGCATTGCCATCGCCGAGGGCACCATCCTCATGCATCCTGAGACGCAGGCCATGGTGCTGCAGGACCGCGCCAAAAAGGGCGACGTGCTTGCCTGCGCGCGCGTGGCGGGCATTATGGCCATCAAACGCACGAGCGACATCATCCCCATGTGCCATCCGTTGCTCATTACCAAGAGCAAGTGCGACATTGCGCCCATCGCTCCAGCGGGGACGCCTGTCGATGACGTGCCCGAGGGCTGGGCGCCGTCGCGCGCGGACGGGCAGGTTGGCTTTCACGTGCTGGTCACGGCGGGCGTGACGGGCAAAACGGGTATCGAGATGGAGGCGTTGACCGGCGCGAGTGCCGCGTGTCTGACCATCTACGACATGTGCAAGGCGGTCGATCGCGGCATGGAGATTGTCGACGTGCGCCTGTTGCACAAGGAGGGCGGCCGCTCGGGCGTGTGGGATCGTGCCGAGCGCCAGGCCGCTGCTGTTGAGGCTGTTGCCGCTGACGGTGCCGCGCCCGCGAGCGCACCCGTCGCCGTCGCGCCCGCAGTTCCGGCCCCGGCCGTCCCCGCGATCGCGTTTATCGGCTACCAAAATTCGGGCAAGACCACGCTCGTCGAGAAGGTTATCGCCGAGCTCACCCGCCGCGGTCTGCGCGTGGGTTCACTCAAGCATCACGGGCACCACGGCTTTGATATCGATGTGCCCGCTAAGGATACGTGGCGCCATCACCAAGCCGGATCCAAGCACGTGGGTCTCATCTGCGCCACGCGCTGGGCGGAGTACGCCGACACGCGCGAGGAGGACGAGATGCCCGCGCGCGAGCTGCTGTCGCGCTACAACGATGTCGACGTGGTGATCATCGAGGGCTACAAGACCGAGGGCTTCGACAACATCGTGGTCGCGCGCTCCGGTGTCGACCGCCTGCGCGGCAAGAGCTCGCTCGACCTAGTCGATGGTCGCACGCTGGCCCTTGCCTGCAACGAAGCCCTGGCACGCCAGGCATTCGACGCCGGCTTTGCGACCCGAGCCATCAACATCAACGACGCCCGAGCCATCTGCGATCTCATCCAGGATCACCTTCAGGCTTGACGCTGAACCTGCCAAAAAGGGACAGGTTAATTTGGCAGGATTTACCTGGGCAAACGTCACTTCCACCACAAAGGGGCCAGGCACCTTTGTGGTGGTTTTTGCTTTGGTAGATGTGTGGGACATGCCTTACAATCTACCAAGTAGTTCATGACGGGCGAAAAACGGAGAGAAGGGGCTTGATGCGTCCTTAATGTTTCGTGCGGATAGATTGATTTGACAGACGGTGGCGAATGCCCGCCGCCCGCATTCGTAAGAAACAAGGAGTCTCCATGCTCGCATCTCTTCTCTCAAAGCCTCAATCATCGCTGTCCGTGCAGGCTGAGCGCCTGGTGGCGATGCGCTTTCTCATCTACACCGGTTTTCAGACCAGCTACTTTATCGGCGTCATCGGAACGCTTACCTATGCAGACGATGCTTCGGTCGTGGCGACATCGCTGGCCGTCCTTTTTATGAACGTATTCGTGATCTTGGGATCCTTTGCGGGCGGCGCGGCGCTCGACGCTTGGGGCCCGCGCCGTCATTTCTTGCTGAGCATCGTGGGCGCGCTGGCAACCGGCGCGGCAATCATCGCCTTTGGTAGCGCGACCGGCGTCGTCCTGCTCGGCGCGGTGTTTCTGGGCTTTGTGATGGGATTCGCCCAGCCCATTGCCACGTCCTATCCGGCCTACCTCACCGATGATCCCGTCGAGCTCAAAGACATCAACTCCGCCATCGCCATGTTCTCAAACGTGAGTATTATCGTCGGACCCACGTTGGGTGGCTTTCTCGCGACGGCTGCGTCGTCGCGCGCGGTGTTTGTGCTCATGATGCTCTTTACCGTGCTGGCGCTCGTCGCCGGTTGGGGCTTTAGGCCGCAAACAAGTCGCGTCGCCGCGCGCGAAAGTACTCCCGCGGATAGCAGCACAACGGCAAGTACTGCCAATCAAAGCCCCGACTCCAGTAAATCCACCCGCGCAACCTTCGCGACCAGCATCAAGACGGTCTTTACCAACAGCGTCCTCGCCCTACTGTTCTGCATTATCTTTCTTTCGAACTTTGGCTATGGCGCCTTTGACCCGCTGGAGTCGTTCTTCTACCGCGATATTCTGCATGTCGGTGTCGAGTGGATGGGCTGGCTCTCGTCGGCCTCGGGTGTGGGCGCGGTGTTGGGCGCCGTGGTCGCGCTCCGTTTGCCGCCGCACCTGGTCAACCTTAAAACCCTGCTCGTGGCGCTTATGTCCGTGGGCCTGGGAAGTATGCTCTATGTGGGGACGCCGTACGTGGGCGTGGCCCTCGTCGGTCAGATCGCCTTGGGCATAGCCTGGGGTGTCGTCAACCCGCTCCACAACACCATTGTGCAGACGACGGCACCACTCGAGCAGCTCGGCCGCGTTAACTCGGTCATGGGCTTTGGCAATATGTTCGCCGGCGTGGCCCCGCTGGCGATTGCCCCGTGGCTGGCGGCGACGTTTGGCGTGCAGCAGACGCTCGTAGGGGCGGGCGTGGTTGTGACGGCGGTTCCCGCGGCGTTGCTGCTGTTTGGCCGCCGGCATTTTGATCGTGTCGCAAGGCAGTAAAAACTATCGCAACATTCGATGAAAATCGCGATTTTGCCGAATAACGTCGAATGTTGTGATGGTTTGCGCCCCGGACTAGGCCATCCTGCGAGTCCGGCCCCTCTGCGGGTCAGGCCACCACAAAGGGGCCAGGCTCCTTTGTGGTGGTTTTTGCTTTGACGGGCCGCGCCTGTGCCTTGGTATACCATGTACGCCGTTTGCGAATACGCCCCACACCGCCGCGCTACCCAGAAAGGCCCCCATGGACGCCACCTTCAGCCACATCAAAGCCGTGTTCTGCGATATCGACGGCACACTGCTCACGAGCCAGCACACGGTGTCCCCGCGCACCGTGGCGGCGATCCGCGCCCTGCGCGAGCGCGGCGTGCTGTTTGGTCTGTGCACCGGACGCGACGCCCAGGCGACCGAAGCCATGTTTGGGCTCTGGGGTATTGACGGCCTGGTAGACGTGCTGGTGGGCTGCGGCGGCGCCGAGGTCATCGACCGTGCGCACGGCATCAACGAGCTGAGCTACCCGCTGCCAGGCGAGACTATCGCGCGCATCTGCGAGCACATGGCAGGCCTGCCGGCAACGCCCGTTTGCCCTCGGGATGGCGTGCTCTATGTGCCCGAGAGCAATGCATGTGTCGAGCACCTGTCGCGTGTCGACGGAGTGCCCTACCAGGTGGTCGACTTTGCCGAGTTTTTGCGCGAGCCGCAGACCAAGGTGATGTTTACCATGGCGCCCGAGGTAATGCCGCGGGTGATTGAGCGGGCGTCGACATTTGCCGATGACACCGTTAAAGCGGCGGCTCTGCAAACCACGCAGCGACTCTACGAGTTCATGGATCCGCGCGTGTCCAAGACGCGCGGCCTTGTGCGCGTGGCGGAGCTCAACGACATGGAGCTCCAGGACATCTGCGTGTTTGGCGATGCGGACAACGACACCTGCATGGTGGCCGACGCCGGCGTGGGCGTGGCCATGGCAAACGGCAGCGACGCCACCCGTGCCGCCGCCGACTTTGTAACCGCGAGCAACGACAAAGACGGCATCGCGATCTTTATCGAGGAGCATCTGCTGTAGCGCTAGGGCAGAATCACCACAAAGGGGACAGGTGCCTTTGTGGCGGCCTCAGGCGATTTGGGCGAATTGATGCCTAAAATCTGCGCACAAAATCAAATATGATTGTCTGAACATCACGCTTCTAACCACCGATGGGTTAAAGATATTCTCATCAGTTTGGTAAGGTATTCCTGCTGGCTAATGACCTACCGCTCACGGTCGATTTTCGACCGTGAGCGGGATGTTTGCTCTTGAGCAAAATGTTGTGCAAATAAATTTAATGCCATTAAAAAATGATAGTCAACTAAATTACCAGCAGAAACCAAAAATAGATAGCGAATAAATGAAGGTAAATCTGAGCAAATGTCAAGAGAATTGAGAATTCGCTACAAAACCATCGGTTTTCTTGCTCAGATGTTCAAACAATCGCTACAATACGGATTACTACGCGAGCGCAATTACAGATTGCGCAGATACGTTTGATGGTGAAAGAGCAAGATCGCGGTCTCTTGGGGAGGAGACATCGATGAAAGCGAATTCAGATAAATCTAAGCAGCGTAAAAAAGCGACGCGCCGTGTACTGGCAGGCGTTTTGTGCGGAGCCTCCGTGTTGAGCCTGGTACTGTCGCTCGTCATGCCTCCGATCTCGCAGGCCATTGCCAACGATGCCCAGACAGATTCTACCGAGGAAACTGTGATGGGGGGGGGTTCCTCAAGTGAGTCTACTGATGTAGACAACACCAACAACGGGGATACCAAAAAGCTGAATAGTGACGAGACCGAGGGCGACGAAGCTGGCGACGATAGCCAGCCTGAGGAGCAGCCCGAGGAAGAGCAGCAGAACGAGGGTATAACGACTTCGGATGGTGAAACCGTTGCTGCGGTTGCGGAAAACGAGCGGGCTGGAGCGGATGCCGAGAAAATAACTAGCGCAAACGATCTCCGCGATAAGCTTCAGGGTGTTGGAGCGGGTAAAAAGGCCAGCTTCGAGCTGATGAGTAATATCGATTACAACGACGAGATTTTTCTCGACGAGCGCGGTAGCAATATCACCCTTGATCTTAATGGCTGCAAGATAAAGCACTCGGGCGATGGTAATAAGCCGCTTTTCAGTGTGAGCAATGGTGCTAAGTTTACAATCACGGATTTTAATCCGGGTGAGGATAAGATCGCTGACACTCAGCCGCTACGGGGTCAAGACCAGAAACTGGTAGCTGATAATTATGGCAAGACGGCAGAAATGTCCTATGTAGATGACGTTCCGACTAAGCTTACCTATTACGTGACTAAATCCAGTGTGGATACTACGGACAGCACTCGTACAAACGAGACCATCGACAAGCACGAGGTTATCATCAATGGTGCCATCGTGGGAACCAAAGACTCCGCGATGAGGCTCATCAACGTCTATACGGGCGGTACGTTTAACCTTCAGGGCGGCGTGCTGACCACGACTCAGAACGCGAAGGTCGGTAACCTGATCTATGCCGAGAACGGCTCTACCGTCAATATGAGCGGTGGCTACGTTTGCGGTGCAACCTCTACGGGCCAAGGCGCAGGCATCGAACTCAAAGATAAAAGTACGACCCTTAATCTGACCGGTGGCGTGATCGCAGGCAACTACGCTCTCAATGGCGGCGGTGTGTACGCTAACGGCTCTACAATCAACATGACTGTCGGTACGACTGGCGGTACGACTGGCGGCACGATTTCCGGTAACGGTACGTTCGAGGATCGGCCAGGTTATGGCGCGGGCATCTGTGCGCTTGGATCAACCGTAAACGTTAAGAGTGGTTACATCACCAATAACAATTGCCAGTTCAACTACATGGAGAGAGGCGTTTACGACGACCATAACGGCAACGGTTGTCACGGTGGTGGCGGCATTGCTGCTTACAATGGCGGCAGTCTCACAATTGAAGGCGGCTACATCACGGGCAACTGCTCTATCGAGGCTGGCGGCGGTATTTATGCTGGCGCTTGGAATCAAGCTCTTGAGAAGTTTACGTTCTCTGGTGGAACCATAGCTAGCAACGTAGCAGAAAACTCGGAGGGCGGCGGTATCCGTATTGCTGCGCCTACCGTTGGCGAGTTTAAAGTGCCGAAAGGTTCACACGCTTATATCACCAACAACACAACCAATACATTCAACGACTGGGGCGGCGGCGGAGTTTTCGTCCAGGGTGGCAGTGACAAGGATGGCGTTACGTCGGCAAGACTCAAGATTTCTAACGCTCTGATTACCAAAAATGATGCCCAGGGCTTTGGCGGCGGCTTTGCCGCCTGCCCGACCGGCAAGACGGCGATTACCGACACCGATGGTATTGCGATTTTTGACAATAATGACAATAACGGGTTTCATCGATCGGGTGGCACCCACGGCAAGAATGACGACGCGGATAAAAGCAATGACAATGACGACAAAGGCGAAATAACTGAAGGGTTTAAAAATGCCGGTCACCGGGATCTTTTTCTTATTCGCGATGATAGTAACAATAGTTATATCGCAGCCGTAACGGGTCAGATGCTTGGTGGCGGCGCTGCCAACTGGAAGGGCATGATCGACGGCCAGCTTACGACCATCGGCAAGTACGATGGCGCCCAGGCTAAGTATATGATTGGCCTCGATGCAGATCCTTCCGAGGGTGATCAAGGGCTTGCCCGTGATAAAGCCAGGCTCTTCATCACGGGCAACAGCTCCAACGTTCACGGTGGCGGCATCATGACCAACGGAAACGTTGTCGCCGGCTCCACCATGGGGGTGAGTGTGTATCCCAAGATGAAGCTCAGCGGCATTAAAGCACTGACGGGCCGCAAGCTCGAGAAAGATGAGTTTGAGTTCGAGCTGCTCAAGCAGAATCCGATTGTTGACGAGAATGGCAAGCCGATTGTTGACAAGAATGGCAAGCCTTTATACACAGTTCCGAGCTTTGACTCCAAGGGCGCTCTTCAGCTCAATGGCTGCTCGGTGGTCAATACGGTGAAAAACGATGGGAATGGAAAATTCACCTTTGATCTGGGTGAAGTTTATGGCGATGACGATCTTGTTTACTACTTGGTAGAGGTTCCTGGCACGGACAAGGACGTGGCTTACGACAAAACCATCTACAAAATTCATCCTAAGGTTGTGAAGGATGAGGACAAGTCGCACAAGGTGCTTGACATTACATACACGTATTACAAAGTCACGAACGTTTCAGTAACAAAGGTAAAAAATGACGGCGCCGGCGCAAGAACGTCAGAAACAGAATCAGCGGCCATCGCAGCGACTGAAGGCGAAAACGCTGTCAACTTTGCGCTTACCAGTGGTGCAACCTTCACCAACAAGTGCCCCAGTCGTTCCTGGACTCCTAATGCGACTAAGGTCGTTGAGGGCGGCGAGATGAAGGAGTTTACGCTTCAACTTGCGAAAGACAGCAAATTTCAAGACATCATCGGTACTGCCGTGACCACCTCTGGTAAAGATACGAAGCAGACGCTTTCGTTCAAGGACAAAAACAATAAAGAGGTTGTGCTCAAGTACTCGCTCTCTGATATCAGGAATAATCCCGACGACCCGGGTGGCTCCACGGGTGGCTCTTTCAAGACCTTTACGTACTATGTGCGCGAGAAAACCGACGGTTCGCAGTTCTCGCACTACACGTACGACCACTCGGTCTATAAGTTCACGGTTGTGCCAACGTATGACACCGAAAAAGGAGAGATCAACTGTAGGGTGACCTACAAGAAGGGAATCGTTAACTCCAAGGACGATTGGACAGCAGACCCCGATGCCAAAGAACGGACGTTCATCGACACCTCCGCCTCCAACTCCACCGACACCTCCATCCCCACCTTCACCAACACCTACTCCACCTCTTTGCCCCTTTCTGGTATGTCGGGCGTCACTCTGACGTACCTTGCCGGCGCGGCGGTGCTTTGCGCTGCTGCGGCCTGGATGCACATTCGTCGCAAGGCGAATGCGAAGGGAGGTAAGCGTCGTGAATAAGAAAGTTTGCTCCTTCCCGATCTTGTTTGTGCTGCTTGCCCTCCTGATCGGCACCTGCGCGGTCGTGTTCCCCGCTTCCGCGCAGGCTGCGCCGACCTCGGCCGGTTCCATCACGGTGAGCGGCACCGTGGCGAGCAGTTACGAGGCCTACCAGATCTTTAGCGCCAACGTCGTCGACGGCGACAGCGACGCCAAGACCGCCACCGATCTCGCCTGGGCAAGCGACGCCGTGCGCGACGCCGCGCTGCCTGTGCTGCACGGCGCCGGCATGCCCAAATCCCAGACCACCGCGCAGGAAGCTGCCGAGTGGCTCAACACCGATTCCCATCTTACGAGCGCGCTGAGCGCACAGCTCGCTCGTTCCCTCCAGAACTCTGGCGCCGTGTTCGTGGCCCTTAACGCGGGCACGGCGGCCGAGCTGCCCTGCGGCTACTGGCTCATCGTCGCCGACAACGACGCCATCGCCGAGGGCGAGGCCGGCACCGCGCCGATCATGACTCTTGTGGGCGGCAGCGCCGTCACCGTCAAGCCCAAGGCCGCGACCCCCAAGGTCGCTAAGCACGTGCTGGAGGACAGCACCGCCGCCTGGCAGAAGGCCGCCGACGCCACGGTCGCCGACGACCTGTACTGGCGCCTCTCGGCCACGGTCCCGGCGGGTCTTACCGCCTACGACACCTATACGGTGCAGTTCGTCGACGCCGTGAGCGCGGGGCTCGACCTCTCCAAGGTCGCCGCGAGCATGCGCGTGTACGTGGCGGCGGGCGCGGACGGCGGCTTCGACGCCGTTTCGGCCGGCAAGGACGGCCGCACCGGCACCGAGTCCGCGAAGGGCTGGACCGACATCACGGCCCAGTGCAGGGTCTCGGTCGACGGTAAGACCTTCACCGTGCGCACCGGCGACCTGATCGCCGCGCTCGGCGGGGCCGACGCCTTTACCGCGGGCGCCCGCGTTGTCGCCGTGTACAACGCGCCGCTCAACAGCGCATGCAATCACGGTATCGCGAAGGGCAACCCCAATGAGGTCTACCTGCGCTACCCGCGCTCTCCCTTTGCCGACCAGTCGGGCGACGCCGGCTTCACCTGCACGCCGAGCGACGATGCGTGCGCCTACACCTGGGATCTCGCGCTCACCAAGCGCGGCAGCGACGGTGACAAGCCGCTTGCTGGGGCGGTCCTGAGCATCGCCGACGACCGCGGCCGCACGCTAGCGGCCGACGGCACGTGGGATGCGGAGGGCAAGGCCACCGTCACCACGGGCGAGGACGGCCGCGTGACCGTCTCGGGCGTGGACTCGGGCAAGCTGGAGGTCCGCGAGCTCAAGGCGCCCAAGGGCTACACCGCCTTTGAGGGCACGCGCTCCGTGAGGGTCAAGGCCGAGGGCCTGGACGTCGACCAGGTGGCCGCCGCCAAGCCCAAGCTCACCATCACGGCCGAGTCGCCCCTGCGCGCCGACAGCGCGGACGGGTCGACGGGCAGCCTGGAGGTGTCGCTCATCAACTCGCCCGCCGGCACGCCCCCTAGCATCTTCACCGGAGGTTTTATGCCCTCGACTGGCGATATGGCAATGTACGCCGCGGCCGCCGCAGCGGTCGCCGGAGCCACGCTCATCGTGGTCGCGCTCCTGGTCAAACGGGGAGGTGGCAGCCATAAAGAGTAGCTGGCAGCCCCACCGAGAGCGGGGCGAGACATAACAAAGTAGATGCAAAGACACAGACAGACAGATTTAGATCAAATGGAATTCGAGCAGAAAGCAGAGGAAAAGAAGATGAGCATGAGCAAGAACATCGCACGCCTGGCAGTAACCGCCGGCCTCACAGCAGCGCTGAGCTTCGGCGGAGTCATGGCCCCGGTGACCATGGCGTTTGCTGATGGCACGCCAACGGTGGCTCCGGATGGCAATGTAAAGATTGACGAGAAGACCTATAAGGACACAACCTTTAAGGGTATCCAGATTTTCAAGGCAAAGGTTACGCAGGATAAGAAGAGCAATGGAAGCTGGGATGAGTCGGGCGACAAGACGCTCTCTGATATTGAGTGGGCAGGTGGAGAAAGCGGTTCCGTGAAGAACGCAGTGATTCATGCGTTTGATGGTGTTGCAACAAGCTCTAAACCTACCGGTTTACCTGCTGGCGATTCTGCTCAGGCATGGGCCGAGTTCATCAATAAACATGCTTCTGAAGTAGTGGACAACAACGTTAATGCTGGAACTGTGCTCGATATGATCGCCAGGGCGCTGGAGGGCGCCAATATCGCTGAAGGGCAGAATGGCTGGCAGACGAGCGATAACGGCGCTTTCAATACCCTGAAGACTGGCTACTGGCTCTTTGTGACTAAGAGTGTCAAAACAGATTCCACCAATCAAAACACGGACACTTTCACTTCGCCAATCTTCACCATCGTCGGTGGCGCAGATGTAACGGTGGAGCCTAAGAAGGACGTCCCCAAAGTGACCAAGGCCGTCAAGGATGACGCAACGGATGGCACGTTTGGCGATAACGTGTTTGCGAACCCCAATATGTCTGCTGACTCGCGCATGGATCAGTTTATCAAGTACCAGCTTGCCGGTACGGTTGCGAACAACATTAACAACTACAGCGCCTATAGGTACATCTTCAAGGATCAGCTTCCTAAATCCATGACGCCCATGTTCACTGATGAGGCCAACAGCACGACCCCCGCTGTGACAGTTAAGATTGACAACAGGAAGGTCGTTGATGGCTACACTGCAACCCTTGATGAAGACAACGTGCTCAAAGTCGACTTCACTGACCTCAAGACTTGCAAAGGCGAGAATAATTCCGCCATCGCCGTCACCGGCAACTCCACTGTGACTGTTGAGTACCAGGCCAAGCTTGATTCTGCAAAGATCTTTGTAGGCGGTAAGATTGATGAACAGTTCGATGGCTTGGTGGGTAAACCCCAGGAGAATACAGTTACGTTGACCTATTCCAACAATCCGCATGACAACGACGGTTTCGGTACCACGGTCACGCATTCTGCCTACGATTACACCTATGGTATCGATGTAACCAAGGTTGGCTCAGAGACTGGCAATCCGCCTCTCGCCGATGTTGTGTTCACGCTGCAAGAGCAGGGTGATGCTGACGACATCTTTATTATGGCAAACGGCACCAAGACGAAGGATAGCGAGCAGGCCAAACTGACGACCGACGCATACGGCAAGATTAACGTTGTCGGCCTTGATGAGGGCACCTACATCCTTAAAGAGGTCACCCCGGCGCCCGGTTACAATAACTCTGCAGCAAATGGCGTTACTTTCACTATCAAGAGTACGTTCGATCAAACAAGTAAGAATGTGAAGCTTGATACTTCCACCATTGATGCTGGCAACGATGTTGTCATGGGCGGCACCGCAACGGCCGGGGCCGGCAAGCTCAGCTTCACCATTGTCGACCAGAAGGGCACCGGCCTCCCCCTCACCGGTCTTAACGGCGTGACCTTCACCTGGATCGCTGGTGGCGCGGTGCTCGTCATCGGCGTGGCGCACCTCATCCGCAGCCGTAAGCAGGCTGAGGAGTCCGAGCAGGAGTAACGCTCGCTCACCCATCCCTTTGGCAGGTGGGATGTGATGGCCATGAGACTTGCGGACACTTTTCTCGACCATCCACGTTCTTACTTTGCCATTCTCTTTTCGGGGCAGACTCCGCACTGGAGCCTGCCCCGTTCTTTTTGGAACAACGCAGACAGCCTCCATTGCCCGATGGATCAAGCGTATGAATATCGAACAGATGTTTGCAAATATTGCGTTTACCAGCTGTAAGTGCGAGTGCTCGCAGTAAAATATCCTTGCGACGCATCCCGTGCGCGGGCGGCCGACGACTCGATCGGAGGTCCCCAAATGCTGAAATTCCTTAACGCGCTCGCCGCCCTCGCGGCGGTGGGCACGTTCGTCATCGCGTTTCTTGACTCGTATGAGGTTCGGTTTAAGGTCCGTAGGCGCACGCGCGGTGCGGACGGTGGAAGGCATTTGCGCCGCAACAAGCGCAAATAAGAATGCCCGGGGGTCGGATCCCGGGCATTTAACAAAAGCTGAAAACTAGGCCGCCCGCGCTCTCGTACACTTACGCGGGGTGCGTCGTTTTCTATTGACATTGTATCCCGAATCGCCCAGCCGATTCGGGACATTTTGAAAACTCAAATGCTGGTTTATCCTCGACTGGACGGTGCAGTCTAGCTGCGTTGTCTGGCGTGGAAGCTTGCTAATCGGCTATTATTTGTTTAGACAACCTGAGCTGTAGAGGAGTGACCGGCGATGGTGCAGGGCGGCAAACATATGAAGAGCAATAACGCCGCGGCCAACGGTGGCTCAAGCTCTCAGCCCAAACCTCAACCAAAGCCCAAGCGCCGTCGCAAGCGGCTGCCGCGCTGGGCCGACCGGCTCATCACCATCGTCATCATCCTTATTGGCGTGGGTCTTATGACCTGGCCGTGGATCTTGGACCGGCTCGAGGCCTCGGGCGTGTTCAACCAGATCAGCACGGTGTCCAGCACCGTGGACGCGCTGTCTGCCGAGGAGCGCGAGCGCATCCTGCTCCAGGCTCGCTCCTTTAACGAGCAGCTGGCGGGCGAGGCCACCGAGCTTCCCGCCGATCAGATCGAGCCCTACGCCCAGCAGCTCATCTTTGACCGAGACCCCATGATGAGCTGGGTCGAGATTCCCTCCATCGACGTGAGCATGCCCATCTACCACGGCACGAGCGAGGAAGTCCTTATGGCAGGCGTCGGCCACCTGGAGGGTACGAGCCTGCCGGTGGGCGGCGCCTCGACGCATTGCGTGCTTACCGCGCACTCGGGTATGCGCAACCTGAGCATGTTCGACGACATCCATTCGCTGGAACCCGGCGACCTGGTGCTGCTGCACACCATGAACAAGACGCTCGCCTACAAGATGGTGGACTCCGAGGTCGTGCTGCCCGAAGAGATGGAGTCACTGACCATCGAGCCGGGCGCCGACAAGGTGACGCTCGTCACCTGCACGCCCTATGGCGTGAACGACCATCGCCTGCTGGTGCATTGCGTGCGCACCAAGTACAACAAGAAGGACGTCGACAAGCAAAAGTCGCTGGCCGGTCGCCACTGGGGCAAGCGCGAGTTTGCCGTGCTCATCGTGGTCGTAGCCATTGTGCTGTTGCTGCTGGACATCGTGATCCACGCGGTCCGCAAGCGCCGCAAGGCCAAGGCCTCGGCATAAGACATTCTTCAGAACCGCCGGCCCGCCGTTTGCCAGCCCGCCGCTCTCGTTACGTTTTCGCTGCATTTGGGTAAAGCGCCTGCTCCAAGCCGGCGTTGCCCTGTATACTAGAGCGGTTTAACTGTTATGCGGAAGGGAGCGCCTATGGCACTCAGCGAGAAAGACGTGCGCGGCATCGCCGAGTACGCAAAGATCGCACTGACCGATGACGAGCTCACCCAGATGACGTCCTACATGAACGACGCCGTCCAGATGCTCGAGCCCGTCTTGCAATATGACTTGCCCGACGTGGAGCCCACGTTCCATCCCATCGGAAGCCTGTCCAACGTGATGGGCGATGACCTGCGCGAGCCCGAGCGCGACCTGCCGCTCGACGTTGCGCTCGAAAACGCTGGCAGCGCGCGCGACCGCTACTTCCGCGTGCCGTCCATTTTGGGAGAGGGGGAGAGCGAGTAATGGCGCAGAGCTTCGATTCCCTTACCGCCGCCCAGATCGCCGCGGGCGTTGCCGCCGGCGACTTTACCGCTACCGAAGTGGCCCAGGCCTCCCTTGCCGCCATCGAGGCGCGCGAGGGCGGGGTTCAGGCATTCCTGCAGGTGGCGCCCGAGCTTGCGCTCGAGGCCGCTGCGCGTGTGGATGCCGACCGCGCCGCAGGCAAGCCGCTGCCCCCGCTCGCGGGCGTGCCGCTGGCCATCAAGGACAACATGAACCTCGTGGGCACACGCACCACCTGTGCCTCCCGCATGCTCGGGGACTACCAGAGCGTCTACACCGCCACCTGCGTCCAGCGCATGCTCGATGCCGGCTGCTTGCCTATGGGCAAGGCCAACATGGACGAGTTTGCCTTTGGCAGCTCCACCGAGAGTTCGGCGTTCCACCGCACCAACAACCCCTGGGATACCGAGCGCGTGCCCGGCGGCTCTTCGGGCGGTTCCGCTGCCGCCGTCGCCGCGGGCGAGGTCGCGCTCTCGCTGGGCTCGGACACCGGTGGCTCCATTCGTCAGCCGGCGTCGCTGTGCGGCGTGGTGGGCTTTAAGCCCACGTATGGTGCCGTGAGCCGTTACGGCGTGGTTGCCTTTGGCTCGTCGCTCGACCAGGTGGGTCCCTTTGGCCGCACGGTCGAGGATGTCGCGCTGGCCATGAACGCGCTTACCGGCGCGGGCCACGATCCGTACGACTGCACCAGCCAGGATTGCGCCGTCGACTTTACCGAGCATCTCAACGACAGCATCGAGGGTAAGCGCGTGGGCATCATCCCCGCGTTTATGGAGGCCGAGGGCCTGACGCCCGAGGTCAAGGCCGCTGTTCAGCGCGCCGCCCAGGAGCTGCAGAACCAGGGCGCCGAACTGGTCGAGGTCGACCTGCCGCACCTGGACGCCGCCATCGCCGCCTACTACGTCATCGGCCCGGCCGAGGCGTTCTCCAACCTGGCCCGCTTCGACGGCATTCGCTACGGCTATCAGGAGGAGGGCTGCGCCAACCTGTCCGATCAGAGCTCGCTGTCGCGCGCCCACGGCTTTGGCGCCGAGGCCAAGCGTCGTCAGATGCTCGGCGCCTACCTGCTGAGCTCGGGCGTGTACGACAAGTACTACTACGCCGCGCAAAAGGCTCGCACGCTCATCACGCGGGACTACGACGCCGCATATGCCAAGGTGGACACCATCCTTATGCCCGCCTCGCCGCGCACGGCCTTTAAGTTTGGCGAGATCAGCGACCCCACGCAGATGTACCTCTCCGACCTGTACACCATCTCGCTCAACATTTGCGGCAACGGTGGCATCTCGGTGCCGCTGGGCTTGGGCGAGGATACTCAGCTGCCCGTTTCTGCCCAGCTGGTTGGTCCGGCGTTTAAGGACCGTCAGTTGCTCACGTTTGCCCGCGCCCTGGAGCGCGGCTTTGCCGATGCCGCCACGGGTGCGCCCGCGCTTTCCGTCTCGCCCGATTTTGCCGGGAAGGGAGGCGAGCTGTAATGAAGGAGCTTTCCGAGGTCCTGCAGGATTGGGAGGCCGTGATCGGCCTGGAGATCCATACCGAGCTCACCGCGCTCGATACCAAGATGTTCTGCAACTGCAAGCTCAGCCACGATGACGAGCCCAACGCCAACGTGTGCCCGGTGTGCCTGGGCCTGCCCGGCGCCCTGCCGGTGCCCAACAAGCGCGCCATCGAGAGCATCGTCAAAGCGGGTCTCGCCACCAACTGCGAGATCCAGCGTCACTCGATGTTCTACCGCAAGCACTACTTCTACCCCGACATGGCCAAGAACTTCCAAACCACGCAGGGTCCGGTCGCTTTTGCCATGTACGGTCACCTGGACCTGGACGTGACCGGTCGCGGTGCCGCCGAGCGCCCCGACTGCGCGTTTGGTGAGGCCGAGGCTCAGAGCCTGGCGAGCGCTTCGGCCAACGCCGAGGGCCTGTCCACGTCCATGACGTCGACCATGCGCGAGGGCACCCAGCGTGCCGGCCATCTGGCCAGCTACGACGCGTCCAACCTGCAGATGCCCGAGCGTCGCGAGGACGGTTCCTACACGGTGCCCATCCGCATCCTGCGTATCCACATGGAGGAGGACGCCGCCAAGATGGTTCACGTGGGTGGCGCCGAGGGCCGCATTACCGCCGCGGCCGAGTCGCTCGTCGACTACAACCGCTGCGGCACGCCTTTGATTGAACTCGTGACTGAGCCCGACTTGCGTACGCCCGAGGAAGCGCGCCTGTTTATGGAGAAGCTCCGTCGCATCTTTGTGACGCTGGGCATTTCGGACTGCTCCATGGAGAAGGGTTCCATGCGCTGCGACGGCAACGTGTCGCTGCGCCGCCGTGGCGAGACCAAGCTGGGCACCAAGACCGAGCTTAAGAACCTCAACTCGTTTAAGAGCCTGCATGATGGCCTTGCCTACGAGATCTGCCGTCAGGCCGAGGTGCTCGAGGAGGGCGGAATCATCTATCAGGAGACCCGCCACTGGGAGCCCAGTCGCAAGCGCACCGTGGTTATGCGCGTCAAGGAGACGGCCGACGACTATCGCCTGTTCCCCGATCCAGACCTGGCGCCGTTCGATTTGGACGACGAGTTCATCGACCGCTGCCGTGGCGAGATTCCCGAGCTGCCCGATGCCAAGCGCGCCTGTTTTGAGGCCGACTTTGGCATTAAGGCGGCCGATGCCGAGCAGATTGCCGGCGACCCCGAGTTTGCCGACTTCTTTGAGGCCGCCGCTGCCGGAATGGCCGGTAAGGAGGCCCAGACGGTCGCAAACCTGCTGGTCAACGAGATGATCGCCTACCTTAAGGGCGTGGGCGTCTCGCTGGCCGAGTCCGGTATTGCACCGGCTCAGGTGGCAGCCCTTGCCAAGCTGCTGGCGACCGATGCCATCAGCTCCAACCAGGCTCACGAGGTCTTTGAGGCCATGGCCCAGACCGGTGACGACCCCAACAAGATCGTCGACGAGCGTGGTATGCGTCAGGTGAGCGATGCCGGCGCGCTGCAGCCGATCGTGGACGAGGTGCTGGCTAACTGTGCCGATCAGGCGCAGCAGTATCGTGACGGCAACCAGAAGGTCATCGGCTTTTTGGTGGGCCAGTGCATGAAAGCGAGCCGCGGCAAGGGCAACCCGAAGCTCTTCAACGAGTTGCTGAGAACGTCGCTCTCGTAAACGGGAACCCGGGAGCCCCGGCAGGGCGGGTGCTTGCTCAAAATTTCGAACAGTCCTGCGCAAGACGAAGGCCACATTAAGT